>Ga0272441_10004415_pt1 | contig 25520 bp, 27 predicted proteins | sample SSMProp6N_FD_193582 | JGI IMG/M metagenome (GOLD analysis project Ga0272441, IMG submission 193582) | Marine sediment archaeal communities from Little Sippewissett salt marsh, Falmouth, MA, United States - SSM-Prop-6N | ecosystem: Environmental > Aquatic > Marine > Wetlands > Sediment ...
CGGGATTTGCCGAAACGCGTCATCTTCCTTCAGCCATTTGGTGATCTCGAGGCCGGACACTTCCGGCAGTTGAATATCCATCAAGATCAGGTCCGGACGTTCGACGCGGGCCAGTTCGAGCGCCTCCATGCCGTCACGCGTCTGCAGGGTTTCATAGCCATGGGCGTCGAGCAGGTCATTGAACAGCTTCATGTTCAATTCGTTGTCCTCGACAATTAAAATACGCTTCACCATCTTATGTTTCCTCACCTGCCCGCCGTAGATCTAGCCATCGCTATTAACCCCCCTCTGGCGCACTATATATAGGGGTGGCGGGAGGTCGTGATTTCTCGCAGTTTTCGGCAGAGTACTAGGCTGCTACACCGCCCTGTGTCTCAATCTGGCAGAGCTTGGAGCAAAAGACTTAAGGCACTGTTTAAGAGATGGCCATTTGACACCAATCATTATAACCGCCAAATGAAAGCATAGACCGCTTTGACACCTGAACAGGCTCAGATACTGGCGCTGCACGCGCTGACATTCTTAGCCGCGGACCCCACGCATATTGCCGGATTTCTTACCGCAACGGGCGCCGAGCCGGCGGATATGCGGCGGTTTGCGCGCACCGACGAGGGGCAAGCGGCCGTTCTCGACTATCTGTTGAGCGATGAAACGCTGCTATTGGCGTTCGTAGTGGCGGAAGGTTGCGCTGAGACCGATCCGGCGCGGGCCCGCCATGCCCTGCCCGGCCAGACCCCTGAGGCGGACTGGACATGACCGCCCCGCTTGATCCCCCGCTTGATCCGCCCCTTGACCCTGGCGTCGCCGAACAGATCGCGGCCCTTACCCTCGACGATCAACGGCCCCTCATCGTCACCGATGCGGACGAAGTGCTGTTTCAGTTCATGGCCGGCCTGGAGCGGTTTCTGGAGCGCGAGGGCTATGAGATTAGCCTCACAAGCTTTGCCATAACCGGCAATGTGCGGCACAGAAAAACCGGCGCCGTCGTCGACCGCGGCGCCATGGGCCGCTTGCTTGGCCGCTTCTTCGAAACCGAGACGCACCGTCTGGAACCGGTCAGCGGCGCCGCGGCGGCCTTAGCGGAGCTATCCGGCCAAGCGGAGATCGTGGTGCTCTCCAACATCCCTGTCGCCCAGCGCGCCGCCCGCGCGCAATCCTTGGCGGCAAGCGGCATGCCTTATCCGCTGATTGCCAATACCGGCCTTAAAGGGCCGGCGATGGCGTCTCTTGCCGCATTGGCCGGCCGGCCGGTGTTCTTTTTGGATGATATTCCCCACAATTTGCAGTCTGTTCACGACGCGGTAGAGGGGGTGCATCTTATTCACTTCGTCGCAGACCCGCGCTTGCGCACGCTGGTGCCACGCCCCAAGGCGCGCCACACGCGGTCAGATGATTGGTCCCGCACCGCCCGGCACATCGGCGATATGATTGCCGCCCATACGCCACCCACCGGCACCTAGCCCGACACCGGCTGACACCCTATGCGCATCGGCATTGACCTTGGCGGCACCAAAATCGAAGCCATGTTGATGGCCGCCAACGGCGAAGACCGAGCACGACGGCGGGTGGCGACACCAGCGGGCAGCTACGCCGCCACGCTGGATATGATTACATCGCTGGTTAGCGAGCTTGACACAATAGCGGGGCGCACCTGCCCGGTGGGGCTAGCAACGCCTGGGGCACTCTCGCCGGCAACGGCGCTGATAAAGAACGCCAACTCTGTATGGCTCAACGGCCAACCGCTGGCGCGCGATTTGGCGCACCGTCTCGGCCCGCGCGTGCGCCTTGCCAATGACGCCGATTGTTTTGCCCTGTCCGAAGCCACCGACGGCGCCGGCCGCGGGTATGAAACCGTATTCGGCGTTATTCTGGGCACCGGTGTCGGCGGCGGGCTCGTTGTCGGCGGCCGGCTTGTCGGCGGGCCCAACGCCATTTGCGGGGAATGGGGACATACGCCGCTACCATGGCCCAGCGCGGCGGAATTGCCCGGCCCTCAGTGCTATTGCGGCCAGCGGGGCTGCGTTGAAACCTGGTGCTCCGGCCCCGCCCTTGCCGCCGATCACGCCCGCGCCACACCGGACCACACCACACCGGACCACCTGACCCCGGAGCGCATCGCTCAATTGGCGGCAGCGGGGGACCTGGCGGCGCAAGCTACCCTCGACCGCCACGCAGACCGGCTGGCGCGCGCGCTGGCGGTAGTGATCACGATCCTCGACCCGCACGCCATCGTCCTGGGCGGCGGGCTCAGCGCGCTGGAGCATCTGTATACGGCTATCCCTTCCCGCCTGCCGCGCTACGTCTTCTCGGATACGGTCATAACCCCGGTCCTCAAGAACAAGCACGGCGCCTCCAGCGGCATCCGCGGGGCGGCGTGGTTGTGGCCGCCTGCGGCAAGGGGCGCGTGATGGCCGCCTTGTGCCGCGATTGCTATGCGCATAATGCCGCGGCGGCGCGCCGTTGCAGCGCCTGCGCAAGCCCACGGCTGGTGCACCACGATGAACTTCTATCGCTGGGCATTGCCCACCTGGACTGCGACGCGTTTTACGCAGCGATTGAAAAGCGCGACAACCCGGAGCTTGTCGACAAGCCGGTGATCGTCGGCGGCGGCCGGCGCGGCGTCGTGGCAACCGCCTGTTACATCGCGCGCACCTATGGCGTCGGCTCCGCCATGCCCATGTTCAAAGCGTTGAAAGCCTGCCCGGACGCCGTCGTCATCAAGCCGCGCATGGAAAAATACGCCGCCGCCGGCAGGCAAGTGCGCGCGCTGATGCGCGACATCACCCCGCTCGTCGAACCGATTTCCATCGACGAAGCGTTTTTGGATCTCTCAGGAACCGAACGCCTGCACCGCATGTGCGCGGCGGAAACCCTGATGCGCCTAAGTGCGCGCATCGAACAAGAGATCGGCATCACCGTGTCGGTGGGCCTAAGCCACAACAAGTTTTTGGCAAAACTCGCCTCCGACCTTGATAAGCCACGGGGGTTTTCCGTTATCGGCAAGCAAGAGACCCGCGCGATGCTTGCCACCCTGCCGGTAAGCAAGGTCTGGGGCGTCGGCAAGGCGATGGCGCGCCGCCTGCACGCCGACGGCATCACCACAATGGCGCATCTGCAAGTACTGGACGAGCGCACGTTGATGGCCCGCTACGGGCAATTAGGCTTACGGCTTGCGCGGCTGTCGCGCGGGGAGGATACACGCCGCGTAAAACCGGTGCGTGAGACCAAAAGCATCAGTACGGAAACCACGTTCGATGAAGATATCACGTCGTATGATGCGCTCGACGCGGTCCTGTGGCGCCTGTGCGACAAGCTGGCCGGGCGCTGCAAAGCAGCCGGCCTATCCGGGCACACCATAACCTTGAAACTCAAGACCAGCGGATTCAAAACCCGCACCCGCGCCGTGACCCTGACGGAGCCGACGCAATTGGCAGACCAGATGCACCGCGCCGGGCAAAAGCTGCTGCACCCGCAAGCCGACGGCACGGCCTATCGCCTGCTGGGGATCGGCCTTTCAAGCCTGGTGCACGCTGCCCCGGGAGAGATCGGTGATCTACTAGACCCTGCCGCCAGCCGCCGCGCGGCCGCCGAGCGGGCCGTCGACAAAGTACGGGAAAAATTCGGCCAGCAGAGCATCGGCAAAGGCCGCGGGGTCAAACGTTAGCGCCGGCACTGCTAGCAATCGGTCATCGGTAGCTGTTCTAAGTCTAGCAGGCGCGCGGCGATGACGAGATCGCCATAGTCCATTTCCATACCCGTGGCGACGCCGTTTTCATAGAGCCGCAAGGACACTTCGAAATCCGGCAACCCGGAGCTATCGGCAGGGTCGAAATAGCTCACCCGAACCGGCCAATAGGACAGACCTTCCAAGCTGGCACCGGGTTCAGCCTCTTCATCGGCCGGCAGCCCTTTGGCGCTGGCGCCGAAAAAGGTGGTGGTTGCGAAATAATGCTCCGTATCTGACCCGTCAAAAACGTCAGCCGCAAACAGGCGCTCCCCCGCGCGCGCGGCGTCAATCATTGCAATGATTTGTTCGGCCGGAAAGATGACCCCGGCGGGCAACGCGATGCTGTCGGATGTGGGTTTGGAGAATTGCGCCTTGCCGCCGCTGATGCTGCGGTCGGCCTGCCCCTCTATCTGTTCCACCAGCGCGCCGTTGACGTAATGCACCATGGAGAAGGTAAAGCTGTCGCCATCAGCCGATTCCCACGAACTCACCCGGAAATCGCTGACAAAATCACTGCCTTGCTTGCTGCCCATGCGGTTGACGATGCGCTGATTGGTGGTAAACCCCTCGCACGTTGAGCCTTGCGCCTCCAGCACCAAGCGCCCTGAGACGGAGGAAATATCAGAGCCGTCTTCGCTTCCTACCAAGCTCATGGCATAAACGGCCCGATGCGCCTCAAGGTTCGTTACCGCCCCGGCTATAGCGGGCGCACACACCACCAGGCCGGCCACAAGCCCTGCCCTACCCATCACATGTCGTACACGCAGCATGATCACCCCATGGCGCTTGCGTTGGCTTTCTCCCACCCGGCACAATTTGCCTGATTGCCCCGGCCGGCCGCACATTTTATCCACTAAATGGTAAATGACCATCCGCTAAATGCGCGCACCGCTTGGCCTTTTTTGTGAACGGGCCGCGGCACGCTCTTTGCTCCGACGATGGCGAACGCCACCCTTACCTCTGCCACGCCAGGCGGATGCACAGGTGGCCTGCAGAAAAGGAGCACACCTGCCATGTACCCGGCAACACCCCCTCACGGCCCGCTTTCGGCGCCTGCGGATTTTCAAGCCACCGACGATGCCGAGGCCATATTTGCGCGTGTGCGCCGGTCGGCCTTCAGAGCGTCAGCGGGCCCGCGCGACCTTTTAGAGCGGGCGTTGTCCTACGCCACGACGGCGCAGCAAACCATTGCCAAGCAACGGGCGCGGATCGCCGAACTGGAAGCCCTGTCCGTCACCGACGAATTGACGGGCCTGCTCAACCGCCGCGGGTTCACCGACGCCTTGAACCGGACCCTTGGCAATGCCCACCGCCACAACGAGGAAGGCCTGCTGGTGGCCATGGATTTGGATCATTTCAAGCCGGTGAACGATGCGCACGGCCATGCTGCCGGCGATGCCGTGCTGCGCCACGTGGCCGAATTTCTGTCGGAGCGGGTGCGCACGACCGATTATCTGGCGCGGATGGGCGGCGATGAATTCGCGCTGCTGATGGTCAATTGCGAACTGGCACCGGCCTATTTGCGCGCGCATCAGCTCAGGTCCGAAATCAACACCGCGTCGGCCAAGATCAACTGCCAGCTTATTCCGTTGCGGGTCAGCTTTGGCATAGCCGCCTATAACGGCAAAGCCTGCGCCGACCAGGTTTTGCAAATGGCCGACATCGCCATGTACCACGACAAACGCCGCCGCGCCGGCGTGCCGGAAAAGATGCGCGTGTTCTAGCCCGCACGCTAAAGCGCCAACACCCATAAACGCACCTTTCCCTCGCGCCGCGGCCATGCGACAAAGCTGCCAGACGCGCGCGCGGCACTCTCAATGCAGGGCAAGGGGGCACTATATGGCAGGCATAATTGACGCGCGGCTGCGCAGTTTAGGCATAGAGCTACCAGACCCGGTGGCGCCGGCAGCCAATTACGTGCCCTATGTGGTGACCGGAAACTTAGTCTTCGTATCAGGCCAAGTGCCGGTGGATGCCACGGGCCTGCCCTATTGCGGCAAGGTCGGCGGTGATGTCAGCCAAGACGACGCCATCAAGGCGGCGCGCCTATGCGGCATCAATATTCTAGCGGCCTTGCGGCAGGCCTGCGGCGGCGACCTCGATCGTGTCAAGCGGTGCGTCAAGCTTGGCGGTTTCGTCAACGGCACGCCTGAATTCGACCAACACCCGGCGGTGATCAATGGCTGTTCGGACTTGATGGTGGAGGTCTTTGGCGACGCCGGCAAACACGCGCGGTTTGCCCTCGGCGCCAGCAATTTGCCGTTCAACGTGGCGGTTGAAATCGACGCGGTTTTTGAGATCGCCTGAGATGCCGGCCGACACACTCTCCTGGTTAACCGCGCAGCCCATTGCCCATCGCGGGCTGCACGGCCTGGATGCGGGCGTGGTGGAAAATCTGCCCGCCGCGTTCGCCGCCGCCATCACCGGTGGCTATGGGATTGAATGCGACTTACAGCTCTCCCAAGACGGCGAGGCGATGGTGTTTCACGACAGCACCCTCGACCGGCTGACGAACGCCACCGGCAAGGTGCGCGCCCACCCCGCCCGCCACCTCAAAACCCTGGCGTTCAAGGGGTCCGCCGACCGCATGCAAACCCTAGGGGAGTTTCTCGACCAGGTGAACGGCCAGGTGACGGCGGTAATCGAACTCAAGAGCCGCGCCGGCGACGAAGGGCCGCTTGAAAAACGCACCGCCGAATTGCTGTCCGCCTATGGCGGGCCGGCGGCGGTCATGTCGTTCAACCCGCGCAGCATGGGCTGGTTTGCCGCCAACGCGCCGGGCATCGTGCGCGGCCAGCTGTCCACCGCCTATACGCATGCAGGTGCGCGCACCATGCCGTGGGCGCAGAGGCTGGCGCTGCGGCATATGCTCTATACGTGGCAAAGCCGGCCGCACTTCATCGGCTTTGACGTGACCCATCTGCCGCAATGGTCAGTTGCCTTACGCCGCCGGCGGGGGCTGCCCGTCTTGACCTGGACTGTGCGCACCCAAGCCCACCGGGATACCGCCGCCCAATACGCCGACCAGATCATCTTTGAGACATTTCGTCCCTAGGCAGCACTGGCTGCTTTAACTCTAAAGGCGCCGGCGGTACATTTGCCAGGCATGGGTGACGCCGAACAAATCATTGCTCGCACCGTTGACAGCATGGGCGCCATAGACGCCGCCCAATGGGATGCGTGCGCCAATCCCGGCGGCGGCGTACCCTACAACCCGTTTGTCAGCCACGCCTTTCTCAGCGCGCTCGAACAGTCAGGCTCAGCCACCCCGCGCACCGGCTGGCAGCCGTTCCACCTGCTGGTAGAAGACCCGTTAGGCCGCATCTCCGGCTGCACCCCGTGCTATATCAAAAGCCATTCCTCCGGCGAATACGTGTTTGACCACGGCTGGGCTGATGCGTGGGAGCGCGCCGGCGGACGCTATTATCCCAAATTACAAGTCTCGGTACCGTTTACCCCGGCAACCGGGCAACGGCTGCTCACCCTGCCTGGGCCACAATCGGCGCAGACACAAGAGCAATTGGCATCAGCTCTGGTGGAGGTGACAAACCGGCTCGAGCTGTCGTCATGCCACGTCACATTTCTGCCCGTTGAGCAATGGCAACGGTTAGGTGAGATGGGGTTTTTGCAGCGCGCCGACCAGCAGTTTCATTGGCAAGACGATGGCTACGGCGATTTCAGCGGCTTCTTGGCGGCGCTGGCCTCGCGCAAGCGCAAAAACCTCAAAAAAGAGCGCGCCAAGGCTTTGGAAAACGGCATCACCATAGAGTGGGTAACGGGCGCCGCCATTACCGAAGCGCATTGGGACGCGTTTTTTGACTTCTACCAGGATACAGGCCGGCGCAAATGGGGCCAGCCCTACCTGACGCGAAGCTTTTTTTCGCTCGCCGGTGCGGCGATGCCCAACGACATTGCGCTCATTCTCGCCAAGCGCAACGGCACCTATATTGCCGGCGCGCTCAACTTCATCGGCTCGGAGACCTTGTTCGGCCGCTATTGGGGGTGTACGGAGCATCATGATTTTTTGCACTTTGAAGTGTGCTACTATCAAGCCATCGAGTTTGCCTTAGCGCACGGGCTCACGCGCGTGGAGGCAGGTGCGCAAGGCGCCCATAAGCTGGCGCGCGGCTACGTGCCCACCCTCACCTATTCAGCGCATTACATCCCCAATGAAAGCTTCCGCGACGCGGTGGCGCGCTACCTAACCGCCGAGCGCCAGCACGTATCAGCCGATGCGCGCATGCTGCTGGAGCACGCCCCGTTCAAAAAAGCCTCCCCCTAGACGGACCGAGCGCATCATGCAGATCCCCGCTTACGACCCCAACAACGTGTTCGCGCAAATCCTGCGCGGCGAGGCGCCGGCGCACACAGTCTACGAGGACGATCAAACACTAGCGTTCATGGACATCATGCCGATGGCCGACGGCCACACGCTGGTGATCCCGCGCGAACCGGCGGTGACGCTGTTCGATCTCAGTGCGGCGGGCGCCAACGCCACCATGCGCACGCTGCACCGTGTGGCCCACGCGGTGCGCGCGGCGTTCAAGCCGCATGGGGTGATATGCGCGCAGCTATCCGGCGCCTCCGCCGGCCAGACCGTGTTCCACATTCACTTCCACATCGTCCCGCGCTGGGACGATACGCCGATGGAGCTGCACGCGCGCAAATTGGCAGCGCCGGAGGTGCTCAATGCGCACGCTGCGCGCATCGCCGCGCATTTGGGCTAAGCCTCCCTCAAATACCCCGAGAGGTCCGGGCATCCGCTTGGTTTATTTGGCGGTTTCTTTGGCCGGCGCCGGGCCGCCCTTTGCCTTTTTGCGCCGGCGCTGCGGCGGTGCCGGCTCAAACGCAAACGCTAAGGCGTCGTCCTTGACATCCACATGCACAACGCCGCCGCGCTTGAGCTTGCCGAACAGCAGTTCTTCCGCCAGCGGCTTTTTGATGTGCTCCTGAATGACGCGTCCGAGCGGGCGGGCACCGAAATTTTCATCGTAGCCGCGATTGGCCAGCCACGTATTGGCGGCCGTCGACAGTTCGATGGTCACGTTGCGGTCGGCAAGCTGCACTTCCAATTGCAGCACGAATTTTTCCACCACCCGGGCAACGATCTCTTCAGACAGACCGCTGAACGGGATCACCGCATCGAGCCGGTTGCGGAACTCCGGCGTGAACAGCTTCTTGATCGCCTCTTCGTCCTCGCCGTCGCGCTTGGTGCGGCCAAAGCCGATCGGCGGCTTTTGCATGTCGGCAGCGCCGGCATTGGTGGTCATGATCAAGATCACGTTGCGGAAATCGATCTTCTTGCCGTTGTGGTCGGTTAAGGAGCCGTGATCCATAACCTGCAGCAGGATGTTAAACAGATCCGGATGCGCCTTTTCGATCTCGTCCAGCAGCAAGACGCAATGGGGGTGCTGGTCCACCCCGTCGGTGAGCAGGCCGCCTTGGTCAAAGCCCACATAGCCCGGCGGCGCGCCGATCAGCCGCGATACGGTGTGCCGCTCCATATATTCGGACATATCGAACCGCAACAGCTCCACCCCCATGATGGACGCAAGCTGGCGCGCAACTTCGGTTTTGCCGACGCCGGTAGGGCCGGAAAACAAATACGAGCCAATGGGCTTTTCCGGCTCCCGCAAGCCGGCGCGGGCCAGCTTGATGGCGGCCGCCAACGCGGTGATCGCGTCATCCTGGCCAAACACCACGCGCTTAAGGTCCACGTCTAAGCTTTGCAGCTTTTCGGTATCGGTCTTGGTCACGGATTTAGGCGGAATGCGGGCCATGGTGGCCACAACCGCCTAAACGTCCTTCACGCCTACGGTCTTTTTGCGCCGCGATTCCGGCAGCAGCATTTGCGACGCGCCCACCTCGTCGATGACGTCGATGGCTTTATCCGGCAGCTTGCGGTCGTGCATATAGCGCGCAGACAATTCCACCGATGTCTTGATCGCGTCATTGGTGTAGCGGATTTTGTGGAAATCTTCGAAATAGGGTTTAAGCCCCATCAAAATCTTGACCGCGTCGGGCACCGATGGTTCGGTCACGTCGATTTTTTGGAACCGCCGCACCAGCGCGCGGTCTTTTTCGAAGTGCTGGCGGTATTCCTTATACGTGGTCGAGCCGATGCAGCGCAGCGCCCCGCTCTGCAGCGCCGGCTTGAGCAGGTTGGACGCGTCCATGGCGCCGCCGGAGGTCGCTCCGGCGCCGATCACCGTGTGGATTTCATCAATGAACATGACCGCGCCGGGGTAATCTTCCAACTCTTTGACCACCGCCTTGAGCCGCTCCTCGAAATCGCCGCGGTATCGGGTGCCGGCCAACAGCGACCCCATGTCGAGGGCGAAGATGGTGGCATCCTGCAAGACCTCCGGCACATCTCCATTCACGATCTTACGCGCCAGCCCTTCGGCAATCGCCGTTTTGCCGACGCCCGGATCGCCGACAAACAGCGGGTTGTTCTTGGAGCGGCGGCATAAAATCTGGATGGTGCGATCAATCTCCGCGTCACGGCCGATGAGCGGGTCGATCTTGCCGGCGGCCGCCTTCTCATTGAGATTGACGCAATAAGTGGCCAACGCTTCCGCATCGCCTTTGGCGGCGCGGTCGCCGCCTTCGTCTTCTTCGGCGCCGCGCGGGGTGCGGCCTTCGTTCATGTCGCCGCGCTTGGCAATGCCATGGCTGATGTAATTGACCGCGTCATAGCGGGTCATGTCTTGTTCTTGCAGGAAATAGGCCGCGTGGCTCTCGCGTTCGGCAAACATCGCCACCAGCACGTTGGCGCCGGTCACTTCTTCGCGGCCTGACGATTGCACGTGGATCACCGCGCGCTGGATTACGCGTTGAAACCCGGCGGTGGGTTTGGAATCCTCACCGCTGGCGCTAATCAGATTGACCAACTCATTGTCGATATAGCCGGCCAAATCGGCGCGCAGCTTTTCTAGATCGACCGAGCACGCGCGCATCACCGCGGCGGCGTCGGGGTCATCAATCAGCGCCAACAACAAGTGCTCAAGCGTTGCATGGTCATGGCCGCGCTCGTTTGCAAGCGCCAACGCCCGGTGAAGACCTTCTTCAAGGTTGCGAGAAAAAGACGGCAACGTCTTGTGCTCCTTCATAACGCCAATGGCGGCCGCACCGCCACCGGCAATAAACCTCATCTGTTAGCGTATACCAGTCCCCGCACGTGGCATACGCGTCATCTTTTACCTTCAGTCTTTCTCCATTGTGCATTGCAATGGATGCTGGTGCTGCCCGGCAAAATCCATGACCTGCGTCACTTTCGTTTCGGCAACTTCATAGGTGAAGACGCCGCATACCCCGACGCCGTTTTGGTGCACGTGCAGCATAATGCGCGTGGCGTCCTCCCGGCCTTTATTGAAGAACTTCTCCAACACGTGAATGACAAACTCCATCGGCGTGTAATCGTCATTCAAAAGCAAGACTTTGTACAGCGACGGCTTTTTGGTCTTGCGCTCGGTCTTGGTGATGACGCCGGTATTGGCACCACCGCCATTACCGCCGCCGGCATCCTCTCGGCCGCCCGCGCGCGGCACGCCCGCCGCCGTGGCGCCGAACAGGGCTGAAGCCGATAGGGAATATGTACGCATGCGCTCCATCACCAGCACCGGCCTGCCGTAACCTGCGTCACCGCCACGCGCAATGCCGCTACCAGCCACGCCACGCCGGGCTTTAGCGGGATATGGGGTCAAATCGCCGATTGTGAAGCGCGCCCATACCGCAAGCCGCCCGATCACCACTCTAACGGATGATTTCGCTCTCCAGATCCTCAAGCCAGGTCTCCACCCGGTTTCGGTTGACGCCAAAATCATAATAGCCCGTCTTCGACCGGCTAAATATCGCAATCGTCGACTGCTTATGGCCATGCGGGATAACCCGGACCGACACGAAATCCTGAAAATTCAGCACCGGCGAATAATGCACGAATTCAAACGCCTTGGCATCCTCATCCATACCGCACAGCTCAACGCGCGACTGCCGCGAGATCACATGCATGATCGCGTCCCGCAGCTCACTCGACGGCACGTCATACATATCCGCCGGCCGGTGCGGAACCGCGTTCTCACACAGACCGTCCGGCGCTACCAGATACTCGTTCGGCGAGCCTTTGAGCATCAAATGCTTAAAATCAAGCGCCGGGGTGCCTGTTTTGATTCCTTTTTTGTGTGCCATGCAGCAAATCTAGTACGGCCTTCGGCAATCCCCAAGCTGAAATTGGCCCTGATCGGCCGATAATTCATCGGCTGAGACATAATGTGCGCCGCCGCGGCTGGCGCGCGAAGGCGGCATGGTGGCAGCGGCGCTTGCTCTTGCCGGCGAACCTGAATACCTTAACTTTGCGTTATGGGGGGTAGGAGATACTCTGCATGTCGATCACTGGATCCGGGCATTTACCAGACTTTGCTATGCCCACTTTGCCTTAGTAAGTACCGCGCAATCGGGGACTGGCAGTATGCACCGTGAGATCAGCGAACGGCCCTCAGGGGGCGCTACCGGCATTGGCGTAACATCACACCCTAGAATGCATTCTGGAATAATATCGCGCCGTGGCGGCTTGATGGCGTTGCTGGCGCTGGGGATGGTGGCGGTGTCGATGGCGTGGGCCGCCCCGGCGCAGGCCAACTCGAAATACGCAGCCTTAGTGCTCGACAAGGATACCGGCCGCGTGCTGTTTGCCCGCAACGCCGATGCGGCGCGGTTTCCCGCCTCCTTGACCAAGATCATGACGCTGTATCTGGTGTTCGGCGAATTGGAACGCGGCACGATAAGCCTCGATACCGAATGGGCCGTTTCCGCCAACGCGGCGGCGCAAGCGCCGTCCAAACTCGGCCTTGCCGCCGGCCAGACCATCAAAGTTGAAGAGGCTATCCTCGCGCTTGTCACCAAATCGGCCAACGATGCCGCCATGGTGGTGGCCGAAGGGATGGCCGGCAGCAACGAAGCGTTTGCCCAACGGATGACCGCCACCGCCCGCGACATCGGCATGCGGCACACCACGTTTCACAATCCGCACGGCTTGCCCGACCGGCGGCAGGTTACAACCGCGCGCGACATGTCCGTCTTGGCGTTGCGAATGATGGACGACTATCCGCAGTATTACGGCTATTTCAACACCAAGAGCTTCAAGTTTCGCGGCCGCACCTATAAGAACCACAACAATCTGCTAAGCCGCTACGCTGGCACCAACGGCATCAAGACAGGCTATACCCGCGCCTCCGGGTTCAACCTCACCGCATCGGTCTTGCGCGACGGCCACCACTTAGTCGGCGTGGTGATGGGCGGCAGAACCGCGCGCTCGCGCGATACCCACATGATCAAAATCCTGGATGACGGCTTTGCGCTGCTCTCGGGCCGCGGCGATCTGCTTATCGCCACAGCGCCCATACCGCGCGCTAAGCCGGACCCCAGCCATGGTGCGCCGGGCCATGGTGCAGTTGCCGCAAACCAGCCCGCCAGCACGCCGGCCGCAGCGCCTGGTGGACCCACGGCGACAACCAAGTTGAGCGACCGGCGGCGGTTGGCAGCGTTCGTTGCCACTGCACAGGCGCAAACGGCACCACGCACCGCTGCTGCACCGCGCCCCGCCGCACGGCCAAACGAATCAACTCAAGCGTCGGCCCAAGATTCCTCCCCAGCTTCTACCGATGTTGCCGGCTGGTTGGATAGTCCGGCCACCGCTGACACGCCGCAACCGATGCAAGGGTCAGGCAATGCCACCGCCGTTGCCGCTACGGCAACAGCGCCATCGCGCGCCCAAGCGGGCAACCCGGACGCTGCGTGGCGGATACAGATCGGCGCGTATTCGGACGCCGAAGAAGCCGGGCGCCGCATCCAAGCCGCCGTCGACCGCGCGCCGGACGTGTTGAAGGACAAAGGCCCGGCAACGGTGCCCGTACGCACCGCCTCGCGCACGCTCTACCGCTCGCGCTTTACCGGCTTCGACGGGCAGGATCAGGCCAATACCGCCTGCGCCACCCTCATTGAGGCGGGCATTAGCTGCATCATCGTGCCGCCGGATCCGCTGTTCGCCCAGTCGGCAAACTAGCCACCGGCTCAGCCGCTGCCCTATGTCTTGCCGGCTTTCAGCAGCAAATCTTTTGCTTGGTTGAGCTTGGCCGCCAAATACGACGAACCGCCGCGGTCGGGGTGGACTTTCTGCATCAATTCGCGGTGGGCGTGCTTGATGTCCTCGGCGCTGGCGCCCGGGGTTAGACCCAAAACCTCATAGGCTTCTTCCCGGCTCATGCCGCCGCCGCGGCGCGGCGGCGGGGTGTCGCTGTGCTCTGCGGCATCCTCCTGCGCGTCTGCGTGCATCCCGCGCACCCGCTCCAGATAAGATTCGAGCAGCCGCAGGCTGTCTGCATCACCCAGCATATCTCGGCGCAAGGCCATTAGGTCGTCTTGCGTCAACTGCTCCAGGTCAGCGCCAGCAAACCGCCCTTGCCGCACCCGCCCACCCATGCGGCCGCTATCATGGTCGAGCCACATGGACAGCCACGCGGTCTCAATATCAGAGGTTTGCCCGGCCGATGGCCGGCCCATACCAAGCGAGCCGAGCCGGCCCAAATCGCCGCGAAACAGCGCATAGGCCGCCATACCCGCCGGAATGGCCAAGGACAGCCGGCCGGTGACGCCTAGAAACACCGTCGCTAACGACAAGATGCCGCCCCCGGCGTAGCGCAATATGCGCGCCAGCTTGGCCGCCGGCATCTTGGCGCCGGCAAAAACCAAAAGAATTGCGGCGCCGAGAAAACAGACAAAAAGCGCTAGATAGGCCATCGCGCCCTACCTCACCTGATGCGTCAATTGCCGCACCGCTGTTGAGCCCGCCGCCGTGTGGTCTGCCAGCGCCTTGCGGCCGCCGCTGGCATAAACGGCAACCGCCCTTAACAGATCGCGCAACTGTCCGGCAGCGGCGCTGTCGAACCGCGCAAAGGCGCCGCCGGTCAGCCGCGCCACTTCTTTGAAGGTGCGCTCGGCGGTGGGATCGTAGCCTTCCTGAAACATGAAGGCCCGCGTCCCCAACAGCCCAAGCTCACCGGCCGCCGCGCAGATATCGTCCGCCGCCTCCTCCATGCTGTCACCGACATAGACAAGGGCGGCCACCGGCCGCGCCTTGACCTCGCGTATGGCGTGGCGCAGCGCCCGGCGGATCTGGGTATGCCCGCCGCGCACCTGAACGCCGGTCATCGCCCGCGCCAATGCAACCGGGTCGCTGACCCAAGCGCTGGCCTTGAACTCTCCATGGCCGCGAAAATAGGCAAGCTGCACATCCAACCCGCCTAAGGCGGCGGTGACATCGAACATCTGTGCTTGCAGCGATAGCGCCTGATCCCAGCTTGGCTGGCGGCTCATGGTCGCATCCATGACAAACAGCAAGCGCCCGCGCCGGCCGCCGCCCGCCGGCACCGGCGTTGCCGCCACTTGCCGCAAAAACTGGTCGACGCTCGCCGTGGCCGTCCGCCCGCCTGCTACTTGGCGCCGCGCCGCCTTGCTGCGCTGCCCCTTGCCTGGCTCCACCGCCTTGCCGCCGCCGGACATTACACCCCACGCCTGGTTGTCATAGTCATACTGTTAAAATGGGGCCATCAGACGCCGTTGCCAACCCATAGCGCTCGGTTTGCCGCCGCAAAGCAGCATGATGGACAGACCAGCGCTTAGGCGGCTGTGGCCGGGCCTATCCCGCCCATATCCTCAAGCCCCGGCAACCGTAACACCTTGAGCAGATCGCGCACCTCTTGCCGGGCTGCAACGTGCGACATGGATATCGGCGCACTCGAGGCGTCTTCGGCCATGTCGAGCAAGGTCAAGCCATGGGCAAACATTTCGCGGAAAATCACCCGCTCGCCAAAGCCCGGCGCCAGCCGGAACCCGATGCGCCCGGCCAAATTGGTCAGCACCCGGCCAACCCGGCGCTTATTGCGCGCGTCTAGATGCGACAAGCGGTTGCGCATCACCACCCAATCCATGGACGCTTTTTCTTCCAGCACTTTGGACTTGCGCGCCTCCCACACCATCTCGCTATAGATGGAGGGGCGCTTGACCTCATCGGTGTGCGGATCGACCTGGCCGAGCAAATCGAAATCGACGAATGAATCGTTCATCGGGGTAATCAGCGTATCCGCCGCCCGGTGCCCGACGCGGGACAAAAACACATCCGATCCCGGACAATCGATCACCACGAAATCGCACGCGTGGCGCAGGCGCGCCAGCGCTTGGTCAAACGCCGCCTTCTCCGCGGCCTGCGCTGCATCAGTGCTGTCTTGGGTCGCACGGTCGATGACCTCATGGGTGGGCGACGGCAAGTTGAGCGCGTTGTGGCGGCAAAACGCCTGGCGGTTTTGCAGGTAGCGCGTGAGCGTGCGCTGACGGCTGTCAAGGTCGATGCAGCCGACCTTGAACCCGGCCGCCATCAGCGCCGCAATCACGTGCATGGCGGTGGTGGATTTGCCCGAACCGCCCTTCTCGTTGCCAAGGACGATAACGTGCGCAGGCCGCTTTTTCGGCGGCGTCTCGTGGCTTGCCATCTGCTGCGTCCGCGCGCAGGGGCGCGCGTTTCCTTTCTGCGAAAGGCGCGATATTGGGAGCGCTGCACCGCACAAGTCAACGCCCAATGCCACGGCCCGCACGCACAAGCCGGCACGGGCACGGCCGATGATTGACCTGGGTCAAACCCGGTGGGTTCTGATAGTTTGCAGGCGGTATGACCAGCCCCCTGGCTTTAGACGAAAAGGCGCACGCATGATCGACACGGTTCGCAGCCTTACCGCCTTGCGCCGCGCGGTGGGCGCGCGGCGCGCCGCCGGCAAGCGCTTAGCGCTGGTGCCAACCATGGGCGCCCAGCACGAAGGCCAATTGACGCTCATCGATATGGCCCGCAAACACGCTGACGAGGTGGTTGTGAGCCTGTTCGTCAACCCGGCGCAATTTGCCCCCGGCGAAGACTTAGACCGCTACCCGCGCGACGAAGCGGCGGATCAGCGCAAGGTGCACGGCCGCGGCGCGTCCATTCTGTGGGCGCCTGCCGCCAGCGACATGTATCCGCAAGGGTTTGCCACATCGGTGCGCGTTGCCGGCCCGGCACTCGGCCTTGAAACGGATCATCGCCCGCATTTTTTTACCGGCGTCGCCACCATCGTCACCAAGCTGTTGGTGCAAGTGTTGCCTGATGTGGCGGTTTTCGGCGAGAAGGACTACCAGCAATTGCAGGTTATCCGGCGCTTGACGGCAGACCTCAACCTACCCACCGAGATCATCGGCGGACCGACCATCCGCGAGGCGGACGGGTTGGCGCTGTCGTCGCGCAATGCCTATCTCTCCACCGCAGAACGGCGCATCGCCCCGGCGCTAAGGCAAGCGCTGCAAATGGCCGGAGACCGCGCGCTGGCCGGCGACGAGCCCTCATCCGCCGAGGCTGCGGCCACTAGGCATGTGCTGGATGCGGGGTTTCAACAGGTGGACTATATCGCCGTCCGCCACGCCCATAGCTTGGCGCCGCTGCAGGCCTCAGATATTGCCGACGGCCAGCCGGTGCGGGTGCTCGCAGCCGCACATCTGGGCACGACCCGTCTGATCGACAATCTCGATCCGCGCGCTGCTTAAAGACCGGTGGGCAACGAGCCCATTAAGGCTGGGGAGCAAGGGCTGTGCCTTCGAGTTCGAACCGCTCGAACCTTAAAGCGTGCGGCGGAAATGCCAGGCCAAAGAGCTCATACCAGCGCTCACCCTCATGCACGGGTTCGTGCACCGCATAGATCAGCAGGTCCATGGCGCCATCGCCGTTAAAATCACCGCGCGCCAACTCGCCATAGGTTGACGCGATCTCTTCATAGGCCAGTTCCAGCCACTCAGGGTCGTTTTCCCGGGTCAACACCTCGTGATTTCTTACCATCTCGCCAATCGTAAATTCTTCGTATCCAGGCGCGCGCGTATTATCGCGCGTTGTTGGAGCCAGCGTTGGTAAAATATCCGGCGGCAACAAAAACAGCGATCTTAGGCCCATCCCCTCAACGTCAACGCGCGATGATGTGGCCGGTGCGGAGGCCTTAAGCGCCTGCAAAAACCGACAGGCGGTGCCGATGAACCCGGCCACGTCGGCTTGCAGCGGCGTTGCCGGATACCATCCTGCGCGCACCTTGTGGGCATAATCGGTGCACGTCCGCACGTTTTGCGTCACAGCCGGATCATCCGGGTCGGTGAGAACGGCACCGGCGTACCGGCCCGTTTCCGGCACGTGCGGGCCGGCGGCAATCGGTGTATCCATCAACCGGTCAAGCGTTGCGGCATCCGGGCAGCCGGTCACGGTTTCGGTTTCAAACACCATCGGGATCGTCAGGCACGCGCCAGCAGCGCCGGCGGGCAGTGCTGCCGCGCAGAGCCCCGCCACCAGCAGCAGGCCCGCACCCGCCCGCACACACCACCTGCCCGACATCATAACAGCCCCAGTTCCATCAATTCAGCCTCCATCTCCGGCGGCAAGTCTTGCGCCCCACCGCCTGCTTGACCTAGATCGGCCGGCGCATCCTGTGCCTCAAGGTAGCGCCAGCCCTGGAACGGGCGCCGGGGCACCGGGCGCGTCGGCACCAATAGCGGGTCCAACACCAGCCGGCAGCGCTTTATGCCGTCGTTATCCGTATAGGGATCGATCGCCAGCAGCTTCTGGCGCACGCGGACGGTGCCGCTTATCACCCAATATAGTGACCCGCCATCAAGCAATTCGTCGGCGCGCTTCGGTTTCATACGCGTGGTATGAAACAGCCTATCGGTCTTGCCGTAGCCGGTATCGCCTGCCAACACGCGGGTTTGCCAATCCGCCAGATCTTCGATCGACGCCGCGCCAACGCAGAGCTTGATGAGGTGAAGGGCCACCGGTGCGCATTACCCCTCTTGCGGGTCGAACGTTACCAGCAGCGCCCCGCCGGCCACTTGGTCGCCCGCTGCCGCCAGCACATCGGCGATGGTCACATCGCGCGGCGCCACAAGCGTGTGCTCCATTTTCATGGCCTCAAGCGCTGCCAGCGGCGCCCCGCGCGGCACCGCATCGCCGGGCTTTACCCATAGCTGCGTGACCTTGCCGGTCATCGGTGCGGTGACCCCGCCCACGGCCGCCGCATCTGCCGCATCGGCGGCAAGCGGATCGGGCAGCGCGAAGGTCCAGCAGGCGCCATCGCGCATGACCGACACCGTCTGATCGCCAACATAAATGGCGGCGGATTTGCGCACACCGTCAAACAGCGCCACCACATCGCCGTCGGGAGTGCCGGCGGCCGCCGCCACCGCACGCACGCCGTTGATGCCGGCAGACACACCGTCCTGCGTGTAGGTGACCGCAACCATATGGGGCGTATCCTTGTATCCAAGCGCAATTGTTTCTTCGGCTGTACCGAACAGGCGCCAACCATTGGTGCTGTTCCAAGGGGAATGCGGGTCAGGCCCGCCGGCGGACGTTTGGGTAGCCACGCGATGCTGAACCAGGCCGATGGCTGCAAACACCAAGACCTCGTCCGGCACGTCCGCCGCCGGCGCCAGCAGGTCGGCCAGATGCGCATCGATGAAGCCTGTATCCATCTGCCCGGCAGCAAAGGCGGGATGCGCCACCACGGCGCGCAAAAACGCCGCATTGGTGGTGACGCCGGCGATGTAGCATTGGCTGAGCGCGCTTTCGAGCTTGCGCAGCGCGCCGGCGCGGGTCTGCGCCCAAGTGATGATTTTGGCGATCATCGGATCGTAATAGACGCTCACGCCATCGCCCGCCGCCACGCCGGCATCGATGCGCACATCCGGTGCCGGACGCGGTAATTTGAAATAGGCAAGCGTGCCGGTGGAGGGAAAGAACTGGCGGCTGGGATCTTCAGCATAAAGACGGCCTTCCACCGCGTGGCCGTGCATGGGTATGGCATCCTGGTCAAGCGGCAGCGTGGCGCCAGCGGCAATGCGCAATTGCCAATCCACCAGATCGAGGCCGGTAATCATTTCGGTCACCGGATGCTCCACCTGCAGCCGCGTGTTCATTTCCATGAAATAGAACCGGTCGGCGCGCAGGCCTTCCGATGCATCGGCGATGAACTCCACCGTGCCGGCGCCGCAATAGCCGATCGCCCGTGCCGCCTCGCAGGCGGCGTGCCCCATGGCCGCGCGCATATCCGCGGGCATGCCGGGGGCCGGCGCCTCTTCTATCACTTTCTGGTGCCGGCGCTGGATTGAGCAATCGCGCTCAAACATGTGCACCACATTGCCGTGGGTGTCGGCAAACACTTGCATCTCGATGTGCCGCGGCCGCGTTACGAACTTTTCCACTAACACCCGTTCATCGCCAAACGCCGCCTTGGCTTCGCGGCGGGCCGCCGCCAGCGCCTTGCTAAAGCCTGCCGCCGCCTCCACCCGGCGCATGCCTTTGCCGCCACCGCCGGCCACCGCCTTGATCAATACCGGGTAGCCGATTTGGTCGGCCGCACCGGCCAAAACCTCGTCGGCCTGCGCATCGCCGTGATGGCCCGGCACCACCGGCACGCCTGCCTGCTGCATCAGCGCTTTTGCCCGATCTTTGAGCCCCATGGACCGGATCGCTGCCGCCGGCGGCCCGACGAAAACCAGGCCCGCCGCACCACAAGCCTCAGCAAATTCGGCGTTTTCCGACAAGAACCCGTATCCCGGATGCACCGCATCAGCGCCGCTGGCGCGCGCGGCCGCCAAAATCGCCTCCGGTTGCAAATAGCTTTCCGCCGCTGGCGCCGGGCCGATGGCATGGGCCTCGTCGGCCATCAACACGTGTTGGGCGTGAGCATCGGCGTGCGAATAGACAGCGATGGTCCGCAGGCCGCTGGCGCGCGCGGTTTTGATGATGCGGCAGGCAATTTCACCGCGGTTGGCGACGAGCAGCGATGACAGCATTAGGCGCGCCAGTTTGGATCGCGTTTTTCCAGGAAAGCCGCGACCCCCTCCACCGCTTCGGCGCCCATGCGGTTCTTGCCGTGCACGGCAATCACCTCGTCGGTCAACTCGTCGTCTATGGGCAGGCCGGTTACCTCGTCGATGAGGGTCTTTGTCGCCGCCACGGCCCCCGGCGCGGCGGCGAAAATATGATCGACGAAATGCGCCAGCTTGGCCGCCACATCGTCCGGCCCATCGGCGATGACGTGCACCAACCCCAGCCGCTGTGCCTCCGCCACGTCAAACGGCATGCCCGACAGCATATAGCGCCGCGCCGCCCCGGCGCCGATCGCCTCGACGACGTAAGGTGCCACTAAGGCGGGAACGAACCCGTGCCGCACCTCGGAAAACACAAACCGCGCGCGCGGTGTGGCAATCACCGTATCGCAAGCAGCGATCAGGCCGATGCCATAGCCGGCGGCAGGGCCGGTTACCACCGCCACCACCGGCTGCGGTAAGTCGCGCACGCGGCTCAACACTTCGGCGATGGCGTCGGCGTCTTCTTCGGTTTCATCGTCGGTGTAATGGGCGATGTGCGGCAACCAATCAAAATCCGCCAGGCCCGAAAAAACCGGCCCTTCCGCCCGGATAATGACCGCGCGCACGGTGTCCGGGTTGGCGCGCAAATCTTCCAGCCGGTCGATCAGGTCTGACACCAAATCAGGGTTGAACGCATTGTGCTGGTCCGGATTATTGAGGGTAATGGTGGCCAGCCCTTCACGGCTTACCTCCATAAGCACGAAATCGTCGGCCATGGATCGTCTCCTTACATCCGGAACACGCCGAACCGCTGCGGCGCGTGGGGTGGTCTGATCGGCGCGTTGAGCGCCGCCGATAGGGCAAGCCCTAGCACCATACGCGTATCGCGCGGGGCGATGATGCCATCATCCCACAGCCGCGCGGTGGCGAAATAGGGATGGCCCTCTTCTTCATACTGTGCGCGTATGGACGCCTTAAACGCGTCTTCTTCTTCCGCCGCCCACGTGCCGCCGCGTGCCTCGAGCCCGTCCCGGCGCACCGTGGCCAGCACGCTGGCCGCCTGCTCACCGCCCATCACCGAGATGCGCGCATTCGGCCAGGCAAACATAAACCTAGGCGAAAAGGCCCGCCCGCACATCCCATAGTTTCCCGCCCCGTAAGACCCGCCGATAATGACGGTAAACTTCGGCACCTGCGCGGTGGCCACCGCCGTCACCATCTTAGCGCCATCTTTGGCGATACCGCCGGCCTCGTATTGGCTGCCGACCATGAAACCGGCGATGTTTTGCAAAAACACCAGCGGAATGCCGCGCTGCGAGCACAATTCAATGAAATGCGCCGCCTTCAGCGCACTTTCTGAGAACAAAATGCCGTTATTGGCCACAATGCCCACCGGGTAGCCCATCAGCCGGGCAAAGCCCGTTACCAATGTCGTGCCGTAGAGCTTTTTGAATTCGTCAAACTCCGAGCCATCCACCAGCCGCGCAATCACCTCGCGGACATCATATTGGGTGGCCAAGGCGGCGGGCACCACGCCGGCGAGCTCGTCCGGGTCATAGAGCGGCGCGCGCGGGGCGTGGGCTTCGATCTCGCACGGCTTGCGGGTGTTCAAGGTACGGACGATCTGCCGCGCTATCGCTAAGGCGTGGGCGTCATCTTCGGCGTAGTGATCGGTAACGCCGGATGTGCGCGCGTGCACGTCAGCGCCGCCCAATTCTTCCGCCGTGACAACCTCGCCGGTGGCTGCTTTGACCAAAGGCGGGCCGCCAAGAAAGATCGTGCCTTGATTGCGCACGATAATCGTCTCGTCCGACATCGCCGGCACGTAAGCGCCGCCGGCCGTGCACGAGCCCATGACCACGGACACCTGCGCAATGCCTTCCGCGGACATATTGGCCTGGTTGAAAAAGATGCGGCCGAAATGCTCCCGGTCGGGGAAAATATCGGCTTGGTTTGGCAGGTTGGCGCCGCCGGAATCCACCAGATAAATGCATGCAAGACGGTTTTCGCGGGCGATCTCTTGCGCGCGCAAATGTTTTTTGACGGTGACCGGATAATAGGTGCCGCCTTTGATCGTGGCATCGTTGCAGACGATCATACATTCACGGCCCGACACCCGGCCGATGCCGGTAATGAGGCCAGCAGCGTGAATGTCATCATCATACATGCCGTGGGCGGCGAGCGGCGACAGTTCCAAAAACGGCGCACCCGGATCAAGCAAGCGTGCCACGCGGTCTCGCGGCAACAGTTTGCCACGTTGGCTGTGGCGGGCGCGGGAGCGATCATCGCCGCCGCGCGCCGCACGCGCCAGCGTTGCCTCGAGGTCATCCATCAGCGCCGTATTGGCGCGCAGATTGGCCTGGAAACTCTCGCTTTTGGGCTGAACGGCTGAGGTCAAACGGGGCATGGAGAGGGGTCGGTTGCCGCCATTACGGCGTGGGAAAGAGACGATGCAAAAAGCGATTGCGCCGGAACGCAAGATGGACAGCAAGGGAGCATAGCGCCCAGCCGCACGCAAGCCAGGGGCAGCGCCCTTAGGTGCTGCCGTTTTTACGGGCGGGGGGCCCGCGTGAGAGCCGAGTGACGGCCTATAACCGGCTGTTTTGAAAAATTCACATATCGGCATACCCAGCCAAAGGCGGCCAAAAACCGCTCAACCCTTCAGCAGCGCCGCTGCTGCACCGCCGCATGCGCCCTACCAGGTACGGTCGAATTCGATTGCAAAAAGTGGAAAAAACACGCATGGTCCCCCCGCCTATTCGACTTCCCCTGCCCCTTCTCCGACGACGTCACACAGCAACGGCGCAATCAGGACTTTCGGCAAGAGGTTGCGAATGCCCGCTTAAGCATGTTGCTAGGGGCGGTATATTGATCGCTGTGACGATCCCAAAGAAGGACTATCAAGATGCAGGGAACCGTGAAGTGGTTCGACATGAAGAAGGGCTATGGTTTCATTCAGCCCGACGACGGCGGCAAAGACGCCTTCGTACACATTACCGCCGTACAGGCGGCCGGGCTTGCCAGCCTGGATGAAGGCCAGGTGCTGGAGTTTGAACTCCAGGAAGGCCGCAACGGCAAAATGTCTGCCGAAAACCTAAAAGTCACCGGCTAACAGTCTCTAGCTAGTAGCTAGCAGGTAGTGGCCGATGGCCCAATGCATTAGCGGCCCGGACGCAAAAGCGTGCGGGCCGTTCGTGTGTGTACGCCGCTGTGACCCGCCCCACACCGGTTTGCGATGACACCGCCCCTTCGCCTCCACGCCGAAAGCGCCCCGCACGCGCACGGGCATCTGCCGACCGGGGACGGCCACGCGCTCTATTACGAAGTATGCGGAAATCCGCACGGCACGCCGTTGCTGTATGTGCATGGCGGGCCGGGCAGCGGCTTTGCGCGCGCGGTGACGCAGCTCATGGACCCGTCGGTCTATACCATCGTGCTGATGGACCAACGCGGCGCCGGGCGCTCAACGCCGCACGGCTCCATCACCGCCAATACCACGCCGCATCTTGTGGCCGATATCGAGCGCCTGCGCGTGCATTTGGGCGTTGACCGCTGGCACGTCTTCGGCGGCTCGTGGGGCGCAACGCTAGCCATCGCCTATGCCATGGCGCACCCGGGGCGGGTGGCGCGGATGGTGCTGTATGGGCTGTTTCTCGTCCGCGACCACGAACTCACCGCACTTTATGGCCAAGACGGTGTGGCGGCGGCGATGTTTCCCGATGTGTTCGCCGCGTTTATCCAGGGGCTACCGCCCGACACCCGCGATGACCCGATCGCCGGCTATGCGGCGCTGTTCGAAAGCCCCGATGAGGCGGTACGGCAAGCAGCGCTGCGGCGCTGGACGCATCTGGAAAAGGCGGTGTCGCGCCTATTGCCAGACGCCGGCGCACTCGCCCGCGACCTGGAGGATGCCGATTACGTGCTGGCGCATTCGCGCATAGAAAACCATTATTTCCGCCATAACGGGTTCATCGATGCCGATGCCATTCTCGCCACCGCCGGGCAGCGGCTGCAGGGCATTCCCATCGACGTGGTGGCGGCGCGCTACGACATGGTCTGCCCCGTACAAACGGCCTATGACTTTGTGCACGCCGTCCCGCACGCCCGCCTCACAATCGTGCCGGACGCCGGCCATACCTGGCGCGACCCCGCCAACACCCAGGCGCTGTTGGCCGTCTTGAATGCCGCCCAGCTTTAAGGATACCCGATGCCTCAGACCCCGCCTCCTGCCGCGCCGCCGTGGCAGGTCCTTGCCGAGGAAATAGAGTTTGAAACCCCGTTCATGCGCGCGCGCCGGCAAAAATGCCGTACCCAGCGCGGCGCCATCGTCGACCCGTATCATGTGTTCGACATGCCTAATTGGGCGGCCATTCTGGCGGTTACGCCGGATATGCGCGCGGTGCTTGTGCGCAATTACCGGCACGGGGCGCAGCGTAGCGTGGTGGAATTGCCGGGCGGCCTGATCGACGACGCCGACATGGACAGCCAAAGCGCCGCCGCGCGCGAGCTTTTAGAAGAGACCGGCCACAGCGTCGCCGCCATACACGCGCTGCCGCCGATCCACCCTTACCCCGGGCGCTTTCGCCAGCAGGCCTTTCCCTATCTTGGTGTCGGCGCGGTTAAGACCGCCACCCAAGCGTTGGAGCCGGATGAGGACCTAGACGTGTTTACGGTGCCGCTTGCGGATGCGTTCCGGCTGTTTTCCGATGGCAGTGTGGATGTTGCCGCGGTGCATGCGGGCATCATGCTGGCGGCGCTGCATACGATCATACGCACGCCGGCGCTGGCGGACTTACGGCGCGCCCTGCCGGCGGATATGGCCTGGTAAGCCAGTTCAGGGCTTATAGATGTTCACCACGTCGGAAGCGGT
>Ga0272441_10004416_pt1 | contig 25511 bp, 21 predicted proteins | sample SSMProp6N_FD_193582 | JGI IMG/M metagenome (GOLD analysis project Ga0272441, IMG submission 193582) | Marine sediment archaeal communities from Little Sippewissett salt marsh, Falmouth, MA, United States - SSM-Prop-6N | ecosystem: Environmental > Aquatic > Marine > Wetlands > Sediment ...
GCGAGGGCAAGGCGCGACGAAGGCGCATACCGGGAGTATTCAACTGAGGAGCAACGCAGCCATCGACGTTCGGAGTCTGCGAAACCCGGAACGAACTTCCGGGGCGTAGAACTAGGCTACGCCAGGCTAGGCTAATAGGTACCAGGCCCCCCATGATCGACGACAGGATGCGCACGAAGCTCCAGGGCATGGTCGAGCGTCACGGGGCGCTCAACCAACGGCTGTGCGACCCCGATCTGGCGAGCCGACGTGCCGAGTTCCTCCGCGTCACCCGGGAGCACGCCGACCTGAGCGAGCTGGTGACCCAGTGGGGCCACTACCAGAAGGCCGAGCAGGAGATCGCCGACGCCCAGGAGATGCTCGACGACGCGGACGAGGAGATGCGGGACCTCGCCACCGGTGAGATCGCGGGGCTGAGCGCCCGGCTCGAGACCCTGGAACAGACCATCAACGTGCTCCTGCTGCCGGGCGACCCCAACGACCAGAAAAACATCCTTCTGGAGATCCGAGCCGGCACCGGCGGAGAGGAGGCGACCCTCTTCGCCGCCGACCTGTTCCGCATGTACGGGCGCTTCGCCGAACGACAGCGATGGAAGCTCGAGATCATGAGTCGCTCCGACAGCGCCAGCGGAGGGCTCAAGGAGATCATTGCCCTCATCGAGGGAACGGCCGTCTACAGCCACCTCAAGTTCGAAAGCGGCGTGCACCGGGTCCAGCGAGTGCCGACCACCGAGTCCCAGGGACGCGTTCACACCTCCGCCGCCACGGTGGCAGTCCTGCCCGAGGCCGAGGACGTCGAGGTCAAGATCGATGACAAGGACCTCAAGATCGACGTCATGCGGGCCGGTGGCCCTGGCGGTCAGAGCGTGAACACCACCGACAGCGCCGTACGGATCACGCACCTGCCCACGAACCTCGTGGTCATCTGCCAGGACGAGAAGTCCCAGCACAAAAACAAGGCCAAGGCCCTCAAGGTGCTCAAGTCGCGGCTGCTCGAGCACGAGCAGAGCAAGCAGCACGAGGAGCGCAGCGCCGAGCGCCGCTCCATGGTCAAGTCAGGGGACCGCTCGGAGAAGATCCGCACCTACAACTTCCCGCAGGACCGCCTGACCGACCACCGCATTCCAAAGACCTGGCACAACCTCGACGGCGTAATGGACGGGATACTCGCAGACGTCATCGAGGCGCTGCGCACGCACCACCAGGCCCAGCTCCTGAGCGAGGGCTCCGACTAAGCGTCCGTCGCAAAACAAGTAGACGATGCAGGACGTTGAGGCGCCCGGCTCGCGAGGCGCGCCGAGGCGCATACATTTTGATATGCAACGAGAAGCAACGAAGCGAGCCGGGATGGATCGGTGTTCTGGGCGATCTAGTTGTTTTGCGGCGGACGCTTCGGCCCCGCTCAGCAAATACCTGATCGCTCAGGCCGCCGAGTCATCCCGGCTGGCTTTGTTGCCAGGCGGTTGTATATTCCCGATATTCGCCCTTCTGGCGCCTCGCCAGCCGGGCGCCTCGACGCCCTGATCTGACCAGGTAATTACTGAGCGGGGCCGAAGCGTAGCCCGTGACAGGGCGCGGCGACTGAGCTAGGGTTGCTTGACCGAACCGGACGAAGGAGCGACCCATGGTGCCAAAGCGGAACATCGCCCTGCTGGGCTGCGGCGCTTGGGGCAAAAACCACCTCAGGAACTGGGCCGATCTGGGTGTCCTCGCCGTGGTGTGCGACGTGTCCGAGGAGCGGCTGCGTTTCGCGCGGGCGCAGGTTCCGGACCTGGAAACCACGCGCGACATCTCGGCGGTGCTCGGCCGGGCGGACATCGAGGGTGTGGTCATCGCGACGCCGGCGGCGACCCACGCCGACCTCGCAATGCGCTTTTTCGAGGCTGGCAAGGACGTCTTCGTGGAGAAGCCCATGGCCCTCACCGCCGCCGAGGGCAGGCTGGTCGTCCAGGCCGCCGACGCGCACGACCGCGTCCTGATGGTGGGTCACGTGCTGGTGTACCACGGCGCCGTCCTCGAGCTGAACCGGCTGGCCCACACAGGCGCGCTGGGACGGATCCGCTACATCTATTCCAACCGCCTGAACCTGGGCAAGATCCGCACCGAAGAGAACTCCCTGTGGAGCTTCGCTCCCCACGACGTAGCGCTGGTCATCGACCTGCTGGGCGGCGCCTGGCCACGGGAGCTGACCTGCGTCGGGGGGGCCTATCTGAACCCCGACGTGGCCGACGTCACCTTGACCACCCTGACCTTCGGGGGCGACGTACGCGCTCACATCTTCGTGAGCTGGCTTCATCCTTTCAAGGAGCAGCGCTTCGTGGTGGTGGGGGACCGGCAGATGGCCGTGTTCGACGACACCCTGCCCTGGCCCGAGAAGCTCACCCTGTACCCACACACTGTGGACTGGATGGAGGGGCAGGTCCCTGTGGCCAGCAAGGCCGAGGCCACCGCCGTCGCGATTCGGGCCAGTGAGCCCCTGCGATCGGAGTGCGAGCACTTTCTGCACTGCATGCGCACCCGGGAGACACCGCTGACCGGGGGCGAGTCCGCGCTACGCGTGCTGCGGGTGCTGGAGGCGGCCCAGCGCTCCCTGGACCGCCGCGGCGGGCCCGAGCGAGGGCTCGCCGACGGTCCCGGCGCGACCACGCCAGACTACCTCGCCCACCCCACGGCCACCGTCGAAGAGGGCGCCGACATCGGGGCGGACACCCGCATCTGGCACTACAGCCATGTCATGGGAGGCGCGGTCATCGGGGCCGGCTGCAACGTGGGGCAGAACGTCTTCGTCGGCCCCAAGGCCCGCATCGGAGACGGCGTGAAGATCCAGAACAACGTCTCCGTTTACGACGGCGTGACCCTGGAGGACGACGTCTTCTGCGGGCCCTCCATGGTGTTCACCAACGTGCTCAACCCCCGCAGCGCCATCGAGAAGAAAGACCAGTTCCGGCCCACCCTCGTCAGGCGCGGCGCCACCCTTGGCGCCAACAGCACCATAGTCTGCGGCAACACTGTCGGGCGATACGCTCTGGTGGGCGCCGGGGCGGTGGTCACCGGCGACGTGCCCGACCATGCCATCGTCTGGGGCGTGCCGGCGCGCCAAACCGGCTGGGCCTGCGCCTGCGGCGAGACGCTGGTCCTCGAAGGGCGGAAGGCCTCCTGCGGGGCGTGCAACCTCCAATTCCGCCTGCGGGACGACGAGACCCTCGAGCCGATTTCTTGAAGTTTCGCCCCTCGACAGGAATGGACCCTCAGGAGGAGCAATGACCGAACCTGCCGTTCCCCTCTTGGACCTCACTCGGCAGATCGCGGCCCTCCAGCCGGACCTCGCCGCGGCCACGGCCCGGGTCATCGCCGGCGCGCGCTTCATCCTCGGCCCCGAGGTGGCCGACTTCGAAACGGCGGCGGCGGCCTACCTCGGGGCCCGGCACGCCGTGGGGGTGGCGAGCGGCACCGACGCCCTGTGGGTGGCTCTGCGCGGGCTGGGTGTGGGCCCCGGCGACGTCGTGCTGACCTCCCCGTTCACCTTCTTCGCCACGGCCAGCGCGGTCCGAAGCCTCGGGGCGCGCCTCATCTTCGCCGACATCGAGCCCGGGACCTTCAACCTGGACCCGAGGGCCGCACGCGAGGTGCTCAGTGGCCGATCCCCTGTGTGTGAGCGGCTCTCGATCCGCCCGGACCAGGTCAAGGCCCTCGTCCCGGTGCACCTGTATGGCCAGCCCGTGGACGTAGAGGCCTTCGAGGGCCTCGCCGCCGACTTCTCCCTGCCCATGGTCCAGGACGCCGCCCAGGCCATGGGCGCGGCCTTCGCCGACCGCCGCATCGGCAACAGCGAGCACCAGGTCTGCTTCTCCTTCTTTCCGAGCAAGAACCTCGGCGCCTTCGGCGACGGGGGACTGGTCACCACCAACGACCCCGACCACGCCGCGAGACTGCGGCTGCTGCGGGCCCACGGCTCGCCCCGCAGGTATCACCACGAGGTGTTGGGCACCAACTCCCGGCTGGACGCCCTCCAGGCCGCCATCCTGGGCGTAAAGCTGCCGCACCTGGACGACTGGGTACAGGCGCGCCGCGCCCACGCCGCCGCCTACGATGAGGCCTTCGCCGGTGACGACAACATCACCCCGCCCCCCGTCGGGGCACACCGCGACCACTGCTACCACCAGTACACCGTGCGAGTGTCCGGCGGGCAGCGCGACGCCCTCGCGGCCCACCTGGCCGAGCGCAGAATCGGCAACGCGATCTACTACCCGATTCCGCTGCACCTCCAGGCGGCACTGGCGGACCACGGCTTTTCGACAGGCGACTATCCCGTGTCGGAGGCCGCCGCCGCCGAGGTGCTGTCGCTGCCGGTCTTCCCCGAGCTCACCGCCACCGAGCGGGGCCACGTGATCGACGCCGTGGCGGAGTTTTTCGGCTGACCATGGTGCGCCAATATCGCATCGTCGCCGTCGTGCCTGCCCACAACGAGGCCCACCAGATCACGACGGTGCTGGAGACCATGCCCCCCCTCGTGGATCGGATCATCGTGGTGGACGACGCCAGCGTGGACGCCACCGGGGCCCGGGTCCGCCAATGTCGTGCCGTGGACCCGAGGATCCAGCTCGTCCGCTGCGACCGTCGGCGGGGCGTTGGCGGCGCCATCGCCCGGGGGTACGTCGAGGCCCTCGGCGGTGGCTATGACGTCGCGGTGGTCCTCGCCGGCGACGGGCAGATGGACCCGGCCGACCTGCCCGCTGTGCTGGCCCCCGCGCTGGACGGACAGGCCGACTACGTCAAAGGCAGCCGCTTCGCCTATCCTGGGGGGAAGAGGATGATCCCCCCGCTCCGGCGGTTCGGCATCACCGTGCTCAGCGCCCTCACCCGTCTCGTCGCCGGCTATCCCCAGGTCTCAGACTCCCAGTGCGGCTACACAGCCATCACCCGTGAGGCCCTGGCAGCGCTGAACCTGGACGACCTGTACCCGGGCTACGGCTACCCCAACGACCTGCTGGGTCACCTGCGCAGCCTCGACCTGCGAGTGGCCGAGGTGCCTGTGCGGCCCCGCTACGACATCGGCGAGCAATCCAAAATGCGGGTGACCCGGGTCGTGGTGCCCATCACGTTCCTTCTGGCGCGGGTGCTGATCCGACGCCTACGGCGCAGACCGGTGGCGTCGGGCGCGGCCGTCGCCACCGGTCGCACCCCGGCGGTGGATTGATGGGCACGACGGCCGCATGTCGACGGCGTTGTGTCACCGCCCCATTGTCCGGTACATTGGAGCTCCCATGAAGCCCCTCAAAATACTCCACGTGGCCGGTGCGCGCCCCAACTTCATGAAGGTGGCCCCAATCATCGCCGCCCTGGCCGGGCGGGACGGCGCCTTCGAGCAGCGGCTCGTGCACACCGGACAGCACTACGACGAGAACATGTCGCAGGTGTTCTTCGACCAGCTCGGGCTCCCACGGCCCGACGTGGACCTCGGCGTCGGGTCGGGCAGCCACGCGGTGCAGACGGCCCGCATCATGGAACGCTTCGAGCCGCTGGTGGTCGACCATGCCCCCGACTGGGTCGTCGTGGTAGGTGACGTGAACTCCACGCTGGCCTGCAGCCTGGTCTCGGCCAAGCTGGGCATTCGGGTGGCACACGTCGAGGCCGGGCTGCGCTCCTTCGATCGCACAATGCCCGAGGAGCTCAACCGGATCCTCACCGACCAGCTCTCCGATCTGCTCTTCACGCCCTCGACCGACTGCCACGACAACCTGGCGCGGGAGGGCATCGCCGCCGACAAGGTCCACTTCGTGGGCAACGTGATGATCGACACGCTGCTGCGATTGCTGCCCCGGACAGCGCCGGCCGCCGCGCGGTTGCTCGAGGACCTGGCCACCGATCGCCGGGTCGCCCGAACACCAGCCCTTCCGGAGGACGAATACGTCCTGGTCACGCTGCACAGACCGGGCAACGTGGATGATCCCGTGCCCCTGCGGGAGATCATCGGGGCGCTCACCGACCTGTCCGCAGACCGCCTCGTCCTCTTCCCCGTCCACCCCCGCACCCGGCAGCGCATCGCCACCGAGGGGATCTCCGTCGACCGCGAACGCCTGGTGCTCATCGATCCCGTGGGCTACCTGGAGTTCGTCGGTCTGATGCAGAAGGCGGCGCTGGTGCTCACCGACTCGGGGGGCATCCAGGAGGAAACCACCGTGCTCGGCGTGCCCTGCCTCACGGTGCGCCCCAACACCGAGCGCCCCATCACGATCACCGAGGGCACCAACCGCTTGGTGGCCTGCGATCGGAGGGCACTGGTGAAGACGGCACGGACGGCCCTCGCCGCGCCGCCCCCCGAGGGTCACCGCCCCGAGGGATGGGACGGCCGCGCCGCCGAGCGCATCGCCGACGTCCTCGAGGGCACCGGCGGTCGCTGATCGAACGGGGAGAGCGGACAAGCGGCATCCCCTCGAGAAGCTCGGCGTGGCGCGGTGGAGACCGTTCTGGACGGGAACGCCAATCCGAAGGTGCTATCCGGTGCGACCGAGCATCTGCGCATAGGACCGCACGAGCCGATCGGCTTGATCCTCCCAGTGCACGTCGCTGAGCAAGCGTCGGCTCTCGGCTCGGGCGCGACCACTGCGCTGTGGATCCTCCAACAGACGCCGCGCCGCCGCAGCGAAGGACGCGGCGTCGCCGGGGGTGAACACCTCTCCCACGTCGTATCGATCGGTATACCAACGCAGGCCGATCAGATCTGCGCCCAGCACGGGCAACCCGGCCGCGGCATACTCCGACAGCTTGTTGGGCGCGCAGTAGATGCTGTTGCGGCAGACGGGCAGATAGCTCACGACTCCCGCGTCCGCCGCCGCCGCCCAGGCCACCACCTCACTGGGCGGGACGGCCGGCCACAGATGGACCCGGTCGCCGAGACCCGACGCCCTGATCCGGTCGGCGAGCTCGCCTCGGAAGTGCCCCCCACCCATCAGCACCAGGGCGTAGCCTTGGGGCAGCAGCTCCAGCCCGTCGATGACCGCCCCCAGGCCTCGCCCGCGGTGCAGCCCCCCCTGGTACAGGATCACGTGCGGCGCCGCGATGGCGCGCCGGGCCTCGACGGCGCCAGGGTGGGGCGCGTCGATGGCCTCGGAGAGGCGGGCGGCGTTCAAGATCGTCACCGGCAGACGGGGCGCGCCGTACTCCCGATGCATGATACGGGCCCGGAGCTCGCTCGCCGCGATCACGAGCGACACCCGATGCAGGGCGTACCGCTCGTACCGTCCCAGCACCACAGCTCGCCAGGGCGCGATGCCCACCCTCTCGGTGAACAGCTCGTGGGAGTCATAGACCACATGGGCCCGGCGACCGGCCGCGCGCAGCCCAGCCCAGACCGTCTGCAGGTCGTGACAGTGATAGACATCGGCCCGGGTGGCCGCGGCACGTCTGGCCAGGTCACGCTGGAAGCTCAGCTCGTAGCCCAGGTCCATGGCGAAGCGCAAGGGGGGGAACCCCAGACGAGAGCGGCGCTGCGAGGGCACGAAGGACACCCGGGAGGGCAGGTCCGGTAGGTCCACCCGGTCGGTGTCGCTCATCCCGATGATCTGCACCCGCGCCCCGGCCGCCTCGAGACACTCGGCCTCCTTGAGTACCCGGGTGTCGTGCTGGACGTCGTCGAGCACGAGCATGCAGACGTTCACACGGCCAAGCGGTCCGGACTGATCCATGGCGAAGCGGCTCCCGGCCACCGCGAACATGCGGCGTAAACCCGTCTGCACTCTGTCGGCTCCGAAGGGCCAAGTCAACTCCCAAGGTCCTGCCCCGAGCCACCCGGAGCCCTCCTCCGACGCCGGTCGAAGCGCCTAGAAAACCAGTGACATGGACGCAGTCGGTGCACTACTCTGAAATCCAACCGCCCGGCGCGTTCTCGCGCGGACGGCCACCGGTCGCCGTTCCAGAACGGCGACCGGTTTGAAGTGACCCTGGCGACCTTCGACAACGAGCTGGAGTGTTGGCGCCCATGAGAATTGCCTACGTCGGCAACCCCGCCGTCGTGCACATCCAGCGCTGGGTGCGCGAGTTCGAGTCCCGCGGTCACGTCTGCCAGCTCTTTGCGCCGGCCGGGCCGAACGTGCAGGACACGGCGGCCGTGCCCATCGGCGTCGCCGGTCGCACCGGGCTACCCTCCACCGTGATCCGCGTGCTGGATCTGCGGGCCCATCTTCGCCGCTTCCGCCCGGACGTGCTCCACGCACACTACGCCCTGGGCTACGGCACCTGGGCTGCCATGTCGGGGTTTCGGCCCCTCGTCGTCACCTGCATGGGCTCGGATCTCCTGCTGGCACCGGACCAGTCCTGGAAGTCCCGGCTGAAGGTCAACCTGGCCCTGCGTTCGGCCGACCTGGTCACCGTCAACGCCGGGCACCTGGCCTCGGCGGCGGTGCGACTGGGCGCATCACCCGAGCGCGTGGCGCGCGTGGTGCAGGGCGTGTGCACCGACATCTACGCGCCGGTGCGGCGGGACGTGCGCTTTGCCGAGCCGCTACTCCTTTCGACTCGCCACCTCCATCCAATCTATCGTATCGACGATCTGATCCGGGCCGCCGCGCGGCTCGCGAAGCGGGGACACCGGTTTGGTCTGCACCTCGCGGGGCGCGGCCCCGACAAGTTCAATCTCCAGGCGCTGGTCCGGCGTCTCGGGCTCGGTGAACGGGTGGAGTTCCTCGGCCACCTCGACGGCGAGCCCGCCCTGGCGGCGGCCTACCAGCGCGCCGACATCTACGTCTCGGTGTCCCAGAGCGACGGCGCCTCGGTGGCGCTGCTGGAGGCCATGGCCAGCGGCCTGCCCGTGGTGGCCTCGGACATCCCCGCGAGCCGGGAGTGGCTCACGGCGGGGTCGGGCAACGTCCTGGTTCGCGTGGGCGACGAAGCGCACATCGCCGCCGGGATCGAGCAGCTGCTGCGGAGCCCGGACCAGCGCGTCCGCGCCGGCGACCGGAACCGACGTCTGGCCCTGCGCAGCGCCAAGTGGCCCCTGGAGATGGACCGCATGGAGGATCTCTATCGTCGGCTGAAGCGGCGGTAGGTGCCCGAGCGGGTCAGCCCGACCGGGAGGGGAGGCGGTCGGTGGCCTCGCGGACCATGCGGTAGATTCGCACGATGCCCCAGATCAGCCCAACGGCGTAGATCGTGGAGGCGACCAAAGGGATGACCCAAGTGCCGCCCACCCGTACGTCGACGGCCGATCGGTACATCATCCATTGGATGGACACAAACAGCAGCGTGTCGGCGAGCGACAGCCAAAGCAGGTAGCGGATCAAGTACTGAATGATAGGCGTCCGATCGGCCACCGAGAGCCGGAGGAACTCCTCTTTGCGGGGAATGTTCACCAGCCCGATGGGGACGCGCGGCAGCAGCAGGGCCAGGGCGATCATGGCCACCGCCATGCCGAGGGCGAAGATGGGCATGAAGTACCACCCCGCCCCGCCGGCCTCGGACCATCGGTCTGGCTGGCCGGCGGCGTTGAAGTGGGACGGGTAGCGGGCCGGGAGGTGCATGGCCGTGACGGCGGCGAAGGCGAAGGCGCCGATCACCGCCGATGCGTTGGCGACCACGAGCGTGCCAACCCGCCCCACCGGGATGCGCTCCGACTTGTCCATGTGGGTCAGCGTATCACCGGGGCAGGTTGGCTGGCAATCGCAAGTCGCTGGCGACCGGGAGCCCACCGAGGGGCTCGGCGCAGTGCACCGCACGCAGGATCGACCGCTCCAGGGCCAACCGCGCGAGGAGCCCCACCTGGTGGGCGTCGGCGGCCACCTGGCCGGTGGTGATGGCGAAGACCAGGTCTCCGTCGAAGCGGGTGCAGGCCGGTGCGATGGTCCGGGGGAAGGCGTCCGCCGCCAGGCGGGCGACCAGGGTCATGTCCCGGGCGTCCAGCCGGGCGTTGGTGGCCACCACGGCCAGGGTCGTGTTCGACGGCGTCGCCGGATCGGTGGGCAGAGGTCGATCCTCGGCGCCGAACCGCTCGGGCACCTGTCCCGTGGTGGCGATGGCCAGGGTGTCGGCCAACTCCAGCGAGGCGGGCCCCAGCCGCGCTCCGGCCACCGGGCGATCCGTGGTCGGATCTCGCACGTCGCCAAAAGCGTTGACCACGGCGAGCCCCCCCACCTCCAATCCCGAGTCCAGTCGCAACCCGGCCGAGCCGACCCCGCTCTTGGTGGCGCAGTCTATGCCGAGGAGCTTGCCCACCGAGGCGCCAGTGCCTGCCCCCACGCACCCCTGGGCCACCGGGCCGCCGCTCGCTGCGGCCACCGCCCGCGCCCCCATGTCCGCGTCGGGCCAGGCCTTCTCGTCCCCCACCTTCAGGTCGAATATCACCGCCGTGGGCACAATGGGCACCACCGGGCCGATGGTGTCAAAGCCGACGCCCTGGGCAGCCAGAGACCGCATGACGCCGTCGGCGGCGGCCATTCCGAAGGCGCTCCCGCCGCACAGCACGAACCCCTGAACCCGATCCACGATATGAGCCGGGTCCAGGGCGCTGAGTTGCCGGGCTCCGATGGCCCCGCCCCGCAGGGCGACGCCGCCCACGCCGCCCTCTGGACACAACACCACCGTCACGCCGGTGAGCCCCTCGCGGTCCTCGGCGTGACCCACCTCCAAACCCTGGACCACGGTCAGGGTGTCATCGAACGTCAGCTCGGCCATGCGGTTGTTCCTTCTCCAGAGACCGGACGACCCCGGGTCCACGGGAAGGGCCCGGCCCCACTCAGCGCCGTCGGGGTGTCACGGGTCCTTGACATGGTGTGGGATGTCTGTTAAACAGCGCAAGCTTTTGAAGGAATACGAAATTGGCTACACATCCTCAAGCAGAAAAAAGGGCGCGCCAGAACATCAAGCGGCGCGCAACCAATCGGCTTCACAAGACAACCATGCGTACCCTCATCAAGAAGGTCCGCACGGCCGTCGACCAGGGAGACGACGCAGAGGCGACCCGGCTGCTGCCCGTGGCCCTCGCAAAGATCTCCCGCGTGGCCTCCCGCGGCGCGATCCACCGCAACACCGCGGCGCGCACCATTTCCCGGCTCAACCGCGCAGTGAACAAGGTCGGGTAGCTCGCCCGACCGTCTCCCCCCGGCATCTCTGCTGTCGTGGTCCGGTCGGTCCGTCCAGGCCGAATCGCACGAGTACACCTGAATACGTCGTTATTACGTATAGTTGAACCGGAGAGGTCAGCGGGCACAAAGCCCCATGACCAGCCGCTCGAGGATCAAATTGCGCGGCACCCGGGAGGTCTTGAGGGCTCGATCCGCCCGGTAGATCTCGGCGTGAGCCTCGTGGATGGTCTGGACGTCGAAGCGACGGGCCTGGGCCCCAATCTTGCGGGCCACGAAGGGTGGCACTCCGATGGCGCCGGCCAGGTCTCCAGGGCGCGCGCCGGCCCCCAGGGCGTCCAGAGCCCGCCAGATGAGCCGGTACTGACGGGCAATCATGAACAGGATGCGCTGCTGCGGCTCGCCCGCCACCAGGAGGCTCTGCAGGCTGCGCAGGGCCGATCCCATGTTGCCCTCCCCCACGGCATCAGTCAGCTCGAAGATCACTGCCTGCCGGGTCTGGGCCACCACCGAGTCCACCTGCTCGGCGTCCACCACGCCCCCCTCCCCGACGAAGAGGCAGAGCTTCTCCACGGCGCTGGCCAGGGCCAGGAAGTCGCTGCCCACCAGCTCCACCAGGAGCTCCGCCACGCCGGGACCCAGCCGCGCCCCGAGCCGCTTGGCTTCCGCGTCCAAAAACCGCAGCAGCGGTGCCCCACGAACTGGATCGAACCGCCCCAGGTAGCCCGCCTTGTCCAGCGCCTTGTAGAACTTCAGCCGCCCGTCCACCTTGGTAGCCGTGAAGATCAGCACCGTGGAGTCCACCGGGTCGGCGACGTAGGGCAGCAGCTGCTCCAGGTCCTTGGCGACGAGCCCCTCGGCGTCCCGCACCTCCACCAGCCGCCGCTCGCCCATCATGGGCACCGTGCGGGCCAGCTGAACGATCTGCCCGCCGCCCGCTTCCTTGCCGACCACCTGGTCGTGGTTGAACTCCGCGGCGCCCCCCGCCAGGATCTTGCGCCGGATGGCCGCCACGAGCCGGTCGATGAGGAGCCGCTCCTCGCCCGCCAGGAAGTAGATGGGTAGGAACCGATCCTGGTGCACGCCACGCATGAGCTCGGTGTACAGGTCCACCGTGGATTTCCGACGCGCCATGGCCCCGCAGTGTGTCCCCGATGGACGGCCAGGTCAAGGTGCCCGCTGGGTAAAAACCACGGCCGGTCGACGGGGGCTGTGGTATCAAGAGGTGGTGCACAGCCGACGACGTGTAGACCAGGCCCTGGGGGCCATCGCGGCCGCCGTTCTGGCGCTGTCCGGCTCCGCCTGCCGTCGGGATCGCGCCGCTCGGCCATCGGCGCCCCAGGCCAGACATCTCACCCTGGTCGTGGCGTCAGGGCCGGGCGTCTCCCCGGCGCTGCCCGCCCTGGTTCGTCTGGTGGCCGACCAGGAGCTCCGGCGGGGCGGGCTGCATCGGCGCGGAAAGGCCGCGCCCACCGGGGTGCTGATGCTGACCCTCGAGCGGCGGCGCAGCGGCACCAACCGGCTGAGCCTGCAGCTCTTTCTCTCCACCCGAGGGCTGAAGACCCGCTTCGACTTCGGGCGGTGCTGCGCGCCGGCCCACGTGGCTGAGCTACGACGTCAGATCCGGACGCTGGTGGCGACCGTGGCCCCGAGGTCCCCGAAGCCGTCGCCCCCCCTGTGGCTCGGCTGCCAGTACACCCGGGACCAGCTCCACGACGCCCTCGCCGCCGGCGTGCACTGGCTCCAGGCCCGGGCCCAGCGAACGGGCGCATTCGAGCTGTCGGACCTGCAGCAGGTGTTTTTGATCCTGCGGGAGTCGGCCCGGGATCCGGCCCTGCGTCGCCTGGCCACGCGAGTGGGGCCGATCCTCGCGCGGCGCTTTCGACGACTCGTCCCACTGCCTCGCGCCAACACGCCAACGGAGCAGCTGTACGACCACGCCGCGGGCACCTACTTCAGCCAGCGCTTCGGTGTCACCGTCACGCCGCGATATCGCAGGGCCTTGGAAACGGCCTTTCGCACGGCCAGCCCACGCAGACTGTTGCGCCGCACCTCTGCCGCCGATCCCGCCCGGGACCTGCTCGACGACCTGGTGGACCTGTACTTTCCCTTCAAGCTCGGACTGCCCATGCCCATCCGCTATGCCGACGTCGTAACCCGGGCGGCACGCTATCCCTTCGGCAACCCAGCCGGGGAGACCCTTCGCCGCCTGGAGGACCGCATCTACCTGGCCACCCACATCGTCTATGTGCTGTCGGGCTTCAACGAATCGGGGCTTCGGGAGGTCGAGCTGCGCCGCGTGGTGCAGTTCCTGGAGCAAACCGCACCGCTCATCATCGCGGCCGACGATGTGGAGACCCTGGGTGAGGTGGGGGACGCTCTGAAGATCGTCGGGAGGGACTACACAGACCCCCTGGTCCGTCGCATTGTCCGGCGCCTGCTCCGTCACCAGAACCCCGACGGGTCCTGGGGCAACACCAGAGACAAGGACAAGTATCGCCGCTACCACACCACCTGGACCTGCTTCAACGGCCTGCTGGAGTACCGATTCTCCAAGCGCGGGACGACCGACCCCACCATCCGCAAGGCCTGGCGTCGGGGCTACACCCCGCCCACGCGATTGAATCCGTACCCCATGCTTCGGGTGGGGCGCCCGCCGCGCGCAACGCGGGCTCCCCCGGCGGGGACGGGGGGGGCGCAGTGAGTCGCCCAGCGACGGATCCGTCTCCGGTCATTTGACGACATGAGCGATTGGGGGAAGACACCCCCCGAAGCGAGCCGGGATGCATCGGCGGCTTGAACGATCAAGGTAATTGCGAGCGGACCCCAGGCTAGACCTTCGCGTCCGGACATGTAATATGACCCGACCATGACGCTGCTACGTGCCTTCCGTTGGGCTGCACTCATCCTGCCCACACTCTCCCTGCTGGCAGCGGGGTGCTGGCTGATCACCGGCGACGGCTCATGGGACATCGGCGTGACCTTCGCCCTGATCCCGAACCTGCTGCTGGCCCTGTACTTCGGCTACCGTCTGGTTCGCTCCCGTGTCGGCGATCTGCTGCCTTTCGTGGCGGCGGTGCTGACCACGGTGCCCGCGCTGATCCTGGGTTGGTCCGCCTTCCAGGGGCTACGCCTCACCTATGGCAAGCGCATCGGTCCCCTGTCGGTGGCCGACTATGCCAGTCGCAAGAATCGAAACGCCGTGACCACCCGGATCCGCGGACGCATGCTCTGGAGGGACGGCGTGAGCTTCACCCGCTCGCAGGGCGGCACCGACGTCAAGTACACCCTGCTGCCCTTCGTACCGGTCGACTGGAAGAAGGGCGACCCCATCAGGGTCTGGATGCTGGGAACCACCCACCGCTACAAACAGGCAGACTTCGACGGGTGCGGCTATCCAAGGTCGGTCCCCTGCACGGTGACCGCCTACGAGCCCAGGCTGAGGGAGCTGCGCCTCACGCTCCTGCGCCATGGCGTCGGCCGTGAGCGAGGCGGCCTGAGCTTCGTCGTGCTGCGCGCCGACCCGGACCGGCTGTGGTTCCCCAAAAGATTGGCCCTCGGCGTGGGCCCCCTGTGGCTGCTTCTGTTGACCCTGTGGATCTACCGCATGGGTCGCAAGACCGAGGTCCGGTTGGCCGGGGCGTAGCCCGCCCGGGGCGTCAGGGCTGCTCCTCGGGGGGCGGCGCAATGACCACGTCGGCGCGAGCCTTGTGCTGGGAGATGATGCCGTGCTCGATCTCGAGGACCTGCTCGAGGAAGGCCACGTCGGGATCGCGTCCCCGGGCGAGACGCGACTTCTTGGTTTGTCTGTAGTTGCGGTCAATGAACACCCGGACGTCCGCTTCCTCCAGGGCCGAGGTGTACGTGCCCTCCGCCACGACGACGTCGAACACGGCGGCCTCAACCGACTCCTCGCCGATGCTGTTCTGCTCGAAGTAGACCAGGGGCTTGGCAAAGGACTCGCCCTTTCGCGACTTGATCTTCGCCAGGTGCTCGTCCAGCAGGTCCAGCCGGACCTCCCCGAGGCCCACCCAGGAGATGTCCTCTTGGCGCCGCTGGTGATTGGACCGGGGCGGCAGGACAAAGTAGTCGTCCTGGCCGAGCAGGATGCACCGCTTCCCCTCGGCGATGAGCGTCTGGGCGATGACGTGGCCGGTCTCCGACTTGCCACTGCCCGACTCCCCCGCCACGGTGATGGCCAGAGTGACACCGTCGGCCAGCTTCGTCCGGATCACCTCCATGGCCTGGGCGGCCCCCGCGCGGTGGTAGTCGGTGATGAGCAGCTTGTCTCCGATCATGGGTCTCACCTCTCCTTCCCGGGGGCGACATCGAGGCCGGCCCGGCGTAGATGATCGAGGAAGGCCTGGGACACAGACTCCCAGTCCAGGGCGCGCGTGAGCTCGGCCAGGGCCGCTGCCCGGACGCGGCGCTCGTCGTCGTCAGTGAGCAGCTGCCGGATGCCCGCGGCCAGCGCCGCCTCGTCTCCGGCTCGGAACAAAATGGCGGCGTCGGCGGCGTACTGCACGCCGAAGGGGATCAGGTCCGACAAGACGACGGCCACCCCGCAGCCCGCCGCCTGGCAGGCCGACATGCCGAACCCCTCCATCTCCGACGCGCTGGCGAAGACATCCGCCAGCGAAAAAATGGGCGCCAGGTGCTCCTCGGGGATGAAGCCCAGCAGACAGGCCCGTCCGCGCAGCAGTGGATCGGCGTCCCACTGCTTTTTCAGCTCGGCAAACAGAGGGCTCGACTCGGGCCCACCGCCGATGAACAGGTAGCAGTCGTCCACCTCCCGGGCCACCCGGGAAAAGGCAGCCAGCAGCAGATCCTTGCGCTTGGTGCGATCCATCCGACTGGTTTCGAAGACGATCTTGCTCGCCATGAGCGTCTCGACGGCGATCCCGGACCGTTCGGCGAGGTAGTCGTACACCGGCGCCAGCTCCTCGGCCGAGTAGGCGCGGAAGAGCTCGCGGTCCACGCAGGGGGGGAAGTAGAACATGGACTCCACGGGCACACCGAACTGCGTGTGGAGGCGCTCGGCGATCTCCTCGCTGGTGGCGGCGAAGTGCCCGGTGGCACTACACACGGCCCGCTCGTGGGCCCGCCGCTCGCAGAACTTGAGCGCCCGCACCACGTCGGCGGGCTTGTCGCGGAAGTTCTCCTCCTTGAGGGCCCCCAGGGAGTGCGGGGTCCAAACGTGTCGATCCACGGCGCCGAAACATGCCTCCACCCGCTCCCCCACCGGATCCCAGGCCGACAGGACCGCGGTCCCGAGCACCTTCGCCGCGGCCAAGAGCCCCAGGGCCGGTGACAGGGAAGCGGCGAGGTCGGCGACCTGCTCGCCCACGGCCGCGGCGTCGAGCCCCTGGGCCGCCTGCTCCTTGACCCAGATTGCGAAGGCCGCCCGGGCACGCTCCGCCGGCGCCTCCGCCGCCGTACCCGTGGACTCCACCAGGAGCCGGCCGACCACGTAGGGCAACGACTCCCCCAGCCCGCTGTAGTGACGATCGGCTCGCACCTTGGCCAGGGCCGCGTCGGGCACCACGCCCTCCAGCAGCTCGTCGACCAGGGTCATGGACTGGTCCGCCCGCCAGCGCTCCACCAGGCGCATACCCATGACCGCGGCGTCCCAGTAGTGCGTGTTCACGACCTCGAAGACCTCCCATGGCGCGCAGCCCCGGGCTCCGGCCTCGGCGCGGATCCACCCGTCAAGCCACTCCACCTCCTCGTCGAGGGTCACGGCGATGTCCTCCTTGCGGATGAACGCGTCGCCGCCGCCCGGCACGTAGAGATAGCGGACGTGGGTGGAGAGGAGCTCCTGGCCCTCGCGCAGCCGCTCACTCTCGAAGAAGGGGAAGCCCCCGCGCGCGACGATGGTGACCTTGTAGCCCAGCCGCTCCAAGGCCACGGCCAGGGAGTTGACATAGAAGTTCTGTCCGCCCGTGTCGGCCGCGCCACCCACGGGGATCTCCACCCCCGCGTAGCCGTGGTTCGTAATCAGGGCCAGCTCGGGCCGGCCGTCACTCGTGTCCCAGTGGATTTCCGCTGCCATGAAGTCCTCTCGTTGTGCTGGGTCGGGGCGCGCCCAACCCACGGGCACTATACCCGGTCGGGCTGCGAGAACAAACCCACCCAAACACCGGACGCTTGCTACCTGACGATGGGCGCCACCGTCGTGACGCCGGCGCCCCAGAACCGGTGGGACGTCGACTCCACCAGGCTGCCCTGGCCCGTGTCGATGTCGATGAGCAGAAACTGGCCGGAGTCGGTGAACCCGAAGACCTGCCCTCCCCAGTAGGCGAGGCCCCAGATGTCTTGGAAGCCCGTCTCCCCGATGACCGTGGCCACCCCAGAACCGGGATCGATCTGCACGAGCACATCGCTGGAATAGCTGAAATTGTCCGCGGTGGCAAAGGCCCCGGCGCCGCGCACGAAGACCAGATCCCCCGAGGACCCGAAGCCGCCGCCGTAGGCGCCTACGGTGGTGGAAAGTCCAGTGTCGGGATCGATGACCACGTAGCTGCCCGCCTGATCCACGCCCACCAGCGCCGGCACGCCGGGATCGATGCCCACGCCCTCGACCCAGCTCAGCCCGTTGAAGCCCGACCCGGACAGCGGCGCCAGATGCGTACACTGCGCCGTGTCCTTGTCCACGGCGAAAACATGGTAGAAGGACACGCCCACCATGTGGCCGTCCTCGTCGAGGGCGATGTCGGTCATCTGCTCGCCGGTGTACCCGGAGGGCCACCCGAAGGGGCCCACCACGATGACGGTGAGGTCATTGGGATCCACCTCGAAGAGGGTGTCGGCGCTGTGGGCGTAGACCTTGTCGGTCAGCACCGGGGTGATGGCGTCACCCGCCGCCCCGTCGGTGGGGCCCGCATCGTGCTGAGGCTGTCCGCCGTCGCCACCGCCGTTGTTGTTGTTCCAGTCGGCGTTGGGGTCCGCCGGGCCGCAGGCGACCACCAGCAGACCGAGCGCCACCATCCCTGTCCGTCGCATGCTCAACTCCTCGCCATGGGTCAGATGATCTTCATGATAGATCAGCGACCCGGCCGAGCGCACCTCAAAAGCGCCCACTCGCATACACGCTCCCGCCCGCCTTGACCTGGTCCCGGGTCAATGTGCCCTCGAGATAGAGATACCCCGAGCAGCTACCGCTGACCTCGATCCACAGCTCCGGCCGCCGGAGCAAACGCGCGCCGACGGACAAGTAGCCCCCCCACCAGGACTCGTCATACTCCTGGTACGACCTCTGCTCCGCCCGCCCACCCCACACCACCACGCGCAGATTCCACTGGTCGTCGGTGTGCACCACGGCCTCAGCCCAAGCCCAGCCCACCAGCTTGGTCTGCCGGTGGTCGAGGTCCCGATGGTGGCCCGACCACCCCGCCATCGCCTGGGCGGACGCCCTGCGCGTGGAGACCGTGAGCTTGAACGAAGAGGACCATCCGGGGTACCAGCCGTTGAAGTCACCTTCGCTGCGGTTGGCGGCGACCACCGCGACCACGTTGCCGGTGAGCCACTTCACCGGCTGCCACTGAACCTCCAACCGCCCGTGCCCGGCAGCTCCCCGGGTGACAGATGGCGCGAGATCATCCAGCTGTTCGAACGACTCCCGCCACACCGCGCCTCCCCCACCGAAGCGGAAGTACCCCCCCTTGAACCGCAGGTGCCCCAGCACCGCCGGGGTGTTGCTTTGGGCCACGGTGGTGTTGAACGCAGTGGCGGTCTCGTTGTCCACGAAGGAGTGGGTCCCGATGATCCCCACGCGACCGAAGTGGTAGGATAGCTCTGACTTCACGGTGGCTCGGTCGACCTGCTGGCGGTTGTAGCTCGAGTCCAGCGGGGGCGCGAATCGATCGGCCTGCCAGGTCCCCAACACCCGGGCCCCAAACCCCGAGGACCAGGGCTTGCGCACCTCCAAAGTGCCCGACACCAGCGCGCGGGACGCCAGGCGATCCGCCAGTGGTGCCCAGTATCGATGCACCTGGCTCCCCACCACCAGGCGGAACCGGGCGTTTCGCCGGACCAACGCCAGGTTGGAGCTGGCCACCAGCGCGGGATAGGACTGGTTCTGACTTGCGGTGTTGTCGGCGAGCCCCGGCTCCTGATGGCGCTCGTGCGTGCCGCCCCAGAGGTAGCTGGCCGAGATGGCGGCGGAGCTCTTCCAGCGCCACCGGGCGAAGGGGATGTTGATCGCGAGTCGCCCCGACCCCAGGACCGAGTGCAGCGAATACCGATAGACGGAGCGCCGCCCCGAGTTTCGATCGACCACCCGATCCCAGGCAAAGCTGTAGCGCACGAGCGCGGTCCCCTGCAGCGTGCGGTTGGAGAACTCATAGGCGAGCAGATCCTTGATCCGCTTGCGCATGTCCAGCGGCACACCCGGAGACCGGCACAGCCTCAACAGCTCGCGGCGCACCAGCTCCCACAGCTCGTTCTGGAGCAGCCCCACGAAGTACGACCGGACCCGGCGGTCCCGGGTACGGACGAGCTGCCGCACAAAGCACGCGAACTGCGCGTCGGTCATCTCGCTGCGATGCAATTGCTGGTTGGCGATGACGTCGTATCGGTTGAAGTCACCGAACTCGAGGGGCCGGCTGCACCGCTGTCGCGTCGGAGTCGGCGATGAAGCCGGCGTCGGGGCCGAAGCCAACGTCGGGGCCGACGTCGGGGCCGAGGCCGGGGCCGGGGCCGGTGTCGGCGTCGGCGCGAGCGTCGGCCCGGGCGTCGGGGCCGGCCCCGGTGTCGGGGCCGGCGCGGCCCAAACGGTCACACCCAGCAATGTCACACAAAAAGAGCTCATGGAGTGCAGAGGAAATGGTACGCCGACCCCGGGTGTCAGGCAAACAGCGACGCCAGCCGGCAGGTCTCACCGGTCCCGGGCCCGGCCGGTCCCTGGACCGGCGAGACCTGCCGGCTGGACCGATTGCGCCCGGGGACTCTCCGTGCAAAGATGGAGTGAACGAAACCGCGGAGGTGCGAGATGCGCAACACGACCGTGCTCATGGCCCTGGTGCTCCTGTTGACCCCTGGCTGCGAATCACGATCGGTCTGGTCCTCCGGGGACGGCGGCTCCAACAACAGCAACAGCAACGTCACCACGGGCTGCGCCGAGCCAGGGGACTGTCTCGCGGCCGTCTGGGCCGACCAGTGCTGTGGCTGCCCGGTGCCGGCCACCCGGTCCCAGGTAGAGGCCGAGGCCTGCCTCGTGTCCGTCTATCAGAGCTTCATCCCTCCGGAGTGTGAGGTGTACTGCGACGACGTGGACTGCCCGCCCTGCGTCCACTGGGACGATCCGGTCACCTGCGCCGGGGACCAGTGCGTCTGGAACGAGGGCGGCTGCAACGGAGACGACGACTGCCTGCTGGTGATCCAGGTGAACGACTGCTGCACCCAGGCCTTCCCCATGAGCCTCAACGACATCTTTTCGGATCCCTGCCTGGTGTTCTGGCCGCCCACCGACGAGATCAGCCCCACCTGCCGCGCCCAGTGGGACGCGGACTGTGACCTGCTCAACTGCACGTGGTCACCACCGGACACGCGCAACGCGGTCTGCAGCGCCACCGGCTGCGACCTCGCCCCCGAGTGCGCGAACGCCCAGGACTGTACACTGGCCCTGAGCGGCCGGGAGTGCTGCCCCTGCCCCCGGGCCTGGCCGGCCACCATGATCGGCCGGGACCCCTGCCTGGTCCTCGCGGGCACACCCATCCCGCCGGATTGCCCCACCCACGACTGCCTCATGGACTGCGGCCCTTGCCCGCCGGAAGCCCGCGCCGACTGCGCGGCGTCAGTCTGTACCACCAACTATCCGTGACAGCGGCGCCGGCGCAAGAAGACGCCGACCATCAGCGCGACCATCAGCCACACCGGCGCCCCACCGCCGCCACTGCGACAGCCGCAGCCCGCTGCGCGGCCGGTGCCCGGATCCCCCGCGTCGGCGCCTGAGACCGCGTCGGAATCCCCTGCCGCGGAGTCGGGACCTGTCGCCTCCGCGTCGGTGTCCGAGCCCGCGCCGTCTGGCGACGGGACCTCGGCATCCACCACGCCGGCGTCGGGCTCCTCTCCGCCGTGGATCGTCACCGACACCGCGAGGATAGCGCCGGCGTTTCCATCGGGTCCGGCGTCGAACAGGGCGATGTTCTCCATGGAAAGACCCTCGGTGCCGGCTGCCAGCACGACATCGAGCACCACATCCACCGATGCCCCGGCGTCCAGGTGGATGTCCTCCACCACGAGCTGCGTCGCGGTGGACAGGTCCGTCCCGCCGGCGCCGTCCACCAGGGTCCAGGAGGCCGCCTCGGCGGGGATTGCATCGGTCACGTCCACGTACCCGGGCGCGGTGCCCACGTTGTCCAGATGGATGGTGTACCGAATGGTGTCACCTGGGGTGACGTCGCCGCTGGCGTCGGCGTCCACGTGCAACACCCACTCCTTGGTGGACGTCTTGGGGTGGATCAGCGCGCGGTAGACGTTGATGCCCACCAGGTTGTATACCACCCAGAACTTGTCGTTCTCCGCGGTGAGCGTCACGTCCACGGCGACGTCCCCCGGCGTCAGGCCCGCGCTGAGATCCAACCGATCGATGTCCACGCCGACGACGCCCGTCTGGGCCGGGCTGGTGGTGTTGATGGTGCGGTTCATGGGGTTGTCACTCGGATTGACCGCGTCAGAGACCACGGCGCTCATGCCTCCCGGCGTGCCCTGCACGCTCACCTGCTCCAGGCCCGTGGACCCGCCGATGTCCCCGTCGAGCACGTACCAGGTCAGCTCGCCCTGCGCCGGCGTGTCCACGTCCAGGCCCGTGAGCCCGATGGTGCGCGAGGTCTGATACATCTCCTCGAGGCCGTCGTAGAGGGTGATCCGCCGTGGGGGCAACAGGGCTGGCTCCTCGTAGACGAGCACCAAAGAGAAGCTGGCGTTGTCGGTGGAACCAGAGCCCGCCACGTCGCAGGCGAAGTCGTCCACGGTGAAGGTGCCAATCATGCCCGAGGTGACGACCCCGCTGGTGATGTCCACCCGGCAGGCCTGGATGTCGTAGGACGTGGCGCCCGGCGAGCAGAAGCACTCGTCGGCCGTGACCGGCGCCCCCACGGCCTGTCCCGGCAGGGTCAGCAGGACCTCGTCGTCAATGGACACCGGCGCGTTGGCACAGTCGCTCTGGTCTGGGATGGTGCCCGCCCAGTACAGGTACGCCGCAACCACGGTGGCCGTGGCCGGGACGTCGCCAGCGCCCACCTGGACCGACGCGGGCTGGCTGAGCACCTCCACGTCGTAGGGATCCGCCGCCGCCGGCACCGCCAGGGGAGCCCCCGTGGCGAAGTAGTCCATGGACCCCTCCCAGGAGGTCAGGGAGTCGATTGGCTGCGCCGCGGCCTCGCGGACGCCGGGCAGGAGCCACACCAGGCTCACAAGGAGCACCGCGGTGATTCGCTCCGCCAGGTGATGCATCGCCGCAACGGCATTCTGAGTGGGTTCACGCATGGATCCAATTGTGCTCCGGATCCGCTATCGTTCACAAGCGAGAACTGTGGAGCCCGCCGGGGCGTCTTTTCAAGCCCCCGGAAACAAGCTAGTCTCGCGGGATTCGGAAACCGGGGTTTCACCATGGAGATGCGGATCGTCATCGTTGGGGCTGGGGACACGGGCATGGAGCTCGCCCAGAGGCTGTCGACCCGCCACCCCGTGCTGCTGCTGGACCGGGATGCGGCGCTCCTGGCCGAGCGGGGTGAGGTCCACGCGCCGGAGTCCGGCATGGCCAACACCCAGGCGGGACCCGGGCTGCTGTTCTTCCACGGGGACGGGACCTCGCGCCTGGTGCTGCGGCACCTCTACGAGGAGGTCGTCAACTGCGCGCTGGTGGCGGTGACACGCGACGACGAGACCAACCTCGAGGTGGGACGCCTGGGTAAGGAGCTCGGCTACGAGCCCGTGGCGGCCCTCCAGCACGACTCCAGCTTTGCCGAGCGCTACGCCGCCGAGCACATCACCTCTCTGGATCGCACCCAGCTGGTGTCCGACGAGATCGAGCGCTCCCTTCGGCACCGCGGCGCCGTCCTGGCCCGGGGCGTGGGACTCGGCCGGGGGGAGCTGGTGGAGATCCGGCTGGTGCGCACCTCGCCCCTCATCGGCCGGCCCCTGAAGGACCTGCGGCCCCACCGCTGGCGCGTGGCGGCCATCTTTCGTGGCAGTGAGGTCATCGTGCCGGTGGGGGACACCACCATGGAAGCCGACGACCGGGTCCTGCTGGTGGGCGACCCGCACGTGCTGGCCACCGTGGGCGAGTATCTACGGCTGGGCAAGCCGCAGTTTCCCCAGCCATACGGACCCCATGTGGTCACCCTGGAGTACGGCTCCTCGGACGAAGATCTGCTCCGCGAGGCCAAGGACCTCGCCGAGAAAACCGAGGCTGTGCAGGTCGTGCGGGGCATCCCGGACGCGGAGAACATCTGGCCCTTGGCCCAGGGCGACCTGGAGGGCGAGTCGCCCGCGGACGAGGAGGCGGACCGCACCACCTTTTCGCTCCTGCCGCCAGGCAACGACGACTTCGACACGCAGGTGATCCGCAACCTACCCGGGCTGGTGGTGACCCGCTCAGAGCAGCGGCCGTGGTTCGCCCGGGCCCTGGGCCAGCACGGTCACGACGCCCAGATCTGCGACCGCGTCAAGCGCCCGGTGCTCTTCGCCCGGGGGAGCCACCCCTACCGGCGCATCCTCCTGCCGGTGTCTTACTCCGAGCTGAACATCCCCGCTGCTGAGGTGGCCCTGGACCTGACCCGCCAGATGAAGGCGAGCCTCACGGCCATGAACGTGGATCACCCCAAGTTCATCTCCGGACTGGAGGACGAGGACGTACACGAGGAGGTCGTGCCCATCCGCCGGCTCTGCGAGCTGTACGAGGTGGAGCTGGAATACCGCCACGCCTGGGGCAACCCCGTACGCCAGCTCGTGGCTCAGGCCGCAGACCACGACCTGGTGGTGCTGGCACGGTGGCAGGAGCGTCCCGACAGCTACTTCAACCCCGACGTGGCCCTGCGAGTGGCGCGGCTGGCGCCCTGCTCGGTGCTGGTGCTGACCCGCGCGCGCGGTGGCTGATCCCCATGCATCACGGAACCCACGACCTGCTGGTGCTGCTGCTCTTTCTGGCGGGCTCCTTCCTCACGCCGGTGCTTGCCAAGCGCGTCCGCATGCCCGGCGCGGTGCTGCTCATCGGCTATGGCCTGCTGCTGGGTCCGGCCGTCTTCGCAATGGAGCACAACGCGCGCATCATCGCGTTTCTGTTCGAGGTGGGATTCATCCTCCTGATGTTCTTGGCCGGTCTGGAGATCGACTTCACCGCCATCCGAAAGAAGGGCGGCCGGGCGCTGCTGTGGGTGTTGGCCATCTGCGGAGGGATATTCGGGCTCTCCTTCGGCGCGGCCTGGCTGCTGGGCCTCCACCCCATCTTCGGGCTCGCCCTGGGCGCCACCAGCGTGGGGCTGCCCCTGGCCGTGCTCAAGGAGACCGGCCACCTCAAGACCGAGCTGGGGCAGCGGATCCTGGTACTCGGCTCGGTGGGCGAGTTCCTCTCGGTCATCGGCATGACGTTGTTCTACTTCATCAGCAAGTATGGCCTGAGCATGAAGCTGGTGCTGGGCCTGTCCAAGCTCGCGGGGCTGCTGGTGGTGGCCGGCCTCACCCTGCGCGTATTCATGGCCATGGCCTGGTGGCAACCCGAGCGATTCTCCAAGCTGGTGGACGCCCAGGAGGAGAGCGAGATCGGCGTGCGCGCGTCCCTGCTGCTGATGATGGCCTTCTCCCTGCTGGGCCTGGTGGCCGGCCTCGAGGCCATCGTGGGAGCCTTCGTGGCCGGGGCCCTGCTGGCCTTCGTGCTCCGGGGCAAGGAGGTCCTCGAGGAAAAGCTCGCCGTGGTGGGCCACGGCCTGTTCATCCCCATCTTCTTCATCGAGGTAGGGCTGCGCTTCGACCTGGCCGCCGTCACACCCGCGAGCCTGGTGTTCGCCGCCCAACTCCTGGTGGCGCTCTTCCTGGCCAGGCTCGTGCCCTGCCTGGCCCTGGTCCGCCAGGGCGTCGGCGCCCGGGACATGATAGGCACGGCCAGCCTCCTGTCGGCGCCGCTCACCCTGGTGGTGGCCATCGCCGCGGTGGGCCTGGAGCTCGGCGCGCTGACCGCCGAGGGCAAGTCCACGCTCATCGTGCTCGCCGTGGCCTCGGGCACCATCTTTCCGATCCTGTTCCGGGTCCTGGCCCCCACCCCCTTGCGCGACCACTAGTTCCACGCCCCGGAAGTTCGTTCCGGGTTTTTAGCGGTCGCCGGGCGGCGAGGGCAAGGCGCGACGAAGGCGCATACCGGGAGTATTCAACTGAGAAGCAACGCAGCCATCGACGTTCGGAGTCTGCGAAACCCGGAACGAACTTCCGGGGCGTAGAACTAGT
>Ga0272441_10004417_pt1 | contig 25489 bp, 27 predicted proteins | sample SSMProp6N_FD_193582 | JGI IMG/M metagenome (GOLD analysis project Ga0272441, IMG submission 193582) | Marine sediment archaeal communities from Little Sippewissett salt marsh, Falmouth, MA, United States - SSM-Prop-6N | ecosystem: Environmental > Aquatic > Marine > Wetlands > Sediment ...
CTATAACTTCCCCAACTGGTATTACTATTGATCTTCCTATGGATAGACTACAACACTTATCAGAAGAATTACAAGAAGTAGCAATACAAGTAGGTTTGATTGGAAGTGGCGTATACTCCTTGACCAAGGAGCAAATGTTAGAAGCGAAGAACGTGAAGGAGCAGGACTTTATACCTGCTTTTTCTACTGCTATTCCTGGAGATGTAGTAGACTTCCCAAGAGTAGAACTTAAGCCCGTACACTTCCCACTTGATAACAAGTACATTGAAAGCCCCAACCACAAAGCAGTGGTTAACATTGATACTGAACAAACTTACTCTGTAGTAAGTAACAGGTACAAAAAGTTGGATCATGTGGAGGGTATCGCGTCGATAGAACAAGTACTAATCGAAAATGATTTGACTGATTGCGAAAGAAGCATTTACTTATCAGATGACGGCGGTTTTATGGAATGTAAATGGAACTTCCCTGCTGTAAAGGAGGAAGTGGTAGTAGGGGATATTGTAAGTCCTTCTCTGTTTATGAGAACTTCTTATGATACCTCTATGATATTTGAAGTGGCCATGAGTGCTGAAAGGCTTGCTTGTAGTAATGGCATGACTGTAGCAGATAAACTTGCTTGCTATAGACGAAAGCATACACTGGGGCTTGACTTAATACAAATGCAAAGAGTAATTGCTCAAGGTTTTGATAAGTTCAAAGAACAAGTACAGCATTGGGGTAGATGGGGCAGCATAGAAGTAAACAACGAATTAATTAATCAAGTAAAGGATTGCTTTGGCAAGAAAGACTTTGAACAGCTAAGAGTAACCCAAGAAGTATCTACCAATGAGTCAATAGAAAAAAATACATTTACGGAAGTAGATGAAGAAGAGAACGAAATATTAATTATGAAAAGCAAGCTTAGTGCTTGGGTACTGTTGAACATTTGTACTCAATTCATAACTCATAAAATAGAGAATAGGAAAAAGGCTATTAAGCTAAACGATAGCATAAGTGGACTATTTAACAGACTGTAGACAGACGGTAACCCCCGTATACAAGGCACAGAAGCCTTGTATACGGGGTCTTTTTTTTGTCAATAGCCCTCAATATATCCGCTTTAAAAAATACGATCCTACAGCCGGTTAAGCAGCCTCAGTCCCAAAAATTATAAAGCTTCAATCTTTTTTTCAACTCTTCTAAATTCTTAATAGCTTCTATTGTGCGTGACTCAAGTAATATTCTATCATCGGCTTTTCCTAAATCCCGTAACTGTTTTATAGTATCTTCAATTAGTGTCTGTGTCTTCATAAAAGTTTTACTCTTTGTAAGATTAATAAATTTCAGAAGCGCTATCCCTGCTAAATGCAATTTTATTTCTCCTTATGGTAGTAGTGGTTTCTCCGCTGGACCATCAAAGTGATCTACTTTTTCTAATTCTACCTCTTCTTCTTCTACAAAGTCTGGCCTATCCATAACTGGTTTACTTTCTAAAAAACGCATTCGCACTGTATCGAACCAATGACTGCCCTCTTTCTTCCCTTCTTGTACCTCTGGTGTTACTCCTACCTGTATACACCCGAACAAATCAAATGCGACAGTAGTGACTACTCCTCTAAATTTTGTCACCTTATCTTCTACTTTCATACCTAATAAATTTAATGCTTGTTGTATTTCCATAATTATTTCTCCTTGAATTGAGCAAATGCTTGTTGAGCATTCTGTATTATTGATGGCCTTGGATCTTCTTCTTTTACCAGTATTGGCCCTCCTGATAAAGTAGAGTAGAGATCTTTAAACTCTTTACTCTTCTTCAATTCTTTACTTAACTTCTCTGCTTTGGCTACTGATATAAATTTAGTTTCAAATACGTTAGAAAAGTCAAAAGGGGTACTTTGATCCTCAGCAAGTGCTACCAAGTACTCCTGGGCTTTTTCAGGATCTTTCCACTTCCTACTATTTCTACCTGCCACCACCTTGTAACCAGGAAAACCTGTAGCAGTACTACATCTGTTCATAGCATAAGTATTTAATTCGGATATAAAAGTTTTTATCATATCTGTTTTTTCAAGCAGGTCTTTCAATTCTTCATCTGGTATTACTTCCATTTTAAGTTTGTTTGTTTCTATATAATTAGTAAATACATCCTTAGCATCTTCTATTACTTTAGCAGTACGAGCAGGACATTTTGCTCCTAAACAAAATTGACACTGTTTTTTACCTGGAATCAATTTTGCTTTATCGTTTCTTGACTCAATTATACCTGGAGCAAGTTCAAATTCAAGCCACTTCGATAACTCATTAGCTGAAGTCTCCCAACAAGAGAAGTAGTCTAAACGTGGTTGGACTATATGTATACGTATATCTGGATGGGCTTTTAAATCAGTAAGACTATCAAATGTACCAGTAGCATAACTCATGCCTTGAATATTATTTGGAGCAGTAACAGGTACACCTGCTCCAAACTTAAAATCTATAACATCTCTTCTTTTAAGTAGATCGCATTTAAGTACAACATCTGAATGGCCAGATACTTCGGGTAGTCCATACCATTCAAGAGTAGTAGGGGACTCAAGAAGCACTTCTATAACCCCGGTTTTCATTAACCGAAATAATATATCTTTCATTTTCTCTTCCGTCTTTACTTCTAACGATTTAAAAGCAATATATTCATTTGTTATTTCGTAAAGTACTTGTAACACATAATCGAAACATTCTTGAACTAAAGTTTCGTGTTCTTTATTTGCTAAAACAGTAAATATAGGGCTATTATTTTCTATCCATGTTTTTAATCTTTGCTCAACTATTTCATGGAGCATAGTACCTTCTTTAGCAAAGGATGAAGTACCTGTTGGGTTTTCTCTTAACAGTCTCCTACTGCCTGGGCAGAGTAAGATACGTTGTACCTGACTGGGGCTACATTCACTATGTACTGTCTTGTTTTGTTCTAACATTTACTCATCTCCTTTCTATTCTATTTCGTTATTAATTATACTATCTTCTGATAGTATCGGTGGCATTATATAATACTTGGTAGAGTTGCCTTTCATGATATTAATGCTTCCTTTCTGTACTACTGTTTGATAAGCAAAACTTTCTTTTTTAGCACAATCTTTAAAAAGTTTTCTACTCATTCTGTTAGTGCCCGTATACCATCCAGCGTATCTTATTAACTCATTTCTTATATCGCTTTCCTTAAATGGCATTCTCCTATTGATATTTAAAAACTCTACCATAGAAGGAACAGTCCAAAAACGAGGGGACTTTTCTGGGTTGCTATTCAACTCCCATAGGTCATTACGTTTTGCTACGATATGTCTATCAAATCCCTTACGGGTAGTAGATAATAGCTCTTGTGGATCAAAGGTTTTACACGTGTCAGTATCTACTCCAAAAGTAGAACTAAATACCCCTCTTACTCCTATATCACTGCTATCTTTACTTTTATTAAATTGATTTGTAAGTTCCCGTTCTTCAGGAGTAAGGCTCCAGGCACTTTGTATCAGTTTGTTTGGATTTTTTCTTTTGTACTCCTCTAAAGTTTTATAGATATGACCAAATAAATTTTGCCTATTAATACTCTTTAAGTACATTGTATCACAAGCAGTAACGGGAGTATGCCATAACTTTCTCGAGCCATCATCACTCGAAAAGAATTCTGTTTTATTAGTAGTGCCGATGTTTACTGCTTTTATCCTTCTCGCATCAGGGGTGTTTATATACAAGTCCCTATAATCTGTATCCTCTGTATCTACACTGGACTTGATTTTATACTCATATTTAGGAGTAAGAAGTTTTTCGCATTCATTTATTACCAGTAGTACATTAGAACAAAGAAATCTATCCCATTCAATATCACTTTTTAAAATACTATCAATCCTGGGTTTAGCCATAAATGGCCTCATCTCTGGGGGTAGTAACCACTCAGCCCATGACGTTTTATAAATTGCCTCTGGCCCTGAGAGTAGTAAAAACCCATATGTTTTAGGGTTGTCCTCTGGATACATATGAATACCGACCATCGACAGAAGAGTATTTTTTATAAAAGTTCTACATAAATCATAGTACTTACTTGGTACACTATCACTTATAGTTAGTGAGTTTATTACTGGAGTCAGTAGATCCTCTTCTTTATTAGGGGCACTTTTACAAAACTCTAACCAAAGATTTACCGGTTTTGCTTTAAGTATAGTAAGTTCTTTTGCTATGTTTGCTACATCTTTTCCTATATTGTAAGTGTGACCAAACCCTTGTTGAACGTAGGGTAGAAAGAAAGTACCCAGTTGTTTCTCATTCATCATTTGACTAAATTCAGGAGGTCTATAAGTCTTGTACTCCTTCAAAGGACTAAACATCCTACCATTGCTGTTATCATGAATCATAAACTCTATAGGCGCTTTAAAACCGTACCTATCAAGTATATCATCCTTTACAGGGATCAAGCCATCATACTCAAAAAGTGCTTCTATATTCTCCACACTCTTTGGGTTAGGGGCACCGTTTTTTAGAGTGCGAGTAAAGTTTGCTCTACTATCTCTCGCCATAACAGCTAAGGTATTAATAGTAACGCATTCATTACTTCTACCTTCTTGTATTTTATACCGAGTAGTGCGAAGAAAACTTTTAAACTTTTCTACTACATCATCTCTATCGATATACTTTTCTTCATCTTGTGTTGACCAGTTATGGTACAAGTCAAGTATTGTTTGTGTCTTCTCTTTATCACCAACATGTTCGTATAATACAGCCACATAAGCACAAGCCATACCTACTGTGTACCAGTAATCGTATGCTCCTGATATCTTTGTATACTGTAGATTTCTACAAGCTTGTTTTGCTCTGTAGTCATATTGAGGAGGTATAATAGATAAGTACTCTGTAAGTAACTCTAAATCAGTATCTGATATAAAAGGAGTGATCGATTTAAAAGTAACTTGGTTTTGCCTCTTGAGTGAAGGTAGTAGTCCAGTGATAGTATCAAAATCAATATACGCTATATCCTCTGTGGACTTCTCATATAAGTTATTAGTAAAGACCAGAAACCCTGTACTGTATCTGAAATCTCCAGTAAATATACTACCCTGCTCTATAGAGGTTTTACCCTGAGATGCTTTTACTCCTGCTAACTTCATTTGTGTTTCGATGTCTACTCTATAGATGATATGTAACCCTTGACCACTGGGCGAGTAGTGAGCATGAGTAGGATGTTCATCTAAGAAATCAAATACTGCTGGAGGTAGTTCTGTAGTAGCATCTTTCTTTACTCCGGTATTGTCTACGTCTACGTCAAAAGCGATATAGTCTTTCTGTCCCTGAAAAACAAAACCGTAATAAGGGCTACCCCCTTTCTCTTCCGAAGCATTTTGTACCGCTTCTTCATAGGGAAGGCATTTTCCTCTTCCCAGTCCTTGTGCAGGTACTTTATAACTATCTTTCTTTTTATTGTATACACAGTGAGTCCATTGAATTTGTTCTTTTAGCCTTTCCATTTACTTTACCCCTCAAGTTAAGTGCGGATAGTTTGTACTTCTTTAGTGGCAGGATCTACAAGGTACCCTTCTTTTTCTAAAACTTGAGGTATGGAAAGTGCTTTATCTTGAACTACTCCTTCTTCTGTAAATATAGAATAGTAGCGAGTACATGAAGCAGGAGACATATTAAAAAACTTTGCTACTGGATTAGGTTTTAAATTGTACCTGTAACAGTATTTTATGGCCTCTACTTGTTCAAAGGTTAAACTATAAGATACTCTTTTCTGTATAGCAAATAAACCATCTCCATTTACTTGCTCAAATGGAGAAATAAAATTTGCTTCTTTTAGTATTTTAGGAATAGTAATGATTTTATTTTGAGGTACTTTATATTTTTTGAGTTTCGAATAAATATTGTAGATAAAGGATTGGTGAACACGGAAAAAATTTACTACTTCTGGCGGATGCCAGTCATAGGTATATAGTACCTCTATAGCTTTTAACTGTTCCAGAGTAACTATAGAGGTTTCTATAATAGGATTCGGTTTACTATTGAATTGAAAATCAAATTTACTCATTTACTCATCTCCTTAAAGTATTGATTTTATTAGTTCTATTGGAAGAACAGAAAAAACAATAGCATAAAATATTACAGATTAAAAGAACTTTTTTATTTTATTTGAAATAGGGGTAGAGGTAGAGATTGCAAGCATTAGGGAGATGCTTCTCTGTAAAGTATTGGTAATAGCAGGTTTAAGAGGGATAGTAATTTAGTAAAAATGATTGTTTTGCTAAAAAGAAAATAAGGTTTTTTTACTACTTTACTTAATAATATCAGTAGTATAGAGGTAGGTTTTGATAAAAGCGGAAAAAACTTTGCTAATGTAAAATTGGGACTATTGACAATAATATCAATGGTTTAAGGCGTTTTGCTAAAGAACGCAGATTTTTCTACTGTTCTTTTTCTCCAGAAGCTGTGAAATTTTTTTAAGGGATTTTCTTATTAGTTTCATGTTACTTGTTGTGTGTTATATGCTGTATGTATTATATAATAAATTTATTATTTTTTTAAGAATAAAAGTATTAGCAATTAGCAAAATAGAAGGTATATAGCTAATATCATTGGACATATTGGCTTGCTAAAATTTTGCTAAAAAAACGTGATATTATCAAAAAGAAAGGTTAACTATCTGGATTAGTTGAAGTATTTAAGGAAAAATGTTTTAGCAAAATTGTAAAATGGTTTTGTGCTTTTTTGTAAGCAGCGTCAATTGCGGGTTTACAAAGAATAGCTCTTTATAAACTTCACTGTAAAAAGAATTTCAATTTTTCCCTGGACTTATACTTCCTTTAATGATAAAGAAAAAGTATAATCTCAGAATATAATTATAAATTTAAGTATCTATATTTGAAAAGTAGATGGATGAAAGTTACCGAAAGACAAATTGAAAAAGCATTAAGAAAAGGCATGGGTTTTAAAACTCATGCCGCTCAAGCTTTAGGCATTACTCTATCAGCAGTTTGCCAACGAATTAAGAAAAGTGAACACCTACAAAAAGTACTGAGAGAGATCGAAGAAACGAATAGCGATTTCGTAGAGTCAAAATTATATAGGCTTATCCATAGAGATAACCCGGCTGCTATTTTTTTCTATTTAAAATGTAAGTGTAAAAATCGTGGTTACATAGAAAGGGACAAAGATCAAGTAGAAGTTACTTTAAGAAATACTAAGTACACTACTGATATGACCCAAGAGCAAGCAGAAGAAATTTATAAAGCCTTTATGAATAACAGTACTGCAATTGAAATGAAAGATAGTACTATAATTGATGTGGAGGGCAGCAACAGTGAGTAAAGTAATACCGATCACTTGTAAAGGCTCTAAGTACTTACATGTGGACAAATTAAAAGACTTTCAAGGAAACTTAAAATCCCTCTCTCCTGAAGCCTTAGAAAAATTAAAAAGATCAATACTAAAACATGGTTTTTCTTTTCCTGTTTTTATTTGGAATGACTCTATTTTAGATGGGCACCAAAGAATATTTGCATTGAATGAACTTATTAAAGATGGATATTCTATTGGTAATCTTCCTGTGGTAGAGATAGAAGCAGAGGATGAAAAAGAAGCAGCAGAAAAGCTTTTACTTATCAATTCACAGTATGCAAGAATTACTGATGAGGGCATAAGAGAATTTATCGATAGTTATAATATTGATATAGAGAGTATAGTACTTGATTTAGAAATTCCCGATATCGATTTTTCTTTACTTGAAGAACCTGATTTTGCTCCTACTTCCGAAGAAGAGCAAGGAAGGTTAGACCAACTCGATCCAAAAATAGTAGTATGTCCACATTGCGGAGAGGAATTTGACGTAAGACAAGTAGAAGTTAATAGCTAAATATGAAGAGTAGTAATTTAAAAGTTGACTTTTGTTCTTATGATGCAGCTAAGTATGCTTGTAAAAAATGGCATTATTCTAAATGTGTTCCTGTTGGTAAGTTGATTAAAATAGGTACATGGGAAAATGGTTCTTTTATAGGGTGTATAATCTATTCAAGGGGGGCAACTTGCAATATTGGAAGTCCATACGGTTTAAACCAAAATGAATGTTGTGAGTTAACAAGGGTTGCCTTAAATAAACATATCGCTCCAGTGAGCCAAATTCTGGGATTATCTCTTAAAATGCTTAAACGTACAAATCCGGGTTTACAATTAATCGTTAGTTATGCGGATTCAGGGCAAGGGCATTATGGAGGTATTTATCAAGCAACGAATTGGATCTATGAGGGCTACTTTGATGGCGAAGTATATGTCAAATTTAAAGGTGAGATCTATCACCGCAGGTCTGTATATTCAAAGTTTGGTACAAGTTCTGTTAATAAGATCAAAGGCGCAAAAAAAGTTATGGCACCTGGTAAACATAAATATATAATGCCACTTGATAAAAAGACGAGAAGAAGAGTAATAAAATTAAGTAAATCTTATCCTAAATTAAGCGCCCAAACATAGGCGATGACAGGGACCACCTGAACAGCGGCGGTGCAACTCCGACCTGGGCGCTCCACTATCTAAGGTTGTTAAGTAAATTGGACACCATAAAACCAAAAGAAAAAAGCCCAAGCGCATATTTAAAGGAAAGGATTTTACTCCTTCAGAATTTACGGTCAGATGAAACCGGACTTAAATTAGCAGGATTAAAAAAGTACTATACTACTCATCCAGCAGACTTCATAAACGATTGGGCTATAACGTATGACCCAAGAGTACCAAAAACTCCTTACCTACCTTTCACGCTGTTCCCTAAACAGCGTGAAATGATTGATTGGTTGTGGGATAGATACGTAAATAAGGAGGACGGTATAGTTGAGAAAACAAGAGATTTCGGCGCATCGTATGTTTGTATGGCCTTTGCAGTACACTCTTTGATTTTTATACCTGGATCAAAAATAGGAGTAGGTAGTAGAAAAGAAAAGTTAGTAGATGAAGTTGGTAACCCTGATAGTTTATTTGAAAAGTGTAGAATAATTTTAGACCATCTGCCTTATGAATTCAGACCTAATAAGCTACAAATCTCTCATATGAAGATCATAAATAGCATTAACGGTAGTACTATTACTGGCGAGGCAGGAGACAATATTGGTCGTGGTGGTAGGAATAGCATATATTTTATTGATGAAGCTGCATTTATAGAGCGATCACAAAAAGTAGATTCAGCATTAAGTATGAATTCAGATGTAAAAATAAGTGTGTCAACTCCAAATGGTGCAGGTAATCCATTTTTCGTAAAACGCTTTTCAAATAAGTATCCGGTATTTATTTGTGATTGGCGGGAAGATCCAAGAAAAGACCAAGATTGGTATGATAAGCAATGCGACATTTTAGAACCTTGGATAGTAGCACAAGAAATAGACCGTGATTACTATGCTTCTATAGAGGGATTGGCTATACCTGCTAAGTACGTAAAAGCAGCAATCGACTTCCCTCTCAAAGCAGAAGGAGAAAAAATAGCGGGGTTTGATGTAGCGGACGATTCAGGAGAAAAGGGAGATGCTAACGCTCTATGTTTAAGACATGGCCCAGTAGTAAAAAGCATAGAAACGTGGAAGTATAAAACCACTACTGAAAGTGCCCGTAAAGCTTATTCTATTTGTAAAGAAAAAGGGTACGGTAAATTACAATATGAAACAAATGGAGTAGGGGCTGGAGTAAAAGGCGAGGTAAGGTCTATTCAAGAGCATGATGAAAATAAACATGAGTTAAGAGTTGTTGGAATAAATCCAGGCAGTACAAAACTTCCGGGTGTCTGGGCAGAAGGCAAACTTGATCAAGATATGTTTGCCAATTTAAGAGCAAAACTTTGGTGGTCTTTAAGGAGAAGGTTTAAACGTACTTACCAAAGAAAAATGGGGATACAAGATTGGGCAGATGAATATTGTATTTCTATACCTAATGACAATCAACTTATTTTAGAATTGAGTCAACCAAAGATTGGTCAAAATGAAGCTGGTAAACTACTCATGGAGGCCAAAGCCAAAATGAAAACAAGAGGAGTAAAGAGTGGAAATAAAGCAGATTCTTTAATACTCTCAGAGTATAAAGGGGGCATAGTTTACGCAGCATGAAACCTTGTGATTGCATAGATCAATACACTATTGATAATCAATTAAAAGAAAATGGGATAAAAATAAACGGTACAACTTTATATTTATGGAAAGATAAAGTTGTACTGGAGACCAATTCATACAGTGTTAAGTTTGAAAGAGCTATATTTAATAGATTAGTTCAATGGTACTTAGAAGATCAAGATCAATTATGATTTATTTTATTTTCATGGTTAGTCAATTAGTAGTTCTTCTTATTTTAAATTTTATTATGTTTGCTATAGAGCAAGTGTTGATAAGGATAAATAATGATTAAAAACTTTTTTGGTAAAATATTTAAAAGGAATTATTCACTTGCACAAATTCAAAATTTGAAGAGTCCTACTCCTATATACAATAATTGGAAAGTACTTAAAGCGGTAAAAGAAGGATACAAGAGTAATGTATCAGTCTACAGAGCAGTAAATCTAATAGTAAAAAATTTAACCGCCATCCCCTGGTCAGTAAAGAATGAAGCAGACGTCTTACCGGATCACCACTTATCAAAGCTTTTTAACTTTCCTAATCCGTCAATAAGCAATAATGATTTGTGGGAATTGTTTTACTCCTGGTTAGAACTTGCAGGAAATGCTTACGGTCTAAAGATTAAGGTAGATAATAGGACTGAGGAGATATGGCCTATCTCTCCTGATAGACTTCAACCTATGCAGGGAGTAAATATCGAAGAGTGGATTGTAGGATATATGCTTGATAAAGGTAACAAAAGAACTCAACGAGAATTTGACCCTTCTGAAATACTACATCTTAAATTTTTTAATCCTGCTAACCCCTTTTTAGGAATAGCCCCTTTACAAGCAGCAGCTAAAACAGTAGACGTGGACAATGATCAATTAAGCTGGATGAAAAGTACAATGCAGAATATGGGTGTACCCAGTGGAGTATTTACTTTTGAGCGCCCGTTCGAATCTTTAAACGATGCTGATGCAATTTCTAAAGTACTTAATAAAAAATATGGTGGAAAAGATAACGCAAGAAAACTGGCAGTACTTGGGGGCAATGCTAAATACCATCGTACCTCTTTGACTCCACAAGAATCTGATTTTAGTAAGAGTAGAAAAGATAACAGGAATGAAATATTTATTGCCTTTGGCATACCGCCACAATTAGGCGGCAGTCAAGAATCAAGTACCTATAATAATTTTGAAGTAAGCATTTTAATCTTTTGGTTTAGTACTCTTATTCCTATTTTAGATGATATTAAAGCGGGACTTAATTTTTCTTTTAAAGAGGAATTACTGCCTGGCGAAAAGATATGTTATGACCTATCAGGAGTACAGGCTATTCGAAAGGCTATGTTAGATAGGGCGGAAACAGCAGAAAAGCTTTTTAAAATGGGCGTACCTTTTGAGCAAGTAAACAGGATATTTGAATTTGGAGTTGAAGAGTTTGATGGATGGGAAAAGTCTTATGTTAATCTAAGGGGTGGTAGTACATTAGAAGATGCCGAAGATATTGACTCCAGATCTTTATTTACTTTAGTTGAACATAGAAGCATTCCTGAAGATGAAATGGAAAAAGAATCCATTAAACAGTCTAAAAAGATTAAAAAGCTTTTATCAATTCAGGAGAAATTGATATTCAGTGCCATAGATAAAGGTGATGGATTTGATGCTGAAAAAATAATTGACAGTACTTTAGATGAATGGAAAGAAAAGTACACTAAATTATTTATTGACACTGGGGTAGAATTTGGAAAGAAAATAGTAGTTGAAAAACGACAAATTGAAGATCCTTTAACTTTAGCTATAGAAGTATATCTGGAAGAGGAAGTAATAGTATTGACTGAATTGAGTTTAATCAACAAAACGACTTCGGAATTAATTACTAAGCATGTTTCAGAAGGACTACAAGAGGGGTATTCAACAGCAGAAATACAGCAAGCCATTTTAGATTCTGGAACATTCTCAGAAGCAAGAGCGTTAAGGCTCGCGAGAACCATTACCGGTAACGCTGCTAATGTAGGTCAATTACTTGGAGCACAACAAACAGGAGCAAATAAAAAAACGTGGATCACAGCAGGTTTTGATGTAAGAGACACCCATGCCGCTCTTGAAGGAATAACAATAGATATAAATGATACGTTTAATGTGGGTGGTTTCCCTGGTCGATACCCGCTTGATAATAGATTGCCGCCAGGTGAAAGGTGTAACTGTAGATGTTCCCTATCTTATAGTATTGAATAAAAATTAAATATAAGGAGTAGAATAAATGGCTATAAAAAGAAAACAAGTAATTGAAAAAAGAAGTTACAAAGGGGAGCCTCGCACTATAGAAGATCAAGGAATAGTATCAGCTTATTTGACCAAGTGGGGGACAGTAGACAGTTATAACACTACTTTTGTAAAAGGCGCTTTTAAAAAGACCTTTGAAGAAAGGAAAGGTAAAATTCGTTTGCTCTACAACCATGATGAACTTGCAGGAAAAGTAATTGATGCCAGTGAAGATGATATAGGGCCTTATGTAAGAGTACAATTTAATATGGATACCCGTACTGGTGCGGATACTTTTGCCCATATCAAAGCAGGCGATATTGATTGTTTTTCATTCGGCTTCAATCGTATGCAGAGTAGACCTGCTGGTAATGTAACAGAAATTACAGAAGTAAGACTATTAGAAGTGGGGCCAGTAGTATTTGAAGCAAATGGAGAAGCACAGATAACAGATATTCGATCAACAGACTTTAGTGAAACGCTTGATAAAAAGTTAATATCTAAAAGAGGGTATGAACTACTCAGCGCTCTCGAATGGACATTAGACGATATCATGTGGAGTGAAGAAACTTCAGATGATATTATGACTAAAACAGATACTGCTATTGCTGATTTCCATCTGGCTTATGTTCAATGGTTAACTGATTATTTTACTATTTACGAAAGGTCAAATAGATCAGCAGAAGAAGCTATTGAAGAATTAAAGAAAGCCACCCCTACTGGTAGTAATGCAATTAAAATAGAAATGAGAAACTATAATAAAGATGAATTAATAAAAACTACTTCTCTTACTGAAAAGGAAGTAGATGAACTATATAAAGGTAATTTGCTTTCTATTGAATCCCGGAGTAAACTGGCCGATCTTCCTACACCCATAAGGAAGTCCCACCAGTCCAGGCGGCGTGAAGTCGTTTCGACACTTTGTGACGAACTAAGAAACTCCGGGTTCAGTAGTATTGAAACACTCCGCTTTACTTCTTTACTTGGGTTGGGAAAAGAGGATAGAGGAGCAATAAACGAGAGTCATAGTAATAAAAGTGGAAATGAATTACTTGATGCAATTGACTCTTGGAAACTTTAATCACTTTAATCTATGGAGGAAGTAAACATGGCTGATGAAAATAACGATAAAGGATTAGATCTTAAACAAGTAGTTGATAAAATTAATGAGAAGTTTGAGGAATTTAAAGATACGAATGATAAAGCTTTAGAGGAGCAAGAAAAACGCTCTGGTCAAGCCACTTCTGAAACTCAAGAGAAGTTGGATAAAATCAATAGTGACATTGAAGAACTTCGCAAACTTCAAAATGAATTAGAAAAACGAGAAAAAAGAAGTAGTGTTTCTACTCCTGAAAAAGGGGACTTGTCACCCGAACAAGAATTAAGATCACAAGCATATGAAAAGTATGTTCGCTATGGTATTGGAGAAACCGCTAAGGTGTCAATGACTCCTGATGAAACACGTGCCCTTGCTGGTACTTCTGATGCTGACGGTCAATTTTTAGTTCCAGTAGAATTTGAATCAGAATTGATTATGAATGCGTACGACCTTGCTGCTGTTCGTCCACTTTGTCAAGTGGGTACTACTGGCCGGGACATTGTTCAAATGGGAGCATTAAGTAAACCTACGGTAGCATGGGGAAAACGTGCTGTAGCAGTTACTCAACAAGATCTTGATACTGGTGGTAAGCAAATCAGGATTAGGAATTTAAAAGCACTTACTCTCATTTCTAACGATACCCTTGATGATGCTGATGCAGATATTATGGCAGAAGTACGAAACGCTTTTGAATTAGCTGTGGCTGAGGCAGAAGATGACGCTTTTATCGCCGGTACAGATGAGGACTGCCCTCCTGGTATTATGGCTGATGCTACCGTGCTTGCTGCTTATGTTGCCTCTGGTGTGGCTGATGCTTTGAGTGACGCGACTAATAACGGTATTGATGCTTTACTTTCGGTGCTCTATGCACTTAAATCAACATATCGTAGAAATGCTACCTGGGGTATGAACTCCACTACGGAATCTTTGCTTCGAAAATTAAAGGATGGTGAGGGACAGTATTTGTGGGAGCCTTCGGCACAAGCGGGGGCCCCGGTTTCTTTACTTGGTCGTCCAGTAGTGAATCCTGAAGGTATGGCAGATGTTGCGGCTAACGCATATCCTATAGTGCTTGGTGATTTTAGGAGTGGTTATAAAATTCGTGATAGAGCAGGTTTAGTCATTACTCGTTTGGTTGAAAGATATGCTGAATATGACCAAACTGGATTGCTCTTGAAAAAGCGTACTGGTGGCCAAGTTACTTTACCTGAAGCTTTTGTTCCTTTGAAGATAGCTGCTTCTTAATAGTAATTACTTATTGAACCATTAAGATTAAAAGCTAAATTATAAAGGAGAAAAGAAAATGGCAGAATATAATAGACCGAGTGTAAAAACACAATCACTCAAAGTCAATAATGTAGACATAGGGAAAGTCTTTTTGACTGGGGAGATTGCTAATATCAGTAGTGCTGCAAGTAGTTGGGTCGTATCCCCAATTGCCGGTAACATCACTAAAATTCAAACGGTAATTGATGGAGCAATTACTGTAGGTGATGCTGCAATTACTTTTGAGATAGGAGGTACGGCGGTTACAGGTGGAAGTATTACTATTGCTCATAGTGGCTCTGGTGCAGGCACTGTTGACAGCTGTGAGCCTACTGCTCTTAATACAGTTGCAGCAGGTGGAGCAATAGAGATTATTACAGATGGTGGCAGTACAGATGCAGCGAAAGCTGTAGTATTAATCGAAATTACTCCATAGGTATAAAGTGAACATGAAGCTATCAGATACATTTTATAACGCATTAGATTTTTCAATTTGTTTTACTTGTTTCTGTATAGCTTCTATAATATGTTTTAATCAATTAAGTTTAATAAAAGAAGATGGAGGTCTAAAAATGGATCATGATATTGGAAGTAATTTTACCATAAGTGAGGGCATCGCTGCTAAGTCTCAAGGGGCAGCTACCGTTTACTCAGCTTCAATTGACCATAAGGGTGGAGTAAAAGGGGCATTCTTTATTTCTTGTGGAACGTTTGATACTTCATTAGTATGTACTCTTCAGCATTCATCTGATGATGGTGATTCTGATGCTTTTGTAGATGAAGCAGATACTACTTATGGGAATACTGTATCACAGACTTTTACCGAAGCAGCAGGAAAACAAATTAACGTACCGAACCCAAGGGAGAGATATACGAGGGTTAAAGTAGTTTCTGGTGGGACAAATGTAATTGCTATTACTAATATGAAAGGCCCGTTGGATTCAGTGGCACCAAGTTCTTAATCAACTCCCTTGATTAAGCGGAAAGAGTGAGGGGCAATTCGCCCTGCTCCTTACTCTTTTTTAAAATAATGCAGGGTAGAGTAATGGTAACTCGTTAGCTTCATACGCTAAAGATCACAGGTTCAAATCCTGTCCCTGCTTCCAGTAAAGGAGTAAAGTAGATGGATTCAAGATTACCAAGTACTACAAGAAAAGCCAAGCCAAGCAAGGCCCACATAGAGGGAAAAGTAATAGTAAAAATGATTAGAACTTGCTTAGGTTGTGATGAAAAAGTTTATGCTGAGGAGTTTGAAAAAGGTAAAACATATAACATAGGCGAGTCATTAGCAAAGGTATTTACAGAGGAATTGAAAGTGGCAAGAAAAGTAAGGTTAGTACAATCTAAGAAAAGAGAGACACCTGAAAAATCAATTGAAGTAGAGACACCTGAAAAGTAGTATAAAAGGTAATTAATTATGGCTTGGGAACTCGTATCATTTGCATCATTAAAAGCTTTATTGGGGTTAGAAGATAGCTTAGTTACCGACTATCCCGCATTGAATATTTTAAAACCGAGCGTAGAAGCAGCAATAGAGAGCTATTTAGGTAGGCAATTAGAATCAGCGGAAAGGACAGAAACATTTTATATTACTGGCCCATCTAATATCATACCTTTAAAAGCAATTCCGGTTACTGCTGTATCTTCGCTTGAAATTACTATGCTTAATGAAACTGAAACTTATTCAACAGGGGATTACTACTTTACTGAATATGGTCTAACTCTGGATGCTCCTATCTATGACGGATATAAATCTTTTACTAATCTAAATGATGCGAAAATTGCAATTACTTATACCGGTGGCCTTTCTGCTGTTCCATCTGATATTGAAAGAGCGGCTTTACTACAAACAGCATATGAGTTTTTAGGTAAAGATCAGATTGGTGCAACTTCAGTTACTACAGAAGGGGGGACAGTAAATAGACCGGCTTTAAATTTACTCCCCGTGGTCAAAGATTTACTTAATCCTTATAAACACCCATTAAAGATTAGATGATATGACACTTACAGTATCATATAATAGCAAAGAAGTAGAACAATATTTAAAAAAGCTCCCTGAAACTTCTTTTGAAAAAGCAAAAAAGGTGTTTGCTACTTCCGTACTCGCTGCAAATAGAGAAGTAAAATCAAATGCTACAACTAAATTGAATGTTCGTACAGGCGCATTAAGAAGATCTATTGGGCAATCAGTAAAAGGAATGAATTTAGATGAATTAAGAGCATCAATTTTCAGTGGCAGTTCTGGAGGCAAACCTGTCGTATACGCGCCTATTCATGAATTCGGTGGTACAGTAACGGCTAAAAAAGCTTATACAAATGTCCCCGGCGGACCTTATTTAAATATACCAATTGCAGATAATTTGACTCCAGCAGGTGTAATGAGAATGACTGCTGGCATGGTTTTTAATCAAGGCGGGTATTTGTTTAAATCTAAAAGTGGTAAGTGGTTTGTAGCGATGAATGATAAATTGATGTTTGTACTAGTCAAAGAAGTTACTATAAAACCGCAGTTGGGAATGAGAGACGCAGCAGAAAAACAAGTGCCGATAATTCTAACAGAATTAAAAAAGATAATAGGTGAGTAAAATGGCCAAAGGCGTACCAAAGAAAGATGGATCAGGCAAAGGTAGGAGAATAAATAAGGGTAGAGGTGGGTGTAAGAACACTCAAACTAAAGGCAAGGGCAGAAAGTAAATGGCTTATACTCCAGCAGATACGTCAATATTAAATGAAGTAGAGGCAAGACTTGGAAATATTACTACAGCTAATGGGTATAACAACGAGTTTAAAAGAATATCAAGGGCGAGAATGAAACCCTTTAAAGGTTTTGATCTACCTGCTTGCAACGTATATCATGGCACAGTGGAATCTATTAAAACACCCTACGGCACTCAGAGTAAAAAACAGTTTCTAATTATAGAAGCACATTCAAAAACTCATGATGATCCGTTTATTGATATAGCTGATTCTCTTGCTGCTGATATAGTAACGGGTCTTTTTCGAAAAACCATTTCACCTAAAGTGTCTGATGATGTGAGTACTGCTTTAGGGGGCATAGTTAAAAATTTAATTTTCACTGGGCATGATCCTTTTATTGGTTCAGGGCAAGAACCTTTTTGTGGTACCCTGGTGAGATTTGAAATAGAGTACGAAACTGCTATCGGTAATATGGAGACTTTTGAGTAATACAGGTAGGCACTAAGAAATAAAAAACTAAGAGATAAAAGAAGTAGTTTTGATTAATATCTATTCAAGGAGGAAAGTATGGCAAATTCGGAGAATGCAAAAATCCAATTCGAAGCAGGGCAAGTGTTAACCACTTATGAAGCGATGACAGATTCAGGAGATCATCAAGTTTTTACTGCTACTGAGAATGTTTGGTCTGGTAAGTCTGGTTATACACCGTCGATTCGACCAAATGGTATGGTAACAGGTAGGAATGTTTTATCTGCTTCGGCATCTACTAATGATACTGTAGTAATCGCAGCATTTACGGCTTATTCAAAAGGGGTGTTAAAAACGGTCAATGCCACTACTCAAGCAATCACCAGAACAGCTACGGTGGATGTTGCTCAAATCCATTCGATTACTATGGCCAGTGATGGGAGTATTGCAGTGGTTGAAGGTTTGGTAAGTGCAGATACTTCTTTTAGTGAAACAAGAGGCGCGGCAGGCGGGCCTCCTTTGATTCCTGTAAATGATGTTGAAGTAGGGCAAATAAGGGTAACAGATGAGGCGGCAGCCTTACTTACTTCATCTGAGATCTTTCAATTGGTGGGTACGCATACTGAAAGATATGATTATCCCGGATGGACTGAAAATAATATCGGGGATGGGCTTACTGCAAGTGAATCGGCTAAGACAAATGCATATGTTGAGTTTGATTCTGTACTGCCTTTGATTCATACGGGTCCAGTTGCGAAAGCGGCATTTGCTCAATATTATGCGCCTTCATTTGTAGATATGAGTAAAACAATGGATTTTGTGCCAGTGGAAAATTCTCATTCAGTATCATCCACTCAAGTATATGGAAAAACTATTGGCTCAAGGTCTTCTTCAATTGGTCAAGGTTCTTTTACTGCCATGCTTAACGATGGGGTAACTGATGCTTTTGTTGGTCTTAAGGATGAGATTATCACTATTAAATTTTTTCCTGATAAAAATAAAACGCCTTATGTTTTGACACAAGGTAAATTGGGGCTTGGTAGGACATTCCCTGTGTCCGATCAAAACCAAGTAGCAGTAACTGTTTCAGCAGATAATATCTCAGCGGAATTTACCAGCTAATGATATTAATCACTGGCCATCCTCGTTCTGGAACGAGGTATACAGCTAATTTACTTCAAGCAGCAGGAAAGAAATACGGGCATGAAGTTATAGAAGAAGACGGAGTAGTTTCATGGCTACATATTTCTAAGGGTGGTAAAGTATCCTGGCTGCCAGAGGTAATTGACGGACTTTCATTTGGTGATGCAGAAGATAAAAGAGCAGCAGTGGAAGAACAAACCGAATGGGAAAAAGTAATTCATTTAGTGAGGAATCCACTGGATGTGATTTCATCTTCTCAAACTCTCTCCAATGAAGCGTTTGAGTATATGTTTACTACTCTTAAAGATCATCCTGGCGGGGAACGTTCTTTAAGATGGTACATGTGGACATGGTTAAAATGGAATGAGTCAATTGAGCAATTAGCTGAATACCGATTTAAAGTTGAGGATCTTAATAATAATAAATCTAAGGTACTTCATAAGTTTTTAAAACTTACAGGGAGTGAAGTACCTGAGATATTTCCATCAAAAAATGTAAATGCAAGACCGCATAGTGACTACACTTGGCTTGATTTAGAACTAGAAGATAAATACTTATGTGAAGCAATTAAATGTAAAGCAAGAGAATATGGGTATGCTCCATTTACTTTTGGGGCCATCATAATTGCTAAGGATGAAGCGCATAATTTACATAGGTGTTTATCGTCAATTAAGCCATTAGTAGATGAAATAATTTTTGTTGATACGGGATCGGTAGATGGCACCCCTACTATAGCTGAAAGTTACGGCGCTAAAGTATATCACCATCCTTGGGAAAATAATTTTAGTTTACATAGAAACCAAAGTTTAAGTTATTCAACTTGTGATTGGGTTATTCAAATAGACTGTGATGAAGAGTTATGCGGAAATGTAATCGATTTACGATTTCAAGCTTTATCTGCAGAACTTCAAGGCTTTAATGCCGTAGCAGTGCTTTTTAAAGATATGCAAGATGGAAAACAAGCAATGCAGTTTAATGCTCCACGCGTTTTTAAAAGAACTGCTGTACATTATGAAGATATAGTGCACAATAGGCCGGTGTTTGAAGGCAATGCGGCAATGGGTACGGGCAATGCTTCGGTATGGTTTCAGCACTATGGGTACGATATTGAACCTAAAAAGAAACATAAAAAGTTAATACGTACTAAAGAACTATTAGAAAAAAGAATAGCTGATAATAAAGATGATATTCCTGCTTATTTTTATTTATCACAAGTTGAAGGTGAATTAAACAATAATGAAAAAGTACTCCAATTATGTGAGCACTATATAAGCCATAAAGACCAAGTGAAAGAACGTTTTAATGATAGTGTTTACTATACTCATTTACAAGCTTTATTTGTTACTGACAAAGGGCGATATTCAGAAAAATATGTTTCGACATTAAATAAATATATGAATGAAGTGCCGAATAATTTAGATATTATTTTTGCTGCAATGGAGTATTCAGCAGCAGTAAATAACATTAAACTTTTAAAACAGGCAGCGGATAAGTTTATTTCTAACTATATTAAATATGGGGTTGATTCACCAGTTCAAGGAAGTACTTTTATTTATACATACAAACCTGAATGCTTTTGCATGGCTCTGTTTTATTCTTCTACTCTTTCTTTCAGTACGGGCATAAAACATTTAGATATGTTTAACAAAGTACTCCCCGCAACAAATAAAGAATTTAAAAGGAAAGCTGCTAAAGATATGCGAATTGCTTGTAAAAATTTAGGAATAGATTGGAAATATTCAAATGGGCAAGAGTCAAGGGAGAAGGTTAAACCGAAAAAGAAAAAGGGGAAAAAGTAAAATGGCTTTTGATATTAAAAAATTTAGAAATCTAAAAACACAACCGAGAATAAAAGAAGTAACTATTTCTCAATTACAAGTATTATTTGATGAAGATGAAAAGCCAGTTTTTAAAGTTAGAAATCTCACTGGACATGAATTAGCTCTATGTAATGAAGCAGTAAAAGCTAATACTCAGATAAGGGCTTTAGTTGAAAAACTATTATCTGAAAGTGCTAAGGAAAAAGCACAAGCTATATGTGAAAGTTTAGGAGTAAATAGTGATAAAACCCCAGATGATTTAGTTAGGAGAATACAATTACTTAGATTAGGAGTAATTGAACCTGAATTAACACATGAGGATTGTGTTAGATTTGCGTCTATGTTCCCCGAACCTTTTTATGATTTGACTAATCAAGTACTACAATTGACGCATTTAGGTGCAGACTTGGGGGAGTACAAAGACTCTGGAATGATCAAGGAATAAGAATGAGTATGATAATGGCTCATGGAGGCGGAATGGGTTCACAAAGATTTCTTTTTGAGATCAGACCGGATGTCTTTCCAGAGGGATTCTTAACACCTGTCGAAATTGAATTATGGATAAAGTTTTTTGGAGATAAAAAACAAAGGACGTAAAAATGGCCGATGTACGTAAGACCATAGAAATTGTATTTCAAGGTGATGATCAATTGACAGGCACAGTCGGTGGTATGTCAAGCGCATTTGGTCAACTTGAAAGTGGGGTTCTTGCTGTAGCAGAACCCCTTTCAAAACTCGCCGATGGTATACTTGCTGCTGATGCAACCTTGGCAGCTTTAGCTATTGGTGGTCTTACGTACGCTTTTCAGAAATCAAAAGAATTTGAAAACTCTTTAATTGAATTAAAAAAAGTCACTGATGGTAGTACAGAATCTATAGAAAAAGCTAAAAAACAAGCTTTTGAGTTGTCTAGTGTCTACGGGGAATCTTCAAGTAGTATATTATTATCTACTGCTGATATGATTCAAGCAGGGTATAATTTAGATGATGCTATGGCCTTGACTGCTAAATCGATGGATTTAGTTATTGCTGGGGGTTTAGGAGCGTCACAAGCAAGTGAAATCCTTATCGCTACATTAAAAGGTTTTGATGCTCCTGCTTCTGAAGCAGCAAGACTTACAGATATATTAAATGAAGTAAGTCAGAAATACGCTACAAGAGTGGATCAACTGGCAATTGGCATGAGTAAGATTGCCCCTATATCAAAATTAATGGGGTTTTCATTTGAGGAAACAGCGGGACTTTTGACCCCCGTTATAGAAGTATTTAGGTCAGGGGACCAAGCAGCATTCGCTTTAAGGACAGGACTTTTAAAACTTATTGATGATGCCGCACCAGTAAAAGAAGCGCTTGCAAAATTAGGTATATCTCAAACAGACCTTAACGGTAAGTTAAGATCAGGTAAGGATGTTCTATTAGACGTTGCTGAAGCCTTTAAAACAGCAGAACAAAATGATAAGTTATTTTTAACCGCTCAGTTAGTAGGTACTGAACAATCAGCAAGAATGGTTACAGTATTTGACAACCTTGCTAAGTATACAGATATCGTAGGAGTAGCTTTAAATTCAGCAGGTAGCGCAGCTAAGGAAGTCGCTTTAAGATTAGAAAGTGCAGAAGTACAAGTAAATCGATTTAAAACAGGATTTGAGAATTTAGGGATAGCGGTTGGTGATCAGTTTAAAGCGGCAGCAGTAGGCGCTATTAGTGGCATGACTGATATAGAAAGTGCTATTTCTACTGGCGTTACAAGCGGAGCATTTGAACCCTTATTTAAAATATTAAGGGAAGCAGGAGATGAACTAGGAAAATTTTTAAAAGACATAGCTAAAGCGTTACCTGAAGCATTTGAAAAATTAGATTACTCGGGTATTTTAAAAGGGTTCGAAAGTATACGAGACGTCATAGGGGATCTTTTCGGTGGCCTTGATTTAAGAGAACCTGATGATTTAGCTATAGCACTACAAAAAGTAGTGGATACAATTGAAGCGCTATTAATAGTCACTAGGGGCATGATTGAAGGGTTCGCTCCTTTCTTTGAAGCTATCTCTCAAGGAATAGCTGAAGTTAGAAATATGGATGATGAAACTGCTAAAGCCTTTGGAAATATACTAGCTTCAGCTAAATTAATTACAGATGCAGGAATTGCCATAGCTGCTTCTATGTACGCAATTCAACAGAGTGGAGTAAGTATAGGCGCGGTATTTGACGCGGTTATAGGGAGTGTTACAGTGGTTTGGAATTTACTACAAGCCTCATTTTCCGCTACTGTTGCAAAAATTGTTGGGGTAGTAGAATTTTTTGTATCAAAATTTAATACAGTTTTTCAAGTAATCCCTGATGTTATAGCTAATGCTATCCCTGGTCTAAGTGATTTTAGAGATGGTTTGCAAGAAACGACTACTGGTCTTCGGAATTACCAAGCAGCTGTTCAGATGGACTTAACGGATGATCTTGGAGAAGCATGGGAGGGGGCAAAAAGAGCAGCAAGTGCATTTACTGATAGTACTAAAGAGGCCACTGAAGAGGCTAAAGATTTTGGTAGTGCGATAAAAGAAATACCCGCAGAAACAAAAATTAAAATTGATACGGATGTTTCTTCAGCAGAAGATATAAAAAAAGAACTTGCAGTAATAGAAGCAAGAGCAGCCCAGATAAAATTTAAGTTATCAGAAGGTTCACTTGATGTAGGATTTGCAAATAGAGCACTTGATAAATTACATGACAGATCAGTTGAATTACAAGATGCTTTGAATTTTAAACTTAATGTTGATAGCGTTGGAATTGATAAAGTAGAGTCTGCTATTAATGAATTGCCCGAAGAAAAGATGGTTGAGATTTGGGTAGACGGAAAAAAGATTGGTGAAGTATCAGAAGAATTAGAAAAGAACTTTCCAGATAAATTTGATTCTGAAGTGCAATTATTAATCGACAAAGCGTCTCTTGAAGAGACTACAAAAGAAGTAGATAAAGCAGTCCCTGAAGAAAAAGATTTAAAAGTGTCTGCCAAATTAGATAAAGAACAAGCAGAACGAAATTTAAAAGAGTTAGGAATTAAAGCAGATGTTCTGCAAGCGTCTTTTGATTATAAAGCTAAAGTTGATATAGCAGAAATAGAGGCCGCAACAGCAATCACCCAATCAGCTTTTACTTCTCTTACCGAGACATTAGCAGGGTCCGCCGACATACTACAAGCTTATTCAGGGGCATATTCAGAAGCTGATTCAGCTTCTAAAAGATTATTTCTTCAGACTCAAATAAGAGAAGAAAGCGCAAGAAGAGATAAAGAATTAAGATTACAAGAGCAATTAATTGAAAAACAATTAGAGTATTATGAAGCAAGAGCAGAAGCAGCAGAACGAGGTGACGCCTTAGTCCAGATAGATGGTACAGGTTTACAGCCACACTTAGAAGCTATTATGTGGGAAGTACTCGCAGCGATTCAAATAAGAGCAAATGAAGAAGGCCAAGCGGCCTTATTAGGGTTATCGGTATGATAAAAAGAATAGGGATTTCCACATCCGTTTTTGATGCTGATGGTGCAAGAACAATAGCAGTAGATTCAAAAACTTTTTTTAACTCTGATTCTGGCAGTAGAAGAGTAACAAGAACTGCTACATTAGACGGAGGAAGTACTATTTATGATACTGGATTTGCTGTAAGTGACTTAACTATAAATGTAACTTCTATTACCGATAGCGAGGATATCGGAAATTGGTTTGCTTATATAGTTCAAAACTATAATAGCGTAAATTTAATTACTCCGAGAGGGATGTTTTATGCAGTTCCAAAAAAATGGAATGTTAATAATGGGCTGCCAGTGTTAACTTTAATGGTAACGGAACAAGTAGTATAGGGGGAAACATGGCTATAAGAGTAGATACAAACCTTAGAAATGATATTATAGATAATTCAGTGGTAATGAATCTAGGCACAGGGGATTTACAAATTAGAACGGGTTCCCAACCTGCGAGTGCAGATGACGCGGCATCGGGCACTTTATTATGTACTATTAGCATTACAAGCGGTTTTGGGTCAGCGGCAAGTGGTAGTGCAAGTTTAGCAAGTGCTCCAGAAACGGGGACAGCAGTAGCAACAGGAACAGCAGGATGGGCACGATTAGTAAGTGGAGCAATGAACATTGATGGCAGCGTGGCCACCAGTGGCGGGGATTTTACTATTAATACATTATCAATTGTTTCCGGGGGTTCCGTATCGTTAACAGCTTGTACTCTTACTATGCCATCTTCTTAGGATATTAAATGGCTACATTACCTTCTTTACAAATATCATGTGATATTAATGTCAAACCGGGTATTTTTGGGGATATTACTTTCCCTAAACTTGGACTTTCAGGCAGTATAACAATACCGACTGAACTTTCTGGTAGTGTTATCCTCCCTGGTCTTGAAGTTGAAGGTGATTTAAATTGGTCAATTAATGGTGATATTGTTCTTCCTTCCTTAGAATTAAATGGTGCAATTGGATGGGGCGTAAGTGGCAATCTAACTCTTCCATTGTTTGAAATGAATGGAGAGATAAATTGGAATATAAATAGTAGTATAACTCTTCCTGCTTTTCAAACTACTGGAACTCTTTGCACTCCGGCAATTTTAGCGGGCGATATAAATTTACAATCTTTTGAAAGTAATGGCACCCTTTATATACCTGTAG
>Ga0272441_10004418_pt1 | contig 25487 bp, 46 predicted proteins | sample SSMProp6N_FD_193582 | JGI IMG/M metagenome (GOLD analysis project Ga0272441, IMG submission 193582) | Marine sediment archaeal communities from Little Sippewissett salt marsh, Falmouth, MA, United States - SSM-Prop-6N | ecosystem: Environmental > Aquatic > Marine > Wetlands > Sediment ...
TGGGATGGAGATTCTTTTCGGAGTAGAGGCATGATCAAAAAGAGGGCCAAATACAATCAACGACGTAAGCGTCAGCAAAAGTCAGTACAACGCAAAAGCCGCCGGCGCGAGGAACGGTTGACCGAACCGCTAAACAGGGAATACGGCCGCAAAGCCATCCTCTGGCTGGATACGTTCATTTCCAACTATCGCAACGAACCGGATCCTGAGAAGTTCGATACCGCTTTGGTTCATATCGATGCATTAAATCTACTCCAGATAGAAGATCATAAATATACCATGTCTGCCGTAGTAGCGACAATCTATCGTATGCACCCCAAGCACCAGGCAGTATGGGGAAAAAAGTTTCCAAATGCAATTTCTCGGGCTGAAAGGCTTTATCCAGAGCCAACCGAACTCAAGATCAAGATCCAGAGACCTCATCAGATAGATCAAGCGTTGATCGATTGGATGGTCAGTGGAGATACAAACCAGATTGATGCTGTGGTTGAGTTGGTCAAGGAATCCACAGAGCTGGGGGATTTGGCCGAAAGAGCCTTATCCTTTTATATCCAACAATTCCCCGAAGTTCGACAGCACTTAAAACAGGAAAAACCAGAACCTTTCCGACTTGACGCAAAGCAGCAAGAGCAGGTAAAAGAATTAACGGATATAATCAAGAATTCATCAGATTGGTATAAAGTCGCTATGGTTCATTATGAGAATGAATGTTTCGTGGTTGCCACGATGGATGGTAGTTGGATCGAAGGATTACCTGAGAGCTGGGAAGGTTGCCGGATCGAATGTCGAGAAGCGACATCTTTTGAGGTCACTTGCTACCGCGCTTGGCGCACTCGTATGGAGGATCCGGTGTGATCTTCCAGCCGATCATCTTCTGGGCTACCATCAGCATGGCGATCGTCATGCTGCTTTTCCTCGGCTACCTGATACTTCGGGCATCCGAGAACAAGGACCGGAAGAAGGTCGAGCGCGATCCCCGACCGTCGTTACGCGACGATCCTGATCGGAAACGCCGTCAGGATGCTCGGAGGCATCGTGAACGCCTGGAGCGCGTTGCCAGTCGTCCTACGGCCGATCGAGGGGATTCCTCGCTTATGCTTCCTAGGCTTCTGACCAGGGCGGATCAAGAGAAGAGCTATGAGTCGGAGCGGGAGTATGTCCCGGCGCCGGCATATCAGACCCAGGGGATGATGAATGCTGGTCAGATTACTGATGCACATAGGGCCATTGCACAGGCACGGGCACAGAAGGCCGCTGCCAGTTCAGCTCAGGGGTTACCCCAGCTCCACATGACGACTTTCACGACCACGCCGCCGCCCAGCGAATACGACTGGATTGAGGCAGAGGTTGAAGTGCTACGGGTTGCGGATACCCGAACGGGGAAGGTGACCCACATCAGATGCAACAACGGAACCCTCACCACCATCCAGGGTGATTGGGGTCCTCCTGGCCGCCGCATTTGCGAGGTCCAACGCTGGATGGTGGAGAAGAAGACATGAGTTCCTTGGAGATCATCTTGACCAACGTGGCTGTCTTGACGGCCTCAGCGGCCGTCCTGCTTGTATTTGTGTTGATGAAAAAGAAGATGAGAGAGACCGAAGAGAAGATCAAGGCCCAAGTTCAAGCGCGGATCAAAAGCACCGAGTTCAACGTCCACAAGTCTGCGTATGATCGGGCCAAGTCCCAACTGCCACCGCTTCCAACCAACCCAGACGGTCTTACCGAAAAAGAGGTATGGGATACTCTGGAGAAGGAGTATCCCTACGGATTCAAGACGACTTACCTGGGTCAAACCGTTTGGGTGCTTGGGCGTCGATATGATGTCCTCAGGGATAAGGCCACCGTGAAGGCCACCGTGGTGATTGCCTGGTGGGATGGATTCAAACATGTGAAAGAACACAAGATCGAGGTCGGCAGCTTCAAGCTTCTGCACAAGATCCTGGAGCCCAAGAAGCACTACGTCGGCGTGGACCCAGCTCCGATCGATGACGATGAAGGAGTACCCGCATGAAAAGCTTCATTATTTACGGTGAGGATACGCTCATTGTGAGCTTTAACTGCACCTGTGGTTACAAGGCTGTGATCGAGGACAACACCAAGATAGGTATTGTTATCAGCTCTGCGGTTGCTGTTTGCCCGATATGCCATCGAATCTATCAGGATGTTGGAGGCAAAAAGAACTGGGTGGCATCAGTAGGCCCTTGGGAACCGGACGGCGAGACTCCACCCCCCAATCGTGAAGCTTTTCTTGCTTGGGCCAATGGCAAGAAGGTCCGACTCAGCAGGTCCGCCAAAGGTTACTACATCAATGAACTCCATGCGGTGTCGGATGATGAGAGGCTGGTGGAAGGCTACACTTCGGATGATGAGCCTCGAACCCTCATCTGGAAGAATCACGACTGGGAGGAGTATCAGGAACAGGCCGCACCCGCCGTTGAAAGCTGGGAACCGGACGGCGAGACCCCACCCCCATCCTTGGAGGCTTTTTATGCTTGGGCAGGGGGAAAAAAGATTAAACGGGCAGGGTCACTAAGTTACCTTTATGTAGTCGTTGGCGCAATCCAAAACGGGAAGCTCACTTACAGCTGCATCAACTGTCTTGGGCCTAAAGATGGCTATGATGTCACTGGGTCGGACTTGTCATGGAAACACCCTGATTGGGAAGAGTACAAGCCAGAGTCCGTTGAAAGCCGGGAACCGGAACCCGATGAGCCACAGCCACGCATTCTGTTCGGCGGTCAACATCCTTGCAGCAAGTGTGGGAGAATGGTCCGTAATGGCATAGCCTGCGAATGTCAGCAGGACTGGGAACCGGATGGCAAGACCCTACCCCCGACCCGTGAGGCCTTTATGAGGTGGGCCGAGGGAAGACAAGTTTGGGCGCCAGCTCCAGGTCTCGTTAAAGGACTCAGATGGCACCCGTCTGATCCTTGTCTGGTCGTGGGCATGCATAACTATTCGGGGGTGGAGATCGCGATATACTGGGATTCTCCTTATTGGCATGAAGGTCTGCCCCCTGCTTGGAAACCGGGAGGAAAGTCATGAAAGTTTTCATTGAGCATGTAGAAAGCGATGGAGGACACCCCCATGACCACCCCACAAGAACGCGCCCAATCTATGATGGAAGAGGCCGCGAAGGATATCAAGAAAGCCGAGACCGTCGCAGTCACCTGGGAGATGCTGTGGAGGTTATGCCGGTTCAAGGAACCGTACCGATGCAGGGTGCTTAGTGTCCGCACCGATGTAGATTCAAGTGCCCGGTGTGAACAATCAGCCTGCCCAATCTGGGCGGAGTGGAGGAAGCCATGATCACCGCCGCCCACCTCAAATCGTCGTAGTTGGAACCTATACGACCACTCAACGCCTGACCAACACGAAAGGAACATCATGCGTACACTCATTCTTCTCCTCATGGCCGTCGTTGCGACGGCGGTCGAACCCGCTTTCGCAGGCATCGTTCTGGGGCGCGACTCCAAGGAGGTTGCCAAGACCAAGATGATCAAGGCCGGATTTCCATCCGTCGTCGATCAGGACCTCGTTGTAGGCGAGGGGACTCTCCTTGGTCATGACGCTTTTATCCTCTGCATCCTACACAAGGAAATAGTGGTCAAGGTAATGCTGCGGATCAACTTCTCCGTGGAGGAGAAGGCGAGTTATCGGATAGCGAAGGGCAAGTACGCTGAAATGTCCAGAGCGTTGTCGGAGAAGTATGGTGCTCCGAGCACTGACTTTTTGCTCTTTGACCGACCCTACTTCGAGGGTGATGGGTACGAGATGACGGCGCTCTCAGCCGGAAAGGCCCGCATTTTGACTATATGGGATCGCCAACAGGTGATGCTGCGCTTACATCGTGACTGTATGCGGGTGCATTATGAATCCCCGGAGTTTGTCCAGATGAAAGCGCAGGAAGACAAGGCGGACAAGAAGAAGCTATGACTTACTGGATTTCATTGAGCATGTAGAAAGCGATGGAGGACACTCCATGAGCATTAAACCGATCAGCGACGACAAACTAGACTGCTGGAGGGTTCTCCTCCTGCAGGAGAGCGAGGCCCGCCAAACTCGTATGGTGTATACGGATACCATGCGAGCCCTCATCGCCCGTATCGACGCGGCGGAGAACCGGGTGTGCAGGTGGTGGAAAACCAAGGACACCGATGATTGGGCAACCGGATGCACCGGGAACGTGCAGGACGAATACTACGCCATCGACCATCCCGACCATTGCCCAGAATGCGGAGGTCGCATCGTGGTGGACGAGGAGGGCGAGCCTCGAGATGTGCCAAGAATGGCAGACCCCATAAAAATTCTTATTCATAAGACCATTACAGCAGCAAAGGCTGCCATCCAAGAAGCTAATATTTGCGCCTCTGCACCTACAGGATACGGCAGCATTGATCGCATCGATGCGAGCATGTTCAATGATCTGTCGAAAGAGCTTCTCTCTAAGATCAAAGAGCAATCCTGACTAGGCGGACGAGTGATGCTAAAGTATACCATTTGCAGGTTTTGCGGGAAACGCAAAAGAAAGAAAGTTTCCAATGGATATGAGGAGTTGCCTATCGGTTGGGTTATTACTGCCCCATGCGGAACACTATGCCCGGACTGCTGCCGTTTACTACAACAGCACCGGCAGCGAGTAGAAGACTTTAGGCGTGAGGATTATTCCAAGATGATCTACCGGATAAAGGCAAAGAATAACCGAACACAAGGAGGCGAGTGATGAAACGGCGAATAAGGTCGCATGATGAAATTGAAAGGGACTTTTGGATCCGTCTGTTTTATTACCGGATCAAGAAGAGGGACACAATAGTAACGGCGGCGAAATTCGCAGACTCCTGCGTGGAGGAGTTCAAAATACGATACCCTGCGCCGCCACCCGAGCATGAAACGAACGATGACTTGCAGAAGCTAGTAATTGGTTGCATGCAGTCGCAGGAGTGGCTTTTCAGTGAGGAGGGGCAAGAGGCACTAGACGCCGCCAACCATGTAGAGCCCAACGCCAAGCGTCAGCGGCCCGCAGGGGCAGGAAAGGACGATTGATATGGCATACCACGATAGTGATTTCCCTCAACGCCACGACAGCGCAAAAGCGGCCCCTGCGGGTACGTCTGCACGATCTTGTTCGACGCAGCACTTCCGCATTGAGGCAGAGTACGATTTCGACACGGCGACTGCACTGATTAGCGACTTGATCGCGCAAGGGCTGTCCGTAGACGCCAAACAAGAGGGCAAACGGTGGATCATCACGGGCGACTTGCAGGATACGTCGAACCGCCGAGATGACGAGGGCGGCGACAGCCGCCTCTAGTCCATTCACCTGTTGGGCGTGAACGCCCGAAAGGAACCAACGATGGAAGAGTTCGAGAAAAAACTGACAGAACTGATCAACGAGCACAGTATCGAGAACGATGTGGACATGCCGGACTTCATCCTCGCCGGGATGATCTGTCGCATGATCAAAGCGATGGGGCCGAGCATCAAGCAGGCGCTCGACTGGCACGGGTGCGATAGCATCTGCCATCCGTCGCCCAACACCAGAGGTCAGCAGCCCGCTCAAGGCGGGTCTGCTGGAGCGCCATCGTTGGGCGCGAACGCCCGACATCAACAGACGAAAGGTCTACTATACTATGGAGGACACCCCATGACCCAGATCACCGATGACCAGATATTGAGGCTGTGGCAAGGCTACGACGGCACCCTGGATTGGGAGCAGGCCCACATGCAGCGAGGGAAGCTCCTGCGCTTTTTACGCGGCCTGATCAACCGTGGCCCCGACCTCTTCCACGCGCACCTCGACCTGTGCGAGCAGTGTCGCAACCACCCCATGCAACTGTGTCCGGACGGGGACTTGGCGCTTAAGCTGGCGACGATGGTGTAGCATGATCCACGAACTCAAGACCTGGCCCTACTTCTTCAACCTGGTGTGGGCCGGGCAGAAGAACTGGGAACTCCGCATCAACGATCGGGGCTTCGCCATGGGGGACACGGTCCTGTTGCAGGAGTACGATCCGCAGATGAAGTGTTATACCGGTCTCAAGATCCGGGCCGTCATCACTTCGATGCTCGGAGCTGGGAGCCGGTTGGCCGATCAGGTCGGCGGCCTGGAGGAAGGCTACTGCATCCTCGGTATCAGGGTCGTGAGCAAGGAGGGGTGACATGCTTTCACCAGATTCTCCAGGTCCTATGCTGTTGCCACCACATACTCCCATGTCAGAACAAGAGAAGATACAGGCCTGGCTGTATTACCAAACACAATATGCATCATAAAAGTCTCAGAAAGATCTCAAAACTGAAACGACCAAGACCCCGAAAAAACAGAAGTGTGATTATAACTGTACTTACATACGCACCTGAGGATCATTCACATAAAATGGTCCGCTTTGCGGCCCCAAAGCGGACATACTACGACTGATTTTTTACTGAGAGGGCTTTGAGGAGTTATTGATGAACAAATGCCAGAGGATACGCCGGGCCCGAACCTGCAACAGATGCCGTGCAGTCACTGGAACTGGGAAGGATCAGTACTGCGACCTGGGATATGGAACGCGGATGCATACAGTTGGATGGCCACATTACAAAGTCATGGCACCTGTCGAACCATGCCCCAAACCCCTGACCGTAGAACAGCATTGCAAAGCCCCTCGGAGAAACTGATGATCATCATCTGCCGGGTCTACAACAACCGCCGGGAGCTGGCCGAAGGCGAGCCCCCGATCAACGAGTTCGAGTACAATGACGAGAACCGCAACGGCCGGATCCGCATGGCCAAGACCGCATGGTGGGCGGCCAGGAGCGACAAGGTCCTCCTGACCTACCCCAAGCCAGGGCAGCCGGTGCCGGTGAGGACAAGCAAAAGTAGCCCTTGACTTTTGACCACCAGACCCACATTGGCAACAGATCATCAGGAGCACGACATGCCATGGAACCAAGATAATCCGCCGATCGATGGCAAAACCCATGTCCCTGAGAGGGACGGTCCTCGGTTGGGCCACCAGATGCTGGCGGTCCTGGAGCTGATGCGGGACGGGGTGTGGCGGACCCTGAGGGAGATCAGCAACACCTTGAACTACCCAGAGGCCAGCGTCAGTGCCCGGCTCCGGGACTTCCGCAAGGACAAGTTTGGCGGCCACACCGTGGAACGTCGGCTCCGCGACGTCACCGGGAAGCATGGGGGCACCCATGAGTACCGGCTCCTGATCAACGGCCGGCACCCTGCCGACGAGTTCAACGTCCTGCCTGGGATCGACTGATGATTACCCTGGACGAACACAACGACGAGGCTCGGCGCCGCAGGGCAGAGGCAGGAGACCACCCGGGAGCTAGGGTGGCTTGCCCGATGTGCGGCAAGGAGTTGGTGGTGTCCAACCCCGGCATGTTCATCGCCAGTGACCCGCCACTGCAGGCTGTCCATTGCCCGGGATGCGGACTGACGGGCACCAAGGTGGTGGGCTGATGCCGGTCTACGCCACCCATGAAGGACCTGACGGTCTTGTCTATCTGGAGCCCATCATCCCGGCATATGAAACCATGCCGTGGCCGTCGCCATTTTTCCATCCCGGGCGGAAACCACCGACCCAGCTCACGCTCTGGAGATGGAAGATCCGGGATTTGATCAAGGATATGATGCGGGGTCATTGGGAGAGTATCTTCAAATGGCCGAAGCGTCAGTTGCAGTTGGTCAGGTATCGCCGCCGGCGACCGAAGCCGAAGAAGGTGATCTTCAAGCGGATACTTCGCCACCGAGCCATTGAGGAGAATGGCTGATGGACATCACCGCTTTGTTGAAAGACCGTCACCGCATCCATTTGCAATGGGTGGAACCATGGCCAGGGACCAGCAAGGATGGGAACCGGGTAGATTGCCACATCACCCTCAGGGCCTCGGTCCATGACTGCATCAACTACCACCGGAAACCCGGCCAGCCGAAGATGACCGACGCCGATGTTTTGCAGGATTTCATTTCGGTTAATCATGTTGGTGTTGTAGATACCACTTTGGGGAAGACCTAAGGAGAAAATCATGCCTGTTAATCGGAAACTACCGCAAATCGACCCACATGCTCGACGATTGGTTACCCTTCGTATTACAGAAGATCAACTGCGGATTATGGGTGCTGCTGTCTTGGACCATTGTGCAACCCTACTGCAATCCGACATGCTAGAACAAAGAGTGGCACAGGACGGTATATACCCAAACTCAAACTCCTTCCGCACAGCCTGTAAAGAATTGCGGGATGCAATAATCTCCCAATATCAACAGGGGGAGCTAATCCGACCCTATCGAAAAGAGAAATAATGATATCCACACTACATGATGCCACCTTCGTAGCCACTGGTATTGTGCGCTTCATTGGTGGTATGATTTGGCCCAATCGTGTTTGGATAAAAGAAGTATCCCGGTGCTGGGGTATCCAATCCACGCAAGGAAAATATACCATCATAACCAAAGCAGGTTTCGCCCAAGAACCCTATGCAGGGGCTACTGACATTATACAAATGCCATCGGGAGAATTTCCCCCTAATGGATTCATAATCCCTTCTGTCGGACCTTTCTGCACAATCGTAGGACTCGACCAAGATCTTGAGCCGGTGGCTGAGTGGGAAGCCCGTATCAGTTTCCTAACCGCACAAGATGAACCAGAACTAAATGTTTCCGCATGGTTTCGGCGGTTTAGGGAACTAAATTCATCGCTACGATCACTCATAAGAGAATAAAGTAGACTAATCATGCACTCAACCCCTGGTGAAGATGATGCTTTAGGAGGTTAATATGCCTTACCCCGTACCTTTCAAGCGCCTTGACATCCAACCCTGCTGCATCTGCGGCCAGGGCATCATGCACGACAACCAGATCACCTTCGTGCGCGTCCGCGGACTCGACTACCTAGTCATCACCCCTGAGGGGGTGAAACGGACGCATGGCCTGGAACAGTTTTTTGGCGGCGGCAATGTCGGTGCCGCGCTGGCTCATGCCATGGACGACCCGGAGCTGGCCAAGGTAACGATACCGGTCAGCGACAAGCTGGTGTGCTTGAAGTGCGCCACCGAGACCACCCTGGCCGAGTTCATCGAAATCGTATCCGTACCGGAGCTGCTGGAGCCTGACCCGTCATGAGCAAGCAACAGAACGCCAAGGATGCCCAGGGATACGAGGCCCACCCTCGTCAAAGGGTGTGTGGCAACTGCAGAAGTTACATCAGTGAGGTGGAAACGTGTAAAAGTGTCTTCGGCGGTACATACTCCAATGAGAAAAACAAGCGATGCACCATTGGTGGGTTTGCTGTGAAGAAGACCGCCGTCTGCAAGCTGCATCAGTTCAAGGAAGACTGACCATGACCACCACAACAGTCACCATCCAGATCGGCAACAGCGACATTTATTTGGCTGATCGGTCGATTGAATGCTGGTGGCCGATACCAACCGAAACCCAGCTCGATAACCTCCATGATTACGCCGTGGTCTGCCATGACTAGGAAATGGCCCCTCTGGGGACAAAAGAAAATACAGATGACTAGGAAATGGCCCCTCTGGGGACAAAAGAAGATACAGCCTGCCTTAAAGGTAAAGAGACAAGGCATGCGGTTCGGCTCAGTATGTTCAGGAATTGAAGCGGCGACGGTAGCTTCCCAGCCGCTCGGATGGGAACCGGCTTGGTTCAGCGAGATCGAGCCATTCCCGTCTGCCGTGCTGGCTCACCACTACCCAGGTGTACCCAATCTGGGTGACATGACCAAGCTGCCGCAAGAGATATTGGCCGGGGCCGTCGAGGCACCGGATCTCCTCAGTGGTGGGACACCGTGCCAAGCATTCAGCGTGGCGGGATTGCGAAAGGGACTGACCGATGACCGAGGACAGCTCACCATCTCATTCTGCGAACTCGCAGATGCCATCGACACCGTCCGCGCACGACGGGGGGAAGAACCCTGCGTCGTCTTCTGGGAAAACGTCCCCGGCGTGTTGTCCGACAAGACGAATGCGTTCGGCTGCTTCCTTGGCCTCCTTGCAGGGGAAGATGATGCGCTCGTCCCACCAGGGAAAAGATGGTCGAACTCTGGTTGTGTGTTTGGACCCAAAAGAACAGTCGCGTGGCGGACCCTCGATGCCCAATATTTCGGCGTGGCCCAACGACGCCGTCGTGTGTTTGTTGTCGCAAGTGATTCAGACGGGCCCGATCCCTGCGAAATACTTTTTGAGCGCGAAGGCATGCGCCGGGATTCTGCGCCGAGCCGAGAAGCGGGGGAAGGAATTGCCGCCGATGTTGCGCCGTGCCTTGGAGCGAGTGGCCGAGGCGTAGAGCGGGCCGAGGAGGCGAGAGGACAAGACCCGGTTGTGGCCGTTGGCGTAGATTTTCAGAATACAGCAGTAACGGGGGAAATAACTGGAACAATCAGGGGCGAAGCGGAATACCATGGAGGCCACGCAGCACTTGGAGTTTGCGTTACCGGCGAAAAGACCCATGCGTTGACCGGCGAGGGCCACGATGCCAGCGAGGACGGCACCGGGCGGGGAACGCCTATAATCGGATTTCCCGCAGAGATGAGCGGGACCCAGGTGGCAGTCGCTGAGGATCGATCGCCTGCGCTATCCGTGAAGCACACAATAGCCGTGGCGTTTGATCCAGGTCAGTCGGACGCAGACGGAGAAACCGTTGAGCAATGCCCGACCCTGCGTGCAGTGCCTGGAGCGATGTATGTGGACCAAGAGTTGAATGGCAGAGAGGAAGTGGCAGGCACACTCCAGCGTAAAGGGCAGGGAGGATTCACTGGCACAGTATGCTTCCAACAAAATACCAGAGATGAGGTACGGCTCATGGGTGCTATCCACACGGACATGCAGGTCCGACGCCTGACCCCCACAGAATGCGAACGACTCCAAGGGTTCCCTGACGGATACACGGCAAACATCCCACACAAGCCTGTCGCAGCCAGCGGACAAGACAAGGCCCGCAGGTTGATGCTCCAAGGAGATCCCAAGTTCGTGGAGATCGATGGGGTGATCTGGAAGGTCGGCCACGCTGACGGTCCACGCTACAAGGCTCTGGGCAACTCCTGGGCCGTGCCGTGTGTGCGTTGGATCTTTGAGCGGATAGAGGATTCGAGGCCATGACCCGTAACCCACCCACCAAAAAGCCCCACTCCAACCACGACGTCATCGTGAAGCTCAATCACACCGGTGAGGTATTGGCAGCACGATGGACAGGTAGGAAATGGAAGCTGACCCGCGATATTTATTTGGCTGATCGGTCGATCGAATGCTGGTGGCCGATACCAACCGAGACCCAGCTCGATAACCTCCACGACTACGCAGTGGTCGGCCACAAGGGTGAGATCCACGGTAGCATGGGGCCGTTCCTCTGTGGTATTGACCTGTCAGAAGAGGAGGAAGACTGATGCCTCACCTCGAACCACCCGACTATATGGTGACCGTGCCGTGCCCGAAGTGCAACGGCACGGGCGGCAAGTCTGCCACTTGGAGAATGGAGAAGGGCCAAAGGATTGAGATCCCAGCCGAGGACTGTTCCTACTGCAGGGGGCAGAAGACGGTGCAAGCCAGAACGGAGCCACGACGATGACACGCAAAGAGAAGCAAGCCCTCGCGGCCAAGCACCGCGATAAGTTGACCGCAGAACTGTTGGTGTTCTTGGAGAATACCATCGACGAGGAGAACCGCCCCAAGTGCAAGTGCTCGGTGGCGTTAGATCTCATTCCCAAGTGGGTCTTCGCCAAGTCGGCCAGGGAACCGCAGTCCCGGTCCATGTACTTGGCTGTGGGCGAGAAGGTCAAGCGCATCATGAAGGACAAAGGTCATGCCAAAATGAAGAACATCATCCGGTGGATGCGAGGGAACTTACGGCCATGATGCGTTGTCAGATTATTGCCAAGATGTTACGGGACAAAGGATACGACGTCCGAGTGGACGGTGACAACATCTTTATCAATCATCAGGGTCGGGAGGTGCAGGTGGTGGTAGAACCTCCTGCCATTGAGTTTGACATCCCGGGAATTACGGAGGCGACCGGTCACCGTTTTCGCATCCCAGCTCAGATGCCGATGCAGTTTTCGTCGCGTCCGCGGAAGCGCGATCTACCGTTTGATAAATCATATCTGAAAAGAAAAGGAAGATACAAATGATACCCTCCTTCAAGATCAAAGACCGACCACCGACCGACATGGGCTACACCCAGGTGACCCATGTCGATGCCCACGGCCGCACCATCCTGGAGTTCAAGCCCGGTGATGCCATGAAGAGCATCGTGCAGCCGGTTGATCGATTCGTGGGCATCGATCGGGCCGAGGCCACGGTCAGCACCCCCCAAGGCGAGGGTGTGGCCACCATCCAGCTCCGGTTTTCGATCAAGGCCACCAACGCCACGCAAGCCTTCGAGATGTACGACGAGGCCGCCGAGCAAGCCTTGGAGGCCCGGCTCCAGGAAGCCTGGAAGCAGGAACTGGCCGCCGCCGGCCGGATGCAGCTACCACCGGCCCAGCAGGGACAACTGCCGTTCCCTCCTGGTGGGGCGTTCAACCCTCTTGGTTGATAAAAAGCCAAGCAGAGGGATAATGGATGAACATGGATCGACAGTCTGTACTTTTCTGGACTCTCGGAGCCGCCGGGCTGGGCTTAGTCCGCTATTTCATAATGCGGGGACAGTACCAGCGGCCGAGTAACGCTGCGGCGGCAGCGGCAGCCTCCACAGTGGGGGACTTGGCGGGCATGGCTATCCCTCAGATCCAAAATCCGGCCATGTTATTGGCCGCACAGCAGGCTCAGGCTGCAGCTCGGCAGTTCTATCAGAGGGTACCCCAGAGCAACATAGATCCCTGTAAGACCCCCCCAGAAAAACCGATGGTGATCCTGCCGGTCAGGGATGCCGAATTCGAGATCATTGAAGAGAAAAAGGAGTAATCGTGGGCTGGATCATTTTCCGAGGTAAAGACGACCCCCCTGACACCAGGTTCAGCATGGTGGAAATCTCAGGAGCCCGTCTGGTGCCTCAGCCTCCAGAGGAAGACGGTCTCCAAACCGTGGCCATCTTCCAAGGCAACACACCTGGAATTATCGCCAAACGCAATGAGGTACAGTACTTCGATAAATTTGATGATGCCTGGCAGGGGTGCCAAGACGCCCTTGCCGGTGGCTGATCCTCAGTTTGTACTGTCTCAAGGACGAGGTATGATATAGGCTGGAGAACATCCATGCCCTACCTCAGTGACGTCGTGACCGCCAGAGATGGCGCGGCCCTCAAAACCAACTTGGATGCTTGGTTTGCGGCTCATCCAGCCGATATCATTCGGTATTTTCAGCTTCTCATCAAAGATCAGATCCGTTTTACGGGGGTTGAATTCCGCGCCATTATCCTCTATGAGACTGGTGTGGGGGCCCCTGCGGTACCTCCATTCACGGCCACTGTCCTGCAAGCAGGGAGTGGGGCGGCTTTCGCTACCAATCTCGCTGCGGCTATCGCTGCGGCCCCTGCGGAACTGTTCCGAGGGCCTTTTTCGGCAGATCTGGCTCAGAGCCGGCGAACCGAAGACCTGGTAGGGGTTGTTTTCCAGACCGCTGACCTCGTCAATGGCGCCGTGAATTGGCCATGATGGCCCCCATTGTGATCCCGCCAGGAAAAGGTACACTTGGAGTGCCATGCAAGATCTAGCGTCTGGTAATGTACCCGTGAAGTACGAGACCCTCCCCGGGGGTTTTCGGGGTACTGATGCCACCGTCCTGCGGATGGCCAAAGCTGCCATGGGTAAATATGGGGCCAGATCTCCCAAGATCAGGGCCCTGGCCCGGAACATCATCATCCGAGCCGGTGTTCCCCAGAAGGATTACCAGGGGGAGGCCATCGCCCTGGCCAACTGGGTCAAGGACGAGCGGAACATCAGGTACATGAAGGACGTCTATGGGCAGGAGACCCTGGCCTACCCTGAAGAGGTGGCGTTCAACATGAGAGCCGGGGACTGTGACGATCAATGCACCCTGCTTGCCTCATTGCTGGGTGCGGTCGGCATCCCATCCCGTTTCAAGGTCATCGGCGTCACCCCGATGCAGTACTCCCACGTCTATCTTCAGGCTAAACCCGGGGGCCGGTGGATCACCATGGATCCGATCATGAGCAACAAGCCGACCGGGTGGGAGGTGCCCAGATCGCGCCGAGCCATCGAGAAGACCTATCCCATTAACGGCCCCGGCGGTCTCCGCGGCCAAGCAGGAGTCCAAGGTATGAGCGGTCTCGGCTACGTTGGCGATCCCAGAGTGGTGAGCCACCTCGAAGAACCCATTCTTCCTTATGAGGCTGGTACCGGTGTCCGTCCAGCCAGATACCCGGCACGACCATCCTACGTCCAAATGCCCTCCGGCTTGGACACCGATGCTCCCATCGACCCCCTGATGGCATTTCCGCCGAACCAGAACATTCCCCAGAGGTATCCCTATGCGGCGATGTTCCCCACCGCTCCCTGGCAGAGAACGCTCACTCATTCAGGTGTTGAAGAGGCCATGCATCCGACCGAAGAAGCTGCCCTTCAAGGTCAGTTTGAAGTCATGGGACCCGATGCTCTTTCTCAGGAACAGGGGAGTATGCCTCCTGCCAACATGTCGGTTCCGGCTTACATGCAGACCAAGACCATCGTCCAGAGGCCGGAAGGGGTCGATGATCAGTTCGCCAGGGCCGCCATGGTTGTTGACCCCCACAAGGGCGACAAGGTCGAGTACTACGGTCATTACGACGGCCAAGAAAGGCCCCCGATCAGGCCCTACCATAACCTCAGCGGGGTCTATGGTACCTCCTCTCGGGACATGCTACCAGGCATGGGGTATCTCAGCGGAGACAGCCTGGCGGGACCCGGTCTCGGCCAAGACGCCAGTGGCAACGACCTTCCCCCTGAACAGATGCCTCAAGAGGTACCTGCTCAAGGACTGTCACCCCTGTCCAAGTTCCTGATCGCCGCTGGCGCTATTGGCGCCGGCTTCCTCCTGATGAAAAAGCGCAAGCGTCGCGCCTGAGGACCATACCATGGCTACCCAACTCGTCCCCGTCATGCGCGTGAAAGTGGATCCGAATCCCCGAGGTTCGGCAACTTCTCACGTCACCATGCCCGCCGCCAATCCTTTTGAGAGGGAAACCCTCTCAGTCAGGACTGCCAATCAGCCACCTCAACTGTCAGGTCTTGGCGACGTTTTCGACCCCACAGCAGAATTCTCATTCGACTACGGCCAGTCGCCTCAGCAGAATGATTTCCTGTTCAACGACCCGGCTCTCATGAGGTCCCCAGAAGACACGCCCGAACCCGCAGAGCCAAGCTGGCTGGGAAAATTGCTGCAGGGACTCACAGGGTCCGCTATCAAGGTGGCTGAAACCGCAGCAATCACCAAAATGAAAAGCAAGCAGGACAAATCCATCCAGACGAATCCCACCCAACAACTACTGATGGCGTATGCCATGAAAAAGATGGGACAGCCACAGATGTCCCAAATGTATGCGGTCAATCCCAACATGATGTACCCGCCGCCGAAGCCCAGTTCCCGGCTCCCGATAGTTGTAGGGGGCTTGGCCGTCGTCGGCATCGTCGGGTACATGATGCTGAATAAGGGAGGCAGTGGCGGTAAAACCCGTCGCCGTCGCCGTCGTCGTCGGAGGTAATCATGCCCACACCAACCACCCCTTTGGTTATTGCTGCCGAACGTGTCCCACCGATGTTTCGGCCCAACAATCAGGCCAACCTGGTTCCCGCCACCCCGTTGAACCCAGCGGCCAGCATGAGCTTCCTGCCTGGGCTGGGAGCTGTGCGCTCAGGCAATGTGGCCAGCAGCAATGGACTCGATCCCATAGGGGACGAGGAATTGGCCCAATGGGACAGACAGAGGGCCAAGGGGAGGATCAAGTCCTTAGAGCAGGCCAAGGCTGCCATCGCCTTGCTTGAAAGGCAGAAGGTAGGCCTGCAGGTCCAGATCGACGGTGCCTCGGCTCGGGGGATACCATTGCCTCGCAATCAGATCCTGAGGATCAGGCATCGGATTTCCCAGCTCAACAACCGTATATCGCGCATCAACAGGTTACTGAAGAAGCAACAGGGGGGAGGTAATGTGGCTGCACCTTGGCAGCGCAGGCCGATCTATCAGAGGAAAGGACGGTCCTTACGCCCCTTGATTGCAGTCAATGCTCCGGTGACCCCTGATCCGAACCGCTTCGCCGCTCCCGGCATCAACTTCGAGACCGGGCAGGCAACCATCCGGGCCATGCAGGCGAACATCCAGCCGGTGACCAAGATGCAGTCCATCAACGGTCTGGGCTTCCTCCAGGCCATCCCGGCTCCCTTCATCCTCGGCGGCGTGGCCGCCGGTGTCATCTTCCTGGCTGCCCGTAGTGGCAAGCGGAGGTAATCATGCGTACCAATCTCACTTGTGATCTCGATTCCGCGCTTTCCAATCGCAATGCAGGGAGCCGTGGCTACTGGGAAGTGGCCCGAAGCGGAAATGGGAACATGAAGACCGATCTCCTATCAGAGGATGGCCAGGATTACGAAGAGCTGGAGGGCCTGGGCGAGTCCGTCGAAGAGATGGACGCCGCGGAGTCGGCCGCTGAGGACCGAGGCAACCAGGCGGTCTTCAAACCCTACCGCGAGCCATTGCCGTCCGAGAAGCCACCCTACGCCCCCAAGCCCGGCAAGGCCTGGTTGCGGCGGCGTATCCGCATGCAGTCGCGTCGTCCCGGAGGCAACAGGCTGGCGCGGGTTCGCTGGGCCCAGGTGAGCCCGGTGAAGTTCGATGACCTCCGTCGCAAGGGCCTGATCAAGTCGGGTGCCGTGGACGGTCTCGGCTTCATGGACATCAGTGGTGATCTGATCAAGGGTGTTTTCTATGGAGCCCTTGCTGTCGTGGGTTACCAGTTCCTCAAGCGGAAGGGCATCATCAACATCGGAACCAAGGGATAAGGAAACCCCCATGCAGCCCACCATGCGTCGGCTCCCGGACGGGACCTGGTACAATCCCCAGACCAACGTCGTGCAAGCGCCGTTGGCCGATCCCATGGGCGGCGGGACCTACAAGCGGCAGGCCGCCCCAGGTGTCGGACCTCAGGGTGTACCCTTCGTTGGCCAGCCGCCGAACCCGGAAGCCCAGATGATCAACGGCCTCGGGACCAGCCCTATGCCCGGTGCGTGGGGCATGCACATGCGCCAGGGGCGCAACTACCCGGCCCTCGGCCAGCTCGGGGAGGGGTCCAAGAACTTCCTTCTCATGGGCGCCGTGGTGGGTATCGCCGCGCTGACTGTCTGGCTCCAGCGCAGGGGCAAAAAGAAGTCGAAGTAGATGCCCAATGAGCTATATCATCTACAAGGCCCCTCTGGGCGATACCCAGTACTGGAACTGTCGCACTTGTAGGTGGGTGAAGGATGACCGCAAGGCATCCTTTATGACCAAGCAACAAGCCCAAAAAGAATTTCGGCGTATTGGGGGTCGAGGTATCTATTTGGAAAAGCTTGCTGCAGACCCACAGCGGAACCCGCGGCGAGGTCATCACAAAAACAAAATAACATACAAACCCCACCATGGTTTTCGCTCTGGATACTCAAAGATTGTTTATGTCAACGGCGAACCGGTCTTTGGCATCAGCGGGGAGCGGTTCAAGAGTGGTGACCACAATGGTGTCCTCGGCGGCGTTGATGGGAGGGGTAAGCCCGTTGGGGAGACCGGACTTCTGGGCATCTTTGTGATCCGCAGCGAAGACGAAAAGCGGGACCTGAAGGCGCCCCGGAACTTCGTGAATGGCCGTACCTACGTCAAGGAGGTGCGGGATCTCATTCGGTATTGGGTCGAGAACCCGCAGTTCATCAGCGTCCCAAAGATCGTGAAGGAGCGCCTTGCCGAGTTGCAGGGTCAAAAGAGTAATCCGCGCCGCGGCCGCCGTAAGAACCCGCGGCGAGGTCATCACAAAAACATCAAAGCCAAGCAACTGTCGGATTTCTTTTTCAACCATGGAGATCGGTTCCGGCTCAAGAGAAGTTACACCCCAAATAAGGGCTTGTCGGAAGAAACCTTTCTGGCTAAGGGACGCGCAGGCCGCCCAGCTCCCAAGTCTCTGAAGGACGAGGCTGCTCGGCTGGTCCTCAAGCTCAAGAAGCGGTTTGGGAAGTCGGTCCACCCGGAGGTCAGGGTTCATGGCCGCGAGGTGCGGATCTTTGTTCGATACCATCGTGACCCCGCTGATATCCATCGCTTGTCGCCATGGTTGAAGAAGTGGATGAAGAACCCCAGCCGCCGAGGCCGTAAAACCAAGACCAAGAAGAACCCGCCGGCCGAAGGCATGCTGATGGGGCGCCTGGCCTCGCTAGAGGTGAGGATCAACGGCCGCAAGCAGACCATCAAGCCGAAGGGCAAGTACCTGGGTTACCTGCCTTGGAGCAGCACCCTCTGCATCATGCACGGGCCCAAGAGCATGAACCTGGATGGACTCAGCGGGTCGGTCACCAAGCTCCACAAGCAGTTCCACAACATCGGTCCGACCAAAGCCACCAGGTTCACCTGGCCCGACCCGGTCGGCCGCAAGACCGACGTGGGTCGGATCGTTGCCCTCACCTACTCTATCCCCGATGGTCTCCAGTCCCCTGACAAAAAGAACTACCTATGGCACCATGAGTTCGGTGACCACGGCGAACGAGGCCATGGTCCTGTTGGGGAGAGTGGTCGGTATCCTGAGAGCCTGATGCCGATGCTCCAGAAGGATTCCCGCGGGAACCTCTTCATCAAGCGGATGAAGGGGAACAAGTTCTACGTCACTGACTGGCTCTACTGGTAGGAGTTAAGTTATGATCTATGAAGTATCATATTATGTGAATACCGATACAACTCTGCATAAGAAGTGGTTTGGTAATCGCAGAGATGCAGAAAAGTATTATAAAAAGGTACTGAATGACGATTCTGGTCATATAGAGGGGGCATCAACCATATTGAATGTCTACCCTTATGTGCCTAAAAGTAAAAGAGAATGGATTCGTTTTTTGAACATTGTTGCTTCTGATCGGTAGTAAGGAGAAAGCCATGAAAACCAGGATCGAATACAACGCCTACGCAGGACCTCGCGACACCGAGGTCTACCGCAAGCGACTCATCATCATGTTTTCCCAGCTCCACGGCCTGTCGGTCAAGACCTACGACCTTCGCACCGGGGACCGCAGCGCGATCATCGAGGGCCCCAAGACCAAGTTCGACAAAGTCAACCGCCTGGTAAACCGCCTCATGAAGATGAGCAAGAACGAGAGGGAAGCCAGGCTCGACCGCATACTGGGGAGAAAAACCATGAAGCGCAAGAAAAGGAAAAATCCAGAGAAGGTCAAACTCTTCCACAACAACGAGGCGGCGTTGATTCTCCATGAGGACCCGGAGGGGTCCGCGGTGGAGATTGACATAAGCATCGATCTGGGGCCTGCCGGGGTCGCTTCCTTTTCCGATTACAACGACGGGCTCTCCCTCGCGCAGGCCCGCCGCATCTACAACGGCATCAAGACCAAGGCGCAGTTCAACAAGTACAGCGAGAAGAGGGTCCTGGCCCGAGAGAGAGATATGGAGAAAGCCATGAAACGCAACCCTCGCCGCAAGAAGGGCAAGCGCAACCCCAACAACCGGGTTGTGGATGCTATCAGGGAAATGCGGGCCATCCTTCGCCATACCGGTATCAAGGGTGTCACCATTTCCCTGGGCGACTCAAGCATGGATAGTGATATCCAGCTCAAGACCTCCAAGGGCTTTGAGTACGAGGTCATGATCGGATCCAAGGGCTATCAAGGCACTTGGTATGTGGATGGTGAAGATTTGCAACATCCCTGGCGCAGGCATACTTGGGGTGTCTTGCAGGACTTCTTTGCCCTGATGATTGCTGAGGGCGCCCAGCAGTGGCACTACTGATCCCCACATGGCTGCCTCAAAAGCAAAAGTCGCCCAGTACATTTGCTTGTACGGGCTCTTCGGCCTGGTCGGTCTGACCGTCAAGGGGCCCTGGAAGACCTGGTCCACCGGCAAGGCTCTCGATCCCTGGACCCTCACCCACATCCTCTGGGGCTGGATTGGGGCCCGGATGGATCAGTCCTTCAAGCAGCAGATGACCCTGGCCAGTCTCAACGAAATCCTCGAAGTTTTCCTGAGAAAATACCGCCCCGACATCGTCTGGGGCGAAGGTGAGCCAGGGTGGAATGTCCCAGCGGATCTGGCTGCCAATGCCCTCGGCTGGAGGTTGGGATCGAAAAACCTCTTTTCTGGCGTTCGACCACACCCCAAAATCGGCTCTTGACACTCAAAAAGGATCTGGGTTAATAGAGCAGCGGTCGAGAAAAACCCCGGAGCCAGTCCGGTAGCAACTCCCGCCCAGCACGACCTGGTGGCCATAAGGCGCCAGGGAGGCGAACCGAAACCAAGGCAACAAAGCCGGATCTGATGTCTCTTCAGGCATCCTGTTTGCTTTTTGCCCCGGATCCCTCCCTGGAGAAAACCATGGATCTCATCATGTCGAATCCTCAACCTGGTCTCAATTTTGCCATGATAGGCAATCCCGGTCCCCGGCGCAGTCGGCGGACAACCACCAAGAAGCGCCGATCTACAAGGAGAAAATCCATGGCCTTCACGAAAAAGCAGGCCCGGAGCCTCGCCAAGGCATGGCGGGCTCGAGGCTACGCCGTCCCGGCGAAGATTCGCCGGAAGCTCCGCAACCCTGGCACCCCCGGTGGTGCCCGCAAGGCTCGCCGGAAACGCGCCGCCAAGACCAGGCGCGGCCGCGCCCGCCTCCGCAAGTACTACACCCACCGCAAGAACCTGCGGGGGTACAAGATCACCGCCCGGCGGAAGGCTGGCCGCCGCAAGGCCAACAAGAAGTGGGCCCGCAGCGTCCGCATGCGCCGCCCCACCGGTCGGAAGGGCACCATCGCCTTCCGCAAGCCGGTCGGCCGGGGTCGCTTCAAGCTGATGGCGACCAACCCCCGGCGTCGGCGTCGGCGGCAGCGCAGGCGCAACCCGCGACGGGGAGGCGCCAAGGCCCAGGCCATCAGCATCAAGAACTGGACCAGCGGCCTCACCAATCTTCCTCAGAACATCCCTGCCCTGTTCAAGGGCAAAATGATCCCCAAGGTCTTCGCCGCCACAGGAGGAGCCATCGGTTCCATGGTAGTGGGCAACACCATCGGCACTCGTCTGATGGCCATGCTGCCCCTGCCCCCGAACAAGTACGTCGTCGGCGGGGTGAACGCCGCGATCACCTATTCGGGTGGTTACCTGTTGGGCAGCTTGCTGCTCAAGGGCGAGAACAAGAGGTCATTCATCACCGGTTCGGCCATCGCGGCCATCGCCAACCTGCTGATGCCGGGCATCGTCCATCGAGGGCTCATGAGCATCCCAGTGATCAACACCATGATCGCTGCGCTCCCCGGCATGGATGGTCTGGGCGGCTACGTCTTGGCCCCCGGGTATCAGGGAGTAGGGGCTTATGTCTCGGCTCCCGGTTACCAGGGCGTTGGGATGTTGCCCGGTGACATGGTTGCCGGCATCGGCTCCGACGATGCGCTCGCTGGAGAGTTGGGGACCTACGTCCAAGCACCCAGCTACCAAGGGGTGGGTCTGTTCGGGTCTTCGCATCTCGACCAGTAGCCATCGGGCCACATAGCTGACCTCCTACCCCGCGTGCCATGGTGGCCCGCGGGGTTAGGAGGTGCCAGGATACCGTATCCTGTTCTACCCACCGTCCCACATCCGGGACATCGTCTCACACCGAGACAAAGGAGTCAACAATGCCAGTTTTCCGACAAGCGAGTGACGCAGCCCAGGGCGACGTCAAACTCGAGGCCATCACGCAGCCGCTGTACGACCAGGCGACCATCGCCACGGGTGCCAGCACGACTGCGTTCTTCCAGAACCCGCTCGGCCGCAGCCGGCTCTTCACCAATCTCGAGTCCGCTGGGTCTTTGACCTGGCCCAAGAGGTACTCGGTGAAGGCCTTCCGGCTGATCCCCAACCCCGCAGGACTGGCCGACGACGTCGTCCTCTTCCACGCCAACGGTTTCTTCGTATTCCGGGTAGGCGAGAAGGACTACTTCGTCTGCCCGAACTTCCTGCTCACCCCGGGAATCGGCTACGAGGTCTTCCTGCTCACCGGTGCCGCTGCGCCGCTGGCCCCCGCGAACGGTGCGAACTACGCCCACAACGGACGTCCCGAGCACCGCAACATCTATATCCTCCAGCACTCGATCTGGCTCCCTTCGGTCCAGAATTTCCGGGCAACGGTGGATATGGCGGCGACCTACACGGCCGCCGGCAACCTCGACGTCTGGGTGATGCTCGAGGGCGAGCAGTTCCGCGAGATCCAGTAGAGGTCAGCCTCTCTGGTCTTGTGTCACTGTTTGTGGTGCAGACCCATGGAGCCCAGTCCATCTGGGCTGGGCTCCATTTTGCTGGGCTCAGTATGGAGCTGGGGTTCGATCCCCGACCAGCATTAGTCGCGAGAAGGTTGCGACCAACTGAGCCGGGGGTCTCCCTGGCCGTTTAGGGGTAACCAGGAGGCGGTGACCGAACCCGTCCCTCATCTCCAAAGGGAAAAACCATGGATTCCAGAGCCAACATGATACCAGGAATGGGTCAATCCCCTATGGGGATACCTGAAGACCAAATGCCTATCCTCGGCATGCCGCCGCAGGACCTCGTCAACGCCATGTACGACATCTTCGGCAACTACCCACGCCGGAATGTCCTGCCGTACATGTACCAATTCAGGCTGACCGTAGCCGAAGGTACTGCCTTGGCTGCAGGAGGTCGAGGGCAGGCCTCTATCAAGGTGTCGGCGGATGCCTCTTTCATCACCACCTACCTGACCAACTCGTCTACCGGCGAGTACCTGATCTCCATGAGGACGGACTCCAGCGACCGTATTCTGATGAACGATCCGGTCCATAGTGCCACGGCCATTGGCACCGCCGAGAGGCCAATGATCCTGCCCAAGCCCCTGCTGCTGGCCCCCAATACCACGATCACCTTTACGCTGCAGGACTTGAGCGCCGCCGTGAACGAACTCTACTTCACCATGATCGGGTTCAAGGTCTACCGACGCCAGTACGCCATGTCTGGCTGATCAGCCAACGCACCTGGTACGGGACCCCCCGGGGCCGCAAACCACCAGGTTTCCCGCCGCCGGGACCTTAGAAGGGGTCCCGGCGGCTTTTGTAGGCCTTCCATGAGCATCGGGACAAGTTATCATATGGGAGCGAGGATCAGCCATGCCTATGCCCCGGACGCAATTCAAGGACGCGGACATCGAGGAGCGTGAGCGTCGTCACTTCGATAGACCTCCGACCCCAGAAGACGGGTTGGTCGCCAAGATCATGAATGTCATCCGGCGGACCAACATCACAGTTTCTCCCCCGGCTCACAACAAGCCCATCATCTGGTCAGATCCCATCGATCTTTCGGCCCGGGTGACCGTTCCGGCGGCCGTGGGCGCCTATCAGACGGTGATTCAGTACCAAGCCCCTCCCGGCCGGTGGGCCCGGATCGATGGCTACGGGGTCCAAGTCCTCGACGCGGCCTACACCTACAATGGCAGCCTGCTCTGGCGCATAGTCAAAAACGGTGTCGAGGAGGTTGGACCCGGGTTGTCCAACTGGGCAGAACAAAGAGGCAGCTTGGTGAACATGCGTCCCATCTACATCCGGGTCGAGGAAGATGATGTCATCACCTTCCAGGTCCGCCGGGCCGTCGCCGCCGGCGCCCCGCAGGATGTCGATATGGGCCTCACCGGGTGGCAATGGCCGCTTCGCATGAACTACGAGGGCACCGGCGCGGTGGTGACCTCCTTCTAGGAAAAATCATGAGCGCCTTGATCTTCCTGCCCCGACAACTTAGTGAGGTGCTTGATTCAGCTCCTCGAGGTCTTGCGCGAATCAACCCGGCAAGACCCACGGAGTTGGACATCATCTATAAGGACATCTCGCAGTGGGCCAAGCCTACGATGCGGTGGCTGACCGAGAACGCCAAGATGGACAAGCCTGTACGGGGTTCCAAGTGGATACTCCGCGGGGTCTCCTTTCTTCCGGCTCAACAAATCGGCAAGGTCTTTTTCAAGAGCGGAAAGATTGATCGGGAACGGTTGAAGGAGTTCAATATCACTGAGGCCCAAGCCAAGGCTCTCAAGAGCGAGAGGATGTGCCCGCATGCCACCCAGGGGTGCATGGCGGTTTGCCTTTCGACCTCCGGTCAGTTGGGGCTTCCCAACTCCATTCAAGCGCAGGTGCGGCGGCAGATTATTTACAAGCAGAACCGCCCGGCTTTCATGACCATACTGGTGCTCGGCATCGCAAGCCTCTACAAAACGGCCCGGAAGGGTAAAGCCCGGTTGGGTATCAGGCTCAACGTCACCAGCGATCTGTCATGGGAGGATTTGAGTCTGACCATCAACCCTTGGTTGGCCAAGTACCTCAAAACGCAGTATGGCCACATGGTCAAGCCTGGTAACTACCGGAACCTCATGGAGGTTTTCCCCAAGGTGATGTTTTACGACTACACCAAGGTCAACACCCGCATGCTCAAATACTTGACTGGAGATTTCCCTCCCAACTACCATTTGACCTGGTCGTTGGCTGAGATCTCAATGAACCGGAAAATGGCATTGGAGATTCTCAAACGGAAAGGTGGTTCTGTGTCGGTGGCATTCGACATCGTCATGCCCAAGGACCGGCCGGGGCAACCCAAGATGACTCTCAAACAGAAAGCCAAGAAGGCACCGTTGCCCAAGACCTTGACCATCATTGATCAGCAGGGCCGCAAGCACACCTTCAAGGTTACCGATGCCGACATGCACGATCTGCGCCCGATGGACCTCAAAGGAACCTGGGCCGGGCTGCGGTTCAAGGTACCCAAGAATAAGAAGCTCGCTGGCATGAAGGATCGTGAAAAGATGGAAGCCGCCGGTGCGTTTGTGGTGAAGACCAAGGGGAGTCCCCACCCGGTCATCCGTATCGAAAGGTAGTTATGTCTCGGGACCTGATCACCGTTTTCTGGTCGGGTGTTGGTGCTCATGCCTCTGACTTCCGCGGCGTGGTCACCGCCGGCGAATACCCGGGAATCATTGCCTTCTACGATGAAAAGGGCAACAGCCCGTCAGGGCGGACACTGCGGTTCACCGGTGCCAGGAAGATGTATGTTGATACCCTGCGAGCTGGGGTGCCGATGTTCATCGATAGTGGTGAGTACGTCGCTGCCAGCCGCCGAGCCAAGGCACTCGCGTTGGCCAAGAAAGCTCCGACCGCGAGCGATCGTGACGACTACCTGTGGGAGGCCGACGAGATCTGGTCCCTGCCGTGGGACGAGGTCTTCAACTTCTACGAGGCCATGGCTGACGTCAATCCCAGCGTCCCCCTCACGGTGGTCGGTCCTGACGTCATCGGGGACCAGAAAAAATCTCTCGCCGCGTTGCGGAAGCATCGGGCCAGGCTTCGGCGCTTGATGAAGATCAGGAAT
>Ga0272441_10004419_pt1 | contig 25476 bp, 20 predicted proteins | sample SSMProp6N_FD_193582 | JGI IMG/M metagenome (GOLD analysis project Ga0272441, IMG submission 193582) | Marine sediment archaeal communities from Little Sippewissett salt marsh, Falmouth, MA, United States - SSM-Prop-6N | ecosystem: Environmental > Aquatic > Marine > Wetlands > Sediment ...
CCGATATTGCCTGGATTGATGCGGATCCCGTCTGCTCCGGCCTCCATCGCGCCTATAGCAAGCCGATAATAAAAATGAATGTCAGCGATAACCGGAATATCTGTCTGCTCTTTTATCTTTATAAAAGCCGCCAGGGATTCTTGATCCGGAATACTTACTCTAACCAGATCGCAACCGGCAATCTCGAGTGATTTGATCTGCCCTGTGGTTGCCTGAACATCTACTGTGGCGGTGTTGGTCATGGATTGGATACTAACGGGAGCATTGGCACCAATAGGCACGTCACCCACATAAATCCTTTTTGTTCGCTCGCGATGCATTGCCATTCTCATGTGAGTATCATATCCGCTTTAAAGACTCAAGATTCTAAGCAACTTGAACGATAAGAACAGCGATGAAAAAAATTGCTATTCATGAAATTGACCACCTGATCGATGATTTAGGTGAAATTCCAACCTTACCGTCAATTGCAACTGCGATCATGGAAAAGACGCTCAATGATAATGTAAACGCTAAACAAATTGCAAAAATAGTAGAGATGGACCAGGCCCTAGCCGCAAAAGTCCTGAAAATTGCCAATTCACCCTTTTATCGAAGGATAAAGGAAATCTCGACGATCCGCGGTGCAGTAGTTCTGCTCGGCCTGAATGTCTTGAAAAGTATTGTACTGAGCATCTCGGTGATCAATCTTTTCAATGAAAAAAGTAAAAATGCCTTAGATCTCTTTAAATTCTGGCAGCACAGTATTGCCTGTGCGGTGTGTGCCAAAGCCATTGCTAAAAAAATTTTTCCTGCCAGTGCCGAGGATGCCTTTGTGGTTGGTCTCCTGCATGACCTTGGAAAGGTAGTGTCTGATCAGATTCTTTGTAAAAATGGTGAGTACAGGGAAGTTCTCGAAGCAATGGACCGGGGCAACATGGATATCCTGGAATTAGAGCAACATATCGTTGGTATAGATCATGCCGAACTGGGAAAACACTTGATGGAAAAATGGAACATACCATCTATTCTTTGTGAATCCGTGAGTCAACATCATACAATTCCATCTGATTCTGTCAAAACATCTGAAGTTGCCCGCCTGAGTGCTATCGTCCATGTGGCCGACATGATCAGCAATCATCTGGGACTCGGCATTGTCCAAACCCAGACAGGCTTTATCGAACCCTCGCTCCTTGGACAGCTTAAACTTAGCAGCCAGGACATTCAAGACATCTCTATTTCTCTAAAAGACAGCATCCATTCATTAAGCGAAAATATGGGTATTCCCAAGGCAGAGCCCAAAACTTATTTCGAAGTTTTGCAGTTTGCAAATGCCCAACTTGGTAAGCTGAGTCTTGATCTGGATCAGAAAAAAATTGCCCTGGAACGTCGTGCCATTGAGCTTGCCAGTCTCAATCAAATGAGTTCACAATTACAGTCCTGCTTGAAACTATCAGAAATTACAAATATTCTTTCAACATCTTGTTTGACTATTTTGGAAGTACGGAAAGCACGCTGTATGATTCGTTTGAATCAGATGCGGATCATGCTAACCGAATCGTTTTGGGTGAATAATTCAGCTCAAACCAGAACCGGAGCTGCCGGGGCCACGAAAGAACTTCTTGATAACACTAACGGGATCTACCCCAAGTCAACAAATATCTTGTTCGCACCCATAAAAGTGAATGAAAAAGTCATCGGAGTGGTTGAAGCAATTCCAGCCGAAAATCAAAGCCGGGAAGATCTAACACAGAAAAATCTCTTGTTGCGAAGTATTGCCGAAGCAGGAGCCCAGGCAATTCAACGCGCCATGCTTATTACAAAAAATATCAAAGCCCAACGCCTCACGGCCGTATCGAAGACAGCAATTGCCGCAAACCATGAAATCAACTCCCCGCTGACAACAATCCTCCTGAAACTTGATATGATAATACGAGAGGAATCTCTCCCCCCGAACACTGTTTCTTCATTGAAAGAAATCAAAGATGAAGCCATAAAAATCAAACTTATGGTGAAAAAAATGCTTGAAATTTCAGATATTGTTGAGACGAGCTATACCAACGAAGAAACCATGCTTGATATTCACAAAGCAAGCGATAAAACATCGGAAAAGGCGCAAAATAATTCATCAATTGAACCAGATACCGAAACCGAGGAAATTCCAGGCTTTGAAGAGTTCCTGCCACAAAATGTTCAGGAAAAATCGCTACAAACCCCAACAACCACAGACGACAGTCTCGATGAACTCTCTCCTGGTTTTGAATCCTATCTGGATGAGTAGTGGTAATCTGTTTGGTGAATCTGCTGTATCCAATCCTTATACATAATCGAAAGCGTCAAAAAATCCTTTTCATTGTCCACATCCAGAGCAGCACCTCCAATAGTTGTTTCAACTGTTGTGCAGCGGGCCCCCAACATTGCCGAGGCTGCCTTTTCCAAGCGCTTTCTGGTTACCGGGAAACTGCTGATTCGTGCCAACAGCCCCAATCCGAGAGCAGTCAGTCCTGTTGAAAGCTGCAGCAGAATATAGAGCCCCAAGGTATACCCGATATGCCAAGGGCCAAGCTTGACTATCTCGATCGTGGCCATAATAATATTTTTTAACTCTTTCTGATAACGAAATTCATAGATCTTGAGTATTAAATCTATGTGATCATAGAGCACAAACGGCTTGCACAAATGCAGATTGTTCTGCCGGAATTTACCGTCTTTGGCATGAAACGTTGCCATCTTTATCCCTGGCCTGCCTTTTGTCGGACCGAACAGATTCAGGGTCTTCTCAAGCGTTATGCCTGCGATGTAATCATAGCGTTCCATATCACATTTAGATATAAACTCTTCCATTTCCTGCCTGGTAAGCAATGGTATATCTCCGGAAAGAAATAACACGTATTTGTTGCGATACTTCTCAATTATATGATCTGTTAAAATCCCTGTCTGACGGTATTCGGGAATGGTTTGAAGGAACCCCTCCCACCCGTTTTCGGCAAGGTTCCGCTTCTGCCCTACGATGTGGACATCAAGATCGCCTATGACCTCTTCAAAGCTTTCTTTCGGGCCAACCACCACAATCCGATCTATCTCGTTTGAGGAAAGCAGAGCTTCGCAGATATGCCTTATAATTGGCTTGCCTGCAACGTCGAGCAGAGCCTTGTTACGTTTAAATATTTTTCTGGCTGCACGACCATCGCCTGCAGCAATTACAGCGTCAATTCCCATCTTGAATTTGTTCCTCCAATATCATCCTGATGTCAAGCTGTTCGGAAAGATACGTAAAAAAATTTTAATAGCACCCGAAGCAAGCCATACCATATTAGCATGCTTCGACTTGACTTATCGCTCAATGTTCACTAATTTTTAAGTATATCATAATATAAGGAGAATGCACCATGGAAACCCTGATCTTTCTTGTGATATTGATTGTTGTGTGGTTAGCACTCAATTTATGGGTTCTGCCACGTCTGGGAATATCCACCTGAATGAAGCCATCTTGCAGGATCGAGGATCGATCCAATCTAGTGGACAAAACCCGGAAACACGGCAGCTGATATACATTCTTTCTATTAAGATCTGCTTCTTAAAACACCTCTACAGATTTCTATCATGAACTGCTGTCCAATTTTAGGTTCTGAAATGTTCCCTTGACAGACATTGCCAAGCCCAGTAAAGCTGTGCCCTAATTATTAATCCTGACAGTGAGTCAAAATGAGACAGGTGTTGAAGCAGGGATTTATAGCGGCATGGCCAATCTGTACGGGCTACATTGCAATTGGCTTGGCTTTCGGAGTACTCGCCCAGCAAGCCCGCATGTCTTTAGTTGAAATTGCGTTGATGTCAGTTTGCGTATTTGCCGGCAGCTCACAATTTATCGCCGTTTCTATGCTATCTTCAGGTGTAGGTATCTTAGCCATCATCACAACAACCTTTATGGTCAATCTGAGGCATCTGCTTATGAGTTCATCCCTGGCAATCTATCTGAAAGGCAGACGCATTATGTGGCTTTCGGCTTTTGCCTACGGAATTACCGATGAAACATTCGCTGTCAACCTCACAAAATTTCAACAGAACTCATGGAATCCACCAAATGCCCTGGCGGTAAATTTTATTTCAAATCTGTGCTGGATAGGCAGCACGATACTGGGTGGATATGCCGGTCAGTTTATTCCACCTGGCGCCTTTGGAATTGACTACGCCCTGATTGCCATGTTCCTCTGTCTTCTGGTCTTTCAGCTCAGAGGAAATATTTTTGTTACAGTTGCAATCATTGCAGGGGTGCTTTCAGTATGTTTTTCGCTTCTCATTCCCGGCAATTCCTATGTAATCCTTGCCTCTGTGACTGCGGCATTTGTCGGTGTTTTTTTGATCAGGGTCAAACACCAATCCATAGATGGTATGCCTACAGAAGAGACCTGACGCATATGATGGATAAACATTACATTGTGCTTATTATCGCAATGGGGCTGGTTACTTATATTCCCCGCTGGTTGCCCGTGGCCGCACTTTCCGGCAGAGAACTTCCTTTATGGCTCAGACAGTGGCTAGACCTGATACCTGCAGCTATTCTCAGTGCTTTAATTTTCCCGGCATTGCTTGCCGGCCCGACCCCGGGCAGTTTACATTTCCTCCAGCCTAAACTCCTGGTTGCCCTGCCCACCTTTGGATTTGCTCTTAAAACCAGATCTCTGGGAGGAACCGTCATCGTAGGTATGATGCTCTACTGGTTGGCAGAAAAACTCATGTAGCCTTATAAGACCCGATATTATAATTCACAAGGTGAACATGCCGAAAACCGCTTGTTCAGATTGCAAATAGAGGAACCCTGGTGAAAAATGAGTTGCATGTAGCTATCTATGTTAAACTGATCCTTTCTGCTGTATTCTGGGGTGGAACCTTTATTGCCGGAAGGATGATCGCATCTCAGATCGGACCCTTTTCCGGAGCCTTCCTGCGCTTTGCCCTGGCATCCGGCTTTCTTATCCTGCTTTGCATAAAAATGGAAGGCGGCCTGCCGCGACCCAAGAGTCATCAAATAATCCCAGCCTTTCTTTTGGGCATGACCGGTGTCTTCGCCTATAATGTTTTTTTCTTATCCGGACTGCAAACCGTCAGCGCCAGCCGGGCCTCGATCATTATTGCCAATAATCCTGTTTTTCTGGCTATCTGCTCAGCCCTGTTTTTCAGGGAACATCTTGACCTTAAACAAATTATCGGTATCTGTTTAAGCCTGTTCGGGGCGATATTCGTGATAACACGGGGCGAACTCTCAGTAATCTTTCAAGATGCAATCGGGATTGGCGAATTATATCTTTTCGGCTGTGTTGCAAGCTGGGTTGCCTATTCTCTAATCGGAAAAATTATGATGCGCGATACATCTCCAATGGTTGCAGTAACATATTCTTCCATCTTCGGTGGATTATGCCTGATGCTGCCTGCCTATTTCGAAGGTATTACGAATCAGATCGACTCCTACCATGCTCTTACCTGGGCGTGCATCGCTTATCTGGCATTCTTTGGCACAACCCTTGGCTTTACCTGGTTCTACCAAGGCATTAAGGCAATTGGTCCAGCAAGATCAGGGGTATTTATCAACCTTGTTCCGGTCAGTGCTATTGTCCTGGCATTTCTTATTCTGGGAGAAAAGCTCGATCACTCACTGATAATCGGGGCAACTTGTGTAACGGTTGGAATATTTCTCGCTAACAGAAAAAAAACAAGAACGCAATGCCGTTAATACAAGATCTTATATCGATAACTTCATAGAAAAACTATTCATCCGCCTGATCAATGCTATGGTTGGAATTCACCAGGACTTCAACCCAGGGCCCTGCAATCAGATTATCTGCCGCAGCTTGAACATCTAACAGGCTAACCTTTGATAGCTGGTCCAGAAACCGGAGGTCATAATCCGGATCGATGTCATAATAGTCCATTTCTAGAAACCGCTCTAAGATCACATTCGGGTTTGTGTACTTAACCGCATATGAATTCATTACCGCCTGTCGGGCCCATTCCATCTCTTTGACAGTAATTCCTTTATTAATTCCCTGCAGTACTTCGTCGACTGCCTTTCTGACCGCCTGACCATTTTCCGGCTCTGTTACCACATAAATCCCGAATATGGCCCATATGGGCCTGGCCTGGTAAAAGCTGCCGCTGGAATAGGCAAGCCCCATCTTTGTTCTGATCTCCTTAACCAGGCGGGAGCCGAACCCACCGGCGCCAATTATATGGTTGGCGATAACACTAGCAGCATGAATCTCATGTTCGATCATAGGGGCACCGTGGGCCATAACCAGCACGCATTGCTTTTCCACCGCGTTAGTTTCAAACGATCCAAACTCCGGGTCGGCCGGCATGCCCACCTGGACAGCAGCCCTTTCCGAATCAAAACTATGATATAGCTCGTCTATGAGCTGCTGATCGACGTTTCCGATGACGCCTATCAGGGGTTTGTGTATAAATATCTTTTGGTGGGCACGAACAAGGTCTTGTCTGCTTATTGATCTCAATGTTGCCGGAGTAACCTTATGTGAACGAGGATCACCCCGATAATAATGCTCTCTGAATACATCGAACGCCACTGTCATGGTCTGTTGCTGCTGTCGCACGATACCATCTGTCAAAATAGAACGCTGCAGTTCTATACGTCCATTATCGAGACTTGGCCTTTTCAGAATACCTACCAGCAACTGGCAGGCCTGATAAGCGTCTTCTTCCAGAAATGCGGCTCTGACCAGAGTATATTCCCTCTCGGGCGATATACTGATATCGATTGAAAGATCATCAATAATCTGCTCGGTTTTTTCAGGTCCGAGACCTACGATTCCGCCTGAAATCATGGACGCACATAGCAGCTTCAGGGTGCCTTCTTTCCCTTCTCCGTCAAATATTGTACCTCCGCCAAACATGATAGCGATATGCGACACCCCGGTACCTTTCATGCGGTAGGTTCCATTGATATATTCGGCGCTGGGAACCCTGACCTCGACAGGCGCTACAGCCAGGAGACGAGGATCTCCCAGATGCGTACATGCGCCAAGCAGAGCCAAAAGCCCGATGATGAAAGCCTTTCTCATTCGGGTTCTCCCTCCAACGATACAATCACCTCGTTGGCTTCACGAAGGTAGTTTCGGGAACATTCCATGATCATATCCGGGGTAATACTCTCGATTGTTTTGAGATTTTCGTACATATAGCGGTAATCACCGGCCAATAATTCAAAATAGGACAGCAGGCCGGCGGCTCCGGTATCAGTTTCCAGGCTGAGCAGAATAGATTTCTTCATTCTTCTCTTTGCCCGTTCTATTTCAGATGCATCTACCGGCTCACTTTGCAACCGAAAAAGCTCAATTTTAATAGCATCTTGCAGTTCCTGATTAGTAACTCCGGAAAACGGAGCAGCAATAATCATAAAGAGATTGTCGAACCGGGCCCCAGGAAAACCATTATAAGCATCCACTGAAGATGCGATTCTCTTTTGAGTAACAAGCCGTTGAGTCAACCGGGCGGTTTTGCCACCGACCAGCATTTCCTGGATTACATCAAAACACGTATCATCGATGTGAGGCAATGTCGGTTTGAGATAACTCATAATCAATTGGGGCTCTTCTTTTGATTTTCTCACGATCCGAACGGAATGCGTTTTGGCTGGCTCAGGCATTATGGGTTTCTCGACAATTGGTGATGATGGAATCTCAGCAAGGTATTGATTAAGAATCCTTTTAGCTTCTCGAGGATCGAATCCTCCTGCAATAGCGACAACCATATTCTCGGGAGTATAGAACCGGGCATAGAAATCTTTTAAATCACGCCGGGTGAGTTGCTCAATTTCAGACCTGATTCCGATCACAGGATAGCGGTATGGGCTGAATGAAAAGGCATGTAACAACAGCTCTTCGTATAATTTACCCTTATCGGATGCATCGACGCGCTGAGCACGTTCCCTGAGCACAACATCACGTTCGGCATAGAATTCTCTGAACACAGGTCCTATCATCCGCTCTCGTTCCATCGCAGCCCAGAATTCCATTCTGCCCCTGGGGAGAGTCACATGATACGAAGTCACATCTGTCGATGTAGATGCATTCAGTCCGACTTCACCGGCCTGTGAGTACAGCCGGTCAAACTCCCCCGGCACCTGGTATTGACGGGTTTTTTCAATACACCTGTTAATTTCTTGCTGTAGATCAAATCTGTTTTCAGAAGGTGCCTGCCCCAATTTTTCAACCAGGTTGTCGATTTCCTGTAGAATTACTTTTTCTTTTTGATAATCAAGAGTCCCGATTGAACGGGTACCTTTGAACATCATGTGCTCTAACATATGGGCCAGCCCGCTCTTTCCTCGGGGCTCATCGACACTGCCCACCTTAATCCGGACTTCATACGATACGGAAGGAGACTCTGGCCTGGGAAGCAGAAGAACTCGCATGCCGTTCTTCAAAACAACCCGTTCAACGCGAAGCTCATCCAAAGCCAAGGCTGACGAACTCCATAACGTCATCAGCAACAATAATAGAACTAATTGTATTCTCTGCAAAACCATCTCTTGCAGATATAGGGTAATCTGTATAAATTGGCAAGAAGAGATGATCTCAAAAAAACTCACTCGCACGACATGCTATTTGATAGCCGTTTTATTTATCCTGCTACTGGGGGGAATCTACGCCTATTTCACGTATCTGACACCGGAGCGCATGCAGACCACCATTGAAGAGCAACTCCAGGAAAAGCTTAAAGCCCGGGTCTTGATCGGCAATTCCTCTATGCACATCTTCCGGGGGCCTGCGGTCTCCCTGTTTGATGTTGAAATCGAAAGGCCCCCGGAACTCCATATAAAGGCCTCGGTGATATCTGCCAGGATTTCTCTGTGGCATCTATTTCTGGGAAAAATAAAGATTGACCGTATACATCTTATCTCGCCTGATATCTTTATCCGCGCCGAAAGTATCAAATCCGCACCTTTAAAGCGGCCTCTTTCACTTCCTACAATCGAGATAGATTCGGGCTCCATGAAGGTTCTCTATAAAGAATTTGAACTTTGCGCTGATGAAATCAACGGGCGTATCAGGCCGACAAAAATCAACCTGGTTGCATCCGTTTGCGGTGCCAATGCCAGGTTTGATGCTCAACTACTGATCGATCAGTGGCAGGCAGAACTCGCAATCACCGCGTTGAGCCTCGACAAAATAAATCCCGGGGCCGGAGGGATTTCGAATATCGCGCTCAGATTCAATGGTAGCCGCAATGCACTTTCTGTCTCCTTTGAAGCCAAAACGCAAGATCTCAAGTTGCCTTGGTCTGAGAAGATCCTGTCCTCGACATCCCTAACGATCAATGCTGAAGGAAACAAAGATGCCCTGATGTTGGAAACCATAAAATTGGAAACACCGCTTATAGCTATTTCAGGCACAGGCAAGATCTCGAACATACAGGACAAAATGGACTCTCTGGTTGATTTGAACCTTGAATCAAGCGAGTTTGACTACGAAAATCTGGTATCCGCCCTGCCAACCAATATGTTCCCGGAAAAGGTCGCAACGCTTTTGACCAGACAGATCCGCCAGGGGAAATCCAGATTCTCAAGCCTGATGTACAAAGGCACTCTTACAGAAATGCTGAAGCCAAGGTCCCTGATGAAAAACATCGTCCTCGTTGAAGAAATTGACGGACAGAGCCTGGGTTACGACCTTGATGTTGAGAGAGTCACCGGAATTACGGGCAGTATGATTATGTCGGATGGCAACATTGCATTCCAGAATCTTTCCGGGAAGATCGGCAAATCCGAGATTGCAGATGTCGATATCAGCTTTTACGATGTGGCCAATCCCGGCATCAGAGCCTCTGTTGGTGTTGAACTCGATATGGAACTAGCTGATTTTCTTGATGCCTGGAGAGCAGTCATGTTCGCCGAAAAACTGAAAGACTCGCTTGTTCCGGCAAGCAATGTCACTAGCGGTAAAATCAGAACCCGGACCTCTGCTTACTGGGATTCCGCTACCGGAAAACCCCTCCAGGCCAAAGGCGAAATATATCTGACTGATTGCAGTTTCATGTGGAATAAAAATTTAATTCGTCAACTCAGCGGATCAGTCAATACCCCTGACTTCGATACGCCTCTTTTCATCGAGCTTGCCGGAAAATTAAACAAACTGGATATTGAAAAGCTCAGCATGTCCCTGAGCGATCCGTTCGGACAGCAGACATACACCTTTACAATGCACACCAGGGGTCTGCCACCTTCCAAGGCGTTTGGCCTGGACAGTCTAGCCGGGATTACGCTTATGGGAGAGGGCATAGGGCCTCATGCTCAGGGGCGCCTGGATCTGAAATCGCAAAGTTTTGAACTGTTCGGCACCAAATATACCCCTGTCGAGGGCCTGATCCGCGGAAAGGGTGATTTCACCGTATCCGTCCAGCCGGATTTCGAATTTAGGATTACCAAAGGGCAACTCGATATGGCCCCAGGCATGCTTAATCTGGATTCAAGGCTGGTACAAAAAGGCGGAGAGTTGCATCTGTCCGGAACGCTCAGTCTGAATCAGATGAAGGCCTTACTGGCAGATGAATATCAAACCCAACATGGAAGGATCAGTGGAGATATAAGAGTTGGCTGGGGCAAAAAGAAAACCTTACAGGGAAGCTTGTATTTCTTGAATTCCCTGGTTTTCTATAACAACATGCCGATGGAACTCAGTGGCCCTGTTGAGCTGAAAGGAGACTATCTCTTCTCCAGGGCACTGGATCTGGTTTCAGGAAAAGTGCGCCTGTCTATTACCGGCGAGCTCCTGCCGTCTCGTCCGCTCCACTTTGAAGGCAACCTTAGCATTGACGGGCTGAAAACCACAAAGGGTTCTTCTGGTTCCATGGAGTTGCTTAAAATGTTTTCCGGCAAATCCGGTATGAAACTGACCAATCTGAATATCTGGGGCATACCGGTCTCACAAGCCACGGCCCAGGCGGAATTGCTCGATGGGACTCTACGCCTCAATCAGATAAAAATGAAAGGCTTATCAGGATCAGCCGAGGGGAAGGCTGTGATCAGTCCTGAGAGTGAAAACATTTATGATATAACTTTTTCCCTGAAAGATGCGGATATGAAACAATTATTTACAGCCCTATCCAACAACACTTCAGATTATCGTGGCACTATGAATCTAAAAGGCCGCCTTTGGAGTGAGAATGATTCGATAAACGGCGATCTTACTTTTGATGCACACGATGGCAGCATCATGAAATACACCTTGATCTCCAAGATTTTCGGTGTGTTAAACATCTATAAAATTATAAAGAAGAAAGAGCTGGATCTCATAAGCAGAGGGTTGCCCTATTCTTCGATGTCAGCGACATTTACGATCAAAGACAACCTAATGCAATTCGATGACTTCTATCTGGACAGCCCGTCCTTACAGCTTTCCGCCGTCGGGGTATATGCAATTGATAAAAAATGGATCGATTCCATCCTGGTTGTACAACCCCTGGAAACTATAGACAAGACCCTTGGATTCATTCCCCTGCTGGGATGGGTCCTGACCGGAGATGATGGCAAATTTATTGTAGTAAGTCTTGTTCTTCAGGGGCACACTGACAATCCATCGGTCCGTCTGGCCCCGGTAGATACAATTGCCAAACCAATCGCACAAACATTGCTGAGATTGATCAAATTACCTGAAAAAATCATAACCAGACCCAAGGATCTGATCCCGGGCATGAACAAACAACAAACAGTGCCCTAGCTCTCGAAGAAATACGCCTGCATTCTCTCGGTCAGCGCCGGCAGGGAGGAGCGATCGAGAGCGGATACAGCAACCCCATCGAAGCGCGACGCAATCTGCATAGCCGTTGCCCGATCGCATTTGTCTGCTTTATTGAATACCTTTAGTCGGGGTTTATTCTGTAATGCAAGACCCTTGAGGATATCATCTACCGCCTGGATTCGATACTCGATGTGAGGATCGGTTAGATCTATCACCTCCAGGAGCAACTGGGCATCGGATAATTCTTCTAAAGTAGCCCGAAAAGCAGCCTGCAGATCATCGGGCAGATCCCGGATAAATCCCACAGTATCGGTGATAATGACCTCGAAGTCTCTGGGAAATCTCAGGCGTTTGCTTGACGGGTCAAGCGTGGCAAAAGGCATATCGGCGGTCAGGACATGGCTACGAGTCAGACTGTTGAGCAAGGTGGATTTGCCGGTATTAGTATAGCCGATAATTGAGATAACCGGAACAACATTCCTGCTCCTTTTCTGCCTGGTAAGCTTGCGCTTCTGACTGACCCTGACTATCTCACGTTCCAGGCGTGCAATGCGCTCATTCGCACGCCTTCTGTCAATTTCCAACTTGGTTTCTCCGGGACCCCGCGTGCCGATTCCACCCGCAAGGCGGCTCAAGGAAGGATTTTTCCCTACCAAATGGGGCATGTTGTAGCGCAGCTGGGCAAGTTCGACCTGTATCTTGCCTTCTCTGGTGTTTGCCCGGCTGGCAAATATATCAAGAATAACCTGAGTCCGGTCAACGACTCTCATATCGACCAGATTGAAAATTGAACGGGCTTGGGAGGGACTCAGCTCATGGTCGAAAACGAGCAGGTTTGCATCGAGCCTTAATGCATCGATATAGAGTTGAGAAAGTCTACCCTTGCCAACCACATATTTGGGGTCGACCTTGGGCCGTTTTTGTACCACGCTGTTCAGCACTTTAATGCCAGCGGCTTGTACAAGACTCTGTAATTCCGCTTTCCGGATTTCAACCATTTCGTTCAATGCCGTGCAAACCATGATAATAATAGCCCTATCCGCGAATACATCTACTTTCTGGATAGCTCGTTTACGAACAAAATCATCCTCCAGTTCGCGGACAAATTGATCGAACCGAATATCAATAGCATAGGTGGGAATTGCATCGAGCAACTTCCAGTTCGTCGATCCGGAATCATCGGGAATGAGATGGGCACCATATGCAAGTTCAGGCTCCCCGTTATCTTTGACGGAAATGGCATAGATCATATCAAGACGCAACTTGGTAAGATCAACCAGATCTTCGGTTGATAAGCCTTCGGCGTTTAGATGGGTATGGATCAGCCTCAGACCCAGCAACCGTCCGGGATAGCTGCGGCGGCGATTGAGCTTGGGAATGGATATTCCAGAGGCCGTTCCGGCAATTACATAATCCACTGTTCCTGCACGGTTTATGAGAATCCCGAGTTGGATACCCATAGAGTGCGAAAGGCGTGAAAGTTCCGTAGACAATTCATGGCTGACAACTGTATCAGGGGCGACTTTTCTGCGATAGAGTCTTTCAATGGCCTTGGCCTGGGAAGCCTTCATCCCCTTGGTTTTGCCGTATGCCTTTTGAATATATGCCTCCTTGCGGCCTAGGTTTTTTCTATCAGGGAGGGATGGATAACTACTTTGGCCTTGTTGTTGACCATTTCGATCAGAATGCGCACACGACCTACATCCGAATCCCAGGACTCAATTACCCCGTAAATATCTTTCATGGGTCCTGACCGGACTCGCACATGATCGCCGGATTTAAAATCAACCGGTTTTTTGATAATCCGGGATTTTTCATCCTCCATGGAGATAAGACCCTGAATGAACTCATCATCGATAGCAACAGGCTGGTAATTATCAAGCAGGATTCTTTTCACCCCTCGACACCAGCGCACCTTGTGAAAATCTTCCTCTACGGGGTTGATGTTCACAAAGATATAATTGGGAAAAAGGGGATATTTTTTCAGGGTTTTCTTGCGGGCATGAAAAACATACTTCTGCATGAATGGTTGATATACATATATATCCATCTGGTTCAGCACGGTCGTTGCTATACCGTCTTCACGGGGATTTGTTTGTACGACATACCACAAATTCATCTCTGCCCTCGCCTTAATTGTATAGCCCACCGCATTCAATCAGTCAATTAATGAAGATTCTGGCAGAGCCCAAAGCTTTTTTCGTCAGCTAGGATTTTTGACAAAACGCGATACCCTTTCAATGCTGATCCCTCTTCCTTGAATTTTGGGCAGTTCACGCTCGAGAACCTCAATGGTCTCAGGATAAGGATGACATATGCCTATAGCTTCTTGATATTTTTGGGCTATAGCGATGAGCTTTTCCAACTGGTTGGCAATATAGGCCTGTGAACGCTCATTATCTAGAAAAACATCACGCTTGTTAAACGAAAGTCCGATATCAGCGGCAATTTCCCGGCACACGGATTTGCTGGTTGTTAGGCTATCAATATAAAATAAATCCTGCTGCTTAAGATCCTTGAACACAATGCCCATGATCGTCCTGTCCTGAGTGACCTTAGAACCCATATGATTATTGACTCCATCAATATATGGAACGCTTCGAATATTCTTAAAGAGAATTGCCCGGACCTCTGCCGGACTCATGCCCATTTTGATTGCCCCGCTTCCCGGGTTTTTTCCGTTGCCTTCCATTGGCAAATGCAGCAAAACCTCTCTGCCTTTGGCATGTAAATACTTAGCTATTTCTTTGGAGTAGGGTCTCATAGGCAGTATTGAAAAGGTGAGATCAGCATCTATTTCACCAAGCTGCTTGGCTGGTCTCATATCCAAGCCCATATCATCAATGATAATTGCCAGACGAGCAACTTTTTGGGGTGGATAGATAAAAATAATATCCCACTGTTTCCCATTGATGACAATCTTCACCGTTGAGTTATCGGTTACTTCCACATTTCCCGTCTTTTTGAGCGGTTTGAAGGCGTAGAGCAATCGATTTTGAGATAACTTTTCCCGGGCTTTGACTTTAATGGTCTGGCCGCTGATGCTGGTATTGCGGGTATCAATGCCCAGATCAAACAGACAGCCCTTAATAAAGAGAACTTCAGACTGGGTTGGGCTTGCGATTATTTTGGTATGTATAACGGGAACATCTTTTTGGGAAAGCCTCTTTTCGAGAAAAAATACTGTTGTAACAAGTACTGCAATGACAGTAACGATCCCGAATATAATTATCCGCTGAGAACCCCGTTTGCTCATGCTGCCTTCTTAACCCAATAAAACACCTCCCATGTCTTCAAAAGATCCAATGCATATTTGAGTTGATAATCTTTTTCCAGGAGTGTTGGTATAGACTCATCTTTCTCGGATTCAACGTCTGCTTTTGGCTCCAGGTGGCGCTTCAGATCCTTTTCCCGCAAGAATTTCTGATTCGCATCTTTTTCCTCAGTTACCACCTTCTGCTCAACCCGAATGTCGGGAGTAATACCTGTCGCCTGAATGGAACGACCTGAAGGAGTATAGTATCTCGCCACTGTAAGCTTGAGTGCAGACCCATCCGACAGTTGTCGGACTGTCTGTACTGAGGCCTTACCGAAACTTTTTACACCCAGAACGACCGCCCGCTTGTTGTCCTGCAACGCACCGGCAACAATTTCAGCTGCACTTGCGGAGCCGCCATTTATCAGTACAACCATGGGAAATCCATCAAACGTTCCTTCTTCGTGAGCCATGTACTCGCTGCGATCCTCCGCCCTGCGGCCATCTGTGTATACGATCTTGCCTGCGGTCAAGAACAGATCGCTGACAGCTACAGCTTGGTTCATGAGTCCACCGGGATTATAACGTAAATCAAGAACCAATCCGTTTATTTCGCCCATGTTTTTCAATGCCTTGCGGATATCATCTGCTGTGTCAATCTGGAAATTCCTGACCTTTAAGTATCCGAATCCCGCCTCAAGCATCTCGGATTTTACGCTTTCCACATGAATAATTGCCCGCGTAATGGTTATTTCAAACGGTTTCTCCTCGGTTTCTCGGAATATGGTTATCGTTACCTTGCTACCCTTGGGGCCACGCAGCAGTTTAACGGCCTCTTCAAGGGTCATGTCCGTGGTCGACTTATCCTCAATTTTTATTATCTTATCTCCAGGCTGTATTCCGGCCTCAAAAGCCGGTGTTCCCTCAAGCGGAGAGATTACTGTCAAAACATCCTCTCGGATACCGATTTCAATCCCGAGGCCCCCGAAAGATCCCGTAGTCGAGATCTGCATTTCCTTGAACCCTTCCTTAGTGAGGTAGGTTGAATGCGGGTCAAGAACCGCGGTCATCCCTTTGATTGCGCCCTCGATTAGCTTTTCCGGTGAAACATCTTCAACATAATCCTTTTCAATAATCTCTAGGCAATCGGTAAATTTTTCCAGTTGTGGATACATCTTTGAAGTATCAGCTTTGAGAACTACTGACTGATTCAGACAAAAAAACCCCAAACAGGCTGCCATTGCAATTCCTATGAACCACAATGTTTTGTGTTTTTTCATGGATTATCTCACCTTCCTGTTCTTTCCATCATCCTATATTTCTATATCACACAGTAGGGGATGATCAAGCACATTCTATTCCGGTAAAAGCCACTTCAGAGGATTCTGGGGTTTATCATGTACACGTATTTCAAAATGCAGGGCGGGCGAAATGATCACCCCGCTGCAACCAGCCAAAGCAATTACCTCCTCAGCTGAAACTTCTTGTCCGGGATTCTTGAAGTATTTCTGAACATGGCCATAGATTGAATAAATGCCCCCTCCGTGGTCAATAATAATGGTATATCCATAGGTATCTATCCAGTCGGTAAAAACCACTCTGCCCTGGTATATGCTCTTGACCGGAGTACCATCATCAGCGGCAATATCAACTCCCTGCGAAATCTGGGCTATCCCATCGGCGTCAAATGGTCCGAAATTCCTCACGACATCTCCCTCTATCGGCCAGGGAAGAAGACCTTTCAGATGTATCATGCCGCCCTTTTCCACTCCATCAGGTTGTTTCTGAATTGTACGTAAAAGACGTTGCAATTGGGCCTGGTACGCTTTTGACTCCCGACTCAGAGATGCCAGCAGGACGTTTTTCTTTTCCCGCTTGTCATGCAGGGCATGTTTTTTAGCTTCCAGTTCAATCAGATTTTTCTTCAAGGTGGAGTTGGCAAGGTTAAACTCTTGTTTGACTGCCACAATCCTGGACCTGATTTTTGCATACTCCTCCAATTCACGCCAATCCTGTTCAATAATAGCATCCAAATAGCCACCCAGCTCTTCGTGAGAGAAATAGACATCAAGCATATCAAAATATGCTCCTTTATACAGTCCCATCCACATGCTTTTTAATCGTTCAATATGATACTGACTGGATCTCTCGTAGTCATTTATAAGCATTTCATAATAAGCGATTTTTTGCTTTTGCAACTCTATATCAATCTTTTGTCTGCTCATGACGGTATTCATTTCATTTGCTTTCCGATCCATAATTTTCAATCGTTTTTTGACCTGAAAGTATTGAGAATTAACCTGCTTGGCCTTATCCTTAAGTTCTTCAATTTTGAGTTGTTCTTCCTTGGCCCAAAGCATCCATGGGCAGAGGGCAACCAGAAGGATGCTGATAGCCTTAAGCATCCGGGCATGTCCTGAAAGCAAAAACCGCACCTGCCACGCTGATGCAAAAAGCGAATACTACAACTACAAACATCACCTGAGATGTCAATGGTGACAGAACGCTGAAAAAAACGGGGACATTGGCATGGAGATAGTCGATCAGTTTGCCCGTTATTATCAGAGCCAACACCGATCCTAAGATTCCATACACGCAAGACTCGACAATATAGGGGCCAACCAGAAAGAAATCATCCGCGCCGATCAGCTGCAATGTCTCTATCTCTTGCGTGTGCCTGGCAATGCTTAGTCGAATGGAAAAATATATCAGGAGACCGAGCGTCAGAATCAAAAGCAAGACAACCATGGCCCCAACAACGCGAATCTTCTGGTATGAATCGGCAATATGCGCAAACAAACCCTTATTATAACGTACTTCATCAATGCCGGAGATGCCGGATATCTCGGCAGCAAGCTTTTCGGCCTCGTGCATATAGGCTTGTTTTAGAATGATTTCAAAGGCATTGGGCAGTACCTTAGGATCAAGACCTTTAATGAGCGGATTATCCTCTCCGAGCCATTGTCTCATACGTTCCAGGCCGGATCTGCTGGGAACAAACTTAACTTTTGAGATCGCTTCAATCACGGCAAGCCTTTCTTGAATCTTGCGTATGCCCACCTCTGTGAGACCCTTTTCCAGATAGGCGACTACGGTTATGGTGGAGGCCGGAATCAGCGATGCCCTTTGCGTAAGGGTTAGGGTATACACCGTAAGTGTAAGCTGCGTTAAAGCAAAACTGAACGCGAGAAACATTGCCAGACTGCCGAGAGGTCGCAGACGCATATGCCGAAGCATTTGTTTAAAAATATATACGCTTTTATACATGCTCTTTGATCTTCACTCTCCCAGAGAGCCTTTCATTAAATTGACAACCGCACCCGATTGCATGAGGGGATGATATGTATGTGTCGTAATCAGCACGGCCATTCCTTTGCGTGAAAGCTGGACAATCTGATTCATAACATAGGCTGCCATGGCCTCATCAAGACTGCCTAAGGGTTCATCTGCCAGTAGAATATCCGGTTCATGAATGATAGCACGCCCCAGAGCCAAACGTTTCTTCTCTCCACCTGAGAGATGCTTTGCTTTCTGATACACCTTGTGCTGAAGACCCACCCATTTGAGCACCTTCCAGACTCTTTGACGTACAAAGAAAGGTGGCTTTCCAAGAACCTCCAACACAACTGCTAGATTATCGTATGCCGACCAGTCTTCGATCAGCCGGTAATCCTGAAAAATAACACCCATATGTCTTCGTATGGCCTGTATTCGGCCTGTATCAGCACTCGATAAATCATGGTCGAGAACAGACACAAGACCACGGGTTGGTCGTTCCAAAGCACAGAGCAGTTTGACAAGGGTTGTCTTTCCGGCGCCGGTAGACCCGATCACAAATTTACATTCACCGCGCCCAACGTGCAGGGATACATCCTGCAAAGCCTGTACGGTCCCGCCATATTGTTTGGAAACTTGCTCTAATATAATCATAGATCCTCAGTATCGAGGTGTTTTCATAAACTGGTAATAAAAATAGGCCATTAAATGTTTAAGCATGCTCCGGTTATAACAACTTGTCAAAACAATACACAACCACCCTCTCTGTCTAGAGCCGATCGAGGTGCTTTCAAAAAAAACACCACCTGAGAGCAGCTTCATTTTTCTTTACTATATAGAATAAGTGTACGCATTATGCTCAAATAGCATCTGGAACTGCTCGTTTTTAATTTCGACTAACCAACAAGTCATAAGCCAATGTATCGAAAACCTCCCTCCGATACCTACACTGTAACAATAATAATATGTTAAGCATCCAGACACAACACTCATTTCATAAATCCAGGTATACAACAAGTCTTTGTTCCATGAACAAAGCAACTGGTATGGTTTTCGCAATACCGAGGGCATGGCAAAAGAAAGCCAAGACGGACAACAGCGAAGCGAACAACCAACCGGAAAGCGCAGGCGTGATGCTCGTGCAAAAGGTCAAGTAGCAAAAAGCACAGAGGTTTCCACTGCATTTCTCTTCTTCGGGTCGATCCTCGCCTTCTACTTTTACATTCCAAAGCTGGCAACCCGACTGGCTGCATTTGCCCATACTTATCTGAACAATGTCATGATCTGGGATGGAACCAGAGATTCGCTTATAGGGCTCATGCACAGCATTGTTTATCGGCTTGCGGGCATGCTTCTGCCGATTTTTCTGGTCTTTGTTGCTATCGGAATTATTTCAAATTTTGTACAAATCGGTTTCCTTGTAAGTCCCGAGTCTATCAAGCCAAAATTCTCAAAATTGAACCCGATAACAGGTATTAAACAAAAATTCTTCTCGTTGCGCGCTCTTGAGATGCTGGGGAAAAATCTTGTGCTCCTGGTAGTCATTGCTGCCGTGGCATATCGGGCCATAAAACGCGAAATTCCGGCCCTGCCACCGCTTGTAAATTGTGATCCGAGCGTCATAGTTTTGACAATATTTCAATCTGTCATGCACCTGATGTGGGATGCCCTGTGGATTTTTATCATTATCGCTATTGCAGATTATATCTTCCAAAAATGGCAGTATAAGCAAGATTTAATGATGACAAAGCAGGAAATTAAGGAAGAGATGAAGCACACAGAGGGTAATCCTCAGATAAAGAGCAAAATACGCTCAATTCAGTTGCAAATGGCCCGCAGGAGAATGTTGCAGGATGTTCCGAAGGCAAACGTTGTCATTACCAACCCTACTCACTTGGCAGTGGCCTTGCAATATGACCGAGGCAATATGATAGCACCGGTTGTTTTGGCAAAAGGAACCCAACATTTGGCTGAAAAAATTAAGGATATAGCCCGATCGTCCTCCGTGCCTATTGTTGAAAATAAACCACTGGCACAGGCCCTTTATAAATCAGTCGAGATCGGGGATGTCATACCCGAAGACCTTTATAAAGCTGTGGCTGAAATCCTAGCCTACATTTACAGCCTAAAAACAGGAGCATAACAAGTGGCACAAACAAACGCTATTCCATATAAGGTGCCTGATAAACTAGCCAGCGAACTGGTCATGGCCCTGGGGGTATTCGTTGTACTGATCGTAGTTCTTATCCCCCTACCCACTTTCATTCTGGATATTCTACTAACATTCAGCATCACCATCGGCATGCTTGTTTTGATGGTGAGCATGTACACCACGAACCCTCTCAACTTTTCCGTATTCCCGTCTTTTCTGCTCATAGTTACCATCTACAGACTCTCGTTGAATGTGGCATCAACCCGTCTGATCCTTCTACACGGTTCCGAGGGGGATCTGGCAGCAGGTCGAGTCATTAACACGTTCGGACAATTCGTGGTTGGCGGAAGTTATGTTGTCGGCCTGGTGATCTTCGCGATCTTCGTAATCATCAATTTCGTGGTCATTACCAAAGGTGCAACCCGCATTGGTGAGGTAACCGCACGCTTTACCCTGGATGCAATGCCCGGAAAACAGATGGCCATCGATGCTGATTTAAATGCCGGCATAATTAGCGAGGATGAGGCGCGTGAGCGCAGAAATCTCATACAGCGCGAAGCGGAATTCTATGGTGCAATGGACGGAGCTACAAAGTTTGTCAGAGGGGATGCCATTGCCGGTATTATTATTACGATGATCAACATTATCGGGGGCATAATCATCGGTGTCCTGCAAAAAGATATGCCCTTCCAGGAGGCCCTGACCACCTATACCACGCTGACCATCGGCGATGGTTTGGTCTCCCAAATACCGGCCCTGATCATTTCTACGGCAGCCGGTATTATCGTAACCCAATCAGCAGCAGACAGGTCCATCGGAAAACAGCTTTCCGAACAGCTTGCCTTCCAACCCATGGCCATGTTTTCAGCTGCCGCGATTATCTTCTTCTTTGGCCTGGTACCGGGAATGCCGCATATCCCTTTCATGGTAATTGCCATGGGCATAGCAGCTCTGGGATGGACACATTACAGATATCAGGCCGGAGAAACGCCCGAAGAAGAATTTCAGCCCGAACATGAAACCTCTGCTGAGGCGCTTTTGCCTATGGATGTTCTCGAATTTGAAGTCGGCTACGGACTGATTCCGCTGGTTGATACCGCTCAAGGCGGAGAACTCCTGACACGAATCAAGGGCATACGTCGAGCCCTTGCTTCGGAACTCGGGATTATCGTTCCTCCGATCCATGTACGTGATAATCTGGAACTTAAGCCAAACGAATACAAACTGCTTCTGAAAGGGATCGAGACCGCCAGCGGTGATGCAATGGTTGACAGATTGCTGCTTCTCAACCCGGCAGAAGAAAAAACCGATATTCCCGGGGTCCCTGTCAAAGAACCGGCGTTTGGACTGCCAGCGCTCTGGATCAAAAAGGCCGACAGTGAAAGGGCTCAGCTTTCCGGCTTGACAATTGTTGATCCGGCCACGGTGATTGCTACGCATATCAACGAGGCAATTAAAAGCAACGCCTATGATCTCTTGGGGAGACAGGAGCTACAGACCATCATGGATACTGTCGCCAAAAGCCATCCCAAGGTGGTCGATGAACTTGTTCCGGGTACGCTGCCAATGGGAGTTGTGCTGCGTGTTCTGAAAAATCTCCTCAAGGAACGCGTATCCATAAAAAACATGCTTACCATTCTTGAGACACTGGCGGATTACGGTACCATAACCAAGGACCCGGATATTTTGACGGAATATGTCAGACAAGCCCTCATGAGAATCATCTGTAAACCCTACCTGCAAAACGCAACCATCAATGTTCTGGCTCTGGATCCCAGTCTGGACGGCATGATATCAAGCGCGATCCAGCACACGGATCATGGTTCGTATCTTGCATTAGAGCCGGATAAGACTCAGAAAATATTGTTATCTATGAACAGGGAGGTACACAAGTTGGGCAAACAAGACGCTGTTCCGGTTATTCTCACATCTCCGGTCAGTCGTGCATATATAAAGCGGCTTACCGAGCGTTATATCCCGGATCTGGTAGTCCTTTCCCATAACGAAATTCCGCCTGAGGTTACCATTAAAAATTTGGGGATGGTTAGAATAGATGCAAATTAGAACATACAAAGCATTTTCAATGAAAGATGTCCTTACAAAAATAAAAACTGAAATGGGTCCGAATGCTTTGATACTCTCCACCCGTGAGGTCAAGGATGACAGTTATGGAATGCTGACCAAGCCGATGATTGAGGTAACTGCAGCGGTTGATTATGATGCACAGCTTCCAGCTCAAGCTCGTCCGTCTTTAAAACCGCTGGAAAAAACCCATTCAAATCACATCAAATCAATCAACAACGACAGCAATGATATCCATACCATCACTTCCGGGATCACTGAGTTGAGTTCAATGCTGAAACACCTGCTAAAACATTCCGGCATAGAGCAACAGCTCAATCCGACCAGAGAGGCTCTTATTTCGCAAGGGATCAAAGCTTCTCTGGTTGAAATGATGATAAGCAAACTGGGTGGGAATGCCCAATTGGTTACTATCAAAAGATTGCTCACCAAACTGATCAAAACATCCACATCCACCCAGAGCAAAGTCTGGGCCTTCCTGGGAACAACCGGTGTAGGCAAAACCACCACCATAGCCAAAATTGCAGCCAATGCCGTCTTGCGTGAAAATCAGAGTGTCGGGGTCATCAGCCTTGATACATACAGGATAGGTGCCATTGAACAAGGCCGTACTTATGCCAAAATATTAAACATACCCTTTGTCGCTGCCGGCACGGTTGACGAATTCAGATCAGCCCTAGATCAACTTCATCATAAGGATATCATCCTGGTAGATACCGTCGGGCGATCGCCCTTTAATTCTAATATCATAGACCAGTTGCAGAACTATTTCTCAGGGATGTCTTTATGTAAATTCCTGCTGCTGCCCGTTGCAATTCGTGAAAACGAAATGGAACGAATCACGAAAACATTTTCAAGGCTAGGAATTGATCGTGTGATCTTTACCAAGCTAGACGAGGCCATAATGCATGGATCAATTATCACACATAATCTTTTATATCGAATTCCTTTAACCTACGTCACAACAGGACAACGGGTACCGGAAGATATAGAGAAAGCCGACGCCGCTAAAATAGTAGCGCTTTGTCTCGGAGATCAATCATGAATGATCAGGCACATACATTGAGAAAAATGTTTTCAAAATGCAATTCTACACCTCTTCCTCAGATCCTGTCCGTGACTTCAGGAAAAGGCGGTGTTGGAAAAACCAGCATAGTGGTCAACCTGGCCGTTATCCTTGCGTCCATGGGTAAAAAAGTTCTGGTGCTGGATGCCGACCTCGGACTGGCAAACATCGACGTAATGCTGGGGTTGACGCCGAAGTATAATATTAAGCACGTCCTGGACGGCCAATGCCGACTGGAAGAAATACTTTTGGAAGGCCCCCATGGCATGAAGATCATCCCGGCCACGTCCGGGATTCAGGAACTTGTAGATCTGTCCTACGAACAGCAACTCTCGCTTGTAAATACTCTGGATTATTTCAATGAGGATATGGACTACCTATTTGTGGATACAGGGGCTGGAATATCCAGAAATGTCATGTACTTCAATGCAGCAGCCCAGCGTATTATTGTCGTGGTGACTCCCGAGCCCACTTCGATAACTGATGCCTATGCACTCATAAAAGTCCTACGTAATCAGTATGGAATAAAGAGATTTAATCTAATCATCAATAACGTCCAATCTAAAATGGAGGGAGATGAAGTGGCAAAAAAATTAACTCTGGTATGTGGGAGGTTTCTAGGGGATGTGGCCCTTGATATGCTTGGATCAATACCTCACGATCCAAATTTTTCCGAGTGTATTAAAGACCAGAAGGCCTTTGTCGGCGAATATCCGAACGGGGCTGTCGCAAAGCGTCTGATAAGAATAATCAATCAACTCGATCGCCTTTCATATGGTCATGGAACCGGAAATCTCCAGTTCTTCTTGAAAAGAATCCTGCTGAATGAAGCAAAGGGGTTACGTCATGCAGAATATAGCGTTTCCAGCTCTTACTGATGAACAGAAGCTCAATCCCAAGATCAGAGCGCAAGTAATCAATGAATTTTCTCCCCTGATAAAATACATCGCCAGCCGGATTGCTATGCGTCTCCCCCCCCATATTGATATCCACGACCTGATTAACGCAGGTGTGATTGGATTGATTGATGCTATTGAGAAATTCGATGCATCAAAACAGATTAAATTTAAAACATATGCTGAATTCAGAATACGGGGTGCCATTCTCGATGAATTGCGGGCAATGGATTGGGTGCCTCGTTCGGTACGCCAGAAGGCCCGCAAAGTGGAAGATGCATATTCCCGACTCGAGTGTGCTCTGGGCAGACCGGCCAGCGATGAGGAAGTGGCCCGGGAGTTGGATGTTGATCTGGACAGCTTTTACAAACTACTCTCTGACACGGCATCTGTATCCCTGTTGAGTTTGGATGATCTGGGAGAAGATGACACGGACCCATCCAGGAAAAATCTGCTGGAATACATCATGCAGGACGAAAAAGACTGGCCATCCCATAAAATCAACCTTTCAGAAGTCAGAGACATGGTAGCGAGGGCCATTGGGTCACTGCCTGAAAAGGAACGCATGGTTATCTCCTTGTATTACTACGATGAACTCACCATGAAGGAGATCGGGCATGTGCTCAAGTTTACCGAATCAAGGGTTTCACAGATCCACACAAAGGCCATTTTGCGTCTTCGCTCGAAAATGCAGAAAATCTTGAAAGAAATCCAGAAATAATATGGAAAGCATATCATGGTGAAAAAAACCTGTCACAAGTCAAAGCGGGTGATAGAGCATGACTGAAGAACAGACCATCAACGTAGATGCAAAAGCAGAACTCGACAAAGACGGTCTTGAAATATCAACTTTTGATGAGGATGAATCCGAAGAACAGCAAAATCAAGCAGAAAAAGACTTCTCAGATTATGAGCCATCAGAAGAAAGATTCAACCAAGAACCAGATATAAAGATACATCAATTCAGAACACATCGCTTTGTTACAACTATTGGAATAATCTGTTTGTTCTGTATC
>Ga0272441_10004420_pt1 | contig 25470 bp, 22 predicted proteins | sample SSMProp6N_FD_193582 | JGI IMG/M metagenome (GOLD analysis project Ga0272441, IMG submission 193582) | Marine sediment archaeal communities from Little Sippewissett salt marsh, Falmouth, MA, United States - SSM-Prop-6N | ecosystem: Environmental > Aquatic > Marine > Wetlands > Sediment ...
TCCCCTTGGCAAGGGGAGAGGGAAGTGTGGCACGCTATGTCATAAGCCCCCTTTCGAACACCAGTGCCGGGCGCAGCCCGGCGACTTCTAACCCCTCCCGCGGCCAAGCCGTGGGGACATGATACTCACGCGACGACCGCATGAGCGCACGAGCGCCGTGGCGACGCGTGCCGTGATTTCCGCAGCGTCGCCGGCTTTCGTGTCCCCACGGTGTTGGCGCAACGCAGCCGAAAAGGGGGACACGTAACGGCGCCGCAGGGCGCGGCCGCGTGTCAGGACCATCGCCGCTCCCGTCGGCCCCTTGTGCTCGCAGCCAGGGACGTACATGTCCCCGTTTTCCCGCCATTGCGAAGTGTGGCATTTAGGTAACACTTTTCTTCGCGCCTCCTCGCCCCGAGGGCCCCAAAAAATCCTCCCCTCTCACCCTAGAACGTTTTTATTCCCCGGAGCCCGATAGAGCACGAATTCGCCAGCGAAGGGCCGGTTTGCTCGAAGGGGGGTTTCATAACTTGCGGCACCGGGGCGAATGGACGGCATCTGCGCACCCCACACTGGACGTGCAGCCAAGAAAGACATTTGCGCGCAGGGGATATCAGGTGAGCTAAGTCCTTATGTGACGGGGGTTTACGCGGCGCGAAGTTTTTCTTTCGGTCGGCCGAATATACCACTGCGGCGCCCGCCGAATCGCGTGTCGGGGTCGGTGCACTAGGTGCAGAGATTCGGCGAATCGAGCCCCCCGCAGCGTCCGATAATGTTCGGGGGAAGGGGGTGGGCGTGGCGTGGGGGGTGGGGTGTTGGCGGAGCGGCGGCTGGCTAACGTCACGCGGATGAGCCTAATGCTCCATCCGCTGGTCATGCTGGGCCTTGCCACAGATGCGGCGCACGGCGCGGCTCGCACCGAACATCACAAGTCCAGTGACAAGACAGACCGGGAGCCCTCCCAGCAACGCGGGCCAACCCATGCCGTGCCACCAGCGGACATCGAATGCTTCGTTCCTGCCGCCGTACCACAAGAGACCCCACCAAGTCATGTTCGGATCATAGATGGATTCTGCATGTGCGGCCGCCGCGATGAGCAGACACGCGACCAGAAGGGCAACCGATCGACCACGCATCGACTCACTCCCAACACGACTGGCAGCGCAGCATAACGTCATGCGGATGAACTCGTTCCGTCCGCTGGTTAGGCGTCTCCCATTATCCCCAGCCACTCCTTGGCGAGAAAGGCCAGCATGTTGAGCGGGTGCATTGTCAGTACCAGTATCAGCGCGTAGCCGTACTTCAGCAGCGCGATGTCGAAGGCGGTGACCCTCTCCACTTCCTGGTAGCCTCTTAGGCTGGCCACTCCCACCACCGAGGCCCAGAAGAAGATGGCTGCCACCACTACCAGATACTGCGTGATGCCGCAGTCGAGTATCATGCCTCCCAAGAAGACCAATGCCACCTGCACGATGACCGAGAAGGTCAGAGCCTGCCTTACCCGCTGTTTCTGTTCGTCATTCATTCCGGCCCTGCGGGCGCCCAACTAGTGGTTGAGCAGCTCCGCGCTGTATATCACGCCCTTCAACAGTATACGCTTTGCGCATGGGCAGGTCAAGGCCGGACGGGGCGGGTCGTCGATGATGACGGCGCTCGCGCTTGACACCCCGCCCGCGCCGCGCGCATCATGGGGGCCAGCAAGCGAACCCGGCGCCCCGACCCCGCCCCGGAGGCCCTCATGAAGAAGCGACCCCGCATCCGCGAGCTCGGCCTCGACGTCTGGCGGCACCCGCCCGGGCGGCTGAACCTGATCACGGACGTCGCCGGCGTCGCGGTGGGCCACTGCACTCTCAGGCGGGGCGAGAGCCGCCGCGGCCGGGTGAAGGGCGTCGTCCGCACGGGGGTCACCGTCGTCGACTTCCCCGGCCGCGACCCGTACGCCGACCCGCTCGCCGCCGCGGCCTTCGTCATCAACGGCTTCGGCAAGGCGGTGGGGCTCGAACAGCTCCGCGAGCTCGGCCGCGTCGAGACGCCGATCGCCGTCACCAACACGATGTCGACCTGGGCCGTCGCCGAGGAGCTCGCGCGGCTGACGCTCGAAGCCAACCCCGAGGTCAACTCCGCCTCGCCCGTCGCCGCCGAGTGCAACGACGGCTACCTGAACGACATCCGCGGTTTCCACGTGAAGCCGTCGCACGTGCGGAGCGCGCTCCGCTCGGCGAAGCGCGAGTTCCGCCTCGGCGCCGTCGGCGCCGGCACCGGCATGCGCGCGGCAGGCTTCAAGCTGGGCGTCGGGAGCGCGAGCCGCGTCACGGCCGGGGTCACGACCGGCATCCTCACCGTGGCGAACACGGGGTCGATCAGGTCGCTGCGCATCGGCGGAGTACCGGCCTCGAGCGCGGCCGGACGGAAGAGGAGCCCCGCGAAACCCGAGAAGGGCTCGATCATCTTCATCCTCGGCACCGACGGAGCTTTCACGTCGAGGCAGCTCGGACGCCTCTCGAAGCGCGTCACCCACGGCCTGGCCCGCTGCGGTCTCACGAGCGGACACGGCTCGGGCGACTTCGTCATCGCCTTCTCGACGCGCCGGGCGCCCGAACTCAGCCGCCGCAAGCGCAGGCGCGCGAAGCCGCCAGCCTTCGTGCGCGAGGAGGAGATGTCGCCGCAGTTCGAGGCCGTCGTCGAGGCGACCGAAGAGGCCTACCTCGACGCCGCCGTCACCTGCGCCACCACCGACGGCATCGACGGCCGCGTCGTCGAGGCCTTGGACCTCGACCTCGTGCGCGAGGCGATCGGCAGGACGCGCGCTTGAGGCGCCCCCGGCCGGGGGGGGGATGGCGCGGCCGCACGAAAAAGCGATTGCGTCGCTCGGCTTTTGCCGTACATTGTCTCACTCCCGGCTGTCATCTGTCCCCGGAGGCACCCCGATGGCGAAGGCCCGATTCGAGTCCGCCGCGTCCGTCCTCAAGGCGCTCTCGCACCCGGACCGCCTCGCCATAGTCGCCGGCCTGATGAAGAACGAGTGCAACGTCGGACAGATCCAGCGGAAGCTCTCCCTCCCGCAGGCGACGGTCTCCCGGCACCTCAGGACCCTCAGGGACGCCCGGGTGATCAAGGGGCGCAGGGAGGGCACCAGGCGGTGTTACACGGTCACAAGCGCACTGGCCAGGAAGGTCGTCGGCGCCATCGCCCAGAGGGGCTGATTTTTCCGCTGGCGTCCATCCGAATATTCGTATATGCATATAATACAGTGCAGTTCAACCGGGCTCGCGCCGGAGCAAAGGAGAAGAGAAAATGAAGACCTATGATGTCGTCGTCGTCGGGGCCAGCGCCGCCGGACTCACAGCGGCCATCACCGCCAGGAGGCACTACCCGAAGAAGAGCATCCTCGTCCTCCGCAAGGAGGAGCTCGTGTCGATCCCGTGCGGGATACCGTATACCTTCGGGGTGGTCGGGGACCCCGAGAAGAACCTGATCCCGGCCGACCAGGCGCTCGGCAAGAACGGGATCGACTCCGTCGTCGGCGAGGTCTCGGCGATCGACCGCGAGGCGTGCACCGTCACCACGGCCGCCGGCGAGAAGACCGGATACGGGCGCCTGATCATCGCCACGGGCTCGAACCCCCTGGTGCCGCCGCTTCCGGGCACAGACCTGAAGAACGTCTACTCCATCCGGAAGGACGTGCCCTATCTGAGGGAGGTCATCGCGGCGCTCGGAGGGGCGAAGAGCCTCGGCATCGTCGGCTGCGGATTCATCGGCGTCGAGATCGCCGAGGAGTGCAAGCGCACGCGGCCGGACCTCGACGTGAGCATCGTAGAGATGCTCACTCACTGCCTCCAGCTGGTCTACGACGACGATTTCTGCCTGAAGGCCGAGAGCGTTCTCACGGAGCAGGGCATCTCCCTGCTGCTGGACGAGAAGGTCGAAGCTCTCGTCGGCAACGGCTCCGTCGAGAAGATCAAGCTGGCCAGCGGCAAGGAGATCGCCGCCGACATCATCATCCTCGGCATCGGCGCACTGGCCAGCACCGACCTGGCCAAGGACGCCGGCCTGGAGATCGATCAGACCGGCGGCATCCAGGTGAACCGCTACATGCAGACGAGCGATCACAAGATCTTCGCCTGCGGCGATTGCGCGGGGAAGGTGTCCTTCTTCGACGGCAAGCCCTCCAAGCTGAAGCTCGCTTCCATCGCGGCGATGGAGGCCCGCATCGCCGGGGCCAACCTGTTCGCCACCAGCAGGGCCAACCTGGGGGTGATCGGCGTCTATTCGACCGTGCTGGGCAACTGCGCCTTCGCCGCTGCCGGCCTGACGAAAGCGCAGGCCGAGGGGAAGGGCTACGATGTCGTGGTCGGCGAGGCCGAGTCCATCAACCGCCACCCCGGCGGCATGCCCGGATGCAGCGACATGAAGGTCAAGCTGCTCTTCGAGGCGGGCAGCCAGGTCATCATCGGCGGCCAGGTCTGCGGTGCCAAGAGCGGCGGCGAGCTGATAAACACGATCAGCGCGTGCATCATCCAGAGGATGACGGCCGACGACATCGCGACCTTCCAGATCGGGACGCACCCGGCGCTGACGGCGTCGCCGATCGCGTACCAGCTCGTCAACGCCGCAGAGCTGGCGATCAAGCAGATGAAGGAGGCCAGGGCGACGTCGAAGTAGGGGAGCCGGAATACCCCGCCCCGGTCAGCCGCCCGACGGGCCGTCGTCGCCGAAGCTGCCGCCGATGGCCCGCGGGCCCGGTCGCTATGCCCCCGCGAACTCCTCGCGCTTGGCGGCGATGCCGGCCATCAGCTTGTCGAACGAATCCGCGAAGGACTTGACTCCCGCCGCGAGCAGCCCCGAGGTCACCTCGTCCAGGTCGATGCCGAGCGCGCCGAGCGCTCCCAGCGTCGCGCGCGCGTCATCCAGCCCCGACCTCACCGACGGCTCGGCCTTCCCGTGGTCGAGCGCGGCGTCGAGGGTCTTCGGCGGCAGCGTGTTCACCGTGTGCGGCCCGACCAGCTCGTCGACGTAGAGCGTGTCCGGGAACTCCGGGTTCTTCGTGCTCGTCGACGCCCAGAGGGGCCTCTGCACGCGCGCGCCGGCCGAGGCCAGCGCGTCCCACTCGTCGCCGGCGAATATCTCCTCGAAGCGCGCGTAGGCGAGCTTCGCGTTGGCGACGGCGACCTTGCCCTGGAGCCGGGCGTCCCCCGCCTCGGCGAGCTTCCCGTCGACGACGCCGTCGACGCGGCTCACGAAGAAGCTGGCGACCGACGCGACCTTCGAGAGGTCGCCGCCGGCTGCAGCGAGCTTCTTCAGCCCCGCGACGTAGGCGGCTGCCGTGCGCTCGTACTGCTCGAGCGAGAAGATGAGGGTGGCGTTGACGTTGATCCCCTCGCCGATGAGGGTCTCTATCGCCGGAAAGCCCTCCGGCGTCGCCGGGACCTTGATCATCAGGTTCGGCCTGGCCACAACGTCAAAGAGCCGCCTGCCCTCGGCGACGGTGCCGTCGGTGTCGGCGGCCAGGTGCGGCGAGACCTCGAGCGAGACGAAGCCGTCGGCCCCGGATGACGAATCGTAGACCGGGCGCAGGATGTCGGCCGCCGCGCGGATGTCGTCGACGGCGAGGGCCTCGTATATCTCGTCGGCCGTCCTGCCCTCGGCGACGAGGGCGGCCATCGCCTCGTCGTAGTCGTCGGAGCCGGATATCGCCTTGTCGAAGATCGTCGGGTTGCTCGTGACGCCGCGGACGCCCTTCTCGACGAGCGTCTGCAGCTCGCCGTTCTCGAGGATGTCGCGGCGGATGAAGTCGAACCAGACGGACTGGCCGGCTTCCAGCAGCTTCTGGAGCGTGTTCATGTCTTCTCCTCCGTGCAGCCCGGCCATCCCGGCCGCGCACTCACTCGTACCTCCCCCACGTCTCGCACGCCTCGACCATGGCGCGGATGTTCTCGTCCGGCGTGTCGCGGCCACACTGGTCGCCCGTGCTGAGAAGGAACCCGCCGCGGCCCCCCGCCGCCTCGATGCAGGCGCGCGAGGCGTCGAGGACGTCGTCGCGCGAGCCGTTCAGCATCACGTCGGTGGTGTGCAGGTTGCCCATCAGCGCGATCCGGCCGCCGAACTCGCGCTTGAGTTCGGCCAGGTCGCAGTCGCCCATCGGCGGGATCTCGAGCGGGTTGATGCAGTCGAGCTCGGTCTCCTCGGCGCACATCTTCACGAGCTCGTACTCGCGGCCGCAGGAGTGGACCATCGTGGCGACGCCGGCCGCGGCGGCGATGCGGCAGATCTCCTTCAGCGTGGGCAGGCTGTATTCGCGGAAGAGCTCCGGCGACTGGAGCGTCAGCGATCCCGAGCCGCCCGTCAGGATGAAGTCGGGCTTCGCGCGGCAGACCATCTCGGCCATCCTGACGTAGCGGCGGTGCTGGCGCTCGCGTATGCGCTCGAGCATGTCCGGGTGGTCCATCCACGCGTAGGTGAGGGCCTCGACGCCGCCCTCCACCTCGTAGACCCAGTTCTGGAACCCCGGCACCCCGACGCTCACCCCCAGCGCGCCCTTTTCGCCGAGCGCCTCGCGCTGCTCGTCGAGGAGATCCGTCCTGAAGCCGACGGGCTCCGGGCTGAGCGCCTCCCACATCTCGATCTGCGCGGCCACGTCGCCGATGGGGCGCCTCGTAACGGTGGGCGAGTCGGCCACGAAGTAGGTCGTCTCGGAGACCGCCTCGCCGTGGGGCGTGCGGGTCGTCGAGCGGCGGACGACGCGCTCTTCCGTCTCCGACAGGGTCTGGGCCGTCGTCTCGAAATCCTCCTCGAACTCCCACTCGAGCCGCCCGTAGGTGAACCACCCGTCGACGCCGAGGTGGTCCACGGCGTCGATGAAGGCGCGCCAGAGCGGCGGGTCGCGGTGGATGTAGACGTCCCAGAAGGGCTTGCCGGTCAGCCGGCACGGGACCATGTTGGAGATATCGGGCGCCGCCGGCACCCGGTCGGGGGTGCCGTTCCGGATGGCGGCCATCATTCTCTCGCGGGGGGTCATTCGGAAGGATCGCCCTCGGGGGGGGCGGGGGGGTCCCCCAGCAGCTGCGGCGGGAAGCTCGCGCGCTCGATGTCGAAGTTGATCTCCGGCACCTCCTCGGCGGCGACCTCCGTCACCTTCCCCTCGGCGTCGACGAAGACCACCAGCCAGCACCCATCGGGGGCCTTCTTCATCGTCACGTACCTGGCCGGGAAGGGCTCGCCGCCGCCGATCCGTATGAGGGCCGGCGTGCCGTCCAGGACCGGGGCGGGCGCCGGGCCATCCCCGTCCTCGCCCCCCGGGTAGAAGTAGTACAGCGCGAGGAGGAAGACGGCTATGGCCGCAACTCCCGCCGCGACCGCGACGAGAGCCCCCGTGGCGGATGACTCCCGGTCCGCCCGCGGCGCGCCCGGGGCGGCCTCGATGCCGGCGAGGTCGGCCGCCATCGTCGGCACGCCGGCCGCGGCGGGGGTCTCCTGTGCCCCCGCGTCGCCGCCGGAGTCGACGATGGTCGGCGCCGTGCCCTGGGCGGGCGGATGGGGCTGCTGCTCCATCGTCTTCCTGGCCGCCCTGGGCATCGCCTGCGTCTCGCCGCCGCCCGCGGAGCCCGCGAGGTCGACGAGCTCGCGCGTCCGGCCGACCTTCAGCAGCCCCGCCGCCATCTGCGGCAGGTTGGCGTATCGGACGGACCGGTCCTTGGCCATGGCCCTCAGCACCACCTCGTCGAGCTGCGCCGGCAGCCCCTCGCGCAGGCTCGACGGCGCCGGCGCGTCGGTCTCCGCGTGCTGGCGGATGACCGCGATGGCGCTCTTGCCGACGAAGGGCAGCCGGCCCGTGAGCATCTCGAAGAAGAGCACTCCCAGGGAGTAGACGTCCGACTGGGCGGTCGCCTCCTCGCCGAGGGCCTGCTCGGGGGACATGTACTCCGGGGTGCCGAGGACGATGCCGGCGGAGGTGACGCCCTCGGCGTACTCGCCGCCCTTGGCCAGGCCGAAGTCCATCAGGATCGCCCGCTCGTCCGGCGTGATCATGATGTTGGCGGACTTGATATCGCGGTGGACGATGCCGAGCGAGTGGACCTTGTCCAGCGCGCTCATCGTCTGCCCGAGGATCCGGACGCAGTCGATGATGGGCAGACCGCCCCCCCGCGCCACCAGCACCGAGAGCGGCTCGCCGGCGATCATCTCCATCGCGAAGTAGTGGAGCCCTTCCTGCTCGCCGACGGCGTAGATGTGGACCAGGTTCGGGTGGTGGAGCTTGGCGACCGAGCGCGCCTCGCGCATGAAGCGCTGGACGTAGGTCTCGTCGGCGGCGAGTCGCTGGGGGAGGATCTTGACGGCGACGTGTCGGTCGAGGCTCTCGTCGTAGCCCTTGTAGACCGCGCCCATGCCCCCCTCGCCGACCTTCTCGACGAGCCGGAAGCCTCCGAGCACGGTGCCGATGAGGGACTCGCTGGGTGCGGCCTCCGCCATGCGCCAGACCTCCGCGACCAAGGGGGAGGGGGAGCGGGGGCGAAGCTAGTCGCCCTCGTCCTCCCCGTATTTCTTAAGTCTAGCGTAAAGCGTGCTCCTGTCAATGCCAAGCATCTCGGCCGCCCGGGACTTGTTGCCGCCGGCGGCCTCGATCGCGCGGAGGATGTGAGCGCGTTCGAGCTCCTCCAGGTCCCAGCCCCCCGCGCTCCCTTCCCCGCCCACGCCGCCGCCTGCCGCGCCGCGCATCTCGGGAGGGAGGTCGCCGGGGGCGATTTCGTCGGAGGGGCACATGACGACGAGGCGCTCGCAGATGTTCTTCAGCTCCCGGACGTTGCCGGGCCAGCCGTACTCGCCGAAGAGCGCCTTGGCCCCGCCCGAGAGCTCCGGCGCCGAGCGGCCGCAGAGCTCGGCGAACTGCCGCAGGAAGTGCCCGGTGAGGAGCTCGACGTCGCCCTCGCGCCGGCGGAGCGGCGGGGCCTCGACGCGCAGCACGTTCAGCCGGTAGAAGAGATCCTTCCGGAACTCGCCCGCCTTCACGCGCGCGTCGAGGTCACGGTTCGTCGCAGCCACCACCCGCACGTCGACCTTGCGCACCCTGGCCTCGCCGACGCGCACGGACTCGCCGTTCTCGAGCACCCGCAGCAACTTCGACTGGCACGCGGCGGAGAGCTCGCCCACCTCGTCCAGGAAGATCGTCCCGCCGTCGGCGAGCTCGAAGCGCCCCGGCCTCTCGGACGAGGCCCCCGTGAAGGCGCCCTTCGCGTGGCCGAAGAGCTCGCTCTCGGCGAGGCTCTCGGCGAGGGCCGCGCAGTTGACAACCTCGAACGGCCCGTCCGAGCGCGGCGACCCGAAGTGTATCGCCCGGGCGACGAGCTCCTTCCCCGTGCCCGACTCGCCCAGGACGAGGACGACCGAGCCGCTCGGCGCGGCGCGCTCGATGAACTCGAATACCTGCTCCATCTCGGGGCTCTCGCCCGCCATCGAGTACTGGCGGCGGATCTCCTTCTCGAGCCGGTGCTTGCCCCGCCGGGCCCGCTCCAAAAGCTCGAGCCGCTCGACGTGGAGCGACGCCTGCCCCGCCGCGACGACCAGGAGCTCGAGCGCCTCCTCGCCGAAGCTCTCGCCCCGGCCGAGCCGGTCGGCGTAGAGCACCCCCGCGAGCCTCTCGCCCGCCGTCACCGGGGCGGCGGCCGCGGTGACTATCTCGCCGGTAACGATGCTCGCCGCGTTGCGGAAGCGCTCGTCCTCCTCCGGCGCCGAGACGAGCGCCCCCACGCGGGCGTCGGCCACGTGCGAGACTATCGTCCTCGAGACGGGCGTCTCGGCGAGCTTGCGGTCGAGGCGGCTCTCGGGCGACGAGGCGATCCGCCAGGCGCCGTCGCCGGCGGGCTCGAGCACGTAGACGCGGTCGGACTCGAGCGCCCGGGCGAGGTGGCGCGTGAGGTCGGCGTAGAGCTCGTCGAGCGTGTCGGCGGCGGCGAGGTCGCGCGCAATCTTGCCGAGCGCGAGCAGCGCCGCGGTGGGCCCGGCCATCTCGGCCCCCCCCCCCCCCCCCCCCCCCGCGAGCCTGTCGAGCGCGTCGACCTCGGAGACGCTGAGCTCGACCGTCTTCTGCGGCTTGAGCTCCTCCGTCATCCTCGCCTGGGTGTCGGGGGCGGCGGCCCGCGAGTAGCGCATTTCCGTCGCGCCGATGCGCACGATGTCGCCGTCGGCGAGCGGGGCCTCCTCGACGCGCCCGTCGTTCAGGTACGAACCGTTGGAGCTGCCGAGGTCCTTGAGGAAGCAGACGCCGTCTCGCTCGAGCACCAGGGCGTGCTGCCGGCTCACCTTGGCGTCGGCCAGGACGATGTCCTGGGTGTACTCCCTGCCGATCGTCGTGCCCGACGGGGCCATCTCGAAGGAGAGGCCCGCGTTCGGTCCGCTGGTGATCGTCAGGCGAGCCATTCGTCGCGCTCCACGGGCGAAGGGGGAAGGTGGCGGGGAGAGAGGCGAGTCACTCCTCCTTGCGGAACAGGTCCTCCAGCTTCTGTCTGGCCTCCTGAGACTTGCCTGACCCGCCGGGCGCCGCGCGCCGCGGCTTCTCGGAATCCTTCCGGACGCCGCGCCAGTCGGGAGGGCGCCGGCGTCGCGGCTTCGTATCGTCGGAGTCGTCGAAGAGGCTCCCGCCCGCCGACGCCTTGAAGACGAAATACTCGCAGCGGTTCATTCCGTTGGCGTCGGAGACGTACTCCGCCTGCGGCTCGGAGCAGTGGTTGTGAGCGTACTCGTCGTAGAAGCGGCAGTTGCAGCAGCAGTGGAGGTACGATCCGCAGCTCTCGCAGACGTCCTGGAACCCCGCCTTGTGGGGCTCGACCCTCGGAGCCCTGCACTTGTAGCATCTCTCCATCGGCATCCCCCGGCCCGAAGACAGCGTTCTCGCCGATCCCGCGCAGACGAACGCGCGGCGCAAGTCGAAGGGCGCGCATTTTCGGTGCCCCGGGCACACTCGATGCGCCTGCCGACTTCTGCGCCCCGCGTTGCCCCAGCCGCGCGGGATCGGCCTCGATCTGGGAGCGGCGTCCCCGGTTAGTCTGTCTCTCGGGCAACTGCGGTTACAGATGTGACCGGATGTCCCCAGCCAGGGCGTCTATCCGGATAGATCGCGGGATCGCTTCGGCGGGGCCGAACTCGCTCTCGGCCCCCGGCCCCCGGCCTCGAATTAGCTCGCGAGTGCGCGAATTCTATTCCTCACCCGTCGCCCTTGTCAAGAGAAATATGCCCGACCCGCCTAATCTCCGGCCGGGCTCCCGGTGCGGCCGAACTCCTCGAGCGCGCCGCGGTCGAGGGGCGGCGTCGCCCCGGCCCTCGTCGCGACGTAGGCCCCGGCGAGGTTGCAGAAGCGCGCGAGGTCCTCGGGCACCATGCCCTCGTCGAGGCCCACCGCCAGCGCCGCGGCGAAGGCGTCGCCCGAGCCGACGGTGTCGGCCACGTCGACCCTGGGCGCCCCGGCGCGGACGGCCCCGGCGCGGCTGGCCATCAGGCAGCCGGCCGGCCCGAGCGAAAGCGCCGCGGTCTCGAGGTCGTAGCGCGAGATGAGCTCGCCCAGCTTGTCGAGGTCCTCGCCCGGCGCGAGCCCCAGCATCGGCGCGAGGATCGCCATCTCCGCGCCGTTGAGCTTAACGACATCCGCGAGGGCGAGCGAGCCCTCGACCACCTCCCTCGAGTAGAAGCCCTGGCGGAGGTTCACGTCGAAGATCCGGCGTGCCGCCGAAGCCGCCTTCAGGAACGCGCGGATGGTCGACCGCGACGCCTCCTCCCGCTGGGCCAGCGTCCCGAAGCAGACGGCCTGGGCCCCGGCCGCCAGCTCCTCGAGGTCGGGCGTCATCTCCAGCCGGTCCCACGCCACGGCCTCGCGGATGGTGAATGTGGGCACGCCGGCCTCGTTCAGCTCGACCGCCACGGTGCCCGTCGGCGCGGCGGGGTCCGCCTGCAGGTAGTGGGTGTCGAGCCCCGCGGCCGAGACGCGCGAGACGATCTCGGCGCCCAGCCCGTCCGGGCCTATCCGGCTCGCGATGACCCCGGAGCCGCCGAGCCGCTCGACGTGATAGGCGAAGTTGTAGGGCGCCCCGCCGAGGTGCTTGCCGTCCGGGAAGACGTCCCAGAGTATCTCGCCGATGCCGACCGCTCGCATCCGGCCCCCTTTCGCCGCCGAGCCGGCCGGATAATAACCCCGGCGCCCCCCGGCGGTCAAACTGCCTGGCGCCTTCCCGGCGGCGAGCTTTCCAAATCCCGGCCTCTCGAGCGTCCTAAGTATGGGAGAGGAAAGGACAGTGAGATGGGAAGGGCACCGAATCTGGCGGGCCTGTGGCTGGCGCTGCTCCTCGCCGGCGGCGCGGCCCCGGGGGCGAGGGCGGCGGGGGCGGCGGGGGCGGAGCACAGCGTGAAGGCGCTCCTCAGGATGCTCAAGTCCGGCTCCAGCAAGAGGATACTGGCCATACGGCTGATCCAGGAGAAGCCCGCCGAGGAGCTCAGGCGGCAGCTCGCCGTCGAGCACCTCAAGGACATCGCCGCCGACCGCTCGGGCAACACCACCGTCAGGACCCGGATCCTGGAGGCCCTCGGGAACATCGCTTCCGGGAAGCTCCCCGAGGCCAAGCGCACCGTCGTGCGCGTAACCGGCAAGATACTCGGCAGCCCGGCCGACAAGCTCGACGTCCGCATGGAGGCCGCCCGGGTCCTCGGGACGCTCTGCACCGGCGAGGCCGAACCCGACAAGGCGGGGCGCAGGATCCTCGGCAAGGTGGCCACGGATGTGGGCGAGGAGGCCGAGCTGCGGGCCCAGGTACTGGAGGCGATCGGCCGGATCGCGCACGCCGACTCGCTGCCGGTGGTCGAGCAGTCGCTCGAGGACGACGACCCCGAGGTGAAGAAGGCGGCTCGCGAGGCGGCCAGGGCTTTCAACGAGGGGATGAATCCCGTCCCATCGGGCGCGACCGAAACGTCCTAATGGCAGGGGCGGGGGCCCGTGGCCGCAGACCGGCCCGCAGGGGCCTTTTCCCTTGACTGAGTGGGTGGTATCTGTTAGAAGTGCCGCGTCGGAGCCGGCCCCTTCCGGGGCCCCCGATTGCGTCAGGAAAGGAGTTGACCATGCTGCGTTTCCGCCATGTCGGGGCCGCGCTCGTGCTGTCGGTGGCCGCGCTGAGCCCCGCTTGGGCCATCGAGGGGCCCGACGTCCTCGAGCTGCTCGACACCGCGAAGAACGGCATGACCCGTCAGCGGGTCAAGGCGATATCGCGCCTCGCGGCGCTCGACGCCGAGACCGTCACCAGGCACAAGATCCTCAAGGTGCTGCTGAAGGACCTGGGCACCAACGGCAAGGTGAACGTCAGGGCCCGGATAGCGGCCATCGAGGCGGCCACCGGCGTCGTCCAGAGAACCCTACCCGACGAGAAGCAGACCATCACGCCCGAACTCATCAAGATGCTGAAGAACACCAACGAGGCGCTCCTCGCCCGCAAGGAGTCGGCGAGGGGGCTCGGCAAGCTCTGCAGCGCCGACGACGTGGGCGACGTGCCGACGATCAAGGCTCTCGAGGGGATAGCGGCGGGCGAGCGACAGGACCCGGGCCTGAGGGCCCTGTGCATCGAGGCCGTCGGCCGCATCGGCCGCGAGAGCTCCTTCGCCGTACTCAAGCCGCTCCTGACCGTGAAGGACCCCGTGATCCGGCGGAAGGTGGCCGTAGCCATAAGCAACTTCCTGAGGCGGCACAAGCCCGACCTCAACATGATGAAGACGATACTCAGGCTCGCCGGCGACAAGGCCCTCGACGTAGAGACACGCGTGGACTTCCTCAAGGCCATGGGAAGCGGCGGCAGGGGATTCAAGACGCTCGCCGACGGGCTCATCACGATGCTCGCCGCCGAGGACGATGCCCTGATCCACACCGAGATAGTGAAGGCCCTCGCCGTTATCAACGACCCGAAGGCTGTCGCGCCGCTGGTAGCCGCCTACGCGCGCTTCAAGGGCGCCGGGGGCGCGGAGCTGAGGTCCCTGATCTGCGAGGCCCTGGGCGAGTTCTACGAGGGGATGGCCGCGAGCAAGTCGCCCATGGTCATTCGCTCGGCCAAGACGGTCACCGAGTCGCTGGTGCGCGCCCTCAACGAGGACGCCGACGCCGACGTCTGCTCGGCGGCCGCCTTCGCACTCGGCAACATCCCCAGGCGACTGGACCGGACGAAGGCCGTCGCGTCGCTGATCGAGGCCCTGACCGATCAGGACGCGGGCGTGCGCTCGTCCGCGCTCAACAGCCTGAAGATCCTCACCGACCAGGAGCTGGGCGAAGACGTTGACCGCTGGCGCAAGTGGTACAAGGCGAACGAGCGGGCCCTGCGCATGGGCCGCTAGCGAGGTGAGGGGCGAGGGGGAGAGGGGGTCGGCCGCGCCATGAGACGCCTTCTCGTTCTGGCGGCGCTGGCTCTCGTCTGCGGCTGCGTGGCCTATCCCAAAGGCGTCGCGGGCTTGGGCGTGCCGGCCGCCTTCGCCGAGGGCGAGGCCGCCTACCTCGCGGGGAACTACTCCCGCGCCAAGGGCCTCTTCATCCGGTTCAAGGACTCCCGCCACTCCGACCCCTTCACGCCGTGGGCCTACTACTGGACAGCCAAGTGCGACCTGAATCTCGGCAGCCCCCGCGCGGCGCGGATCAACTTCGCCAGAGCGCTCTCGTCGCAGCTCAGCCCGCACCTCGAGGCGGCGGCACTCATGGGCCTGGGCGACGCCTACTACGCCGAGAGGGACTACGCCCAAGCCTATGCCCACTACCGGCGGCTGAAGTCCGGGCGGCTGGGCGGGAGAGTCCGGGCCGAGGAGCTCGAGCTCAAGCTGGGCATGTGCCAGAAGGAGCTGGGCCGCAGCCGCGTCGCCGACAGGCACTTCTCCAATGTCATCAAGACCGACGCCTCCGGCCGCTACGCGCAGGAGGCCGCCAAGATGCGCTCGGCGACCCCGTCGCGCACTCCGAGCCGAGCCGCCGCGCCGGGCCGCGGGCGGTGGTACGTCCAGGCGGGCGTCTTCTCCAAGTCCCAGGGCGCCCGCGACCTGCAGAGCCGACTCCGCAGGTCGCGCTTCGCCTTCAGCGTCGTCACCGAGCGGAAGGCGGGCGCGGTGTACTACGTTGTCCGCGGAGGCGCTCACGCCACCGAGGCGGCGGCCAAGTCCGAGGCCGGCCGCCTGCAGTCCGCGGGCTTCCAGTGCGTCGTGAAGAAGTAGGGCAACGCCCGTCCAGAGGATGGTTATGCCTCCCAAGCAGACGCCGATGATGCGCCAGTACCTCAGCGTCAAGGCGGAGCACCCCGACGCGGTGCTGCTCTTCCGGCTGGGCGACTTCTACGAGACCTTCTTCGACGACGCGAAGATCGCCAGCCGCGTCTGCGGCATCGCTCTCACCTCGCGCTCCAAGAGCACCGACCCCGTACCCCTCGCCGGCGTGCCGTATCACGCCGCCGACGAGTACATCCAGAAGCTGCTGGCCGCCGGCCACAAGGTGGCAGTCTGCGACCAGGTCGAGGACGCGAAGTACGCCAAGGGGCTCGTCAAGCGCGAGGTCACCCGCGTCATCACCCCCGGCACTCTCATCGACGAGGCCCCGCTCGAGGGCGGGCGCAACAACTTCCTCGCCGCGGTGGTGCCCAACGGCGCGGTGGCGGGGCTCGCCTTCGTCGACCTCTCCACGGGCGAGTTCGGCCTGACGGAGATCGCGTCGGCGGGCGTCTCCGACGAGATGGCCCGCCTGGGGGCGAGCGAGGTGCTCCTTCCCGAGAGCGTACGCGAGGACGGGCCCGCCTACGTGGGGCGCCGGCCCGGCCGCGACGGCGACGAGGCGTCCGAGCCGGACTCGGACGACGACGCCCCCGCCGTGACCGTGAGGCCCGACTGGAGCTTCGATCTCGATTCCGCGATGGAGGTACTGAAGGAGCACTTCGGCGTCTCGTCGCTCGCCGGCTTCGGCTGCGACGAGATGCCGCTGGGGCTCCGCGCTGCAGGGGCGGTGCTGGAGTACCTGCGCGAGACGCAGAAGCGCCCGCTCGGCCACATCTCGACGCTGGCGCCCCGGCGGCCGGAGGAGTTCCTCCACGTCGACCGCTCGACGGCGCGCAACCTCGAGCTCGTCGAGCCCCTGCGCTCTCGCGCCCGTTCGGGGACGCTGCTGGGCGCGCTCGACAGGACGCGCACGGCGATGGGCTCGCGCCGGCTGCGCGAGTGGGTGACGCGCCCGCTCGCCTCGGCCGACGCGGTGAACGCAAGGCTGGACGCGGTGGCGGAGCTGCTATCGGGCGCGATGCTCAGGGCCGAGCTCCGCGAGTGCCTGGGCGCGGTGCAGGACGTCGAGCGCCTCGCCGCGAAGATGACCTCGGGCCGCGCCAACGCGCGCGACCTGCAGGCGCTCGCCGGCAGCCTCGAGGCGGTGCCGACGGTGCAGGAGGTGCTCGCGACCTCGGCGGCCGAGCTCACCCGCGCCCTCGCCGCCGGGCTCGAGCCCGAGGCCGAGCTGGCCGTCCGGATACGGTCGACGCTCGCGGATGACCCCCCCGCCACGGTGCGCGACGGCGGGATGATAGCCGAGGGCGTCGACGCCGAACTCGACCGGCTGCGGTCGGTACGCTCCGGCGGCAAGTCGTGGATCGCGAAGCTCCAGAAGCGCGAGGCGGAGCGGACCGGCATCACGTCGCTGAAGGTGGGCTTCAACCGGGTATTCGGCTACTACATCGAGGTCACGAAACCGAACCTCGACAAGGTGCCCGAGGATTACATCCGCAAGCAGACGCTCGCGAACGCCGAGCGTTACATCACCCCCGACCTCAAGGAGCGCGAGAGCGAGATACTCTCGGCCGACGAGAAGATACTCGAGATCGAGTACCGCGTCTTCTGCGAGCTGCGCGACGCCGCGGCCGAGGCCGCCCCGTCGCTCGTCGCGACCGCCGGGGCCCTGGGGCGCATCGACTGCCTGCAGTCGCTGGCCGAGGCGGCGGCGGCCTCGGGGTGGACGAGGCCCGTCGTGGACGGCTCGGTCAAGCTCGTCGCGAAGGACCTGCGGCATCCGGTGATCGAGCGCTCGCTCCCGGCCGGGCGCTACGTGCCGAATGATATCACGTGCGACGGGGCCTCGGAGCAGGTGCTCGTCATCACCGGCCCCAACATGTCGGGCAAGAGCACGTACATCCGCTCGGCGGCGGTGCTCGTCGTGATGGCCCAGATGGGCTCGTTCGTGCCGGCGAAGTCCGCCCATGTGGGCGCCGCCGACTCGCTCTTCGTGAGAGCGGGCGCCTCGGACGATATCGCAGGCGGCGCGTCGACCTTCATGGTCGAGATGTCGGAGACGGCGAGGCTGCTCAACAACTCGACCCCGCGCAGCGTGATCATCCTCGACGAAGTCGGCCGCGGCACCAGCACCTACGACGGCGTCGCCGTGGCGTGGGCGACGGCCGAGTACATCCACGACTGGCCTCCTGTTGAAGGCCACGGCCCGCGCACGCTCTTCGCCACGCACTTCCACGAGCTCACCCGGCTCGCCGACTCGTGCGAGCGCGTCGCCAACTACCACGTCGCCGTCCGCGAGGACCGGGGCGACGTGACCTTCCTACACACCGTCCGCCCCGGCGGGACCGACAGGAGCTTCGGCGTCCACGTCGCCAAGCTCGCGGGCGTGCCGCCGGCCGTCGTCGCCCGGGCCGACGAGATACTCGGTCGCCTCGAGGCCATGGCCGTCGAGGGCTCGGTCCTCTCGGCCGGCGACCTGGGGGCTCAGCTCGCGCTCTTCGACGTCGGACCCGCCCCGAAGCGTGCTCGCCCGAAGGCGGCCGAAGGCCCCGCCGGGCCGACGGACGTCGAGGGGGAGATCCTCCGCGCCGACGCCGAGCGCATGACGCCGCTGGACGCACTCGCTCTCCTCGACCGCCTCAGGCGCCGCCTCCGCGAGCGGGGGGGGCGGGCAGAGTGATGGCGGGCGAGGCCGGCGAGCCCGACGGCCCGCCGCCCCTGGAAGAGACGCCACCGAAGATCGACGGCATCCGCCGCTTCGAGAGGCTGTGGGTCGAGCTGCTGGTGGCGCGGCTGCTGCCGGGGCCGTTCCAGGGCGTCGGCCTGGTCATCGGGCTGATCATGCTGCTCTTCACAGTGGACGAGCTGCTCGTCACGGTCACGGCCGAGGTGGCCGGTTTTGGCCTCGCGTTTCTGATCCCGGGCACGCTGCTCTGCGCCATCGTCCTCGCCGTGCCGACGGTCATCGCCAAGAGGGGCGGCCGGGTGTACCTGTCGGCGGCCGGGGCCGTAGCCTGCGCCGGGATCATCGGCACCATCGGGGTCTACCTGACGAGGACGGCGGACGCCATGAGCGTCCACGACGCCATGGACGTCTATGACCTCTCCAATGTCGCTGACAGCATCGAGGGGAGTCACGCCTGGCTCGTCATGATGTTCGGGGTGAGCGCCGCGGCCGTCGGCCTCGTGGAGGGCCTCTACGAGCGCTCGATCGCGACCACCTACTGCGGCCTCCTGGGAGGCGCGCTCTCCGGAGCGGCCGGACCCATCCTGCCGCGCGTCATCGGGGCCTCCGGAGGCGATCCCATCGGGCAGGCGCTGCTCGCGTTCCTCATCGGCGCCACGGTCGGCAACGTCGGCATCGGCCTGTCACTGGCCCTGGGCCGTTACATCCGAGACCTGCCTAAGCGGCGAGAGAAGTCCGACGGCGAGGCGCCGGCCCCGCCCCAATGAGAAACGGGGCGCACCACCCGGAGCGCGCCCCGCATTCGGCCTGCGGCCGTGTTCGCGGCCGTCAGGGCTTGTTTTTGGTGAGCTTCAGGCGGCTGCCGCCCTCGGAGTACTCGATCTCGTCCGAGCAGACGGTCATGAGCTTCACGCCGAGCGACGCTCCGCCCTCCTCCGACTCGCGCGCGCGGGCGATCTCGTCGGGCGATGCGTCGCGGGCTTCGGCGAGGTGCGACTCGAAGTCGAAGCCGGCCCCCTCGTCCGAGACCTCGAAGGTGATCTTGTTCCGGTCCTCGTAGAAGTAGAGCTCCATCAGCGCGTCGGCGGCCGAGCCGTTGCCGTGCGTGGCGGCGTTGTCGACCGCCTCCTTGAAGGCGCTGGCGAGCTGGTAGGCCTCGGTCTCGTCGGGCAGCACGCCCTCGGAAAGCCGCTCGATGAAGCCCTTCAGCGCCTCCACCGTGGCGGGGTCGCTGGGGGTGCGGAGCCTCAGCTGCCTGACGAAGTAGTGCTTCTCCTCGCGCCAGCGCTCCTGCTCGTTGGCGACGACCTCGACGAGCTCGCCGGCCTCGCCGAAGACGGCGTCCGGGAGGATCTTGAAGGAGGCCGGGCGGTCGATGGTGGTGGTGGTGGCCATCGCGCGGGCGATCGGCAGCCCGCCGGTGCGCTTGTTGACCTTGAGAGAGCGCGAGAGCTCGTCGTAGTCTTCCTCGCTGACGAAGGGCCCCACGACGACGAAGTCGACGGCCTCGGGCTTCGCCGCGACGGCCTTCAGCGCCGCCTCGACGTCGTGCCCCGCGCCCAGCGAGTAGCCTATCGCCTCCAGGCCCTCGCGGATCTCGCGGACGATATCGGGGTCGCCCTCCGAGACGAGCACGGCCGTGCCGTAGACGCCGAGCTCGATGCGGTCCTTGATCTTCTTCGACACGACGGTGCGGACCCGCCGCTTCAGGGGGATCATGAGGGGCTTGCCGGTCCGCGGGTTGCGGCCGCGGCGCGGGCTGGTCTCGCGCACCTCGAAGCTCGCGAAGCCGCCGATGCGGACCTTGTTCCCCTGGCTGAGCTGGTCGGCCAGGAGCTCCGAGAGCTCGTCGACGACCCGGCGCACCGCCGCCTTGGGCATCTTGAGCCGCGAGGCAATCTGCGCGACCGCCTCGGATTTGTTGACCGTGGCCATGTGCTATCTCCCCCCCGCCCCGTCCCGCCCGGGCCGTTTCGGCCGGCGGGCTACTCTATCTCGTGCTCCCTCATCTCCAGGGAGAACTTCTCGTCGGCGCCGATCTCGATCGTGTGGGCCTTGGTCTCCACGTCCTCCAGGATGACCTTGTCCACCTGCTCGCCGTCGACCTTGGTGCCGTTCGGCGAGAGGTTGACGATCTCGATCGACCCGAGGTTGTACATCGTGATCTCGAAGTGGCGCCCCGAGACGGTCCTGAAGGCCGTGTCCTTCTCGAGCTCCTCCTCCGACATCTCGTAGTAGCTGCTCATGCGCCGCATCGACAGGTCCGCGGAGCGGCTCCTGCCGACGATGATGCTCTTCCCGTACTCGAGAGGAAACTCCTCTTCCTCGACGTGGCCCGACACGCCGACGAGGGTCGGAACCTTCTCGCTAGCCATCCGAACTCCCCCCACTGAGGCCCCTGCCGCGCTCGCGAGTCTACCATCACCGCCCGGAACCCGTCAAGGGCAATCCGCTACCCGGGCCTGCCCTCGGCCCCGTCCTCCGCGCCGTCGGCCTCGGCGTCCTCCGCGTCGTCCCCGTCATCGAAATCGTCCTCTTCGTCGTCATCCTCGAGCGGGCGGTCCTCCTCGGCGTAGTCGTAGTCGGCGTCGTCCCCGCCAACTTCGCCCCCCGCGTCGCTGAGCGCGTCGAGGAGCAGCCCGGCCGTCAGGCGGATGTCGAACTCGCGCTCGACGAGCTTCCTACCCCCCGCCGCCAGCCGGTCGGCGAGCGCGGGCTCCTCGGCGAAGCGCCGTATCGCCGCGGCCAGGTCCTCGGCCGAGCGCTGCTCGACAATGATCCCCGTCTCGCCGTCGTGGACCACCTCCGCGAGGCCCCCCGCGTCGGTGGCGATGACCGCGGTGCCGCGGGCCATCGCCTCGAGGACGACGTTCGGTATCCCGTCCGAGTCGCCCCGGCGCGTCTTCACCGACGGCGCGACCAGCATGTGGGCCTCCAGCATCGCGTCGCGGACCTCCTCGACGTCGGCGGCGCCCGCGAAGGCGACGGCCTTGAAGACGCCGCGCTTCTCCGCGAGCCGGACCAGCTTCCTCTCGCGCGGCCCGTCGCCGATGATGATGCACTCGCAGGCGATGCCGCGCTTGCGCAGGAGCGCGACGGCCTCGACGAGGTAGCGGAAGCCCTTCTTCTCGACGAGGCGGCCGACGGCGAGCACCCGGAGCGGTCGAGGGTCGGGCCTGTGCCTGACGTACGAGTACTCGTCCAGGTCGAGGCCGTGGTGGACGAGCTCGATCTTCCCGCCCGGCACGCCGAGCTTCTCGGAGAGGTAGTCGGCGGCGCACTCCGAGCAGGCGACGACCAGGTCGGCCGCGCGGAGCTTCGCCTTCAGCATCGTCCTGTAGACGAAGATGTCCCACGCGTGGACGCTGATGGAGAAGGGCACGCGCGCCAGCCGCGAGGCGACCCAGCCCACGGTGGCGGGCATCGTGGCGAACTCGCAGTGGATCCTCTCGACGCGGTGCTTGCGGACGAGCGACGCGAGGCGGAAGGCGCGGTTCGCGCCGAAGAGCTCGCGGATGCCGCCGAGCGGGCGCAGCAGCGCCCTCGGTATTATCCCGAGAATGCCGCACACCCGCAGCGGGTGGAAGATGAGCCAGCGGAGCTTCGAGAAGAACGTGCCGAGCGAGAAGAGGCCGGGCGAGGTGAAGACGGCGCCCTCGAGCTCCTCCGGCACCTCGACGTCGCCCGGCCGGGGGGGCCCGAGCTCGTAGACGATGATATCCGCCCCCTTGCGGGCGAGCTCGACGAGGTCGCGCCGCACGAAGGTCTCGGAGGGCTTGCCCAGCCGCTCGACCACGAAGCAGATGCTCATGCCGGTCCCCCCCCCCCCACCGATCCCCCGCCGCCCAGCTTCTCGTAGCTCTCGAGCGTCTCGGCGTAGACCTCGCGCGTGCGCTCGGCCGTGCGCTTCCACGTGAACCCGGCCGCGCGCTCGAGGCCGGCCTTCACCTGGCGCGCGCGCAGCTTCTCGTCGGTAAGTATACGCTCGAGGGCCGCGCGCATCCCCTTCAGATCGTCGTGCGCCGCCGAAGGCGAGCGCCCCGGCGCGAGCTCCCGGAGCGCCGCGTCCTTCGAGGTCACCACCGGCGTCCCGCAGGCCATGGCCTCGAGCACGGGGAAGCCGAAGCCCTCCACCACCGACGGCATGGCGAGGCAGTCGGCCGCCGAGTAGAGCACCGGCAGCGTCTCCTCGGGGACGCGCTCTATCCTCAGGACGCGCTCGGCGAAGTCGAGCTCGGCGATGAGCTTCTTCAACGCACCCGAGCTCGCGCCGTCGGGACCCGCGAGGACCAGCTTGTGCGGCAGCTTCTTCGCCATCATCGCGGCGAAGAAGGCCTTGACGAGATTCGGCAGGTTCTTCTTCGGCTCCATGCGCCCCACAAAGAGCACATAGTGCTCGGGGAGGCCGAACTGCTCGCGGAAGGCCCGCGTCACCGACTCGTCCCGGGCGGGCCTGAAGTACTCGGCCACGCCGAAGGGCACCACGCGGACGCGCGCCGGCTTCGCCTCGGTGGCCTTCATGAGCGCCTTGCGGGCCGCCTCCGAGGGGACGATGATCATGTGGGCGAGCTTCGCCGCGCGCGGCAGAGCCCGCTTCATGTGCGAAGCGCTGGCCTTCGAGACGAACTCCGGGTGCGTGAGGGCGATGACGTCGTGGACCGTCACCACCGTCGGCAGCAGGTTCCAGACGGGCAGCGTGTAGGCGGGGCAGTGGAGGAGCTCGCAGCCCTCGCGGCGCGCGCGGCGCGCGAGGAACACGTTTTCGTAGATGATGCGCAGGGCCCGGCGCCTCGCTGAGAACCACGTCCTGTGGACGTGGACCGTCGCGGGCGGCGGCGACCAGCCCGGCGTCTCGAAGGCGCGCGAGGCGTAGACGCGTATCTCGTCTAAGGAGCGCTCGGCGAGCGCCTTCAGGAGCTCCCACCCCGCGCGGTGGACGCCGGTGTAGCGGCCGTGGAGCAGCATCGCGTTGTAGCCGAGCTTCACCGGCGCAGTCCCCTATCCCCCCATCCCAACCTTCCCCCCGGAGGGGGGAAGGGGCAACTAACGCGATGTCCGGGCCGCCTCTGCTCCAAGCTCCCGTGCACGCTGCACGAGAGCGGCGTCGGCGGCCGCCTCGCCGTTCGCGTCGATCTTCGGCGCGAGGAGCTCGCCTGCGTTCTTCACGCCGAGCACCAGAAAGAACGCATCGCGCACGGTCTTCACCGCGTCGAACGTATACTTGAACCCCGTCGCCCCCACCGCCAGCAGGTACCCCGGCCGCGTCGCCGGGGGCCTGCCCGAGCCGAGCAGCCAGTGCCTCGCCCAGACGCACTGGCAGCGGTCGATCATCGCCTTCGCGTGCGACGGCCAGCCCATGAAGAAGACGGGCGTCACCAGCGCCACGCCTGCGGCCGAATCGAGATGGGGCAGCACGCGCTCGACGAAGTCGTCCCGGACGACGCAGACGCCTGTCTTGTCGCAGCCGTGGCATTCGACGCAGCCGGCGTAGTCGAGATCGCGGAGGGCCAGCTCCACGACCTCCGCCCCCGCGCCGCGGGCGCCTTCGGCGAAGGCATCGGCCAGGGCGTCGGAGTTGCCGCCCCGGCGCGGGCTGCACCTGACGAGGAGCACGTAGGGCCGGTCGGTCACGATCATCTCCTCCTACAGCAGCTCCGCCAGCGCATGCAGCGGCGCGTGGCCGAGGTAGTACCTGTGCGCTCCGGCGACGTCGCCCTTGCGGCGGAGCGACCCCGTCCGCATCCCGTCCGCCGGGTAGAACTCCAGGATGCATCCCTCGCGCTCGAGCACCGACTGCGCCCGCCGCAGGCCCCGGCGGGCGAGCTCGGCCGCGAGGTCCTTCCTGCCCCACCTGACGAGCCCCTTCGCGATCCAGAGGTTCAGGCTCAGCCACACCGGCCCCCGCCACATGTCGAGCGAGTACGAGTCTTCGTCCACGGCCACCGTCGGGACGGGGAGCTCGCGCCAGAAGCTCGCGGCGTCGGTGAGCGTCTCGACCATCCGCGCGGCGCGCTCCTCTCCCGGGGCCGAGCCGAGCAGCGCGAAGAGGCCGAATGGCGTGCGCGGCCCGGTCTGCTCCTCGATCGTCAGGTCGTAGTCGAGGTAGAGCCCCGCCTCCTCCGACCACAGCAGCCCGTTCATCGCGCCGGCGGAGGCCTCGGCCTCGGCCTCCCAGCGGGACGGGTCGCGGCCCGTGCGGCGGGCCATCTCGGCGGCGGCCTCGTAGCTGAGATGCATCTGGGCGGTGAGGTCGGCCGCCCCGTAGTCGGAGGTGTCCTCCGTCCCGGCCGAGTCGTCCTCCGGCGGCTCCGCCCCGCCCCCCCCGCCCCCCCCGCCGAAGCGCGGCGTGTTGTCGGCCCCCGACTCGTTGCGGTTGCGCCAGAAGAAGAGGCCGGTCTCGGCGTCGAGGCGGTTCGCCTCCCACCAGCCGAGGTTCGCCTCGACGAGCGGGTAGAGCTCCGCCAGCATGGCGTCCGAGCCCAGGCGGTCAGCCACCTCCAGCGTGACGCGGGCCCAGAGCGGCGGCTGGCTGATATCGAACTTGCGGCCCGCGGCGTCGCGGGTGCCGGCGGCGATGGCGTCGGCGGCGTCGGGGGCCGAGGGGACGCAGTCCTGCGGCATCTGGCCCGACTGCTCGTCCTGCTGGGCGTAGTGGTTGGCGAGCTCGCGCGCGGAGAGCTCCAGCTCGCCCATGGCCAGCAGATCGAGCACGATGTGCAGCGTGTCCCACATGGCGATCATCGGCCGCTGGTACTCCGACGTCCGGCACGGGGTCGACCACGGGTTGGGGAGTATGCCCTCCGGGCCGTACATCGAGACCCGGTGCAGGATGCGCGCGTGGTGGAGGACCGATCCGAACTCGGACGCCCCCCCCGCCCCGGGCCGGATGGGCGCCCCGCCGTCCGCCCACGAGCGGGCGATCGACTCGACGGCGGCTGCGTCGAGCTCGAGCAGCGACGGCCCCGCGCCGTCGGTGTGGACCACCGCCACGCGATCGTCCCTGGCCATCGTGTGCCACGACGGGTCCTCGATGAAGACCTCCGGCGCCGCCGCCCCGTCCGCCGGGCGCACGAGCGCTCCCGAGCAGACGGCGTAGAGCGAGTAGCGCTCGCCCAGCGCGCAGTCGCCCAGCCACTCGAGATCGGCGCCGAGCGGTGACGGCCCGGGCGAGAGCGTCGCGATCAGCGTCTGCTCGGGGCCGAAGCGGAGCTCGAGCTCGTCGGCCCCGTTCCCGGCCTCGCGCAGCGCGAAGAAGTTCCCCTTGTGAGCGCCCGCTGGCGAGGTCGGCACCGACGGGAATATGGTCATCTCGGCGGCCATGGCCTCCGTTCCTGAATCAGCGTGGCGAGGGGGCGATTCTAACTTTGCGGGCGGGGGCGGTCAAGCAGGGGCCGGGGGGGGGCGGGGGGGGGGGGGGCGGGAAGAGCAAGGGCTCTGCCGCAAAAGACCGCGGGCGCCGGGTAACCCCGACGCCCGCGATGTGTAAGTATCCCGGTCCGCGGCTACTGCACGCGGATGAACTTGGCGTTGGACTCGAGCCTTCCCTC
>Ga0272441_10004421_pt1 | contig 25468 bp, 17 predicted proteins | sample SSMProp6N_FD_193582 | JGI IMG/M metagenome (GOLD analysis project Ga0272441, IMG submission 193582) | Marine sediment archaeal communities from Little Sippewissett salt marsh, Falmouth, MA, United States - SSM-Prop-6N | ecosystem: Environmental > Aquatic > Marine > Wetlands > Sediment ...
TCAACCTCTCCACCGGCGACGTGCTGACGGTCCCAGCGATGGCAAACGGCCAAATCGGCCTGTTCTTCGATGCCGCATTCGCCGACGATTACATGTTCACCGCGAGCTTACCGTCCGACGAGGCCCAGACTGACACGCGAGCCGTCCAGGCGCTGCACATCCCGACGCTGACGTGGAGTGTGCTCGCGGACTATGGCGAGTCGAGCTCGGTTGCGTTTGCTCCGGCCACATTGGTCGTCACCGGCGCAGATGACACCCACGTGCTGGCTCAGCACAGCGTGCCGTTCAGGCAAGCACGGTTGGATCTGATCAGCCGGACATCCGGCGAGCGTCAGGAAATCGACCAGAGCACAGGGTTCAACGTCGGGCCGTGGTGTGCGCACCTTTGTGAGGGCCGCGTGTACTGGATCGACGACGGGCTCGTTGTTCATGACCTTGCCAGCGGCGAGCGCGCAACAACGCCGCTGAACGTGCCGAATTGAGCACCGGCGGTCCAGCTCACAGACGTCTCGACGAGGTGCCGGCCGCAACGGCTACTTCACCTGAACCGTCACCAACTCGTGCTGCGTGATCGGCGACTTGCCATCCGTGATCTGCAGCCGAATCAGATGCTCGCCGGCGTCGAAGCCGTCGAACGTGTACTCGTACGCCTCGGGGAGGTCGGCCTGCTGAAACTCAACCGTTTTCCCATCGACCGTACCAATGATCCTGACCGGTTTCGAGTAAGGACCGTACGGGTATTCCAGCGGGCGGTTGTCGAGATCCCGGTCGCGATGAAGGTCCTTGTAGCCCTGCTTGGCGGATACGGGCTTGCAGTCGGACAGATAGGTGACCTTCCCATCGGCGTCGAGGACCTTCGCGTCTGCCCAGGCCGCCTGGTCGCAACTCTGCCCGTCACCCGCGTCCGTGACGACCAGCTTCAGTTCTTTCACGCCCGTGACGTCCAGAGCCGTCTGCTTGTACGTTCCGCCGCCGCGGAGCATGGGACTCTCGTAGATCTTCCGGCCGTCGGCGATCACGACAAACTCAACCGTGCCGTAGCCATCACGGCTGACGAGTCCCGGGACGCCGACGTAACTCTCGAACCGCGTGTACTTGCCGCCAAGGTCGTAGACGATCTCGGCCGGCGCGTGCGTGCCCAGTCCTTTCTTGAAGTTCGTCGGCACCGACGCCGACACGTCGACACGCACGGTGACCGGCTTACCCGGTTTTGCCTTGATCGGCCGCTTGGCGATCAGTGCGTTCCATTCGCGGGTGTGGAGGAGTCGCGCGGCTTCCTTCGGGCCCTTCACATCCACGGTGAGGTGTGAGAATCCCCAATCGATGACCAGTTCGGCCAGGTCGAAGTTCGTATGCTCATCGATCGCGCGAATGTACAGACTGCGTTTACTCAGCCCGTCCTGCCGCAACTCGTTGGGACCAAGCGTGTTCAACCAGCGGTAGGCCTGTTTGATCGGCTCCCATCCGATCTTGTCGACCATCTCGGTAAGCTTGCGGTGGTACGGGTCCCTTCCAAAACCGCCGGTCAGCATGCGGTGGGATGTGATTCGCGCGAGTTCACTTTCGCGGTAGAGATCCGTGAGCCGTAGTCCATCCGGGTCGCTGTAGTCGCAGACCTTTCCGCGGGAGAAGACGACCGCCTTGGTTCTGTCAAACACATAGTCCATCTTGAAGTTGGCCGCGATCTCGGCTTCCCACACCCAGCGGTAGTCGAGATCGAAGTTGTGGCTTATCTCGTGAACGATCCCGAACAGCCAATCGCCCTTGTTCACATTCTCGCGAAACGACTTGGCGATGTACTCGCGCTTCCACTTGATCGGGTTGCCCGCACGCGCCCACGCGCCGTGAAGCTCGTCGGCCGACATGATCGTGATCTTCTCGCCGTCGAAGGGCACGTCGCCAACGAGATCGGCGAGAGCCTCATAGGCGCGATCGAGTTTGTCGACCCACGCCTTCGGATCATCAAGCAGCTTCATGTCTTCGGCATGCACCTTGAGAATAATGTGCTTGCCTTCAACGCTGGCCATGTCGGGGGCCTGTTCCGCCGCCCAAGCCGCGGTTGACGTTGCCAGGGCGATCGTGGCGATGAGAATGAGAATACGCATGCAGAACCTCCATTCGGTCGGTACAGCTGGGGAAGACCGTTCCTCTGCGATCGTCGAGTCCCTAACACCGTAAGATACCAAGGTGCTCAGGAACGAGCCAGAGCGCCGGGCGTGTCGCGTGCTGCGCTCGGGCAGGCTTCCACACACGCACCGCATCGCGAGCAACGCGCGCGATCGACTGTGACGGTCGAATCGGTCAAGGTGGCGGCGAATTCCGGCCCGGCAACGCACAGATCTTCCTGCAACACTCCTGCCGTCCCAACATGCCCAGCCTCCTTGCATGCCCCATTCAAGCGCAAGCAAGCTCTCCATGCAAGCGTGTTCTTCAACCCCGCTGTCCCTTGTTCCTACCTGCTCACCAGCTATTCGGTGGCGACTTTGCTCCAGAGCTTCATGAGCACACCGGCCGCGCACGCCGCAGTGACTGTGAGAATGACCGCCAGGCTGTATTCACCGTAGATCCAATACCCGGTTGCGAATAACGCGCCGTACACTGCCACGCACCCGACCACCATGCAGAGGATGCCGAGCGGTAAATTGACTCGACCGCCTTCGGCGTCCGTGATGGGTTCACCGTCCTGCTCAGCTTGCTCGATAACCCTGCGCCAGCCAGAGCCGCCGGGTCGGATGAGCTTGTAGAACTTCCGTAGTGTCTTCTGATCGTCGCTGGGCGTGATGAATGTGACAATGAGCCACGCAGCCGTGGTGATGCCCACGCCGATGACCAGCTTCTGCCAGGCCGCCAGGCTCTCGGGCGCCCAGAACTGCATGTACACGGCGATGACGAAGGAAACGAGCATCGCGGTGAGTTCGCTGAACGGGTTGATCCGCCACCAGAACCAGCGAAGAATGAACAAGAGCCCCGTGCCGGCTCCAATCTGCAGCAGAATCCCAAACGCTTGCAGTGCGTTTTCCAGCCAGAGCGCCACCGTGCCGGCGATCACCATCAACAGGACCGTGGACACCCGGCCGACCCACACCACGCCGCGCTCACTCGTCTCTGGCATGATGAACCGCTTCCAGAAATCGTGCGCGATATAGCTGGCCCCCCAATTCAAGTGGGTCGAAATCGTGGACATGTAGGCGGCGATGAGTGAGGCCACTACGAGGCCAAGCAAACCGTGCGGCAGGAGTGTGAGCATGGCGGGGTATGCCAGGTCGTGCCTCAGTTTGTCGTACTCGGTCTTGGGGAAGGCGGCCTTGATTGCGGTCAGACCCTCCTCCTGGATCTTGAGCACCTCGATCCGGCCGCGCGTTTCGTCATCCACGGCCGCGGGGTCCTTCTCCCACTGCTTGACCTGCGCGCGCAGCCCGGGATCCGCCAGGGCATTCCGCGCTGCCCGCCGTTCCGCCAGCGAGTCAAACGGAAAGACGATCAGCGAGCACAGCGCCACGAGGATCCACGGCCAGGGGCGCACGGCGTAGTGCGCCGCGTTGAAGAACAAGGTGGCACCGATGGCGTGTTGCTCGTCTTTGGCAGAGAGCATGCGCTGGGCTACATATCCACCACCGCCGGGCTCGGAGCCGGGATACCACACGCTCCACCATTGCACGGCGATAGGGATGATCAGGATGGCCACGATCGTGTCGAGGTTGCTGGATCCATCGACCTGCGTAAGTGGCGGCAGGATCGACAGCTTGCCATGCAGGTGTTCGCTTGCGAGCAGGCCGTCTAATCCGCCGACTTCGGGCTGGTTCAGGGCGACAATTGCGGCAGCGACGGCCCCAATCATAGCGACCACAAACAACAGGAAGTCCGTCAGCACAACGGCCCGCAAGCCGCCCAGCGCGCTGAAAACAACCGTCACCGCAGAAGCGACAACGATGGTCCGTGTTGGTGAGAAATCCAGCATGACGCGCCCGATCTTGATCGCGGCGAGCGACACGGCGGCCATGATGCAGACGTTGAAGAACACGCCCAGGTACAAGGCTCGGAACCCGCGCAGGAAGGCGGCCGGCCTGCCGGAGTACCGCAGTTCGTAGAACTCGACGTCGGTTGTCACCCCCGAACGCCGCCACAACCTGGCGTAAACGAACACGGTCAACATGCCGGTCAACAGGAATGCCCACCAGACCCAGTTGCCCGCCACACCGTTTTGACGAACGATGTCCGTCACCAGATTCGGCGTATCCGTGGAGAAAGTCGTCGCGACCATCGACATGCCAAGCAACCACCACGGCATTGCCTGACCGGATAGGAAGAACTCCGATGTGCTCTTGCCGGAACGCCTCGCCACAAGCACACCGATCACTAGCGCGATGACGAAGAACGTGACGACGAATGCCCAGTCGAGAGCTTCCAGATGCATCGGTGATCCTCTTTGCAGCCTCGCGAAGAGACCCGTCCGATCGCGCTGCCGGTCGTGCCCGCGGGCGACTCGGTACAACGGCACGAGTCACGGCTTCACTCTGCCGGGCAAGCGTCTGGGAGACTACTCGAACCGCAGCTCAATCACGTCGCTGCGTCCCTCGCGGAACGGTGTTCCTTCCGCGTGCGCCCACTGCGCAACGCTGCTGTACGTCTGGCTGCTCGCCCGCGTCTCGGCCCACGTGCCATCGGCCAGTTGGACGGCTAGCGACAGGCCTGTGAACTTGAAATAGTCGCCGGCCGCATTGGTGACTTCCAGCTCGTTGACCAGCCTGAGGTGCTCGAGCCCGTCTGCCGGCAGGTCGACCACGTGTTGCTCCCAGACAGAGAGCAGACCGGTATTCGGCGGGACGGGCGCGAGCTTCCTGCCGTTGAGGTGAATGAACTTGTCGCGATAGCCTTCTTCCGCGTTGCTGTCGAACACGAGGATACGCAGCTTGGCCGCCCTCAAATTCTTCAGTTGCTCCGCCGAGAGCGCCGTACGGTTGACACGCGCCGCGAGCTTGGTTTCGCTGAGCAATTCAACGGTCTGCCTGCGGAAACCTCTCGAAACGGGTAGCGGCAAGCGCTCTGATGGAGTGTCACTCGCACTCGACACAGCCCGATCCATCACGAGCCACGTGGCAACCGTCTTCTCGGGCAGGCTGAACGGTGAGTCCTCGCCACCAAGGCTCAACGCGACATCGACCGTGCGTCCTCTGCAATCGCGGAGATCCACGCTGTAGATCGACCAATCGGAACCGCAACCTTCCCGGGCGCGCACGGGCTTTCCATCCAGCGTGATCCGAGCGGGAGCCATCGCCACAGCTTGCGTACGAATGATGAAGTACACATCGCAGCGCTGCATCCGTTCGTCGGGCAGCTTCACTCGCGCGACGACCGTGTTGTAGCCAGCCTCGTCCTGGACAACGGTGCAGGTCGCGGAGGGTGGCGGCGGCAGGGTAGCCGGGATCGGTGCCACGTCTACCGATGGCGCGAGCTCACACGCGATCACCGAACAGCCCGGGACCTCTACGCGGATCGGTCTGCCGGAGATGAACGCACACGGCATCTTCTCGATAAACGGGTAGATGATCCTCCCCTGGAACGTCTTGCCGCTGTCGCCGCGAAACCGCACCGATTTATCAAAGGGAATGTCGACTACCTGCGAACGGACATCGGGGTTTCGGAGGACAAGGAGGCCTCGCTCCCCGGACCAGTGTGCGTACCCGTAGGGCTGTCCCGCTCGCGGATCGCCGCCGACCAAGACCACGTTCTCAAGCTCGTCTCGATTCTCAATTGCCCAGCGCGTTGCCCGGCCCAGGATGTCCCATCGCTCGGGCGTCATCATGTCCGGCGTGATGTACCACTCCATGAGTTGCACACCACGCCCATAATACATCACGACGTAGTCGGACCATTCGCGCAGCGTCTCCTCCTTGCCACCGAGGAGCTGGTATCGGCCGTGGATGATGCCGTGGGTCATCATGGCCGAGAGCGGCACAAGCGTGTTGCGTTCGGTGTAGAGCTTGTGGAGGTGCGCATCGCGGTAGCTCATGGCCCACTCGCGCGGTGAGAGCTGCGGCCAGTCCAGGTTGTAGCCGACGTCGCCGGCCGCCATCCAGATCGTCTCGGCGTGCATGAGCCACCACGGCGAGTGCCACACGCAGCTCGTGACGTTCAGGTAAATGTCGGGCTGCGCAGCGCGCTCGAGAGCCAGCAGTTCAAGCTCGGCGTCGAGATTCGCTTGGTGCCCGTGCCGCGCATTGGGCAGGTGACCGTGACCGTCCGCCGAGCACTGCAACTGGTTGAAATCGTGCTTGTAGTAGGCGATGTTGCCTTCCGTGGTAAGACGCTCGACGACCTTACGAATCTCGGCGCTGTATTTCGGGCCGACGAGGCAGTAGTAATTGCCTTGGTCAGACTTCTCGTACCCCTGCTCGGCACCCCACGCGACATCGAGATTGAATCCGTTGAACGGTATCCACAGGCCCAGGCGCGTGCCCCGAGCCTCCAAGGCCTTCGCCAACGGCCTGAAGCCATCCGGGTAGAGGTTCTTCCGCGGAACCCAGATCGACTGGGGATCCTGCCAACCGTCATCCGGAACGAAGGCATCCATCTTGATGTCGTACGGGTCCAGCACATTCTTCCTGAACGCATCGAACGTGCCCATCAGAGCATCGAAGGTGAGTTCGCTCCCGCGGAAGTCGTACCAACTGCAGTAGTGCAGGAGGACACGGCTGGGCCGGCGGATCGTATCGAGGTAGTCGGAGAAGGCGAGTTCAATCGGATCTCCGGGCTGGCCGACACCGGCCACCGCAATCTGGCTCTGGATTGCGGAGCCACCGGTGTCCACGTTCTTCTTCGCCAAGCCGGGGAAGTGCGCCAACGTGACCAGACCATCCGTGTGCGTCGTCTCGCTCCCGGGATACTCCAGTCCCACAAACCACGAACAGCCGACGAAAATCGGTTCGCCCCGGCCGCCCTGTGCGCACGGCTGGTGTGTCTGGAAGCGTTCGACCTCCAGGCGATCCACCGCCCCGTCCGACGGCATCGCCAGCCGGACAGCTTTGCGAAGGTGCGGCTCCTGCGCAAGGGAGTACTCGACAACAACCTCGGTGGGCGCCCCAGGTGGGAGTTCCCGCCGCGGTACGTATCGAACGGTGACCATCTGTGTGTCATACTCGCTGGAAACGCGCGGCTTGCCCAAGCTGCGGTAGTCATAGGCTGTCAACTTGCTTCCGTCCAGCAACCCGACGAGGAACTCCTCACTCCTCACGTCAAGTGCATCCGTCCCGTCGGCACGGGCGAATCGCACCGTGCGCCAGACGCCGTCGTCCAGTTCCAAGACCCGGCGAACGAGAGTATTCTCCAGGACGATCGTATCTGCGGGCGCTTCCGTCGCGGTGGTAATCAGAAGAGGGGTGATGCCGGCGAGGAAGAACGCGAGAGCCTTCTGCATAGCGAGACTCCAAGTTAGATTGTGGTCGGCGGCGATGATACGCGTGAGTTCCCCGACGGCTCAAGCCGATCGCAGCAACTCAACCGTTTTTTCGTCCGCTGAGAATCGCGCGGTCGACATGAGAAAGAGGCTGAACCCGGCCCTCTCCGGCACGTGATTCTCAACGAACGTATACCCGCCCGGGGAGGGCAACTCGCGACTTCGGCCCGTGCACTTCGCGACCGTGACCTCAGCCACGCCACGGCGAGTAGTGCCAACTCGTATTGAATTCGGGTGAGCCTCTCGCCGGCCACGCTGTCAGAGCCGTGTCCGGCGAGTAGTCAGGAGTTGCGCGCGACGGTCAATCGCCGGCGGCTGCATCCGCGGAACAGCTCAGGCCCTGTAGCAACGTACTGACCGTCATCTTCGCGTCACCAAGAAGCAGGACGGTCTTCGCGTTGCTGTACAGTGGGTTCGGAACGCCTGAATAGCCGGGCCGCTCATCGAGATTGCACACGATGACATGTCGGGCCTCGTCCGCCCGCAGAATCGACATGCCCGAGATCGGTGTGTCGGACCGCTCGATCGCCGCGGGATTGACCACGTCGCACGCCCCGACGATCAGCGCCACATCGGTTTCAACGAAGTCCCCGTTCACATCCTTCAGCTCGCGTAGATTCGCGTAATCCACCTCTGCTTCGGCAAGCAGCACATGCATATGACCCGGCATACGTCCGGCCACTGGGTGAATCGCAAACAGGATCTCCTTGCCCATGTCCGATAGACGTTCACCGAGTTGCACGACCTCCTCGGAGGCCTCCGCGAGCGCCATGCCGTAACCCGGGATGATGATCACGCGCTGGGCGTCGCCCAGCAGCGACACTGCACGCACGCGCGGGTCACCGCGCTCCTCGACCGGTTCGCGCGAATCCCCCTCCGGCGTTGATGCGGCGGTGACCACCGTGGATGACGTCGTCTCCGACTTGCTATCCAGCCGCAAACCCGCAAACACATTGACCAACCCCCTGTTCATCGCCTGGCACATCACATGCGTGAGGATTGAGCCCGACGCGGCCACGGTGGCACCGCAGGCAATGAGCAACCGATTGCCGATCGCAATGCCGCAAAAAGCCGCAGCCAGACCGGCCGTCGCATTCAAGAACGAGATCAGCACGGGCATGTCCGCCCCGCCGATTCGAACAGCGAAGATGATCCCAAGCACAATCGCGCTGGCCAGCAGTGCGACCAACGCCACCAGCACGGCGGCAGCATTGCCGGTTACGCCAGCCCAGACAGCGAGCAACGCGATGACGACCAGGGTCGCGACGAGCAACCCGTTGTGACGCGGCAGAATCGTGGGAGTCTGGCGCAGGCGGTTGGCCAGTTTCCCGCTGGCGATCATGCTCCCGCTGAAGGTCGCCGCTCCAACCACGAGCCCCAGCAGGGCGGCGACCTCTGCTACGCGTGTCAACGGCACAGCGGTGTCGCGGGTCAGCTCGACAAAGGAAACCAGAAACGCGGCCACGCCTCCGGCGCCGTGCTGAAAGGCAACCATGGCCGGGATCTGGATCATGTTTACTCGGGCAGCCACCCAGCCACCAATGAGCGTCCCCAGCACGGCGAACGCGACCACGAGGGCCGGGTCCAGCACGCGATACCGGTACAGGACGACCGCCAGCGCGCACAGCAGGGCCACGACGGCCGTCAGATTCCCGGTCCGGGCAACACGCGGCGCGCGGAATTGTGCGATTCCTGCAATCAGGATCAGGATGATTCCGAGATCGACCCAGAGTGCTGACATGCCTACTCTCTGCTTTCGGTTGGCACGGATGGGGTTTTGAATGTCCGTTCATTCGACTTCCACACCACAGCCTGTTTCCTCTTGAACATGCCGAGCATCCGGTCGGTGATCACAAAACCACCAACCAGATTGAATACGGCGGTCACAATCGCGATGGCTCCGAGCGTTTTCTCCACCGCCGTCGTCGGCACGGAGAACAGAAGCAACGCGCCCAGGATCGTGACGGCCGAGATGGCGTTGGTCATGGACATCAGCGGCGTGTGCAGCATCTGCGGCACGCGGGCGATCAACACGTAGCCGATCAAGAACGCCACAACGAAGATGATGACCATCAGAAGCACGTCAAGCATGGAAGTTCCTCATCGGCGGGATTCGGTTCGCGTTACGTTGTTCCCATGGCCTTGAGCGCACCCTTGTGAATGATGCGGCCGTCCCGCGTGACCAGGGAGTGTTGCACGATCTCGTCGTCCACATTGAGTGTGCCGGGACCCTGCGCGAACAGGTTCTCCACGTAGTGCAGGATGTTGTTGGCGTACAGCCAAGTCGCATCGACGGCGACAGAACCCGGGATGTTGGCCGTACCGCAGACGTAGACGTCGTGCGCGACAATTTCGCGCCCCGCCTGCGTCAGCGCACAGTTGCCGCCCTGGTCGATGGAGACATCCACGATAACCGAGCCGGGGCGCATAGCCCGAACGGTGTCTTCGGTGATGAGAACCGGTGCCAGCTCACCCGGCACCAAGGCGCTCAAGATGATGATGTTCGTCTTGGGGGCCAAGGTAAGGAGCAGGTTCCGCTCGCGCTCGAGCCACTCATCCGGCAAGGCTTGGGCGTAACCGCCTTCGCCGACGGCCAGTTCGTCTGCGACCTCGAATCCAACTACCTTGGTACCCTTGAGGCTCCCTGCTTCCCGGCGAGCATCCGCGCGTATATCGATGGCTTTCACACTGCCGCCGAGGCGTTTGGCCGTCGCGATCGCCTGGAGTCCGACCACGCCGGCGCCGACCACCAGAATCTCCGCCGGCGGAACAACGCCGATCGCCGTGCCGATCATGGGTACGAAGCGCGGGAAGTGGCTGGCGGCGATGAGCACCGACTTGTAGCCGGTCACGGTGCTCATGGATGTCAGCGCGTCCATGGTCTGCGCACGCGACGTCCGCGGAATGCCGTCCATCGTCAGCGACGTGATCTTGCGGTCGCGTAACACGCGGATCATGTCGTGGTTGGCCGGCGCGGCTGGATGCAGGAACGTGATCAGGGTGGCACCCTCGCGCAACAGCTCGGCCTCGTGCCGCCCAAGCGCCTCGTTGTAATAGGGCTGCTTGACTTTCAGCACCACGTCCGCGCGGTCGTACAACGTCTGTGCGTTGGGGGCGATCTCGGCGCCGGCCGCGGCATACTCGTCGTCCGACCGAAACACGCCGCCACCCGCAGTCGTTTCGACCAGCACCTGGAACCCGAGCTCGACGAGCTTGGTCACGGTCTCCGGTAGCGCCGCGACGCGCCGTTCTTCCGGCAGAATCTCCTTGGGAATCCCAATAATCATGTGGTTGTTTCCTTATCACTTGCCCACCACGCGTCGGCGCGTGGCGTTGGAAGATGTATTCGTCACTCGATCGTCGGAAGTACTCGTCGCACGGCCTGGTGCAGCAGGGGCGGATGCGGCGAGTCAAGCAGGGCGTGCATCTGGTCAATGACGCGCTGCTCCAGCGTGTGGTTGCGGCCATCGGTCGACGCGCGGGAAGCCGCGACTGAACACGCCAGGGCCTCCGCAGCCAACACGCGCACTTCGTGATACAGACGTTCGTCCGCCATGATCCGGAGCACTTCGGACATGAGTGTTTCCGCGGGGCGTTTTACGCTTTGAACTGCTTCGAGTGCGGCTTCTCGCAAGCGCCAGTTGCCCGCGTAGCGCAGGAGGCGCACGAGGCCATCTTGGTGCTCGTCCAGCACTTGGTCGCGCGCCAGTTGCGCCAACTGGCTCAGCACCCGTCCCCACTCCTCCAGATTGCCAAACTCGTCTCTATGCATGACCGTTTCTCTCCTGACCGCAAAGTGCCGCGCATAACGGCATCGGACCGCACCTTGCTGATGCAAAGGCTGTCGGGCTCGGCTCGTGTTTCCCGTATCCAAGAGGACCTGTTGCTATAGGAAGGTTAGCTGCGCAAAGGAAGGACGGTAGCGATCCTTCGTGTGCCGCGCGACATACCTTGGTATGCCCCCGTGCGCAGCGGCCACAGCCGTTCCCGACCTAGTCCGGCAGCTCGACGACCACGCCGGCACGTTGGGCGACCCGGATGAGATCCGGAACGGAGTCAGCTCCCATCTTCCGCATCAGCCGGCCGCGGTGCATCTTGATGGTTTGTTCCGCGATGCCGAGTTGGGCCGCGATCTGCTTGTTCAGCTTGCCCGTCACGACGAGTGCCAGCACCTCGCGCTCGCGTGGCGTCAGTCTCTCCAGGCGTGTCCGCGCCTCGTCACGCGCTGATAGCGAGCTCTGCAACTCGGCAGCCCGCGCCAACGCGGCGTGAATCGCGTCCAGCAATACCTGATCCTGGAAAGGCTTCTCAATGAAATCGACGGCGCCGCGCTTCATCGCGCGCACCCCCATAGCGATATCGCCGTGGCCGGTGATGAAGATAATCGGTAGCGGGGCCTCCAGCGCAGTGAGCCGCTCTTGCAGGTCCAGGCCGCTTAGTCCCGGCATACGAACGTCCAGAACGAGGCAGCCCGTCTGGTGGCGGTCGTACAGGTCCAGGAACTCCTGCACGGACGCATACGTCTCGGCGCGCAGGCCAACGGATCGCACCATGCGACTGATCATCTGACGTACGCCCGCATCGTCATCGACGACGAACACAAGACCAGGTTCCGCTTGGATTGTCACGGCGCATCTCCGGCCAGAACACTGGGTAGCGATAGATGAAGTGTTACACCGCGCCCGACGTTGCGTGTCATCCAAAGGCGCCCTCCATGGGCTTCGGCGATGGAACGACTGATCACGAGCCCCATGCCCAAACCGGTGGGCTTGGTCGTGAAGAAAGGCTCGAAGATGCGCGCGGCGGCCGCGTCGGTCAAGCCGGGACCAAAGTCACTGACACGGACAACGATGCCTTGCGATTCATCCGGCCGCGCCGCAATCTTCAGTGTGCGCGTGCCGGCGGGCATTTCCATCATGGCTTCCAAGCCGTTGTGCACGAGGTTCAGGATGATCTGCTGGATCTGGATGAGGTCGCCGCGGACAGTGGGGAGATGCGAGCTGATTTCGAACTGAATGCGGGCGTCATGTTGCCGGGCATCCGCCTCCGCGAACTCAGCGATGTCCTCGATCACGCGCTGGATATTCAGAACCACAGGCTCCCGTTGCTGCAGCCGAAGGGAGTCGCGCAACCGATGGATGACGTGGGCCGCGCGATTGCCGTACGTGACAATGTCACGAAGTGCTACACGCACTTCGGCGAAATCGGGAGGATCCTGAGTCATCAGCCTCTGCGCGGTCTGGGCGTTGCCGACAATCGTGCACAGTGGCTGGTTGAGCTCGTGGGCGAGTTGAGCTGTCAACTCACCCATCGTGCTCAGCCGAGCCATGTGCAGGAGTGCGGCCTGATGCCGGCGCGCCTCCTCTTCAGCTTGTTTGCGGGCGGTAATATCCTGCGCGGCCCCCAGAATGCGCACAACGCAATGGGCACGCTCATCCCATGTGGGCTGCGCATGATCACGTAACCAACGTACCTGCCCATCGTGGATCACGATGCGAAACTCGGTGGTCATGGCCTGCCCCGTCAACAGCATCTGGGCACGCCGCTGCACAATCGGACGATCATCCGGGTGCGCAATGCGTTCCAACCCGTTTACCGGTTCCAGCTCCTCCGGCGCGTATCCAGTGATGCGTGCAAAGGCGTCCGTCACCCACTCTTTGCAGAAGGAGCCGTCCGATTCGACCCGGAAGGCGTAGGCGAAGTCCGACGTCAACTCTGCGACGAGACGGTAGCGTTCCTGGCTCTTGTGCAGGGCCTCCTGCACCTGCTCACGCTCGGCAATCTGGAGGCGCAGCCGTTCGTTCGCCGTCGCCAACGCGGCGGTGCGCTCGCGGACACGTGCCTCGAGCTCGTTGCGCGCCCGCCGCAGTTCGGCCTCAGCAGCTTTCAACTCACCGATGTCCGTGTCGATCCCCAGCACACCACAGACTTGGCCAGCGTCGTCACGGAGCGGCACCTTGCTGGTCAGCAACTGGGCCACGCGCCCATCGGCCTGCCGTTCGGCTTCCTCGATGTTCAGCACGGCCTCGCCTGTTGCAAACACACGTTCGTCACACTGGCGAAACCAGTCGGCCTGGTCGCGTTCCCAGGCAAGTTCGTAGTCGGTCCTGCCCGCGATATCCGCAGGGCTTGGCACTCCGGCAGCCCGGGCGAACGCCGCATTGCAGCCCTGGTAGCGGCCCGCGCGGTCTTTCCAGTATACCCCACAGGGAATATGCGCAATGATGCTATCCAGCAGCGTGCGCTGCGCCCGCAGCGCATCCTCCGCCTGCTTGCGGTCGCTGATATCCCGAATGCTGGAGCGGTGCCCCAGGCAGTGGCCCTCACGGCCGTGAATCGGCTGCCACGATATAGCCGCCCAGCGCACCGCGCCGTCCTTGCGCTGCACGCGAAAGGGCACGTCGTTGCCGCACGACCCGGCTATCGCACCTTCAAGCACCCGCACAATCTGCGCCCTGTCGGCCGGGTGCACGAGCGGCAGCGGATACTCTGGCATGCTGAGGCACTCCGCGACCGAGTAGCCTGTAAGACGTTCCACGGCGGCGTTTACCCACAGGAGTTGACCATCAGGAGCAACCCACGATTCCAAGTCATACGTGTAATCCGCTACGGCGCGAAAGTGCTCCTGCGGATCGATCGACGCAGCGGCTGCGGTGTCCGCCATCGGTGTGCCGGGCTCCAGTTTCGCTAGCCTGGCGCGCAGCCGCCGCAGTTCGGTGAGTAGCTCCGCTTTGGTCTTACGTGAGTCCGGCATGTCGATTCCCTCGTCGCCTGCCCGCGGCTCGGAATCGGCTCACTGACTGAGGTCTCCGGCAGCCTCCGGCTGATAGAGCAGTTCATCGATTCGCAGATGCAGCAGGCCGGTGGGTGTCTCCCACCGAATCTCGTCGCCCACCCGATAGCCTAGCAGCGCTGCGCCGAGTGGGCTGAGAATCGAGACGCGGTCATCCTCACGCGCCTGCTGCAAATACACAAGTGTCACAACGCGCTGCGTACCGGTGTCCAGATCCGTCAGGCGCAGCTTCGTGTTCATCGTGATCACGTCCGGAGGACTCTCCACCGGCCGCACGACTTCGGCTCGGTCGAGTTCCCCATCCAGGGCGCGCAGCGGCTCCAGATCCAGCATGCCACTGATCGCGTCCAATACCATGCGGCCCAAGTGATCCATGTCACTCACGGTCATGCAAATGTGTCTTTCAGCCATGGCCAGACTCCTTTCGACGGTGGCAGGTGCATCGCCGGCGCCAGGCTCATGCAGTTCATTCGCGCTTCTTCGCGGTCTTCTTGCGCGCCGCCCGGGGCCCGTGCAAGACCGCCCCAACGTTGCCGATCAGGGCTACTGCAGCGGGGTGCCTGACACAGCGTTCGACGCTGATCGCATAGAGCCGCTCTTGCGCCTCACCCATTGGAGCAACAACTTGAAGCCCTTTCCGATTCGTGATCTCGCGGGCCGCGGCATTCGGTATCGCGAAGAACCCGACGCCGCAATGGCCGCAGGCATTCAAAAGCACCGTGTCCTCGAACTCGGCGACAATCTGCGGGCGGACGCCGACCGACTCGAACCACTCATCGATGGGGCGGCGCAGCGACGTGTTGAAGGTCGGCAGCAGCGGTCCAGCAGTAGAACAGGTGGTGGTAATTGAGCGAGTCCATGGTTGAAGCGTACTTCGGATTCAGCGAACACTCAATGCGATATCATCTGTCTTGTTAACGATCGCTGAGCCCCCGGATAAATCGGTTGCAGAAGGAAACAAGGAAGTGGTCGTCGATATTGAGGACGGGAACGGCCCGCGCCGAGATCCGGACGTGCGTTGGTGCCCCATCGCCCACCCCGTCGCTGCGCGAAGTGGGGCGGGGCACCCGCCGTCCCGTTGTACGGCTGCCAGAGCGAATACCCAGCAGTGGGTATCGATGATCCGAAACACGGCTGACAGCTGACAGAAGGAGGCCGCAGATACCACGAAGCAAACACATCAGGATCATCATCACGTCTGACGGCACGTGCGCCGTGGACGCGATCAACTTCACCGGACCATCGTGCCAGACGCAGATCGCCGTCGACAGGTCACGCGTTCCGCGAATTGCGGACCCGATGTGCCCAGCCACATGTGCCATGCAGGGTCCGTGACGACCACTGGGGCATGGTCCCAGCGACGTTGCCAGCAGCTCCGACCAAGTATATGCTTGGAGCCGCCATTCGGTGTTCGGTGACCGACGCCGGCCCTCGCACGCAGTTTGCTCGCTCTGGACCGGGGTCACTCGGGTTGATGGATCGCGCGGCACGAGGATGTCACGGCGGGCGCGCCCGGCAACATCCCCGTAGATCAAACGGCGACGGAGGACAACAATGTATCCGAGGACAGCGATTACACTCGTTACGTCACTATGCTTGCTCGTCACCATCACAGGATGCCAACAACCACCCAAGGGCGACCAGCTGGCCCAATCGGCTCCACCGACTGGGAAAGAGCGAGATTCGGAGCCGGGCTGGACCATCGGCTGGTCTCAGCTCAAAACGGGAATGGACGCTGTCGAAGTCCTGTCGCTGCTCAACGAGCCCAAGCACGTGAAGATCAGTAAGGTCAACACGACGTGGTACTACTCCGACCGCCGAGCTGAGGGGCCGCACGTCGTATTCGACACGCGGCAGATGCGGCTCGAGCGGTGGCGGGCCCCGCAGAGTCGCTGACACGGTCTCGACGCCCTGTGAGGTCGCCTGAGCGGCACAAGCTCGCGTGGATCGCCGCGGGCTTCGGCTGATGTGTGTCGCTGGCGCCGTGCGCGTGATCACGCGTTATCTTGCAGATCGACGTTCGCCTTCTCGCCGACGATGGGAAGCGCCTCGTGATTGGACCGTATGTGAATGTCGCGTTGCGGGAAAGCAATCTCGATGCCTGCCTTGCGGAACTCCTGATCGATGGCGTTGTTGATGTCGTCGAGTGTACACAGGTAGTGGTCAATCGACCCGATGTACACGCGGGCTTCGAAGTCCAGCGAGCTTTCGCCGAAGCCCATGAACAGGATTCGCGGCGCCGGGTCCGCCAAGACATTGGGATGCTCACGCACGATGCGCGTGAGCACCTCGCGTGCCAACTGCGTGTTGGAGCCGTAGGCAATCCCGACGGGCATGATCAATCGCAGCACCGAATCGGACAGCGTCCAGTTCACAACCTTGCCCGTGATGAACTCCTTGTTCGGGATGATCAGTTCCTTCCGGTCCCACCCGACGATCGTTGTCGCCCGTGTGCGGATTCGCGTAACCGTGCCGCTGATGTCCGCCACGGTCACGGTGTCGCCGATGCGAATCGGACGCTCAAAGAGCAGCATCAGTCCTGACACGAGGTTTGCGAAGATCTCCTGGAGTCCGAAGCCGAGACCAACGGTCATGGCGGCAACCAGCCATTGTACCTTGGCCCAGCCGACGCCGATCTGGCCGAACGCCACGATCACCCCGACAACGGTGATGGTGTAGCGTGTAATCGCCGTGGCTGCGAACCGACCGCCGGCGTCGATCGGAAGTCGTTGCAGAATGGTGATCTCCAGGAGCCCCGGGATGTTCTTGACGGCCACGACCGTGATCAGGGCCACAAGGCCGGTAAGCCCGAGGTCAGCCAGTGTGATTGGAATGTCCTTGCTGAACTCGTCCACGCGCGTGCCACCGTCCGCCGTTGGCACCGTCTCGTAGGTTTGCTCCGTGATGCTCCAGAGCGGCGGCAACTCGCGAAGCACACCGAGGGCCGGGAGTGCTTCCGCCCAGATCCCCCACAGGGTGACGATGCCGACGACCGTCAGCGTCACGCGCACGAGTTGCAGCGTCTGCTTGTTGATTACCGCGACATTGAGCTTGTCTTCTGGGATAGCCGCGACTTCCGGTTCAACCGGCGTCGCCGATTCACTCTCCTTCTGTTGCCGTTGCAGCGCCGCGCGGCCGCGGGCATCGGCAATCGCGCGGCGGCGCGTTTGCAGCAGGAGCCAGCGTTCCACCACCGCGCGCAGAACCATCAACCCTAGGAGCAGCCATACGGTTTCGATGAATCGAGCGCCCAGATAGAGCGCTGTGTAGAAGTACCCCAGTATCGCGGCAATCACGAGTGAGACCGGGAGAGCCAACGCAAGGAGGTACCAGATGTGTCGCAGGCGGGAAAGCCAGCTTCCCGGCTGACGCTGAAGCACGGGCCCGAGAATCGGCCCCGCCGGTCGCAGAACGCGCTGCACGAATAGTGCGATGGCCAGGAATGCAACGACAAACGCAAGTCGGCCAAGCGAGTCCTTCGCGCCTTCGATCGTCTGCGCCTCCAGCGTGGCAAAGATGAAGAACGTGGGCACCAGCACGGCAGTCGCCCATGCGACATGACGCTTCAGGAGGGTCAGCGACCGCTTGTTCCAGCGAAAGTGTTTTTCGGCCAGCCCGTTTCGCCGTGCCAGTTGCCGCAACGATTGCAGCGTGAGCACGATCAGAGCCGTTGCATTGAGACCACTGGCAACCGCTTTTGAGAAGTCGGTTGTGTTGTATGGCGAGGCGATAGCCCATCCGGCAAACCAGAGTGTTGCCGGCCAGCGCACGGTCAAGCCAACCGTCGCGAACAGCACCCCGACGGTCTGTCCCATGCTGTCCTTGGATGGCTTGGTTACCGTCTCGCCGGCTTCGCGCACCAGGCGCACGAGCCACGGTGATGCCACCCAGAGCACGATGAGCAAAACCAGACCCGCCACCGTCGGGCTGGGGTTGGCGCGCAGCGTACCGCCGACCGACTTGAAGACAGTCCCCCAGCCGGTCGGGTCAAGCAGCCACGCGAGCGCCTCGTGTCCGTGCTGCACATCGGCCCGATTGGGCAATCCGCCGCTCTTGATCCAGAGGATCTTCTCGTCAACGTAGTCCTCGAAGCGCTTGATGGTCTTGACCAGGTCGCGTTCCTTGCTGTCGAGGTCGACAAGCTTGTCGAAAACCCGGTCGTAATCCTTCAGCAGGCCATCCGTATCAGCACGGAGGGTGACGATCGCTTCTTCCGCAGCCTGGCGGATCATGGTTCGCTGTTCGTCACTCGTGCCCGCATCGATCGACGTCATGATGCCGGCAACGATCACGTCCACGTTCACCAGTTCGCTACGACGATCCTCAAGCTCCATCATCGCGAGTTGGGCGGTGCTGATTCTGTCCTTCCGCTGACGGAGGTTGCGCTCATACTGGCGCAGGCTGGGGAGATTGCCGCGGTGCTTGCGCAGGAGTTGACCGATGGCATTCGTCAGACCGGTCGCGTTCACGCGCCGCTTGATCTTGTCGAAGTCCTGGCTCAACTGGGCCAGCAGGGTATCCGTCTCGACCACTTGCGCGTCGACTTGTTTGCTCTCGGCCTGGAGCTCCTTCGCGCGGAGCGCCAACTGCTCGCGTTCCTTGGCGAGCGGCCGGATGGCTGGATGAGCATGCTTCAACTGTTCACGCGCCTCGCGGAGTGCGGCCTCCGACTCCTGGCGCGCTCTCTCCTGGACGAGCTTCTGCCACGCAACAAGGAGCTTGTCGAGATGGCTGACGCGTCGGGCAGACCGGTCGAGCCGAGCCTGAAGCAAGTCGCGGCGAGCGTCGTAACTGAGCAGTTCGTTGTTGTAGGCCTCGATCTCACGCTCGACCGCCAGACGCCGTGCTTGACTGAGGGCTTGCTGCGCCAGTCGGACGACGGCCAGAGTTTCCACCTCGGGGCTCGGGGGCGTCTCGGCCAGCGCTTGCAGGCGTGTCTTGGCGGCCGTCAGAAGTTCCGGAACCTCCTTGCGTCGCGCCGTTCGCCGATCACGTTCCCGTTCCCAATCTGCGAGCGACTTCTTCTCTGCCTCCAAGTCACTCTGAACCTGGCGAAGACGTTGATCGAGGTCCGCGCGGGTAGCGTCGACCGGCACATCCGGCGTCGGCTCGCCGAACGAGGTCGCGAGTTCAGCCTGGATCGACCTGAGCGTCTCTGGCGCCTTCTGACGTTCGACTTCGTACTCAGCCGCCTTGGTGACCCACTGCTCGGCGATTTCGAGTTGCTGAATCGCTTGCGTGTACAGGCCCACCGCTTTCGACTTCGCGTCTTCCGCGAGATCTGCCGCTTCCTGCACCTGTTTGAGCTGCAACTGGAGTCCACTGAGCGATAGCGACGGCTGGGGAACTGCCGGCTGCGTTGTTGTGGCCGGTTGAGACTGGGCCTCGTTCGTGGCGGGATCCTGCGGCTGTTGGCCCATGGCCGCGTTGGGCAGCAGGAGAGCCGCGGTGCAGACGAGTTCAAGCCAGATGGTGCGGCCCGTGTGCATCGGAAATCGCATGTCGATCACTGCCTCCGGAAAGAGGTCGTTTCGGGCGAAGGCTCTTCAGCCAGGGGCACGCAGCCGGAACCCACGCGACACCATTGTCGGGAGTGTCGCCCTCGATCACCAGCCTGCGGTCGTCGGCAGACGGGATCCGGCTGGCGTGCGCGGGTCAGGCTTCCGATCCCGGGCGCTCGAGCGGACGTTCGCCCAGCCAGCCTTTGCGCCGGAAGTACACGATCATCCCGACGGCGACCATGACCATGGCAGCCAGGAGGAGTGGATAGGCCCAGGGAGTGTGCAGCTCCGGCATGTTCTCGAAATTCATCCCGTAAACGCCGGCCATGAAGGTCAAGGGGATGAAGATGCTGGCCATGATCGTCAGGACCTTCATGACCTCGTTCTGACGGTTCCCGACGCTGGACAGATACACGTCCATGAGGCCGCCGGCCAGCTCGCGGTATGTTTCGATGGCGTCCATGATCTGCACGCAATGGTCATAGCAGTCGCGCAGGTACACGCGGACGGTGTCGGTGATGAGCGGGTTCTCGTCGCGAATCAGCGCATTGATCGCTTCGCGCTGAGGCCAGATCGCCCGACGCACTGCCAGAAGATCCCGTTTGACCTGGTGAATCTCATGCAGGACCGCTGGTCGCGGGCTGGCCACGATCTCGTCTTCAAGACCTTCCAGCTTCTCGCCAAACATCTCCATGATCGGGTAGTAACCGTCAATGACGGCATCGAGCAGCGTGTACGCGAGGTAGCTGGGCCCGGAGCTACGGAGAATCGGCCCTCCCTGCCGGAGCCGATTACGGATGGGGTCGAATACGTCACCGCTGTGCTCCTGGAATGTGAGCACGTAGTTCGGGCCAACGAACAGGCTGACCTGTTCAGGCTCAATCCCCTCGTCACGCAACAGCGCCATGCGCGTGATGCACAGCGTGTGCTCCTCAAACCGCTCGATCTTCGGCCGCTGCGGTACATTGACAACGTCCTCCAACGCGAGAGGGTGAATCGAAAACAGGTCGGCAAACCCCCGCAGCACTTCCTCGTCGCCGAGTCCCTGGACGTCGATCCAGCAGACCGCGCTGTCTTCGAGCAGGTTCTTCAGCTCGGCCACCGCCTCGATGTCGTGCTCCTCCAGGTGATCCGGCTTGTACTTCATGACCCGGATGACCGGGCATTCAGCATGCGAATTGATCATGAGTGTGCCGGGTTTCGACCCTGCCGGCGGGTGTCGTTTGCGGAACATGACCTTCTCCGTCTGTCAGGCCCAAAGGCGGACGATGTGCGTGCTGAGTGTCGGCTCGGACAATGATGCCAGTTCTTTGGACGGCCGGCAAGCGACGGGGGATCGGTACGACCCGACATTCGCCGCCACTCCACGGTGCCGATGGGGCCGTCAGGAAGCAGCTTCGAGGCCGATTGGCCCCGGAATCGTGGTTCACGACCTCGTCTGTAAGTCGTAGAATCGTGTCCGTGACGCGGCGAATCCAACGAAACACATGATGGGGCCCCTGCGACTGCCGCGGGAATGAAGGGAGATAAGCTATGCGTGTGTCTCATGGTGCCACAAGCCGAATGCTCCTGTCCGCGATGCTGACCGGCTTGCTGTGCACGGGTTGCCCACCTTCGACGCCTTCCGAGACGGAGACTCTCGAGTTCGGCGTTGAGAGAAACGGAACGCTGCGCGGCGGAGACAATCGCACGTTTCTGCTGCCCGTTGAAGCCCACGCTCGGTACGCCATCTCACTTGTCGGCACCGCTGGCTCGCTGGGCGTGCCAGACCTGCGGGCGGAAGTCCGCGGACAGACCTCTCCGGAAAACGTCGTGCTCGACGTCCGAGGGCTCTCGCTGTTCCGGCCCGAGGTCGTTAAGGGATTCCTAGCGCTGGAAGACGGCGTCCTCGAGTTCTACCTTGAGAACAGGACGGAAGGGCTCACGCTGGAGCAGGGCTTTCTTCGTTTCCTTCTCGGCGATGCCAGTCTGGCCCAATACCGGGTCCGCGCGTACGAGCTCGGCCCTGACGACCACGGACGGACGCCGGCGAACGCCACCCGTCTCACCGACGAGGGCGAATCGGTGCTCGGGACACTTGTCTTCGGTAACGACTTCGACTACTTCGTGCTCGCGGTCCAGGATGGCCGTCAGTACGAGGTCGTGTTCGAGACATCCGGCCAGGCCAAGCTCGCCACCAGCTTCATCGACCGGTTCGACGAGTTCAACTTCGAAGCCGCAACACCGGGGGGCGCGCAGTTCCAGCTCGACGCGGTGAGCGGAACAGCTGCTGTCAAACGCTTCACCGCGAACCGAAGCGAGGACATGCTTCTCGGTGTGGCCCCGGGCGTGGAGAACCTGCTGGCGGGCATCTTCGGCGTGCCAGCGGGCTTCAGCAGCTTCCCCGTTCGTTACGCGATCACCGTCACATCATCCACTGGCGGCGAGTTGGTGGCAGGCCAACCCGTCGAGGATGTCGTGCCCGAGGGCGATGCGGTCGAGTACTTCATCGCTCTGCCGCCCGGTACCGAGCAGTTCGTCACAGAGCTCACGGGCCCGACGTCGTTGATTGCATACATCAACCCAGGCGAGCCCGGCTCCGCCCTGGATTTCCAGGACTTCGTCTCGCCCTTCGTTGAGGGCGAAGCTACTACTATTGCGACTGATGCCGCGCCGGGCGTCGAGCGGTATTACTTCAATGTGACCACGCTCAGCGGACGGCCCGCGGACTTCTCGCTTCGAGTAACGCCTGAGTAGCCGGAGCCTCGGGAGTAACCGACATGGCACGTTGGAAACTGGTCGCACTGGCGGTCGTCGCGATCGTGGCCATCATCGTGGTTGTGCAGAACACGCAGGCCGTCGAAACCAGGCTTCTCTTTGTCACCGTGACGATGCCAAGAGCCGTCTTGTTGTTCGTCACCTTGGTGATCGGGTTTGTGATCGGGGTGTTGGCCGCCGAGAAGATTACCCGCCGCCGCGCCGTCAAGGCCGATGGTGGTTAGGCCTCTCCGCGGACACGACCATGACCGCCTGCCCTGAAGTGCCGTCAAAATCTCGAAGCGGCGCGCCACCCTTTCATCGGTCGACCGCGGACGTCGGGCTGCGAATCCGCACAGGGCAAGCAGGATGAAGCGCGATGCACAAGTGAACGACGCGGGCCGGTCCCACAAGCTCGGGACGTTTGCCGGCGTGTTCACTCCCAGCATCCTCACGATTCTGGGCATCATTCTCTTCCGTCGCGTTGGCTACATCGTCGGAATCAGCGGTCTTGCCCAAACGCTGGCGGTCGTTGCATTCGCGACACTGATCAGTGTTCTGTCGAGTATGTCGCTGTCGGCGATCGCGACGAACATCCGGGTCAAGAAAGGCGGCGACTACTACCTGATATCGCGGACGCTTGGTGTGGAGTTCGGCGGGGCGATCGGGCTGGTGCTCTTCCTCGCGCAGGCCGTATCCATCGCGTTCTACTGCATCGGCCTTGGGGAGGCGTTGGCTGGCTTGAGCGGCTGGGCGCACCCGCGCGCAGTGCAGTTCATTGCCGCGGCCGCGGCCGCCCTGCTCTTCGTGCTGGCTTGGTTCGGCGCTGACGTCGCGTCGAAGTTTCAGTATGTCGTGATGCTCGTTCTTGGCTGCGCGATCGGGGCGTTCTTCTGGGGCGCAAGCGGAGCGTGGTCGAGTGATTTGTTCGCACAATCGTGGTTCCTGGACGAGAGTGGCGGAAACTTCTGGCTCGTGTTTGCCCTCTTCTTCCCGGCGGTCACGGGTTTTACGCAGGGCGTGAGCATGTCAGGCGACCTCCGCGACCCGGCTCGCAGCCTGCCGCGTGGCACGTTCGTAGCCGTCGGGCTTTCCACGATTGTGTACTTGGGCGTCGTGCTGGCGTATGCCGGTGCTACGCCGACATCCGAACTCGCGACAGACTACGAGGCGATGCGCAATGTGGCCCGCTTTCCGTGGTTGATTGATGCTGGAGTGATCGCTGCGACACTGTCATCTGCGACGGCCTCGTTTCTCGGTGCGCCGCGCATTCTCCAGTCACTGGCAGGCGACAAGATCTTTCGCGTCTTGACGCCGTTCGCCAAGGGGCATGGGCCGTCGGAGAACCCGCGGCGTGGCGTCCTGCTCAGCGCGGGTATCGCGCTGATCACTATCGCGCTGGGCAATCTGAACGTGATCGCCCCGGTCGTCTCGATGTTCTTTCTCATCTCGTACGGCCTGCTGAACTACGCAACCTACTTCGAGGCGCGAGCGGGAAGCCCCTCGTTTCGTCCGCGATTCCGGTGGTTTGACCAGCGGCTCAGCCTGGCCGGTGCCCTGGCCTGCCTGTGCGCGATGCTGGCGATCGACGTGACGGCCGCGATCGCCAGTGCGGCGATCATGTTCGGCATCTTCCAGTACCTGAAACGCACCGCCGGTCCAGCTCGGTGGGCAGACAGCAGCCGAGCGCATCATTTCCACGTGATTCGGGACAATCTGCTCGCGATGGCCGCCGAGCCCGAGCACCCACGGGACTGGCGTCCACACATCCTGGCTTTCTCGGACGATGCTCCGCGTCGGGAGAAGCTGCTGCGGTTCGCCGCATGGATCGAGGGCAAGACCGGATTGACCACGGCCGTTCGTGTCATCACGGGGGAGGGCCCTCTGATTCGACAGGAACGGGCGAAAACGGAAGACGAGCTCCGAGCCGACCTTGCTCAGAGGGAATCTCAATCATTCGCGCTGTGCATCAGCACGCCAGACCTGCTGGTGGGAGCCCGGATGCTGCTCCAGGCGTACGGCGTAGGACCGCTCCGGGCCAACACAATCCTCTTGAACTGGCTTGAGCAATTGCCAGGGCGTCACGACGACGAGAAAGAACGCCGTTACGGATCCTACCTGCGTGCCGCTCTGCGGCTGGAGCGGAACGTGGTCGTGTTGGAGGCAGAGAACGACGAATGGGAGGCCCTTCTCGATACCCCAGCCAATGAGCGCCGCATAGACGTTTGGTGGTTGGATGATGCCAGTAGCCGGCTCTTGCTGCTGATGGCGTACCTCATGACACGCACCGAGACTTGGGCCGACGCGACCATCCGGGTGGTCGCGGCCGCGGACCCGGACAAGGGCACGGTGGCCTCGCAGGAACACTTGCAGAATATGATGGCTGACGTACGCATCGACGCGGACGTCCGGATCATCGCGGCCGTCGACGCGGACGCCGTAGCCACGCACTCGGCGGACGCTACGATCGTGCTCCTGCCGATGCGGCTCAAGGGCGACCAGCCGCTCGACCCCTTCGGAGGGCCAATCGATGATCTGGTCTCGCGTTTGCCGGTGACGGCATTGGCGATTGCAGGTGAGCAGATCGACCTCACCGCTGAGCCGGACGAGGGACAGGAAGGAGCGCTGGCGGCTCTTCTGGATCAGGCGGAGAACCTGGAGCGGCGCGCGAAGGAGGCGGAGAGCGACGCCGGTAAAGCTGCCGAAGCCGCCGAGGCGGCCGTGCAGCGGCTCTGGGAGGGTGCCAGTCACGGCGCACGCGATGAGCTCGATCGATTGCGCAAGGACGCGGACGAAGCCCGCGCGGCCGCAATGGAGGCCGCACGCCGAGCGGCCAGAGCACGTGCCGTCGCCGATGCGTCTGTTCGCGAGATTCCCGAGGAACACCGCGCTGCGCCGAATCGCGAGAAAGCGGGCCCATGAGGAAGCGCCAAGGTTGAAGTAACGGACGCCGGTGCTCGGACACCTGCGTCAGTCTCGGGAAGC
>Ga0272441_10004422_pt1 | contig 25467 bp, 26 predicted proteins | sample SSMProp6N_FD_193582 | JGI IMG/M metagenome (GOLD analysis project Ga0272441, IMG submission 193582) | Marine sediment archaeal communities from Little Sippewissett salt marsh, Falmouth, MA, United States - SSM-Prop-6N | ecosystem: Environmental > Aquatic > Marine > Wetlands > Sediment ...
GGAATGTCCAGGTACATGTTGATAAGCAACGTCGTGGCAGAACGGCACGGAGTCTCTGGCGTTGGATGAAACGTCGTGCAGCCATCGAACCGGGGATCGGGCATTTAAAACGGGAACACCGGATGGATCGGAATCGCCTCAAAGGAACCGAGGGAGATCGGGTAAATGCGATCCTAAGTGCAGCGGGTATGAACTTCTGGAAGCTGCAGCGCTTCGCTGCCGCTTTTTTGCGTCTCCTGTTTCTATATTGCTTTGGTTGCCAAAGAACTTACGTATACTGAATCATAGCAAATAAAGGCTTTTTCAGGATCGACTAATTTACTCGTTCCCCCGTAGCTGTCTTTGAGAGAAACGACCCGACCTCCCGGCGAAAGGAGCGTAAAGAGAGTATTGCTTATCGCCGCCATACCGGTAGCAAAGCCCGTCGCCGCCTCCGCCCCCTCGAGGTCGCGAACCTTTTCCTCAAAAACCCGCACCGTGGGATTGGTATTCCTGCTGTAGATGTGGCCCGCTTTTCTGCCCTGCCCTACTTGAAGCCACTCATCGAGATCATCATAACCAAAGGAAACACTCTGCACCACGGGAACTTGGGTCGAACGCTCCCACATCTCCCCCTTTTCGCCTGCCCAGACCGCCGTAGTTCCCGCCTTTGGGCTTCTCTTCTCAGCCATAGAGATCAGTCCTCATCCTGCTGTTTCTTTTCAGAAGAGTCGTTTTTTTCTTCCTTTTTTCCCTTGCGAATAATCGACACGGTGATAAAGATAATGATACCCCCAATGAGAAGGCTCAGTCTGTCACCACTCCAGAGACCGTAGATGAAATCCGCCGCCCCGAGGATAATGAAGAAGATAGGTACATATTTTCTCATTTTGATGGTGTCTCCTCCCTTTTCGAATCAGTCAAGAATCTCATAACTGCTTATCTGGACAGACGATCGCAGATTACTCAATATGCGCTCCAGCAATATACCCTCATTCGTATCGTAGGAGTATCCAAAGGTCGCCCGCACCCCCAGCGATATAAACTGCACCGCACGATCGAGTGCAATGGGGAGACTGTCTCCCTGAAGAAGACTGCCGACGATGACACTGGTAAAGGCATCTCCCGTACCGGGATAGCTGGCAGGTAAATACTCGCAGATCACCTTCCAGAACCGGTTGTCCCTCTTATTATATGCAATCACCGATGTCTTGCTGCAATCTTCATTCTCATGAATACCGGTAACGATGACGATTCGGGGACCCCGTTCTGCAAGCTCTCCGATCCACTCCTTGATCTCGGGTGACGAGATGTAAGGTGTATAGGTCTTATCGAGAAGAAGGGACGCCTCCGTCAGATTTGGCGTGATAACATCGGCTTTTCTAATCAGCGACTGCATTTCACGGACCATATCCGCACCGAGAGGCCCGTAGAGGGAACCGTCATCACCGAGAACCGGATCCACCACAACCAGTTGATCCTCATGGGCAAAATGGCTCATAAAATCCATGACCGTATCGATCTGCCGGTGAGAACCGAGGAATCCGCTGTAGATGGCATCAAAGCTCATGCCGAGATCCTTCCAGTGCCGGATATAGGCATCCATCTGATCGGTCAGGTCCACAAAATGGTAATCCTTGAATTTACTGTGCGTCGAAAGAACCGCCGTCGGCAGTGGACAGACCTGGATTCCCATGGTGGAAAGTATGGGAATTACCACCGTTAGCGACGCGCGTCCGAAACCCGATAAATCATGTATTGCAGCTACTCTCTTGACGGGATTTTTCATTGCTCCTTCGCCCCTCTTTCATCGCCTTTGTACAGGATGGAACGTATGCTCGGGCTTTTTATCGCTCTATCAATCACTTGGATAGTATAGAGCCACGGCTTAGGCATATCCTGACATCTTGCCCGTGATGGTTTCTATATCGACCCGTAGAACGGCAGTCTTTTCGACTTCTTTTTCCGGGTACTCAAAGGATTGTTCCGAATAGTTCCTCATAATGATTTCGAGAGCCCTGAGTTTCTCATCACTATCTTCAATAAACCGTGCTTCCCCAGATCCTATCACACTTTTATATCTGACATTCCAGTTACATGCCTTATCCGACGGAATGGGATCGCCATCACTGTCGAATTCAAAACATACCCTGCCGTTCTTCCTGAGGATATCAATTTTTTTCCCTTTAGGGAAACTGTGGAAGTAGAGGGAACTGCCATCATAGCCGAAGGAGAGCGGAACAATATAGGGCCCGTCATCATCCGAAAGGCCGAGTCTGCATACCTTTGATTCTGCAATAATGGAATCGATCACCTCTCTCTCGGTGATCTCCTTGTCTTTTCTTCTCATCGTGTGCCTCTCTATAGTTTCATTTTTCGTCTGATATACCAGACGAGCAAAATACTCATAGCAATAACCGAAAGGATTCGCAAGGAGGTTACGGCCCCCCTCGTCTTCTTCGCGGGGAGATTACTCACCGGCATCGCCTTGACAGTATCGCCGCTTTTATAATCCGCCGCATACAAAGGTGGGACCATATCCATGAGAAAGGCGCTCTCATATGAAGAGTGCAGGAGTTCTTCCATCTTCCCTCCAACGTGAACCGGGTCTATACCACAGAAAAGAATGAGACAGACGAGGAGGATTCCTGCAGCTATGGGTCTTTTAGGTATATTCATCGGCACACTGACAGGAGTGCAAAAAAAGATGGCGGTTCCTCTGCAGAGAGAACCGCCATAGCATAGTCTTCTGATATACGGTGCTATACGATTCCCTGAGCCATCATCGCCTTCGCTACCTTTATGAATCCAGCAATGTTCGCTCCGTTCACATAATTACCGGGCGTGCCATACTCATCGGCCGCACTTATACATACCCTGTGAATATTCTTCATGATTCTCTTGAGATAATTATCCACTTCCTCACCGGTCCAAGTCAGGCGGAGGCTGTTCTGCGTCATCTCGAGACCCGATATGGATACGCCACCGGCATTAGACGCCTTGCCCGGCGCATACAATGTCTTGTTTTCAAGGAATATATTGATACCCTCGGGAACGGTCGGCATGTTAGCGCCTTCGCTGACCACTTTTACACCATTTGCAATGAGATTGGCCGCGTCTTGTGCGTTAATCTCGTTTTGTGTCGCACAGGGGAAGGCACAGTCGGCCTTGTGATTCCAGAGGGGATTATAATTAAGGGAGGAATCGATCGGCGTATAAACCGCATCGGGATATTTTTCGGCATATTCCTTGATACGTCCGCGTTCGACGTTTTTAAGGTACATGACATAATCGAGTTTTTCCTTGTCAATGCCCGACTCATCATAGATATACCCCAGTGAATCCGAGAGGGTTACCACCTTTCCTCCCAGCTCCAGCACCTTTTCAACAGCATACTGGGCCACGTTTCCGGAGCCGGAGATAAGGCAGGTCTTGCCTTCCAGGGTTTCACCTTTCGTTGCCAGCATCTCGGCGGCAAAGTAAATGGTACCATACCCGGTCGCCTCGGGACGAATCAGGCTTCCACCCCATTCGATTCCTTTCCCCGTCAAGACACCGGTAAACTCATTCCGGAGCTTCTTGTACATTCCGAAGAGATAGCCTATCTCCCGTGGGCCGACGCCGATGTCACCGGCGGGTACATCCGTGTTCGGACCGAGGTGTCTGAACATCTCAAACATAAAGCTGTGACAAAACCGCATTACCTCATTGTCGGATTTTCCTTTGGGATCAAAGTTAGCACCACCCTTGGCGCCGCCCATGGGAAGTGTCGTCAGGGCGTTCTTATAGGTCTGCTCAAATGCCAGAAACTTAAGGATACTCAGATTGACAGAGGGATGAAAACGTAAACCGCCCTTGTAGGGACCAATGGCGCTGTTCATCTCGATGCGATATCCCTTGTTGATCTGAACGTCACCCCTGTCATCAACCCAGGGAATCCGAAACATTATCGTTCGCTCAGGCTCTACCATCCGCTCCAACAGCTTTGCCGCACGATACTCAGGATGCTTATCAAGAACAGGCTTTACCGATTCGGCCACTTCGGTAACTGCTTGCAAAAACTCAATCTCACCGGGATTGCATTCTTCACACATCTTAATAAATTCTTGCATCTTTCATTCTCCTAACATTGACTTTTAACTTCTTTGATCCCTTCACCTCTTCCGAATTGCTTAGCCCGGTTATTACAAAATACTCTCCCCTCAAGTCCTGAAAGGATATGAATGACAGGTGTAACGTTGTCTTCCGAACCCTCTTCAAGTCAGCAGCAAATTCACAGTAATTTCTGCAGGGAGAACAACACGACCATACTCTCTCCAACCCTCTATTTGTAGTAGGTTGCAGAGCTATTCGCTAAAGCTGAGCGTCCCTTATCACATCCCGGGCCATACCTCAAGGATATTCGGATCGCCAAAAAGCTTCTTCCCGTCTACTTTCCGAGAGATTCTTCCCCAGTCAAACACATATCGACGATCACTCAGACGGAGAAAATTCTCGATTGAGAACAGAATGATAAGGAATAACGATTATAAGTTATCTTTTGCTCTCTCTACACACTTCCCTTCCACCACTGCAGAGACGTTCACCGATGAATGGGTGATCATTCCCTGTGAATTACCGACTGATGATTAAGCAACTACACTTATCTGTTACCTATATGATAAAAGTATATCGACAGTCCCTTAGCCATCAATATGCCTGTTGCAATAATGATGCCAGTTTGTAAAGAAAGTCAATAATATTGTGTCAGTGGACCGCGCTTCTCGATTTGCAAGGATCTACGAAAGGAAGAAGAGCCCTATGGCCGTGCAGAACTATCATGGAGAATAATGCACATACGCACCGCAATAGAATTCATTCAGTGATTTTAGGTTTGATATTAAAACATTACTGCAGATAATGCAATAACGCATCTATATGCACATCAGCATCAATCGATTTTATTCCCTTGAGCGTAATAACTTTTTGGATTCCATGACTATTAACAGACTCTTTTGCAGGAACATAATTCATCCAATGCTTCCGTTCAGGTTCCGACAACAGGAAAATGATACCCCTGAATAGCAGGTAAGCGTCTTGATTCATTATAAAGAACGGAATGCGTCATTCCTTTATCAGTTCAGAGTACATTATCATGAAGATCGGGAAAATCTGGATTTACGGGGGAAAGACATCCCAGCAATAGTGATACAGACATTTCTTACGTGGTATCATTTTTGCATTATGCAGTAATTATATTGAATCGCTCTAAAGCGCGACCCCCTATTATGAGTAGAAGAAATGACAAGGTTATCAGACAACGAAGCGGAGTTCATCCTGTGAATCAATTTGAACCGAGGGGAACCAATCTCGCAGATATTCTACTGCCCTCCCTGAATACCCACCTATTCGGAAGAAGAAACATCTTTCACTATCCTGTGATTGGTTCCACGAATAACTGTGCAGAGGATCTTGCCGCCAGCGGTGCACCGGAAGGAACTGTTGTTGTTGCCGATTGCCAACTCTACGGAAGGGGACAGTATGGCAGATCCTGGTATTCTCCATCGGGCAAAGGCATGTATTTCTCATTGATCCTGCGCCCTAAAAGCCCTCCTGAACATTCGAGTGGGATCACACTTCTGACTGCGGTGTCACTGGCCCAGACAGTGAAAACGCTTTCCGACGCACCTGCTCAGATAAAATGGCCTAACGATATCCTTATCCACGGGAAAAAACTTGCCGGCATACTCACTGAAATGAGTGCTGCCGGGATGCTGTCGAGTACATCATCGTCGGTGTGGGAATCAATGTGGGGCATCAGAAAGAAGACTTTCCCCCTGAGATCAGCGACAGGGCCACATCGATATTGATGGAATGCGGGAAAACCATCCCACGAGAAATAATCCTTGGCTCCTTTTTGAAACTGTTTGAACAGGATTACGATCTTTTCTCATCCAGCGGCCTTGCCCCTATTGTGACCATGTGGAAAGATCTCTCCGATATCGTGGGCAGGAAAGTTCGCGTGAGTGTCAAGGCTGAGAGCTTTGTCGGAACGGTTTTAGATCTTGACCCGTCGGGTTTTCTCATCGTTGAGGATACCGCAGGCATCCATCGAAGGGTTCTCTCCGGAGATATTACTCTCACCTCTCAGTCTGTCGAACCATGACAGATGTTGCAATCATTGAAGCGCACCCATTGGGTACACCCTTCATCAGACACCTGTCTCCTCATCCCGGGGAGAGACATCGCATTTCTGGCACTGCCGTATTTCCTGACCGCCCTGGGGATGATGGAGATAGTTAGATGCGTAAAGTGCTCCTCGTAAAGACCCATGCCCCGCTCCGGCATGTCTTTTCCCGTCCTCTTGTTGGCATCAATTATTTGTATAAGTCATGGATCTATACTCTGACGTCTCATCTCTCTATCACGCACCGCATATTATACCATTGAAAGGAGCCAGGGCTCTCGGCATTCCGAAATCTTACCCGTGACGGTTTCTATATCGACCCGGATGACGTCAGTCTTTTCCACTTCTTTTTCCGAATACTCAAAGGATTGTTCCGAATAGTTCCTCATAATGATTTCGAGGGCCCTCATCTTTGCATCGATATCTTCGATAAATCGCGCTTCCCCATATCCTACGACGCTTTTATACCTGACATTCCGATGACATACCCTATCCGATTGAATCGATTCGCCATCGCTGTCGAGTTCAAAACATACCCTCCTGTTCTTCCTGAGGGCATCAATTTTTTCACCTTCAGGAAAACCGTAAAAGTAAAGGGAACTGCCATCATAACCGAAGAAGAGTATGGCACTATAGGATCTGCCCTTTTCAGAAATGGCCAGTCTGCAAAACGTGGACTCATTAATTATGGAATCGATCGCCTCTCTAATGGCCTTTTTCGATATATTCATGGACAAACTGACACGGGCACAAAAAAGTGGCGATTCTCATGTAGAGAGAACCGCCATAGCATAGTCTTGTCATATGAGATGCTATAGGGTTCATTGAGCTATCAGCTCCAACACCTCTGCCTCATGATACTCAGGATACTTATCAAGAACAGGCTTTACCGACCCGGCCACTCGCCAACTGCCTGCAAAAACACAACTTCACCGAGATTGCAGTATTCACGCATCGTAATAAACGCTTTCGTTCTTCCTTCGCTCATCATTGGACGTCTAATTCCTCGATCTCTTCACTCGTCTCTGAATTGATCGGTCTCGTTTTTAATGCAGCCCCTCCTATCAAGCCCTGAAAAGGTATGAATGACCGGTGCACCGTTGTCCTTCGTACCCTCTTCAAGTCAATATTAAATCTACACAAATCTCTGCAGGGAGAACAACAGGACTATACTCTCTCCAACCCCTCGGCCACCGGGATTGGAGAGATATTATTTTCAGATCAGCGCCACCTACTATATCCCGAGATAGGCCTCACGGATATTCGGATTATCCAGGAGTTCCTTTCCCGTTCCTTCCTGAACAACCCGTCCATTTTCAAGGACATATCCCCTGTCACTGAGACTAAGGGAGTGTTGCACATCCTGCTCGACCATCAGTACCGTCATGCCCTGATCGGCTATCTTCTTGATGGTCTGGAAAATCTCCTGAATCAGTACAGGGGCAAGACCGAGTGAGGGCTCATCGAGCATCAGGATTTTGGGATTGGCCATCATTCCTCTCCCGACGGCAACCATCTGCTGCTCACCGCCGCTCATGGTAATGGCGAGCTGGCTCTCACGTTCCTTCAACCGAGGGAGAAGATCATAGACTTCCTTAAAACTCTCGGCCATACGGGGATATGCCCTCGGATTGTGAGCCCCTACTTCCAGGTTTTCCTTCGATGTCATCAGGGGAAATAACTTCCTCCCCTCGGGGACCTGGATAACACCCTTGTTGACAATAAGCTCGGGACGGAGATTCGTTATCGACTCGCCGTCGAAGACAATCTCCCCCGATGTAGCCTTCACAAGGCCGGATATGCATTTCAGGACAGTTGATTTAGCTGCTCCGTTAGCTCCGATTATGCTGATAATTTCGCCTTCTTCTACATGCATGGAGACATCATAGACAACCTGAACGTCTCCGTAAAAGCAATCTATGTTTTTAATTTCCAGTAGCGACATAACCATCTCCCAAGTATGCTTTTATTACTCGCTCATCTGTGGACACCTCTTTGGGGGTCCCCTCTACGATCTTTTCACCAAAGTGAATGACTGCAATGCGGTCTGAAAGTGCCATAATCGCCCGCATAATGTGCTCGATAACGAATATGGTGACGCCTCCGTCCCTGATACCACGAACAATGTCGAGAATTTCATCGACCTCATTTGGTCTCAGCCCGGCCATACATTCATCCAGAAGAAGCATTTCAGGGTTGGTCGCCATTGCACGGGCAAGTTCAAGGCGCTTTCTGTCCGCAATGGTAAGGCTCTTGGCCAGGAGGTCTTTCTTGTCGGCAAGGTGCAGCCGTTCAAGAACGTCGAGGGCCATGTCCCTGACCTCTGCGGGATTGGTCGACCGTATATACGCACCTACCATCGTATTATAGAGTACCGTTTTCATCTTAAAGGGCTTGACCAGCTGAAATGTCCTGGCAATCCTCATATTGCAGACATCCCACGGCTTCATTCCGGTAATCTCATTACCTTTAAAAAAGACTTGTCCGTATGTCGGGGCGTAAAGACCGGCTACACAGTTGAAAAGTGTTGACTTACCGGCACCGTTGGGTCCGATGAGACCGAATATCTGTCCTTTTTCAATCGACAGATCTACCTGATCGACAGCCTTCAAACCACCAAAGTGTTTCGATACGTTTTTTATTTCCAGTAGTGCCATTACGACTGTACCCCCTTATTCTCTATATTTCCGGTCACCTTATCGAGGATCCAGTTGTAGAATCTATTCAACGGCGCCTGTATTCCTCGGGGCTGATATATCATGACGAGTATCAGGACGAGACCGTAGATAACCAGATGAAGGCCGGGCAATATGCTGCTGAAGTAGATTCGCGAGAAATCAGTCACCGGTCTCAGAATCAGAGCTCCTAGTACCGGACCAGCCAGCGTTCCGCGTCCTCCAATCAGCGCGATAAAGGCGATTTCAAAGGAGAAATCCAGTCCGAGGATCGCCTTGGGATAGAAATAAAGCATAAGCTGCGCGTAGAACGTTCCCGCCAGACCTGTCATAAAACAGCTGATTGCCATGGCAATTACTTTATATTTCGCTACATTGACCCCAAGGGCTTCCGCCGCTTCCGGTTCCTCACCACCGGCATTGAGATAATATCCTATTCGTGTACGCGACATGTACCACGTCACGAAAAGCGCGAGGCATAGCATGATAAGGATAATATAGTAATAGGGAATCTTGCTCATAAACTGAAAGTTCCAGAACGACTCATTGAGCGGAACACATATCCCGCGTGGCCCGTTTAAAACGAAGGGTCCCAGCTTATCGGTATTTTCGACAAAGACCCTCACACCCTCACCGAAAGCCATGGTCGCAAGGGCGAAGTATGCTCCTCTCAGTTTCAATGTGGGAATACCGATAATAGTTCCAACGATGGCGGCAAGTGCCCCGCCGGCAATCATCCCGACCCAGGGACTCAGACCGTAATGCATAAACAAAACCGTTGAGGTATACGCTCCGATCCCAACATATGCCGAATGTCCCAGCGGCAAGACACCGGCCCATCCGCCGACCAGATTCCATGAAGTGGTAAGATATGCGTAGAAAAAGAGCAATATCAAAATCTGGAGGTAGGTCGGACTGTTCATCCAGATCGGCAGTGTAAACACACCGACTATCAGGACAATCTTGAGTATTTTGTCCAATGTTTCTTTTGTCATCTTTATTTGTCTCCTTTCCTACCAGTCTCTCTCTTCGCCGAATAGTCCTGCCGGTTTGACAAAGAGTACCGCCAGAAATACGATATAGACGATCAGCTCAGTCCATGTTGATGTCATAAACTGGGCTCCCACGGATTCGATCAGTCCGATGATTACGCCTCCTATCAGAGCGCCGGGAATGCTTCCCAGTCCCCCCAGAACCACGATGATAAAACACTTCACGTCAAAAATGACTCCCACCGTGGGAAATACGTAATAGAAGGGAATAAGAACACATCCCACCACGCCCATAATGGCCGTTCCGATACCGAAGGCGATATTGTAGACCCGGTACTGATTGATTCCCATGAGGCTTGCTGCCTCACGATCCAGACTGGCTGCCCTTATCGACTTGCCCATCTTGGTATACTTAAGAAACCATACAAGGGCCACGGAAACGATTATCGTCGCGATAAAACCGTAAAGCTTTGGAGTGGAGACAATGATTTCACCAAGTTCAAAGGCCTTTCCTGTGATAGACGTTTGAACAACTCTGTATTCTGCCCCGAATATCATCAGGGTTATATTATCAAGGATGTACCATACACCCGATGTTACAATAATAACTTCCGTTGGTTCCCTGACGTCGCTCTGAGCCTCGAGAACGGGCTTTATCACGATATCCTGCAGGAAATACCCGAAGAAAAAGAGCAGGGGTACGACGACGACAAGTGCAAGGTAAGGATTCACACCGGTCAGCATGACTACCCAGTATGCAGCATACATACCGACCATCAGGCAGGAACCGTGAGCGAAGTTGATCACCTTTATGACACCAAATATCAGGGTAAGTCCCAACGCAGCAAGACCGTAAATCGAGCCCATTAATGTCCCGCTAACGATTGCTTGAATTATAAAATCCATTTTGACCTCATTTTCTCTCATTGCTGATGCGGGGGGAAGGCCGGATATGCGCACCCCCCTTCCCGCATCTGATACCTTATAAGATGACTGTCTGTAACCTCGCGTTATTTCTTCGGCATGGGAAAGACTGCTTCGAAACCTGCTCTCGCAGCACTTTCAGGCCATACGGAGACTCTCTCCAGATTGCCATCAACCATGCGGTACTGCACCATAACGAGTCCCGCGTTTATGTTCTGACCCGACTCGTCAAATTCGACTGCATCGTAGGAAACGATCATCGCCGGTCCGCTGTCGAGGTGTGTTTTTACCAGCGCTTCCCTGATTTTCTTGGGATCCGTGGAGCCTGCTCTCTCAATGGCATCGGCGATGACATATACGGAGGCATAGGCATCAACCGATTCGCCCGCCAGGTCAAAACCATGACGTTTCTTGAATTCCGAGTTCAGCTCCGGAATACCGGGTTTGCTCAGGTCGGATTCCCACTCGACGACGTCGAACATGTATTCGGCGTTTGCAGCGCAATTCTTACGGAACATGGGATCGGCATGACCGCCGCCGGTTCCGATAATCGCCTTGGCCTTGACTCGCATCTCCGCCATGGTATTGGTAAGCAGAATTGCATCCGAGGCATTGGAGGTCAGTAAAATGACGTCCGGTTTTGCCCTCTTGATCTTCATCACGACGGGTGTCAGGTCGCTGGCGGTACTCGGATAGGGTTCGTTGAGCACAATCTTATAGCCATATTTCTCCGCCAGCTTCTCCCACTGTTCCGCCATACCCACGCCCCAGTCACCATTTTCATAGACAAAGGCCATGGTCTTCAGATCCGCTCCGGATTTTTTCTTCATATCCTCGAGGAATTCAAACTGATCACGGGTCCACCAGGCATCTTTCGCGGCAATTCTGAAGGTATACTTAAATCCTCTTTCGGTAATGGTATTGCGGACAGATACGGGAACGATAAAGGGAATTCTGTACCTCTCGGCAACCTGTGTCGACGGATAGGTAACTGCCGAATTCCAGCATCCCGAAAGGATATTTACCTTGTCGGAATTGATCAAACGTTCAGCAGCCGAAACACCCACGGTGGGATCACTCTTGCTGTCGACGTAAATATTCACGAGCTTTGCACCCCCCAGTGCTTTGATTCCACCGGCATTGTTGATCTCCTCGGTTGCCAATTCACGGGCATACTGACCCTGGATACCGACTGACGCAGAGGGTCCCGAAAGTGGCAGGATGTTGCCGATCTTTACCACCTTTTCCTTCGCTACTGCCGTCGTGCCGGAAGATAAAACTATTGCAAAGGCAAAAACCAAAGCTACGGCAATAACAAATAACGTACACCAACAACTTTTTCTCATAATACACTCTCCTCTCTATAGCTATTTTGAATTTCCCCTTTTCTTCCGAAAAGGGAGTATTCCTAACTTACGTGTTCGAATGTAATACGATAACCTTATGAAGAATGGCTTTTTCCACTCATATTTCAAAGAACCCGCAAGCTCAGAAGCCTGCGTGTGAGTATATCTATTTCCGGAGCAGGGAGTAATATTCCATGCTCAATAAATAGCGGTGCTGCCCCTTGTACACAGCCACAGCACCGCTATATTGTTGTATTTTACTTTTTCAACGACGCAAAGGCCTCATCCATAACGGCAAGACCTCGATCAAGCTGCTCGTCGGTGATAACCAGCGGCATCAGACAACGAATCACGTTACCGAAGGGACCGCAGGAGAGGAGGACCAACCCGTTCTCGTAGGCGAATTGAACAACCGCCCCGGCTGACTCACTATCGGGTTCCTTCGTGACGCGGTCCTTGACCAGTTCCATGGCGATCATGGGACCCTTCCCGCGTACGTCACCGATTACCTCATACTTCTTCTGCATCTCTTCAAAGGCCGCCCATAATTTCTTGCCAAGGGCCTCACTTTTCTCAAGAATATTCTCCTCTTCGTATGCATCCAGGACCGCATTTGCGGCGGCACAGGCAATGGCATTCGCACCATAGGTACCACCGATTCCACCGGGATGAACCGAATCCATGATCTCCTCCCGCCCGACAACGGCGCTCAAAGGTATACCGGCAGCAAGACTCTTCGCCGTGGTAATCATGTCAGGCACAACTCCCCAGTGCTCGATGGCAAAGAGTTTATTGCCTGTCCTGCCCATACCTGCCTGGATCTCGTCGGAGACAAAGAGCACCTCGTTATCCTTACAGATCTTGGCGAGCTTCGGGAAGTACTCCGGCGGCGGTGTGACGAAACCACCCTCACCCTGCACAGGTTCTGCAATCAGGGCCGCCGTTGTCTCCGGAGGAGTCTCTATGAACTTTTCCTTCAGATAATCGGCGCAGGCGATATCGCATTTCGGGTACTCGAGACCGAAGGGACACCGATAGCAGTATGCGTAGGGCATACGATAAATCTCCGAAGCGAAGGGACCGAACCCGAATTTATAGGGTTTGTTCTTGCTCGTCATCGACATGGTCAGGAGTGTCCTGCCATGAAAGGCATGCTGGAAAACGATGATTCCGGTCTTTTTGGTATAGTATCGCGATATCTTGACGGCGTTCTCAACAGCCTCGGCACCGGAATTGACAAAAAATGCCTTCTTGGCAAAATTACCCGGCGTAAGGGCACAAAGTCGCTCTCCCAGTTTAACGGCCGGTTCATAGGGCAGCACCATAAAACAGGTATGGGTCAGCTTCTCGGCCTGAGTTTTAATGGCATCTACCACTTTCGGGTGAGAATGCCCTATATTCATCACGCCGATACCACCGGCAAAATCGATATAATCTCTTCCATCGACATCGGTCAGCATTGCGCCCTTACCCGATTCGATAAAGGATGGCTTGCCACCGGCAAAGGATTTCGCCAGGACTTGTGACCGAAGTTCGTTCAACGATTCATTACTCATTTGTATATCCTCCTCACTATCAACTCAATTCTTCGTCATGTTATTGTGTCCGCCGGTCGCAACCGATGGTCTATTTCATTGTATAAAGATCTGTCGTTACAGCGCCGCCGTGTAAATGGCCTTTGCGTCTTCGAGAATCAGTGTTCTCGGGTTATTTGCAAGGAGTCTTGTCACTTTCAGCACACCTTCGGCAAGCATCGGAACATCTGCCTCCGTGACGCCGAAATCAGCCAGATGTCTCGGTACCCTGATATCATCGGCCAGGCGATCGATCGCCGCGATAACGCGATCGACAATCTGCAGATCATCGAGGCCCTCCGTCGGAATACCGAAGGGTTTGGCGAGGCCGGCAAACTTGGGTAGGTTTCCGAGCACGTTGTAACGAATCACGTGGGGAAGCATCAGTGTATTTGCCACTCCGTGCGGTATATGAAACTCCGCACCGATCGGATAGGCAAAGGCATGGACCGCCGTCACGCCCGCATTGGCAAAACCGACTCCTGCAAGCAGTGCCCCTTCCATCATGGCGTTGCGTGCCTCGATGTTGTCCCCCTTGGCATAGGCGATACGCAGATTGTTATAGATAAGCTCGATGGCCCTGATATTGAACATATCGGTAAGCCCTGTGGCATTGATGGATGTATAGGCCTCAACGGCATGAATGAGTGCATCCATACCGGTTGCGGCTGTTACGTGAGGCGGAAGACCAACGGTCAGCTCCGCATCCAGAATAGCCATAGAAGGATACATGTAAGGACTGACCACACCCTTTTTCAACTTTTCGCCTTCGTCGGAGAGAATAGCGATAGGAGTCACTTCACTTCCCGTGCCAGCCGTTGTCGGAACCATAATGGTGGGCAGACCCGGGTTCGGTATCAGATCGATCCCGAAATACTCGGAAATGGGACCTTCATTCGTCACCATGATTGCCGTTGTTTTCGTGATATCGATGGGGCTCCCGCCGCCCAGGCCGATAAGGAGTTCCGCCTTCTCTTGCTGAACCATGGCGACACAATCCGCCACGATTTCATAGCGCGGATCCGGCTCTACTCCGTCAAATACGGCGTACTCGATGTTCGCTTCTTTCAGGGAAGCCTCCAAGGGTCCGGTCAGACCCGCTCCAATGACACCCTTATCTGTAACGATCAGGACCTTGGCAATTCCTCTTTTTTTGACCTCATCCCCTATAGTTTTGATAGCTCCGGGACCCAGAACGATCCTCGGTGTGGTACTGAAAACTTGTGCCATTTTTACTCCTCCTCTCATCTTTAAAAGACGCATCCCAAAGGCGTCGTTTCACGTTAAAGCTCATTACTGTGTTGCCTCTCAGACACACTCTCAAACCATGCCTGAGGAACGCACACTCTCAGAAAGGTATGGATTTGCTACATCAATCCTTTATTTGTCATATATTCTCTTAAAACTCTTCTTCAGATCCTCCCTGAAATCCGGATGGGCAATATTTATCAATTCCTGTGCGCGCTGCGGTACCGATTTTCCCCGCAGATCGGCGATACCGTATTCGGTCACCACGAAATGAATATCCGTGCGTGTCGTGGTTACAATTGCACCTTCTTCAAGGCAGGGAACGATTCTGGAGAGTTTCCCCTTTGCCGCCGTTGAGTGGAAGGCAAGGATCGAACGACCGCCCTTCGACCAGGCTGCGCCCCGGATAAAGTCGGCCTGGCCACCCGTACCACTGAACTGTTTATAACCGATTGATTCCGAACAGGCCTGGCCCGTCAGATCGATCTGCAGGGTGGAATTAACCGAAACCATCTTGTCATTTCTGGCGATAATGGCGGGGTTGTTCGTGTAATCGACGGTGAACATCTCCACAATCGGATTGTTATGGACAAAGCGGTACAATTTTTCCGTACCCATAAAGAAGGTGGCCACCATCTTATTGGTATGGAAATTTTTCCGTCCGCAGGTAATCACACCTTCGTTTACCAGATCGACCACCCCGTCGGAAAACATCTCGGTATGGATACCCAGATCTTTCTTGTCTTTGAGAAAACCGAGGATCGAATCGGGAACGGCACCAATACCGAGCTGCAGGCAGGCACCGTCATCGATCAGCTCGGCGCAGTAGCCGCCGATCTTCTCGTCAGTTTCCGAAATCTTGGGGGGATTCAGAACGATCGGGTTCGAATCACACTCGACAATATGATCGATCTGAGAAACATGGATGAAGGCATCTCCCAGGGTCCTTGGCATGTTCGGTGTCACCTCGGCAATAACGATCTTTGAACTCTCCGCCGCCGGCTTGGTATAGTCAACCGATATGCCGAATGAACAGTATCCATGTTCGTCCGGCGTGGATACCATACACAGGGTTACGTCAACGGGAAGTATCTTCTCCGTAAAAAGGCGGGGGATCTGGCTGAAATGGCTTGCCGTAAAACACGCCCTCCCCTCATGAATAGCCTTTCTGCTTGTGCCTCCGGCAAAGAGGGAATTATGGACAAAATGGGCTGAGTTTTTGGGAAGACAATACTCCGAGGGTCCCATTGAGACCATATGGACTATTTCAACGTTTTCGTAGGCCTCTTTATTATCCACCATCGCCTTCAGCACAACCTCAGGTGATCCGGAGGCATGTCCTACGACAACCCTGTCGCCCGATTTTATATGCGTAACTGCTTCTTCTGCAGTCGTTAGTCTCTCTTTATATATCTCTTCCCATTGCATCTGATTTACGAACCTCCTTGTCTCTTTCTCACTTCCGCGATAAATGTATCGGCTTCTTCATTTTTCATTATGAAATGTATGGGGCGATTACCGAAGGGTTCAATATCGACGCAGGCGGTCTCACATCCCGCTACCACCAGGACCATGTCTGCATTCGGATCGTCGGGAGACACGAACTCAATCGTGTCTCCCAGACGCTTCTTGATCTCTTCGACAGTTTTCACCCGATTATACTGGGCTCGACAACCGCCACAGTATTTCAATCCTACCTTCAGCTGAGATGATCTCCCTTCTCGACCCCGCAGAGTTCTTTCGCGATCTGCTTCTTCTCATTCATGTCAACCAGGCGGGTAATCATGATCCGCTGGGCCTGGGGAGAACCGGCACCATGCATCGATTCCGTCAGATACCCGACTGCCGCCGTACCGAGGGTAATGTTCTCGATCAGCCTCAGGATACGCATACGATACTCGGTGGGAACCTCTGCCCTTCCCTTATAGTATTTCTCCAGCCACTTGCCGATCTCGGGAGATTTGAAATCGGCCTCTGAAGGGAGTGTCACCATCAGGCCACCGGCGATATCCTGAGACAGTCTGGCAATCTGATAGGGGAAACGGGTTACATTGTGCTTGTGAATGTTGGCAAGCAGGACATCAACGAGATAGGTCCCGCAGGGCTCTTTATGACCCTCGGAGGCACAGGCGATACATCCGCAATAGAGTGTCTCATTCAGATGATTCATCTCAACGATTTTATCCTTGACATGCGATGCCCTCTCGGCTCCGTTGTATTCGGCAATTGTCTGGGTTGCACCGATCAGGACGTCTCCTACACCAACCTTGCAGGCATAGCTCTGTCGGTGATAGGCCGCAAAGTTTTCCACGAGTTGAGTCGAAAATTCGTACTCCTTGTACATAAAGATACGCTCCCAGGGGACAAAGACATGGTCAAAGACACAGAGGGCCTCATGACCACCGTAGTACATGTTCCCTCTGTCAATGGTCATCCCTTCGCTCTTCCTGGTATCGCAGGACTGACGCCCGATTATGTAAGTGATACCTTCCGTATCACTCGGGACTGCAAAGGATATTGCGTAATCCTTATCCTCTTCCCTCATCGTTATGGTGGGCATGATGATAATCTCATGGGAATTGACGGCACCCGTCTGATGAGCCTTGGAGCCACATACCACGATGCCATCCTCTCTCTCCTCTACAACGTGCATGAACATGTCGGGATCGGGCTGTTTGTGCGGTGGCAGCGATCTGTCACCCTTGGTATCGGTCATGGCGCCGTCACAGGTCAGGTCGTTCTCCTGGACATATTCGAGATATTTGAGGAAACGTTTATTGTATTCGGTCCCGTGTTTGGCATCGATATCGAAGGTGGTAATGGAAAGGGCATTCAGCGCATCCATCCCCACGCATCGCTGGAAGCAGCAACCCGTTTTGGCTCCCAACAGCCGACCCATCTTGCTTTTCTTCAGCAGATCGTCTCTGCTCTGGTGAATATTGCAGAAACGGTTGACCTTCTTCCCGGTGATGTGGGAGGTTGCCGTCATCAGGTCCTCATACTCGGGTTTATGTGCATACTCGTAGGTTGCCGCAACGGCATTCATCGAGGGGCGGATAATCGGATCGTCGACAACGTTTTCGATCTTCTTGCCGAACATGTACACCTGCAAGTTAAGCTTTCGCAAACTTTCCTCATACTCTTTTGCATTCATCAATTTGCTCATTATGAATCTCCTTTGAAAGTCCCTCATTTATCATGAGATTATTCTAAACCGACTCTCTTGACGGGTCGGTCTTCGTATACAACCAGCTACGACTTTCAAGTTTCGTGCCAGATAATAATAAAATCCGTAAATTATAAGAGAGACGTTTTAAAACGAATACTTAACCAACTCCAGCAGAGACACCCATAAAGGGCGTACCGTAGATCCTCTCCTTAAAAATAATGCATTATCGCATCATATGACGCGACAATAGGATTTATCGATCTGATTTTACGATTGAATAAGGGATTTAAGAAAGAACGATGCAGTATTGCAACGCTCCGGGATCTATCCACAGACAAGCGGCATAAGGATTCTCTATCACTACTTATATCACGATTTCACTCAGGGGATAATGCGCAATGCATTGCTGCATCGGACTTTCAGGGGGGAGCACCGACTCTCAACCTGCATCATATTGGCATTCCCTATGCCATAATGCATTACAGTGTTTATGTTTTGATATTACTACTATTTTTGTTTTTCCTTCCATACCGGAGTGCCAGTTAGGCGCAGATGAAGTGACGATCACCAAAAAGCCTTTCCCCTATGATCATCGACCATCGGAGAATAGCTTTTATTGTGCGGGTCCGCTCTTAAATTCACGACTTTCCAGCCATCTTCTTGAGCTTTCGCGTAATGGTTGATGCATCGACACCAAGATAGGGCGCGGCCTTGCGGGCACTTCCGTGTCGTTTTATCGCACTCTTTATTAGCGACAACTCCACTTTTTCAAGATGCTCTTTCAGGGGTAATTTCGAATTGACCGATTCATACCGTGACCTATCACCAAATTCAAGGGGAATATCGTGGGGAAATATGACGTCGCACGGCGTGACAACAATCAGTCGCTCAATCACATTCGACACCTCCCTGACATTTCCCGGCCAATTATATTGGCTCAGCATATTGAAGGCATTTCTGCTCAGCATCTTGTCCGTTCCATGTTTTTTATTAAACTGATTGAGAAAGAGAGTGATAAGATGGGGGATGTCATCACGTCTTTTACGTAAAGGAGGAATATAAATAGGAACAACATTCAGGCGATAGTAAAGGTCGGCACGAAACTCCTTCTTTTCTATCAGCTCTTTCAACTCCTGATTTGAGGCACAGATGAGGCGGACGTCAACCTTTTTGGGAACTGTTCCACCGACACGGGTTATTTCAAAATTCTGCAGGACCCTGAGGAGTTTCGACTGCAGGACAAGGGTCATCGACTCGACTTCATCAAGGAAGAGTGTGCCGCGGTTTGCAACTTCGAAGAGTCCGGCCTTCCCATTCTTGCTCGCCCCCGTAAAAGCGCCCTTTTCATAGCCGAAGAGTTCGCTTTCCAGTAAGGTTTCCGGAATTGCCCCGCAGTTAATCTTAACAAAAATGCCGCTTTTCGAGCGATTCGACTGATCATGTATCTCTTCGGCAATTCGGTCCTTTCCGACCCCCGTTTCGCCATGTAATAGTACCGTTGCATCGGTCTTGCTGACCCGTTCGACAAGGTCATAGACCCTGAGCATCGACTCGGATACCATAATGAGATCGGAGCTTCTCATGGCAGACCGCTGGATTTCTTGTATTTTTTCTTTATAGGCTGTCGTCAGTCCGAGGGACGCCTCAAGCCGCTGGTTCAACTGGGCAAGATCTGTCATATCGCGCACATTGGTAACGATCATCTTGATATTGCCAATCTCGTCATAGATCGGGTTGCCGGTAACAAGAATTTCCTTTCCCGATTTCAGATGTTGCCGTATCGTAACGCTATCTTTCTTTTCCAGAACCTTGAGCGACACACTCTCACTGAAATACCCCTCTCTGACAAGATCCCTCATATTACGTCCCATTACCTGGGAGGCCTCGATTCCGGTAATTTTTTCATAGGAAGAATTAACCCACTTGGTGTTCGCATCCCCGTCGGTCACATATATACCGTCATAAGAAGATCCTATAATTGCCTTAATTTCTTCGGCGTACTCACGTACCTCGAAAAGGTCTCTGGAAAGTTTCTCGTAAGCCTTCTGCTCCTGAAAGACACCCATCGTGCCCAACACGTCACCGTTGTATATAATCGGAGTCCGGTGCGTGATGAGGGAACGGCCCCGCAATGTGACTGGAATATTGAGCTGCGGTTCTCCCGTTTCCATAATCTTCTTGTAATCGAGCCAGACATCATTCTCCATATCGGCCAATCTGACTGACCGAGGGGGCACCTCATCGTGGTAACCGAGAATCTCCCGTGCAACAGGATTTATAAATACAAGATACCCCTCCTTGTCGACGGCAATAATGCCAAAGTAAGCAGAATCGACTATCGCCTCCAATATTTGCTTGTTGGTCAGTTCCGATAAGGTTTTACCATTACTTTTTTTCATTTCTTAGTACTCCCGTCATACTGTAATCGTAGCAGGCTCGTGACTAGAACAACCGTGTATTCCTTAAGTTCCCTAAGGATGGCGTAGAGGAACCGGTAGTTCGGTTATTGAAATGACCAAAAGGATTTAACATACAGGGGTTATCCTGACAAATCCACCACGACCATGATGAACCTGATAATGTTTATTATATGCCCCACGTTAATGAGGCCATTATAGCCTCTCCATTCGAATCAACGCTGCTCCTGATAATGGTGTATACGGTCCTTCTGGTACAATCAGGAACGATTTCGCTGCAAGATGCCATAGGTATTGTTCCAGCAGCACCGTGGCCATGTTTCCCATCGACCCGTCTTTTCGCAAAGGGCGAGCATATCGCCTACGATCTCTCCCTTGAAAGATGATGCCTCTTTACATATCCTTGCAATCTGTGCACGAATCATAGACAAATACCGATCCACTGCATTTTCATTGACCTTTGTTAAAAGAGCTATCCAATGGGCATCAAGATCCAAGGGGAATACCTCGAATGTCCCTGGAATTCTACTCCGAAATCTTGACGTTTTTTATACCTTTATTTCTCATTGACATACTTTATAGCTCTTTTCCAGTCAAGATTTCTGTACTACTATTTCATAATAGTGCTGGTCGATCAGAATGTACCCGCCATTAAGTAGCCAATGCTTCATGCACCCTCTTCTATGACGAGCAGCAAAGAGGTCACATTTCATGGAGTAATGACAGAAAGATGTTTGACGAAGAAATACTTTTTGGATATAGTTCATCTCCTTCCATCAAGACCACGCAATTTACAGAGGAGGCAGACGATGGCAACTGTACTTTTGATCGGTAACGGCGCCCGGGAACACGTGATCGCCGAAGCCGTAATGCGCTCAAAGCATAACCCGAAGCTCTTTTCCTACATGAAATCAAACAACCCCGGCATTGCGTCACTTTCAGAGAGCGTAACCATAGGAAGCTACAACGATCTCGAGGGAATAAATAGATTTGCCCGGGAAAACACTATCGATTTTGCCATTGTCGGTCCCGAAGACCCTCTCGCTAACGGTGTGGTCGACTCACTCCGCACCATCGGCATCCCTTCGGTGGGCCCCACAAAGGATCTGGCACGACTGGAAACATCGAAGACCTTTACCAGAGATCTCCTGGAAAAATATGCTATACCGGGCAACCCGAAATATAAGGTCTTTACCTCGCTTGAAGGAATAGGGGAATTTATAGGCGAACTGGAGGGCATCGTGATAAAACCTGACGGCCTCACCGGTGGCAAAGGCGTCATGGTACAGGGAGATCATTTTGCAACGAAAGATGATGCCTTCGAAAAGTGCCGCGAAATCCTGGACGAACACTCTTCGGTCATCGTGGAAGAGAAGTTTGACGGCGAGGAATTTTCACTTCAGTGCCTCTGTGACGGTATCACCGTGGTTGCCACACCGCCCGTGCAGGATCACAAAAGACGGTTCGTGGGAGACAACGGGCCGAACACGGGAGGGATGGGATCCTATTCGATAGAGGATCACAGTCTTCCCTTCATGGAAAAAGCCGATGTTGCGGCCGGCCTTGCCATCACGCAGAAAGTCGCCGATGCAATCTATAAAGAAACGGGAGAGTACTACAAGGGCGTCATGTACGGCGGATTTATCATCACAAAGAAGGGGGTACAGCTTCTGGAGTATAACGCCCGTTTCGGAGACCCTGAAGCCATGAATATCCTGCCCCTTCTCAAAACGGACTTTATCGAGCTCTGCCGGGCGATTATCGCGGGGACCTTAAAGGATATCGAAATCGATTTCGAGAAGCAGGCAACGGTCTGTAAGTACGTGGTACCAAAAGGATACGGCCTTCCGAAGGATCATCCCGACGCTCGCTCAACCTCATCTAAAATCGAAGTTGATGATGTTCAGGATGTAAACCTCTACTACTCGTCCGTTGATAAAAGAGACGATGGCCTCTATATGACAACATCACGGGCCATCGGCGTCGTGGGAATCGCTTCCGATCTTGATGGTGCCGAACAGAAGGCCGAGAAAGCGATATCGGCGATAAAGGGCCCCGTTGACCACAGGCCCGATGTCGGAACAAGGGAATTGATAGAAAAGAGAATCCAACACATAAAAGACATACGAAGATAAACCGAAGGAGAGAATAACATGGCAAACAAGATTACAAGGGCACTCATCAGCGTAACCGATAAAAGCGGCATCGTGGAATTTGCGAAGGAACTGAAACGGTTTGACGTGGAGATATTATCCACGGGCGGAACGGCAGTTCAATTGAGGGAAGGCGGCGTTGATGTGATTGACGTTTCGGATTACACGGGGTTCCCCGAGATGATGGACGGACGATTAAAGACACTGCACCCAAAGATTCACGGCGGCCTTCTCGCACTCAGGAATAACGAGGCACACATGGCAGCCCTGAACGAACAGAATATCGGGCTCATCGACATGGTGGTCATCAACCTCTACCGATTCGAGGATACCGTCGCACGTCCTGACTGCTCACTCGACGAGGCAATCGAAAACATCGATATCGGCGGCCCCACCATGCTCCGCGCCGCCTCCAAAAATCACCATTTTGTCACCGTCGTGACGGACCCGAAGGATTACGCAACCGTCATCGAGGAGATGGAAGAGCGGAACGGCGCAATTTCGGAAGAGACAAATTTTGCCCTCGCCACAAAGACCTTTCAGCTCACTGCCCGATACGACGCGGCCATTTCCAACTACCTGGGAGCTATCACTCTGGAGGAAGAGAAAAGGGAGTTTCCCGACACCTACACGATTCAGTTCGAAAAGATCCAGGATCTCCGTTACGGCGAGAATCCCCACCAGAAGGCCGTCTTTTACGGGGAGAGAGACATTTCCCTCTCGTCGATACCAAATGCCCGTCAGTTGCAGGGGAAAGAACTCTCCTACAACAATATCATGGACAGTGACGCGGCCTGGCAGATGGCAACTGAATTTAGCCTCCCCACCTCGATCATCATGAAGCACTCCAATCCCTGCGGAGCGGCAACCTCTGCAACGGATATCAAAGATGCCTATATCAAGGCATTGCAAACCGATCCTGTCTCCGCCTTCGGGGGGATTGTCAGTTTTAACAGGCCCGTGGACGGAGAAACGGCGGAAGAGCTGGCAAAGATCTTCATCGAAGTCATCATAGCCCCCGGTTTCGACAGGGAGGCCCTGGAAATTCTGGGAGCAAAAAAGAACGTTCGACTCCTCGCGACACTGCCTCCCAAGGGCTCGAGGGCGGGTGAACTCGATTTCAGGAGAGTTGCCGGCGGCCTCTTGGTTCAGGACAGAGACTTGGGCGGCGATAACATACGAAACGCAGAGGTAATGACAAAACGAAGGCCCACGGAAGAGGAGTATCAGGCCCTCGATTTCGCCTGGAGGGTGGTAAAGAATGTCAAATCGAATGCCATCGTCTTTACGACGAAAGACCAGCTTGTCGGTGTTGGGGCAGGCCAGATGAGCAGGGTCGATTCGGTCAAGATCGCCCTCATGAAGGCAAATATGCCCACGAAGGGGACGGTACTCGCCTCCGATGCCTTTTTCCCCTTCCGCGACGGCGTTGATATCGCCGCCGAGGCAGGTGTCACTGCAATTGTTCAGCCCGGTGGCTCCATACGCGATGAGGAGACCATAACAGCGGCTGATGAACATGACATCGCCATGATATTTACAGGGAAGAGGCATTTCAGACATTAGGAACACGGGTTGAAGCTCCCCGCACCACGTTGCGGGGGGTCTCCGACTGTTAAGGAAATTGTTTTTTATTCGCTCACTCCCCCCTGTGCAAGCAACGTGGGATGTGTTCGCTGTTCCCTTCGAATTTGAAGTTCAAAGAGGGCAGCTTTACATGCAGTCGTTGCCTGATCCATTGGGCAGAGAGAAATGTCAACGTAACAAAAAAGGGGATTACCTATTATGGATAGTACATCCGGTAGTATTGTCAGTGTTGTTATCGGAAGCGATTCCGATCTTCCCATAATGGAAGAGGCTGTCTTCATTCTGGAGCACTTGGATATTCAGCAGGAAGTCTTTCTCACCTCGGCCCATCGCTCACCGGAGCGGACACTCTCCTTCGCCAAGGAAGCGGCGAATCGGGGAATAAAGGTAATTATCGTGGGGGCCGGGGCAGCTGCACATCTCGCCGGTGTCATCGCTTCGAACACGCAGCTGCCCGTGATTGGCGTTCCCATCGATTCCTCCCCCCTGAATGGTCTTGACGCTCTTCTCTCGACGGTACAGATGCCGGGAGGGATCCCCGTTGCCACCATGGCGATAGGAAAATCGGGGGCGAAAAACGCCGCGCTCATGGCCGCCAGAATACTCGCCCTGCAAGATAATGCCCTCGGGAAGAAGCTGGATGTCTATACCAAAGCAATGGCTGAGGCCATCGAAGAAAAACAGAAAAACCTCTAATGCCGGAAATCATAACGATAGACCCCCTCAATCCCGAACCCTCCCTGATTGCGAAAGCAACAGGGATATTGCGGAAAGGGGGAGTCATTGCCTACCCCACGGAGACATTCTACGGGCTTGGAGTGGATGCGACAAATCAAAAAGCCATTGAAAAAATCTACTCCATCAAGGGGAGAGAGGACAGAAAGCCGATTTCCATTATTATCGGTTCGGCACAGGACGTTGATCGCTTTGCCATCAACATAAGCGATGGGAGCAGAAAACTGATAGAGCGGTTCTGGCCCGGGGGATTGACCCTCGTATTCGACGCATCCCCTGCTATCCCGGAAATACTCACGGCAGAGAGGGGAACCATCGGTATCAGATACTCCAGTCACGCTATCGCCACACATCTTGCTCGTAATCTTCCGGGAGGCCTGAGTGCAACCAGCGCAAACATATCGGGGGAAAAAGAATCGATATCGGCTGACAATGCCCTCCAAGCTCTTGGTGATAGGATAGATGCGGTCATCGATGGAGGTTCAACACCGGGGGGAGGAGG
>Ga0272441_10004423_pt1 | contig 25466 bp, 12 predicted proteins | sample SSMProp6N_FD_193582 | JGI IMG/M metagenome (GOLD analysis project Ga0272441, IMG submission 193582) | Marine sediment archaeal communities from Little Sippewissett salt marsh, Falmouth, MA, United States - SSM-Prop-6N | ecosystem: Environmental > Aquatic > Marine > Wetlands > Sediment ...
TCTCGCTGCCGTTAGGCCCCAAAGCGGAAAATGCCGGGGGGCTTGGGGGGCTGGCCCCCCAAATGTACCCACACGAAACAGCGAGGAGCCTACAACAGTCTGCCGTCGCTCAACGTGCCTCCGGGCCCGCCGGCCACGAATGCATGCAAGCGCCGTCTTGTCCAGAGCGTACGGCTGCCGACCTGGCCGTCGGCGTCGAGCCAGTACCGAATCGCGGCGCTGCCGTTCTCGTACGTCGAGTACAGCGTATCGCCGTCTTGCCAGACGCCTTCCCAGTCCCATTGGTCGGGGGAAGCGCCACGCAGGAGGGGTTTGCCAGAGGTCGCGTCGATCGCTTCCCAGGCCCGGGTCAGCAGCACGTCCCGGTGGATTCGATCTCGAGTCAACCTCAGAAGCTGACCGCGGCCGGTGTAGCTCCCGTGCGCAGTGCCCATCCAAACAGGCTTGCCTGTTGCTGTGTTCAGGGCGGCTGCGACGTGGCTGCCGACCCCCCGCTTGCCCGCCTGGCCCGGTTGGGCGCCCTCGATCACAAGTCGGCCCGGCGCGAGGATCATCGAGACGCCGGCCATGCGGGTGGCAACCATCCACTTGCGGTCACCGATCCCCCCCGTGCCCGTGATCGCACCGTCCGCAACGACCGTGTCAACACTCACCACCGCGCCGAGTTCCTCGCGGCGGAAGCTGCCCGTCAGCTTCCCGTCCTTCAGCTCCAGCCTGCCGCCCGGCTCGATCAGGCCGACGCCGTTGTCTACGCGCATGGAGCCACCCCGGAGCCCGCCTACGTGCGTCCACGTCAGGGCCTCCCTTTTGGCCCTGTCCTTGTTCTTGGGATCGCCCTGCACGGTCAGCTTCAGCACCACCCACGGCGTAGTCGCCGTCGGGCCGGGTGACTTCGCAGTTGGCGATGCCCTTGCGGGGAACTGGGGCCGAGGTCTGCTCTGCCGCATTCGCGCATACGCCAAACGCAATCAGGCACGCCGCCACGGCCCCGAAGCGGGTTCGATGGCTACTGATTCTCAGGCAATTGAGCATTCCTTTTCCTTGCTTTGAGGGCCACTTCTGGCCGCGCCAACGCGCATGGATTGCCGCACCACTTGCTGGTATTCACCGCCCGCGATCTGAAGCAACACAAGCGTTCGAGGGCATCTGATCGCGTCTCACGGGTGCGGCATATCCACGATGGACACGTGACTGCGGCCAATGCCTGAGCATGTGCGCCGTCCGATCGACCCGAGTAATGGTCAACAGCCCGAAAACCGGCCTCGCCACGCTCAGATGGACCGGGCCCGACGGCAAAGCTCGCACACGGAAAGCGGCGACCATCTGCGGCCGAAAGGCGGTCGAGTTGGGGCCGTCCCCGGGCCCTATTCCGTACAAGTCCGATCCTCTCACTGAGGCCTCTTGGTCATCTCAAGCAAGACGAAAAAGCCGTCCTTGCTCACGGCGCGCAGTTGCAGGGCGTTGCTGGTGTACATGCCCTTCTCCGCCCCGCTACCGCCGTAGACGACCATGAGCCGGCCGTTTACACGGCGCGCCGCCGCACAGTGGGCCCAGCCGACTGCCTGCATCCGCGTGCAGATCAGCCGTTTCTTGAGATCGCTGCTCATGCCCCAGAGAAAGGGCCCACCTTTGGGCTCGCCCGCGGCGCACGGATCCGGCGAGATCGGCAGGTCCGCATCCGCCCAGCCGGCGAGGTAGAGCCGTCCTTCCTCGTCGGCCGTCAGGGCCGAGCGTTTCATGCGGACGTTGCCCGTGCGGCCTCGCGCGGTGCGGGCGCAGAACTGCTGAACAGAGAGCAATCGGCCTGTGCCGGGCTCGAAGCGCCCGACGATTGTCTTGTGGTCGGCGCCGCTGTTGTAGAACTGGTGGAATCTGTCCCCGCCGACGATGGCGACTTTCTCCATGATGTCGACGGGGCTGTACCGGAAGATGTGGTTCCCTCCCGCCGCCTCAAAGCCGACGTACAGCTTGCCGTCCCGCCCGACTTCGCACCGGTAGGCGCGCGTGTCGGCCATGTTGTTTGTCGGCTTGTTGAGGAATCGGTCGGAGTTGCGATCGGTGGACCAGTCGTAGGCGATCCATTTACCCTTTCCGTCGTAGCCGACGGCCCGGACGTAACAGATCTGCACCGGGTTGGTTCGGCGTCCGTCATGGGCGCGGGCGTTGCGGAAGCCGATAATGACGACCGTCCGGCTTTGCCCGTCGATGCACACGTCGGTGGTGAACCCGCGGCCCGGAGCCGTACCAAGCACTTGACCGTCGGGGCTGAGCATGGAGACGGTCTTGCCGGCCAGCGCTACGCAGGACCCGTCCCCGGCCGCGTCGACGCGATCGCAGGGCGCACCGAGCGGCTGAGACCACACGAGCCGGTCGCCGCTGGCGTGGACCTTCATGACGCCGCTTGCGCCGGCAGCAACGTAGAGGTTATCCTTGCCGTCAACGGCCAGATCCCTTACGTCCGCGGCAAGGCGGAGGATCGACAGGACGCGCCGGCCGTCCAGCGTCAGCCGCAGGAGGCATCCGGCCTGGGCCTCCTGCCCTCGAACGGTGTCGGTCTTCCACTTCGCCAACGCCCCCTTGCCCAGGTTGGCCGCAAGGGCGATCGTGCCATCGGACTGAATGGCAGCGCCATTGACGCCGTCTTCGTCGCCTTCCCCGCCCAGGAACGACGACACACGGATAGCGAACTCGGGGGCCGCACCTGGTCCGGCAGCATCCCTGCCCTTGGCGCCCTTCGCGCCGAGAGGCCCGGGAGACCCCGCCTTGTCGGCGGCAACGACGAGTATCGTGTTCGGCCGCGACAGGTGCTTTTCACCGGCGGGATCCGTCGCGGCTGCGATCAGGGAGTGCACGCCGGACGTCAGACCCCTGATCGCTGCTTCCCGCTTGCCTTCTTCGAAGTCCGCCAGCTTCCGGTCCCCGTCGTACAGCTCCAGCCGTCGGGGATTCAGGCCATCGACAACCTGCACGCGAACGCGCACCGCCTTTCCGGCCCGATGAGCGCTGAACGGCTTGCCGTCTCCCATGCCCGTTGGCTCGAGGATCGCGAGCTTCGGCTCGCGGACGACGAACGCCTGCCACACCGAGGCAGCGTACGCGTCCGGCAGCCAACAGGCCTTCGCGGCGTTGCCCCTGAATCCCTTTGCGGGCGCAATGCGGGGCGTACCGCCAGCCCAAGTGTTCGGATCGCCCAGCCAACCGTCGGCCTCACGGTAGTCGCGCAGTTTCACGGGCTCGGCTTGCGGTGTCGCGCCCTTTGTGCGGCGATGGCGGATGGCGCGGTCGAACAGCGGCATGAGGAGATTGTTGGCCCGGGCGAAGTCGTGACGCAGCCGCCACTGGATGGCGGTTGCCCACTGAGCATGTTGCGCGCGGGCCTGCGACAGCTTGCGTGCGAGGATCTCCATCTGCCGGCCATCGCGCTCGCCGAAGATGGTGATCATTGGCACACGGCCAGACGCGTCGTCCCGAGGCCCGACCTCCAGGCAGACCGGCCCGGCGGCAATGACCTGTTCCGGCATCGCCTCGACGATGCGCGTGCTCAGCCCGGCGCCAATGGACATTCCCACCAGGCACAGCGGCGTTCGGGCGACTTCGGGGCAGCCGCTGGCTTCGGCAAGCTGCTTGAGTCCCTGACGAATCGTCAAGCCTAGCTCGTCATTGCGCACCCGGAAGAGGTTCGTGCCGATCAGGGCGAAGTCCCACAGCCCGGTCGCCGTCCGCCAGTGCTCCTGCTTGACCGTTTCCTCGTAGAACGGGTTGAGCACTGCTCCGCGGACTACCTTCGCGCAAGGCGAGACGTACATGGACATCGACACCTCGTCGAGCGGACGGGCAACGCGCTTGTCCTTTCCGTTCTTTGGCGTCTTGAGCTTCACCTTCACCGTGAAGACGCCCCCGGTCTTCATCGCCAGGGCTCTCCGAGGCGATGTGAGGCCAATCGCCGCCAGCATGGCCAAGGCCGCCATCGGGCCGACAATGTGCTTCATTCCGCTGTCTCCCTGTGCCGACAGTCGCTCATCAAGCTTCCAAGACCTTCAATCGCGGCGTGACGCTTGGGTATCGGATGCTGATCTGGCGCAGTGGTGCGCGTTGTTCGCGTCAGCCAATACCGGCGAATTGCCCCTGATTCACTCGTCGTGCTTCTGCCGTTTCCGCAGGCCGTAGCAGTAGATCCCGTCGGCGCCGCGGATGTAGAGGCGGCCGTCGACGTATGGCCAGGTGATCGTTGCGTAGAAGGGCGTGGTGGGCGGATGCGGGTCTACCCACGGCCGGCCCGCCACGTCGAAGCGTCGCCGATCGGCCCATGCCAAGAACGCCGTATTCCTGACGTGCGACGCGTCGCCGAGAATCAGCAGCCGGTTCTCCAGCCTCAGGATGTTGCCGGGGCGACGACCGGACGGAACACCGATTGTACCAAGGTGCTTTCCGGTCAGCGCATCAAAGCACGCCACGGGACAGGGCTCGTGGGGCGGGTCCTGCACTCCGCAGTACACCAGACCATCCATCAGCACGGGCTGGTTCTTGGAGTGGATCCGGAACCCGTGTTTGGCGTCGTGCTTCCAGAGCAGCGTTGCACCGTCAGGCGAGAGCCGCCAAGCCGCCAACAGCCCCTCCTCCGTGTCCTTGCCTCTATCGTCTTTGAACACCACACCCGGGGCCCGGCCGACGATCAGGTCGCCCGAGATCGCCAGCATCGTGTCGTTCGGCGCTCCTCCAAAAGGCGTTTTCCAGACCGTCCTGCCCGTTCGGGGCTCGATGCAGTCGATGGTCTTTCGTGAGACGTCGTTACGGGCCATCAGGATAAGCTCGCGGCCGCCGCGGGACCAACGCACGGGGTAGCCGGGCATCTTCTTCCGCCACAGCAGCTTGCCCGTCTGCGCATCGAACGCGAGGAAGCCTTCGACCAGAATCGCCCCGCCAATGCAGACTAGGTTCTGTCCCGACCGCTTGCCGAAGTGGATCGACTTGACGGTGTTGCCCGTTCCGGCGGATTCGGCGGGCATCGGTCTGCCCGCTCTGACGGCTTTGACGTACGCTTTGACCCGTTCTCCGTACTCGGGCAGGACCGTCTCCCATACGGTTCGCCCCGCCTTGGCGTCCAGGCAGCGAAGAACGTGGCCCGTACAGAAGGAGTAGACGCGTCCCTCGTGGACACACGGCGAGAGGCCCGAGTTGCCGGCGCTCTTCATGTCGGTGTAGCACGGACCGCCGGGAAACTGCTTCTTCCAGAGGGTCTTGCCGGTATACGCGTCCATGCACAAGACCACGTCGGTGGCCAACAGGGCCGTCCGCTTGTGCCTTCTCATCGGGGTGTCCATCCAAGGGGTGTCCTCGGCCGGGAGATAGTAGCTCAGGAACACCCGCCCATCAACGACGACAGGACTCGCTCCGCCACCGGCATGGAGCCCCTTCTGGGTTTTGCCGTGGCGTCCGGCGGGAAAGCCACTCTGGGACTGGAACGCCTTGGCGACCGGCGTGACCTCCTCGCTTCGCAAGACCAGTCTGGCTTGGTGGAGCTCGTCGACCAGCTCATGGCCGCACGCGATGGCGCGGAAGTTCTGGTAAAGTCCGCTCCAGCAAGGCCAGCCGATCCATCGCGCTTCCTCCCGGCCGACGACGTTGGCGGGTTCGGCCGGATCGTCCCGGCCGTATCCGCACCGTCGGACCCCGCGGCAAGCTGAAACAGACCAAACGCCACGCAGGCAACTGCCGCAGAAGCCTCGCGGAGTCGTGAGAAGGCCATGGTCTCCACTCCTTGTCGACAAGATGCCTCATTGGCGGCTGGCATCCGAGATGGCGATCTTAGCAGGCCCCGATTCGCCTGGCCCATCGAATCTCACGCGCCGGTTGCCCACCGTGACCTGCGCGTCCAAACCGGACCCCTTGATCTTCACTTCGGGGGGGGCAACACCGGCCGGTCCGATCGTGACCACGAGGAAGAAGCTGTCACCCCCGGTCGCCAGGATGGACGGGATCTTCCGCGTCTCGGTCTTGCCTCGGTACGCCGTGCGGGTCACCACGTTGACGCGGGCTTCGACCTTCACGCCCGACGGACAGACGAACGTCCCACGCAGAACGGCCTCCCCTTTCGCAATGGTGAACGTGTTGCCGTTCCCCGTCACCTTGCTCAACACATCCGCCTCGCCGAGATTCCACGTCCAGACCTTCCGCTTGCCGCCTCGGATGCGGTCGGCGAGGGCGAACAGACATGGCGCGCCGCACCTGCCGCTGTAGTCCACGGCCATCGCACGCAGGGCGCGGACGCCGCTGTCCTTGAATGCCCCGGGGTATCGCAAGCCGCTATAGAGCGAGTACAGCTTGCCGGGCGTCGCACTGTATACGTCGCTCAGGTCGAGGCTCAGCGAGCTGGAGCCGTCCGGGGCTGTCGATGCGTACAGCACTCGTCCGCAGCCGTCGACGTAGTTGGAATCCTCCGGCAGCAGCACGCGGTTCTCCGTATGCGGCCAGATATCGCGCCCGCTGTAGCAGTCGTTCCATTCCTGTCCAAGCCCGTACAGGCGGAACGTGCCGGCGTTCGGGCCCTTCCATCCACCGATGCTGCGGCTCTTGGCGTAGACGTGCAGCGCGAAGTCGCTCCGCCCCTTCCAGCCGCTGCGGAAGCCGTAGTAGCCCATGTCCGGCGCCTGCCAGGCGAGTGGCATGCACTCAGCGGGATTCTGCGCGGTCGCCCCGGCAGGATAGCCCAGGAAGAACGTAGCGGCGTACCCCGTTCCGTGCTCGTCCATCTGCCGCGATTCGAGTAGCTTCGCCGCTCCCTCCGGCCCGGTGATTCCAAGCTGGCGGTTCCAGGCCCACAGCATGGCCGGCCGCCACTTCTCCGGCGTCACCGGGTAGAGCGACGCGAAGTAGTTGCCCCAGATCTGCGACCACCCGTTGATGTCCAGCGGGATGGGCCTGCCTTCCGCCTTGCCGCCGTTCTCGCCGAAGGGACGCCACGACTCGGGATAGACATGGCAGAACACCATCCGCGGCAGCATGTGGGTGATGTCGGCGTACGGTGAGACGTCCCAGCCGAACATCCGTCGGTAGCAGGGGGCGTACTCGGCGGGCATCTCCGTGGCCTTGAGGCCGTAGTGGGCGCACTCGCCGCGGAAGCCTCCCGTGCCGACGGCCTCGCGGTAGTGCCAGTACATCATCTGCCGCCCGGTCTCGAAGATCCGCTGGTAGGCCATGTCGACCTTGCCCAGACGCTTCCACTCCGTTACGTCGAAGCTGAACAGGGCTTCCTCGTCCGGCGACATGGGGCTCGACGGTGCGACCGGCTGACGGCCCTTTTCACCCCACAGTGCCAGACCGATGAAAGCCAGGGCGGAGTAGGGTTTGGCCCACCAGTTGCTGCAAACATGCGTGTTCCCGCCCATGCCCCGGCCTGCGATGACATCCTCCGCGGTTTTGACCATGTACGTGACGACGGTCTTTCGGAAGCTCTCCGGCCAGGCGTCGTGACAAAGGTCGTACGCCAGGGCCACTTGTTTCGGACGACGTCCCGCGGCCGTTCGGTGCGAGTACCGTCCTCCGCGGCCGGCCATCTGCATTTCGGCGAACGCGCGGGCCTCGTCGGCGAACTCGCGCCGCCCGGTGAGCTGGTACTTGATCCCCGCGCCGATCGCGTCGGCGTCGGCCTCGGCGCCCATCTTCTTTGACAAGACGCGCCCGAGAGGCGACTTGAGCTTTCGCTTCAGCGCCGGCAGATCGGTCTTGCGGAACAGAACCCGCGGTCGCTCCCCCGGCCTGACCGGGGCAAAGCCGGCGGGCAGCGGCGGCCGGGGCGGCTTGACACGTCCATCCGCCTTGCCCTGCACGTTGCCCGAGGACGAAGCGACCGTATACGTACCCTCCAGCATTCCATCCGCCATTCGCTTCATGTCGAGGTGGATCCGTGCGACACCCCTGGTGCGCAGCAGCATGTCGAGCACTATGCGGTCGCTGGAGACTTCCGCCTTCGTGACACAGCCGGTGAAGAAGACGAGCCTCCGGGAGTCCGCATCAATCGCCCAGACTCGTTCCCACCGCCCATCCGTACGCGTCACGTCGACCAAGAACGAAGCGCCCTTGCCTCCACCGGCGGAGCCGATCCCCATGCCGTGGACTAGCCGGAACTCCATCTCGAGGATGTCCGCAGCATCCACGCCCCCCGCGGCGTTGGACAACAGCGCCGCCGTTGCGCATATGAGCAGCTTCATGTTCGCCTCCCGTCGCTCCGGCAAGGGGCTTGCCTGCCTGGACGTTTCTATCGTCTCGCCAGCGGCAACACAAGCCGGGGACCCAAGGCCGACGGTCTGCTTGATGCCTGACCCAATGAAAGACAGAATGCCCTCGAGGAGGTTGTTGCATGAGCAACTGCATCCGAACGCTGGCGATTCTGCTGTCCTCGGTTTTGCTGGCCTCACCGGCGAGCGCCCGCTCCGGCAGGGAGTCTCTGCTCTGCGAGACGGTCAAGCCCCCCAAGCGCCCCCGGGGAGCGCCGCGTCGCTCCGACGTTGGAATGCGGCTGTTCATCCTGCAGCCCAAGGGCATACGCACGGCAGACAATCTGATTGCCGCCGGCAAGAGCTTCCACATCACACGGGCGGAGTGGTCGTACATCATGGACGGGCCGTTCATTGAGCGATGCCGCAAGCTCGGATGGCACTTCCAGGGGACCATGAACGCGATCACTCACAACGCAGACCACGCGATCAAGGACAAGAGCGGCAAGCCGGTGTTGGATCACTTCAACAAGCCCGGCCGCTACATGGCCGACCCGAACAACGAGCGTTATCGAAGGTGGTACCTGGACCGTCTGAGACAATGGTTCGCCCTGGACGTATACGCCATTCAGCGCGACGAGCCCACGGGGCTCGGCGGCCTGGGCGGCCTGCGGCGTTGGCAGTACGCTGACGCCGACCGCTTCTTCGCGCTGCTTCACAAGCAGGCCGAGAAAGCAGCGGGCCGGCCCGTCTCCTGGTCGTGCAACCTGGTGTGGAACCAGGGCGGACGGTTCGGGGGCAAGGGCGAAGTGGTTACGAAGCACTTCGATTTCGGCGTGAGCGAGATCCGGGCCGCGTCGATCCGCCCCCGCTTCCTGTATGAGTCCGCCCGCGATGCGCGCCGGCGCGGCAAGACGATCGTCTACACGGGGGGCCACGATCTAGGCATTCCCAGGACGCGCCTCGCGATTGCCGGGTGCTATGCGGTGGGCCTGACGTTCATCGTGCCGTGGGACCAGTTCGGCGGGGTGGGCAAGGACCGCATCTTCGCCGAACCCAAGGACCTCGCCGACTTGTACGGTTTCATCCGTGCCGTCGCCCCGCTGTTGGACGGGTATGAAGATGCGGCCGCTGTACTCCCAGACCGAGAAGGGGACGAGGCCAAAGACGCGCCGGTACGCTTGGCCGGCGGCAGCGGCGAGGTCGCGGCCGTGGTCCGCGTAATGCCCGAGGAACCCGACGCACCGGCTGTGGTGCATCTGGTCGATTGGTCGCAGAAGCCCAAGCCGTTCGAGGTTCTGCTGGATGGGAAGCGGTTCTTCGGCGGGGAGGCACTTGTGGTGAAACTGCTGTCTCCCGCCCCCTACGATGCTGAAGCCCACGCGGCGGCGGAGGAAGCAGCGGCCGCGATGCTGGAGCCAGGCCAACGGGCGGGCGGTCACCAGGCGCCCGCCTACGCGGCCCTGCGCAGAATGTCGCACCTCGAGACGACCGTTCGCGCCGGATGGACGAGTGTGCAGATTCCCCCCGTCCGGCCCTGGGGGATCCTCGAGATCAGGCCGATGCGCAGGCCAAGCAGGCCCGGGCCTACGCCGAAGAAGTAACCCCACAGGACACTCGGAACCATCTGCCGCGCTACAGGGACACACGCGCCGGGCCTGTCACGATCACGTGGCGCGTCTCGACGGTTCCATCCCGGCGTTTCCACTGCAATGTCACCTTGCCGGCCCTCGGCAAGTTGATCGTGGTGGGCCGGCCGAGCCAGATGACGTGGATGCCCAAGGGGCGTCTGCCGATGGAGGCCTCCACGGTCAGGGCACCCTTGACGCCCGTCTCAATGGTCAGGCCGAACCGCCGCGGCCTCGCGGGCCGGCCCTGGATCACCCAAACATCTTGCTGGAGATCGACCCCCAGGAGATCGGGCGTCAGGTCGCCGTTGAGATCGTGCAGGATGCCTGTGGCCTGCCCTCGACCCAGGGCCTGAGCGGCCCTTCCCTTCGCCTGGGAAAACAGCAGGCTCCTCGCGATGCCGAAGCACGCGAAGCCGCGGTTGAAGAACAGGCCCGGAGCGGCCGCCGCATCGAACAGTGCGACGGATTGGCGACCGTCGCCGTTGATATCGCTCGGACAGGCGGCAAGGAAACGCCCCTGTCCGCTTCCGCCGCCCAGGGCGGCAGCCAATTCGCCCGTCTGGGGCATGATGTTCGTCCAGCGTCCGTCGTCGCGGCTGAGGAGGGCCGCCCCGCCGCCTCCGGCGACGACGAGGTCCAGTCGGCCGTCGGTGTCGTAGTCGCCGCAGACGAGGACGAGCGGATCGGCCACCGTCGCGACCTCAGATCGAACCGGCGGCGCGAACGCGCCTGCCTCTGCCCGGCCGGCGTGGAAGGTCAGACCCTTGGCGGAGACCTGCACGATGTCGGCCGCGCCGTCGTCGTTGAAGTCAGCGACGGCGCACGGGCCCTCCCCACCGGGCAATCGGCGAACGGTGAGGTTCCCTTGGGCGTCCGGCGTCATCAAGATCACACCATCGGTTCCACCGGCCACCAGCGTGCCGCCCATCGCGTCGAGTGACCGGCACTGCGGCAGCGCGTAGCCCGCAGTCGGCGCGGCAAACGTGCCGTCCTTCTGCCGCAGCGCCAGCCGAACACTCTTGCCGTCCCAGGACGCCAGGTCCGCTCGGCCATCCGCATTGAAGTCGCCCGCCGTCATCGCCAATGACTTCGTCGTTAGAGCCAGCTTGTCCGTCACGTCTGCCGGCGGGCTTCCCTTCTCCCCGGGCCGAAAGACGCGGTCCCCGCCGTCGCAGAGCACCACGACGCCGTCGCCGGTCACGAAGCACCCGTGGGCCTTGCCGGGCAGCTTGCCCAGGGACAGCTCGTCGCCCCACGACATGGCGGAGGCGACGGGGAAACCCGCCGCAGGGTCTATGAGGACGTAGCGCACCGCCGGAATGAGCCGCCGGGCGCTGCCGCCCCAGACGGTCTCCAACTCCTTCGGATCGGAGCCGACTTTCCAGGCGCCCTTCTCGCCGGCCTCGGTCAGTCCGAACCATGCCGTGCCGATCTCCAACGCGCCGACGGGCGCATCTTCCGTCCCCTTCTGAACGCACAGAACGGCCGTGGCGTCCTTGCCGCCTCCAAATGCTCCGCGGAGCTTGACGGCAATGGGGTCTTTGACGTCGGGAAGGCTAAACGACAGCGTCTTGAACCCCGGCGCCTTGCCGACCAGGGCCTCCAGAACCTCAGCGGTCATCCGGCCGTCTTCAGGCGCCGAGGCACGCAGTACGAGCACGACGCTGCTGTCGTCGACCAGGTCGACCACAGTGTAATCGGGGTTGATCAGCGCAAGCGTCGGCGAGGCCAGCAGCGCAATCGTCATCGCCGCCGCGACGCGCGAAGTCGCCGCCGGTCGAGACCTGAGAGCACGAAGAGAGGGGCGTTGAGTCATCGCGACGCTCCTTCGGCCGCGGGCGGGGCCGACCAATCGCCTTCGCAGGCTTGCCCGGCCAGTTCCGCCGCCAAGGCGTACTCGCGGGCCGCCAAGCCGAGCACGTCCATGCTGATCATCGCCTGTGAGAGCGTCTTTCCCACGAAGTCGGCCTCGGCGCGTCGGGCCAGACAGGCGTCGATCCGCGCTGCCGTCTGGGGCGAGGCCCTCTGCCTCGCACGGATCAGCGCGATATGGGCCTCCGCCTCCTGGAGCCCCTCCAGCAGCATCTGACCCCGCGTGGTTCGCACGGCGCCCTCGGGGCCGGGCGCGGTCAGGGCCGGGCAGTGCCCCCTCCACAGCCAGCCCTCCTTGGGGGGCGAGGCGTAGTAGCTCCGGCGGCGCCCGTCGATCTCGAAGATCGGCCAGAAATCCAGGCCGATCCGGGCGATCGTGCCGCTGGTCCGCATCACCGTGCGGTACGACAGCGGGGAGGAGTCGTAGTGAATCCCGACCCGCTGGACTTGGGCGAGGTAGTAGTCCGTCCGGGGCACGTCCGGCCAGTCGCGCTGGAACTCGGGCAGCCCGCCGCTGTTGGGGTTGATGCGGAAGCCGACCTCCAGGCCGCCCAACGCCGTGAGCTTCCCTTCCACGGGCGCCGGCTCGCGGACCCAGTGGGCGTAGATCTGCCACCGCATCCCGGGGGCGATCTTGTTGAAGAACTTAGGGACGAACTCCAGCGGCCGGCTGTCGAAGGCCTCGCCGAGCAATACGAAACGCTCGTCGCCGCCTCGGGCCTTGACGTGCCGGCGAACGCCCTCGATCATCGGCTTCCAGAACGCCTCGCTGCCCGGCTGGCCGAAGAGCGGCGCCTTAAGGGGCTTCATCTCACCGGTCGTTGGGTCCAGTTCTGTCACGAAGCAGGGGCCGATCTCGTCGCGCTTCATGCCCCGGAACCACGTCCGACAGCCGATATCGTGCTTCCAGATGCTCAGCGTGACGATCTTCGGTGTCCCGAACACTCGCGTGTGCACGTCGAGATATCGCTCCAGCGCCGAGAACTCCGGCTCGTAGCCCTTGCCCCGCCGCACCCAGCGGACGAGGCCGCGCTTGTGGTGGAGGTAGTTGTCCAGGATCACAGGCACGAGCAGGGCATCGTTGCCGATCGGGGCCATCGACCGCATCGACTTCTCGACCAGCTCGAAGTGACGGTCCGACCACCAGTCCACACCGTAGTGCTCCGCCAGCGTGTCGGGCGATTGGTACATGCTGACCAGCGTGGCGTTGTCTTTCGGGTCGGGAACGGTCCACCCGGAGACGAGGATCTGCACGGGCACGCGCGTGGCGCGGCCGGCGAGGGTCAGGGACAGCGTGCCGACGTACCAGCCGGGCTTCTGATCGCGGGGCACGTCGGCCAGCACCCACACCGGCTGGGTCGAGGCGCCGTCCGCCGGCGCGGGCATCAGGCCGTTGCAGAACGACTCGCCCTCGGCCTGGGTGGCGAACCGCAGGCGGACGGCCCCGGCCGGCAGGGACGCCCCACCCTTGACGTGACGCAGGGGCCCGATCTCCGCGCGAAGCCCCCGGATCGGCCCCGGCGCGGTCACAACGACCTGCCCGGAGCAGGTCCCTCCACGCGGCGCGACGGTACGGATTGGCTGAAGCGGCGCGAACGGATTGCCGCGCGTCAGCCCCGCCGGCGTGATCGTCACACCCCACCAGAGGAACCCCGCACGGAACTCGCCCGGCCGGACGGCAACGGTGTCCATCGGCGTGGCATTCCACACCGTGACCTTCTCGGCAGCGTCGCTCCAGGCGATGACGCCCTCTCCGCTGGGGCTGACCAGGGAAACGCTGCACAGGCCCGCCGTGCTCCACTCGGTATGGCGGCCCAGGCGGACGTTCTCGACCGGGGCATGGTGCAGACGGATCGCCAGCACGTTCGCACCGCGCCGAAGCGCATCGCCCGGCACGGCCACGGTCAGGCGGCGGATGCGCCGCTCGTACCGGTCGGGCCAGGCCTTCAGGGCCCGCTCGTTGTTCCGCAGAGGGTTCCCTTCGGGATCGAGGAACGCTTCCTCGGGATACGCCTCGGCGAGGACATCGGCGGCGAGCTTGCCTGCGGGCAGGTGCTGCCTGGCGATCTCCCGGCCGTTTACGTACACGGCGATCCCGCCGCGGTAGGATAGCGCCAGCTTCAGCCCCCCCGCCTTTGCGGGGTCGGAGACGCCGAACCGCGTGCGCAGAGACAGCATGGCCCTGTCGGGCAACTGGCCGAACCCGTAGCCGCCGACGGCCTCAAACAGGTCGGAGCCGTACCGCCCCCACCCGCTGTCGTCGAAGCCCGGCTGAGCCCAGTTCGCCGGCGGGGGCGCGGTGTACGTGGGCGGCTCCTTTCGACGCCGGTCCTGCCGCCGGCACACCAGGTGGATGCGCCAGGGCGCATCGCCGGCAATCAGTTGGGCCTCGCCACCCCAGGCCGGCACGGCCGCTGGGGCGGACAGGAGCGCGGCCAGGACTGCTGTCGCCAAGAACGTGACTGAAATGTCTCTCATGGGCCGTTTCCATCCATTGTCTGGACCACAGGCCGGATTCCCCGGTCGCCAGCCTGATTCGGCCCGCTGTTGAAGTCCAAGGTGTTTAACCCTGCGCAACGATTACGGGCCCCAAGCCCACCAACCTCATCGAAGCGGCGTGGCCTGCGGTTGCTTCGCCGGGCTTCGCCGGAGGTCTGTGGCTGTCCCCTGCGTGCGTCTTCCTCATTGATGTGTTTCAGTTCGGCGTCGGTCAGCGTCGGCTGCCCGGGCCCGCCGCGACGCGCTTCGCACGGCACTGCGGCAGCCGGGCCGGTCGACTACTGGCGGACGAAGAGATCCCCCGCGTCCTGGCGCCGTGCGACACGGGAGTATTCACTCGGCCGCCGAATGCTGAGGGCGAGTATTGTGCAATAGACGGTAGGCCTGAGTTCAACGTGGCTATTCGGCAGGCCCTCCGGTCGCGGCTGGCTGCCGCGCAGGTAAGCCCCTCCGCCCATCCTTCCAGTTCCCCTTCCAGTGGCTAACAAGCGCTTCGTCGCTGAGCGTTCGAGACCCCAGGACCTGGTGAGGGTGAATCCGAAGGCTAACCATTGGGTCTTCCGAGCCTCCCAAACGGGCTAATCGCCCTTCTTCTGGGATCGAGTTGACCGGTTGACGATCTCCCGGTCTGATCTGAGGTGGAAGACATTACCTGACACAGTTGGCTGCCGCACCTTTTTCTCGATGACAATGCCATTATCGTCTGACGTCGAAGCGTTGTTCGCCACCGTGTTATTCGCGAGGATAAGTCCGTCACAGGCGAGTGCACGGATGCCCGTGAACGTATCGACAAACTCCTTGTCCGTGATCTGTATGGTGGAGGCCAATACGATGATATCCTTGGCCTGCTTCCCTTCAATCCGGATGCCTTCACGTGACTTCGGCCCGGCCTTGTACTTCGAGCAGCGACTCAGGATCAAGCAGTTACCCACAAGCGAAGAACTCCTGCCGTTCTTGATCCAGACTGCGTACACACCGGATGAGGCATGGCTGTTCATTATGTTGAACATTGGCTCGCCGCCTTTGGCAATGTTCAACACGAAGCCATAGCGGTTGTGGACAAAGAAGCACCTGCTGATGGTCACGCCTTCGGTTTCACCCTCCACGAGCACGCCGTAGACTGAATTCATGCCGTGGCAGGAATCAATGACGAAGCAGGTGGAGTTCCCGGTCAGGTGGACGTGAGCTTCGGTCGTGGCCTTTCCACGGAAGGTACAACCGACCATCCTGCCTATGTGAGCGTTATGCCCCCAAATCGACTTCGTCCAGCAGGCCTCGGCGCCGACCCCTTCAAAGCGACAGTCTTGGACAGCAAATGCCGGGTCGAGACGATCCGAGCTCTTGAAATCAGCGAAAAGGGCAGTGCCCCCATCTGCAACTCTGGTGGTGAACGCAATACCACGCACGTCCCATGAGGCCTTCTGGGCCCTGGATTCGCGCCAAGTTCGAGTCTCCACCAGGTGTAGCCCCCCTGCGTCTATCCAGGAAAGCCGTGTGACCCCGCTTCCTGCTCCGCGGATTACAGCAGTCTTATTCTTCAGTACGAGGGTCCTCGACAGAATGGCCTCGCCGGCAGGTATCTTCAGCACGCCTCGGTCGGGCAGCGCATCAAGGGCCTTCTGGAACGCGACCGTGTCGTCGGTGGCGCCGTCCATTCTTGCACCGAAGTCCGCGACCTCTATCTCCAACTTCTGCGTGGCTGCGGATGACATGCTGCAAAGCACTATGGGAAGAAGGAAAGCCGTCCGCATTTCATCACCTCAGAAATGTTGTGTTCCGATTGTCGGCGGGGCTCTTGACATGAGCCATGATGGGCTCATCCCTGACCGTCCTGTCTCGGAAATCCCTGACACGGTGGAACGTCAGGTAGTTTGCGTCGTGGGCCCTGTGCGCGCCGTCCCACGCGGTACGGCTGACGAAGATGATGTCGTTGCCCTCGAACAGCCACGAGACGTACTGCCATGCGTGGCCCACGACATCGGGGTGGTACAGGAGCGTGGATTCGACCTTCCAGTGTCGCAGGTCAGCCGACGAGGTCAGTACGAGCGTGTTCCGGTACGCCTTGGGGTCGCTTTGCTTCGAGCCGATGGACCAATATCGCCTGGTCTTGGGGTCATAGCGGATGGAGAACTTCACGCCCCCGCCCGGGAAGTCGATGATGTCCTTCGTCCGATCGTGCGAGAGCGTTCGGCCATCGGGCGAGATGTGCGTGATCGCGGCCTTGTCGTCGCCTTGACCGTTGGTCCGTAGGATGTTGACCAGTCCGCCTTCGGGCGCCGCCACGACGCAGCCCTCGATCCACTGGCTCTTCGACCATAGGTGCTGTAGCGGCGCGGTGGTGCGCCAGTTGGTTGCGTCCAGCAGGTCGCCATTGGTATCAACCGAGGCCACCAGCACCTGCCAGTTCAAACGAGGCCCGGTGGTCAGCTCGAACCCCCGCCACAACCTGCCGCCATGGGCCACGACCGGCGTAGGCGCGCAGTGGTATCGGCCGTCGTCGCGCAGCAGGCCCGTTTTGGCGTCCTTCGGCTCGGTCCACGTCCTGCCCCCGTCACTCGAACGACGAACCACCATGTTGGCGTGCTTGTTGCCTCTGCCGATCAGATACAACTTGCCTTTGTGAACGAAGAGCGTCGAAAACCACTGGGCCTTTTGCCGGGCCAGTTCCTTCCAGCTTCTGCCTTTGTCCGTCGAGGCAAAGACGACCGTCCCTTTGTGCTTCACCCCCGGGCCGAAAAAGTCGTGAGACGCAACGTAATCCCCGTTCGGCAGGGCGGCGATGGACGGCGAGCCGATATAGGTCCGGCTGACGGCGGGGCTGTAGTTGACGATCACGCCCGGGACGGTGGCGTGGCGCGCCCTGCCCAACGCGCCGGCCGAGTGTGGAGCCACGGCTTTGCCGACCGCCTTGCCCTCCAGCGAGGGCGCCAGCAGGATTCCGCCCGTCCAATTGCCTTGCGGTATCGTGACCGTCTGGCCCGCCCTGACCGGGCGAGTGAACACGGCCACGGCGGTCCGGTTGCGGTCTGTGTAGCGGAATGCCATCGTACCGACCTTCGTCCAGCCCGTCGTGTCGATGACGTTTCCGCTCGAGGCGGTGGCCATGTAGAGCAATCCGTCGTTCTCCGCAACAGCCGTCAACGTCGAACGCAGCCCCCCGCTCAGGCGCGTGAACTGCCATCGGGAAAACGCCTTCGGCACGGCGCGCCAGACGTACCTCCGGTTGGCAAACGCCTTGCCCCCATCGGCCAGCGTGGCGATCTCGAACCCCCGACCGGTTACCTCAACGCTCTGCACGTCGGTCTCGCGCGCATCGACGGGCATCGATGCGGCGGTGAGAACGATCGGCTCAAGCAGACAGCCCAATGCAAAGGTCACCAGGACCGCGGAACGCAGAGAGAAGAGCTGTTTGGTCATCGTCCCTTTCTTCTCTTCCGTTTGGGGTTCTTGGCGGCAGGTGGGCGGGCGCGGATCGCTTCCGCCCGCTCCCGGATCGCGTCGAGATCGAGGTCCGCGATGCGCTGGCCCTTGCTTTGTTCGCTGGAGACCAGTCGGGCGTAGGTTTCATCCTTCACCTTGTTGCTCTCCGGGGGCCCGGGCCTGCCGTCGGCTCGATAGACCGGCGAGTGCTCTGGCTCCAACTCTCCTGCGCTGACGCGCATCGCCACGTCGTCCCGGGCCGCAAGCCGCTTCTGCAGATCGAGCATCTCGGTGAGGCGTTGGGGATTGACGCGGGCCAGGTCGCACGTCTCTGTCCGGTCGTTTGTCAAGTCGTAGAGCCGCCAGGGCTGGCCGTAGGCGCTGGCGAGCCGCCAACCCCGGTCGACGACGGCGAAGTTGTTGAAGAGTTGGAAATAGAGGGTTCGCTCAGGCAGCTTGGCCCCCTTGGTCAGGACGGGCGCGATGGACCTTCCCGGCAAGGCAGGCAGCGAATGGCCGCCAAAGCTATGAGGGTACTCGGTTCCGGCGAGATCGACCAGCGTGGGGAATAGATCGATGAAGTGGCAAGGCTGATCCTCGAACTGCCTTGTCGGCTTGATCGCGGCCGGCCAGCGAGCGATGAACGGTGTTGTGACTCCGCCGCTGTGCTGGGTGCGCTTGTAGAACTTGAAGGGCGTATTGGATGCGTGGGCCCAGCCGAGCCCGACGTTCCATTGGGAGCCGGGTTCACCGAACTTGCCCCTGCGCGACCGGTCGTTCGGGCTCGCGCCGTTGTCGTTCATGAAGACCACCAGTGTGTTCTCACGAAGCCCCAACTCGTCGAGAGCGGCAAGGACCTTGCCCACGCCCCGATCCACGCACTCGACCATACCCGCGTAGGTGGCCATTCTCAGGTCTTCGAAGTCCCTGGATCTTCCGTCAAGCGCATCCCAAGCCGGAATGCCGGCCGGACGCGGAGGCAGATGCCATCCCGCTCCGGCAAGCCCCATTTTCTGTTGGCGGCGGAAACGCTCCTCTCGGAGGGTATCCCAGCCCTTGCGATACCTTCCGCGGTACTTCGCCACATCCCTAGGCAACGCCTGGATGGGGGAATGTGGAGCGTTGTAGGCGAGATGGAGCATCAGCGGTCGGTTCGGGTGGTCGCGACGCTCCTCGCGGAGAAAGCGAACCGCGTATTCCGTCAACGACTCAGTGACGTAGAAGCCTTCCTTGGGCACCGGCCACGGCTTGCCGTCGAGGGTGAACGTCTCGTCCCCCCGGAAGAAGTCCGTCCCGCCGCGCATGAATCCGAAGTGTCGATGGAAGCCGCACTCCAGCGGAGCCCCATGCACGTGCCACTTGCCAACCATCATCGTCCGATAGCCAGCCTGCTGAAGCGCCTGGCCGAATGTTGGGGCGTCGTGCCGCCAGTTCAGCCCCGGCGGCTTGCTGTGCCAGTAATGACCTCGCAGGAGCGTCGCCCGGGACGGCTCGCACTTCGAGCAGTTGTAGAACTGCGAGAACCGGATGCCCTCCTCCGCGAGGCGATCGATATGCGGCGTCTCAATCTCGCCGCCGTAGCAGCCGATGTCGGAGAAACCCATGTCGTCCGTGATGATGATCACGAAATTCGGGCGGCGCGCGGTTGACGCGACGGCCTGACTGCCGGCGACCAAGGCGGTCGCGAGAAGGCAGGCAACGAAGCGCGGTTGGCGGCAGTTCATCTCAGAGGTCTCCTGATTCGCCGGGCCTACCGGCTGGAGAATACAGGGGAGTTGCGCCCGACGCCATGCTATCCTCACCCGCAAACAGAGAGAGCTTGGCCATGAGAATCAGAGCGTCGTTTGTGGGTGCGAGCCTGTTCGCGGCAGCGGCGTCAGCATCCGGCAAGCGCATCCGGCTACGCTTTGGCGCTGTCAGCCAGAAGGGCAGCGTTGCCGTGATCGAGCGCTTCATCTGCCCACTCAGAGATTACTGCACGCGCCGCATCATCGTCCCACTACGCCGACGTGACGTGCGAAAAGGACTGACCTGCCATCTCGACTGGTACAACGAGCATCGACCGCATGAGTACCTCGACGGCAGAACGCCCAACGGGGTGTACCACGACCGTCCTGCTGCCAGCGAGGCGCCTCGCATCGAGCGCAGATCCTGCATGCCACCTACGGCTTCGTGTGCCGACCGTCGTCTAGTTTCCTGACGAGTCAATCACGATCCCGCCCTCCAGCCGCGGGCTGTTGCCAAGGACAGGTTCTTCATCCCGCTGGACATGTCGTCGCGGCGGTAAGAGGTCCTTGTCACTACTGGCTCGCGTCCGGATGGGCGGGTAGGCATTTGACGCTGCTTGCCGGACCGGCGGGGCCCTGCGATACTGCGGTCCTATATGCCGAGACGATCTTCTTGAGCGCGGTTGGCGACGAGCCCCCGCCAACAAAGGACCATGCCCATGGCCCGGTTCATCGCCACGTTGTCCCTGCTGCTTGCTGTGAACCTGATATGCAGCGCCTCGACTGCCTGTGCGGAGAACGTCCGCTTCCCCGCCGACGCGGGGGTCATCGACGTGACCCATCCGCCCTATGCCGCGGCGGGCGACGGCAAGACGGACGACACGGCCGCCCTCCAGAAGGCGCTGACGGATCATCCCTCCGGCAACCGGATCATCTACCTGCCCAACGGCACGTACCTGGTCAGCGACACCCTTCGCTGGCCCACGGGCCGCCCGGGCAGCGGAGACGACTGCAAGCGCGTCATCCTGCAAGGACAAAGCCGCCTCGGAACGATCATCAGGCTGAAGGACAACTGCCCTGGCTTCGACAAGCCGCTGGCCGACCCGCGCTACAAGAGGCCGACGGGCAAGGGGGTGATCTGGACCGGCCAGGCGCCGGCCCAGCGGTTCCGCAACGCGGTGCGGAACCTGACGATCGACACGGGCAAGGGCAACGCGGGCGCCTGCGGGCTGAAGTTCATCGCCAACAACTCCGGATGTGTTCGCAGCGTGCTGATCCGCTCCGGCGACAGCCAAGGCGTCAACGGGCTCGACTTGGGCTACACGAACGAGCAGGGACCGTGCCTGATCAAGGACGTCCAGGTCGAGGGCTTTGACTACGGCATTTACAGTTGGGGCCACGTCGATAGCGTGACGTTGAACGACATCCGCGTCGCCAATCAACGCAAGGCGGGTATCATCAACGTAAACCAGGTGTTCAGCATCGAGCGTTTCCAGAGCGCCAACACCGTACCCGCGTTGGTCAACAAATCCGGCGACGGCGTGGTGACGCTCATCGGCGCCGAGCTGAGCACGCCGGGCGAGGCGAGCAAGGAGCCGGCGGTCGTCAACAACGGCGTGATGTACGCGCGGGCGGTCAAGACGCGCGGCTACGCGCGGGCGATCCTGAACGCCGCCGGAACGAAAACGAACGCCGACGGGCCCACCGTCACCGAGTTCAGCTCACATGACGTGCTCAGCCTGTTCGACTCTCCCCCGGGCGGGCTGAAGCTGCCCGTCAAGGCCACGCCCGAACCGCCCTGGGATCCGCCCGACCAATGGGTCAGTCCGCTCGAGTTCGGAGGGAAGCCCGGCGACAAGATCGACGACACAGCCGCCATCCAGCGGGCGGTGGATTCCGGCAAGTCGACGGTGTACCTGCCCAACGGGGTGTGGATCGTCCAGGGGGAGCTGCGGCTGCGCGGCAAGATGCGGCGGCTGATCGGGTGTGAGGGCACGATCAAGGGCAAGGGCGTCATCCGCGTCGCAGACGGGGACGCACCCGTGGTTGTCATCGAGCGAATCGAGGTCATGTACTCGCCGATCGGCATCCGCCACGAGTCGAAGCGAACGCTGGTCATCAGCAGTTGCCGCCTCGGCCGCAACGACAACATGTGCTACGAGGGCACGGGCGGCGGGGACCTGTTCGTCGAGGACGTTTGCGGCGATCCGTGGGTGTTTCGCGACCAGAACGTCTGGGCCAGGCAGATCAACCCGGAGTCGAAGAAGGAAACGAAGATCACCGCGACGCGGTCGAGGGTCTGGCTGCTGGGGCTGAAGACCGAGAGCGACGCGGCGGCCGTTGAGGCGACGGGCGGAGCGGTCGAGGTCTGCGGGGCGTTCATCTACGCCAATACGGGCACTCCCAAGGGGCCGCTGTTCGTTTTGCGCGACGCGGCCTTCAGCGCCACGATGGGCGAGTACGTCATCCGGAAGCAGCCGTTCCGGCAACTCGTCGTGGAGACGCGCGGCGGCCGGACGCGCACACTCGAATTCGGCCAGGCCCCCCGCCGCGGGGGCGGCAGCAAGTGGTCGCTTTTCTCCGGGCACACCAGGTAGGCCCCCGCCAGGAGGACCGGAGGGCGGGGCCATGCCTGAGGCCCCTCATTCCTGGCTTGCCCGCTCAAGGAGCTTCAGCCACTTGGCGGCCCCGAGGGCTTCCGGCGTCCCCGGCAGGTGCTCGACTACTCGCTCCAATGCCTTCCGCCGGACGCGTGCAGCGCTCAACCGGGCGGCGAGGACGGCTGCCGGCATCGGGTGCAGGCTGAACGACACCGGAGTTACCTTGGGGGCAGGAGCGGGCGCCTTGGGGTCGATCTGCTCCCTCCGCAGCTCGTCGATGGGCTTGTAGATCATCGCCCCCAGCGACATCACGGACCACCCCTGGCTGCCGCTGCGCACGACGGCCGCCAAGACATGCCGCCCCTTGCTCACCGCGGCACTCCACGTGTGGGCGTTCAGCTTCCTGGGGTTCGTTCCATTGCCCTCCTCACCGGTGCTGTAGACCAGCTTTCCGTCGAGGTACCACAGCATCCACCAGTCCGCCGAGCAGTTCACCACGAGTGTGCCGCCCTTGTCGCAGTCGATGGGAGCGAAGCAGTAGGCCGTCTGTTTCGTTACGAACTTCCCGTCTCTCTTGGCGGCCATGTCGCTGAGGTCCAGCCAGCCATTTTCGTCAGCGTCTCTGGGCGTCAGCTTGTAGGAGCGCCCGCCCACCGTGAATTCGCTGGGAATGTGTTTCAACTGGTCAAGAGGTGCGAGGTCGACGGACTCCGGCGCGGCCCCGCCGACCAGCCATCGCTTCGGCCAGTGCAGGGCCGAGGCCGTGCCTTTCTCCAGGGCCTTGACGATGTCCAGTGGAGGCAGGGGCCTCTCGAAACACTCTGGCCTGACCCGCACAAGCAGCGGGTACACACCCCTTGCCAGGTGGAGTCGCTGTCCGGCCCGGACCTCCAGCCCTCCCAGCCACACGTCCAGACCGTTGCGAGGGATGTCCACGGCGACCTCCCGATCTCGCGAGTTGTCGATCAACGTGTACAGCACACCGCACCTGTCCGGTATGCCCTCCGTGCAACGGAGCATGTCGATCCTGCGGTAGGGATTGGTCGTTGTTCCGCCCAGCCCGCAGAGGTAGTAGGAGTGGCCCCAACTGTCAGCGACCTCCATCGCGTCGCGCGGCAGGGCCTTGAACGCCTTCGTCACGCCGCCGATCTCCAGCTTCGTGCCGAGCCGCGGCCGCAGCGACGCGAGCTTCTCGCCCACGGCGGGGTCGCCCGCGGCTTCGGGTGGCGGGAACGGTCCAGCCAGGAGCCAGTGCTCCGTGCCCTGGCGGTCTTCCAGCGGGTCGCAAGGCGCCCCATCGAACGCGGGAAGCTGCTTCCGGGGCTTGGGCGCCGCCAGTTCGGCTTTTTTGCCCGGGGCCGGCATGATCTCATTGAGCAGCGTGGTCGCGATCCGCTTCTGCTCGTACTTCCTTCCTGCCGGCGTCGACGCCGAGACGCACCAGACCCGCGTCCCGTGACTGAGGAACATGCGGTTGCCGTCGAAGGCAGGTGGGCCGGCGCCCAGGGGAATGAGGCTTCGGCAGAGCACGTGCGGCCTATCGACATCCAGCGCGACGACGCCGATCTGCCCCGCGTCGGGCAGGCCGCCGGAAGCACCCCCGCCCGAGTCGTGGACAAACAGATACGGCCCGGCCGTCGGAGACGGCGTGTAGTCGGCCTGGGCCCGGTCAAGGGCGGGCTTGATCCGCACGACGGGACTGCCGGTCAGCCGGTCGTACACGTACACTTCTCGCTTGGCCGCGTTCGAGTGCCCGGGGCAGTGTTCCTGGACCGTGTTGATCGCCATCGCCCACGGCCCCCAGGCGGAGATCCGGATCGGGCGGTCGTACTTGATTCCGTAGTTGTTTCGCCAGAGGACGCGGTGCCCTACCTGCCCGTTCGGATCCATGAAGAACCGAACGGCGTAGATCGTGCTCAGCTTGGCGCAGTAGAGGTCGTTACCCACGAAGTGCCAGGCAAAGCCCACCCGGGCGCCCGGGGGCGCGGCATCGATGTCGAGGCGACTCAGCATGACCTCGCCGCTGCGGGCATCGAAGACCTGCCCGGACGTCGACGCCACCATGTGCCCGACCGACTCGTGCCTGTGCCCGGTCAGGCGCAGTTGATGCAGCGCGCCGCCCGGAGCGGCGGCCTCGACCTCCTTCTGCCAGAGCAGCTTGCCAGTCTGGCCATCCAGGGCCAGCCTGCGCCCAAGCGCCCCCCTCTGGCCCTTGCGGCGCGCCGTCGCCCCCTCCAGCAAGACCTTGCCGCCGCTGACGAGCATCCCCGCCTTCGTCAGGCCGGTCCTCACGGCCCACTTCTTCCGGCCGGTCGCGTCGAGACACACCGTCGCCCCGATGTCGTGGTGCGCCCAAATCTGTCTGCCGTCGGAGAAGACCGTCCTCCAGCCGCCTCCGATCGAAACGGGCCCGCGGCGGCCCTTCTCCTTGTTTGACTTGCGGACCGCATCGATCTGTTGCTCCAGGGACTCACGTTCGTCCCGGGCGAATGCCTCCAGCGCGATGTCGTTGCTGTGCCACAGGACCTTGCCGGTCTTCTGATCCAAGCACACGATCCCCGTCGGATGGGTGCAGAGGAACAGGCGATCCCCCGCGGCGACAGGGCCCGCCGCTATCGGTTCCGGGACCTTCGCGCTCCAGGCCACGTTCTGGCCGGTGGCCAAGTCCCAAGCCAGCGGCGGATCGACGTCCGGAAAATGAACGTCGCCGTCGCCCAGGGGATTGCCGACCAGTTTCGCCCCGTCCGCGGTCGGCTTGATGGGCGATGCGGCCGGGCTTCCTCGCAGGCAGACGTGCATCCGGAACCAAGCCTCGCCCCGGTCCTCACGGCAGCGGACGAGGACCTGGTTTGCACCCTTGCGGAGCTTGGCCCTGAACACGGCCTCACGTCCGGTATGGTTCCGCCACTGGCGCTCGTCTGAAATCCAGACCAGGCGCTCATTGATCCACAGCTTGGCGTGCTCCACCGCCGCCATCGCCAACCAGACATCCATTGCCTTCGGCGCGTTGAGGGTAGCGGCCGCCATGAGCGAATGTCCCCGGAAGGCGCCGCGGCGACGGATATCCTGCCAGGGGGACACGAGCTTCGCCCCCCCCGCGGCGACGACCTGCCACGTGGCGACGGCCTGGCCCTTCGGCTGCTTCTTCCTGGGGAAGTTGACCTTGTCGACGGCGTAGCGTCCCTTTGAAGGCATCGCTTTGGGGATTCTCGAGAAGTCCCGGTCATAGTCATCCAAATGCGAAAGAGGCCCAAGCACTCGCCACGCCGGGACGTAACCCCACTGCTGCGGGCCGGAGACCTCGACTACCGGCAGCTCGCACGTGCCCTCGCCGTTCGCCTTCAGAGGAACAGAATTGTAGAAGGGACCGAAGGTGGCGTCTTCCGGGCAAGACAGGCCGTGTAGACAGGACATTCCCGCTGCATCCGCCAGCGCGGCACGGGCAAACCGCAGCGCCTGGTCCGCGTGAGTCAGCATGTCCTCCTGTTCATCCTGTATCGGCCG
>Ga0272441_10004424_pt1 | contig 25459 bp, 18 predicted proteins | sample SSMProp6N_FD_193582 | JGI IMG/M metagenome (GOLD analysis project Ga0272441, IMG submission 193582) | Marine sediment archaeal communities from Little Sippewissett salt marsh, Falmouth, MA, United States - SSM-Prop-6N | ecosystem: Environmental > Aquatic > Marine > Wetlands > Sediment ...
TTTCTCATCAGTCTGGAGTTTCTGGGCCAACTCCTGCAATCTGGGAGGTTCGAAACCCGAGGCTATAAGCATCCGATAAATTTTATCACTCAGCTCCTGCTGGTCTACACCCAAGGATGCATTGAAGCCTGCCTTGCGCAAGTTTGGCCCTGTTTCCTCTATCTCTTTGGCCTTAATAAGTTCCGTTAAAACCTTGTGGAACAATTTTTGATCGGTATTGCCTTTAAGAAATGATCTTAGATGCTCTTTGGATATTCCCTGGGAATCAGGATTCTTTTCATGAAAATCATGCAAGGCCTCAACAACAAGCTCCTTGAGTTTCATGACATAGTGTTGGCTTACCATCAGATCATTGGCCGTATCATAGCGAATGATCTCTCCTTTAGACAGAAGATCGCCAACGGCCTTTTCAATAACGGATTCTTCCACGGCAAATCTGCCCGTAAGATCTTTTTTTGAAATACCCCTTATACCGGCATCACTCACCATGCCATGGATACGTCTGGCAAAATCATCACCCAGAAGGTCTCTGATCACATCCGGAGAAAATCTGTGCATGGGAGACGGGTTAAGAACCGTGCCTCCCCCGAGTGTACGCTGGGGGGAAACACCCCTTAAAATAAATTTGTCTCCATAGGTTGCCAGCACCGGGGTCTTCAGCCGTATCCTGGCGACATCGATTCCATCGAGTTCATGCAGGCTTATTTCTCCCAAGACTTCGGCTGTTCCGATATAGAGCTTTATTCCACCTTTGCCGGGCTTTTTCTGAAGCATCGTCAGGCGTACATCAAGTACCCGGGTGGGCCTGAATGTTGCAGATGGAACGATCCACTCACCCCTGGCCACCTCGGATATTCCGAGTCCCTGGAGATTGACCGCAGTACGCATACCGGCCAATACCTGATCGACCTGTTGCGAATGGACCTGCAGATTGCGGATCTTGGCCTTATGTCCACCGGGAAGTATCTCCACCTCCTGGCCTTCATGAAAGGTTCCCCGTCTCAATGTCCCGGTCACCACCGTGCCAAAGCCTTTCATGCTGAACACTCTATCAATGGGGAGCAAAGGTATACCGTTGATCTGTTTCTCTTTGGCTTGTTCGATTTGTGTATCCAAAGCTGAGAGCAAATCATCAAGACCGGTATTGCCAACCGAACTAACCGGAATGATCGGAGCGTCTTTCAGAAACGTATGGCTCAGAAATTCCTTTACATCTTCGCGGGCCAACTCAAGCAGATCATCATCCACAAGATCGGTCTTGGTCAACGCAACAATGCCGCTTTCCACCTCCAGCAGTTCACATATCTGAATATGCTCCTTGGTCTGGGGCATTACGCCTTCGTCAGCCGCAACAACAAGCAGAACCAGATCAATACCGGAGGCCCCGGACAGCATATGCCGGATAAATTTTATATGCCCGGGGACATCCACCACGCCAATGCGCTGGTCTGAAGGCAGGGTAAGCGACGTAAATCCGAGTTCTATGGTAAGGCCGCGCTCTTTCTCTTCTTTGAGACGATCACAGTCAACGCCGGTCAAGGCCTTGATCAGTGAAGTCTTGCCATGATCCACATGTCCTGCCGTACCGATAACTACCCGCTTCATACCGGCAAATTATACATGTTCAGGACATTGAGTCAATGTAAAGACAAGCACCCTTAGCAGCACAGAACGTCTGAAGCAAAATGGGCCGTCTTCAATTCAATTGCCATACTTCTTTTTTATTGCCATACATGAGTGTGACACTCATTTTTTCTTTATCAATGATAACCGAATCAGGCCTTGAAATTGTCTCAGGATATAAGATCCGAGGCTGCAAGATTCTGATATGCTTTAGATTTGGAGCTGTTTCCAGATAATCTTTATAGAGAGAAAGCAGCTTTTTTTCATTTTTCCAAACAGTAATACTGAGCCCTTTAGCAGCAGCCTTTTTGAGCAAGGAATTTTCAAACCCGAAGGTCTTGCCCTTTTTCAAAAAAAGCTTCTCGGCCCGCATCTGAAATGTGCAATCGCCCAGTTGTTCGGTTGTGCTGACATTTGTTCCGTATGGGCCGAGATTCGCTATCCGGGGAGATGCCGGCCTGACTGGTCCGTGTTTTGAAGAATCGCCAGCCCCGTTATGTATCAGAAATATTCCCATGGCAAAAATACCTGCAAGACCAAGAATAAAGAGCGTTGTGTATCTTTTTTTCATAGAATTTCAAAAGGGAGGGCTTGCGGCCCTCCCATATTGCAATCTCAGTCAGATTCACTCAGAAGTTTGACTGTTTTTGCGTGGTAGATCGAATAATTTTCTTCGTCTGATGACACATCTTCCGACCATGTGAAAGAATTCTGTGAACCATCAGTGGTTAGCAGGGCAAGAGAGGATTGATAACAGACCTCCATCCCCCTCTCTCTGGACTGATCGTCTTCAAAAAATTCACGTTCTGTCAGAAGATCCTGCTGTGTTGTGCCGTCATATCCCCAGACACTTGATTCGGAAGGGTTGACACCGTCAGAATTGTACTCCACATGTGTTCCAACCCAGTAACCATATGTATAACCACTCATATCCAAAGTGCTTTCGTAATCGTAGGCATATGTTCCATCATCCTCGATTGGTGACTTCTGATACACGTACATATAGAAATTATCAGCATTGTCGCGGGCAAGTTTTACCTGGTGGTATCCGTTGTCGTAGAAGGTGGATACATCGTCCCAGTCATCTGCCTGACCGTCAATTTCTATTGTTGCGAGCGGTACGGTATAGGTATCGATCGGATTTTCCCAGTTAACAAAGGGGACATCGGCCTGATACAATGTCCAGGCACCTTCTTCAGGCTCCAGGTAGGGCTGATAGTCTTCATCCTCAAAAATAGCCATCAAAATATCGTGGGGAGATTTATCACCCTGGACCAGATCACATATTGTAATACCATCTTCGATCGGGGTAAAAGATCCGTAAGAGATGTCCGAAGTATCCTTCCAATATGCATAGCCGTCATCAGCGACAAATACTCCTTCCGAAGTGACCTCGTCACTGAATATTACGAAAGCAGCCTCAGGATCATCAAAGGCCTCCAATATTGAAGGGAATGTTTGTTCATTGATTATTTTGAATATATAAAACAGTTGTTCAGTCGCTATGGGGAAGGCATTCAGGCATCTGGCCTTTCTGCCGGACTCACCGAGTGTGTCCAGGGCATCGACGACTTCATCGAACTGATCAACAACATCGGCAAAGGCTGTTCTAAAGGCGGCAAGGCCTGCTGTCATTGAAAAATCATCATCGCGATAGGTGAGGAGGTCGGGATTGTTTTCAATAAATTCGCCTATCTGCTCACCGGAGAGCTCCTCGATTTCGCGAAGGTCCTGTTTTATTACCTCCGGAGGCCCTTCGTCGACCGTCACTTGCCAGTCTTCCACCATAAAATCAATAGTTTTCAGGTACAGACAGGCTGTCTTCAACCCCTTGCAGATCACACCCATTATCTTTACATCGACATCATCCAGGTGCACCGTGTCAAGCCCGGTAAGCGACAGGGTAATGTGCGCCCCCTGGGCATCCTCAATTCGCTCATCAATTGCATCAAGCTGTGTAAGGAGCGCGTCAAGCAGTGCATAAATGTTATTTTCTCCATCGGTTAAAAATGTATCGATAATTTCCACAATCTGTTCGCCGTCCGGTTCCGGTATCAAATCCAGGGTATCAATGGAAATATGCTGATCGAGAATGGCACCAATTGCTGCCAGAATGCCTTCAAAATCCTCATTTAAATACAAACCGAACAATTCAGCAATCGCAGCATACAATGAGGCCTCTTGAGAGGCAGGGGTAAATGTATCCATATAGTACATAAACGCATAATATGTGTCCTCATATGGTTCAGCGAGAAAATCAAGTAACAATTCTTCCAGTGCGACAAGATCCCCGGTCATCTCAAATCCGTTTTGGGCAACTTCATTAATATTCTGACCAAGATCTCCTACTTCGCTGACACCGGTTTGGTTGTCCTCGGAGACAAGAAAATCAGCCAGGCCTTGGGCCAGATCCTCTCCAAACTCATCCATAATATTATCATCCAGATCATCATCCAGATCATCGAGTTGGTCGAGCATGTCCAGGCTGTTGTCCTTGGCCATCTGAGCAATTGCAGCCAGGAGTAACCCGTACTCTACTTGATCATCATCGGCGTCGGCACTGTCGGGATCACAGGCATCAACCGGTTGAATCTCAATGATGTCTGCTCCTAGAATTTGGGAGATCATCTCATTTGCAGCTTCAATCTTTTCAGGGGTCAGCCCGTCACTGCCCGGCTCGGCCTTCCTCACGGCCAGTTCGGTCAATGGGGTAACTGCAACGCTTACATCTCCGCTGGCCGCAGATACCGCCGCCCGCAGAGTGCCGATAAATTCCACCTCATTGCCGGTGGCCTCATCAATATAGGTCCCGCCGGTGATTTCCAGCAGAACAGCCCCGCTATAGCTGCCGATGTTGATCGAATAATTACCATCCTCATCGGTTGTAGCTGTGCCTAAAGATGCGCCTTTCTCACCACTTACAATTTTGTATGCGGTGACCGTACCTCCATTGACAAGACCTAATGCAGCAACCCCGCCGACACTGCCGGGCGTGTAGGTAACACCCCCGCCGCTGCTGCTCCCACTGCTGCAGGCAGCCAGGGCAAACGCCAGAACCACCATACTGATCAGAGCGAACACTTTTTTCATGAAACTCTCCTTTTAAATGCATGAAGCGCATTAAATGCAATCCATGCTTCATATGTTTTCTGATTTTTCTGGACGTATAATCGGAATTAAAATCAGCAAGCTTTAATTTTCCCTTGAACAAACTCAAAAAATGCGGATATTTATTAAAACAGCGCTTGTACCTGTAATGAATCCATGGATAAAAGACTGTTCGCTATCATATCTGTTACCATCATAGAGCTGCTTTTCCGGGCGCTCTACGGATTCGTCCGGATCGACCCATTGACCTACACCCTGCTGGCCCGCACAGCCGAACTGCTGGTCATTTTATTGCTTGCGCTTGACATGTGCGGTATCAGGGTCAAATCCATCCAGCGCGAGTTGGCCCTCGGCCTGGGCCTGTCGATTGTCTTCGGACTTGGTGTGGTGCTGCTCGATATCCTTTCGCGCCTCGTAATTCAGGGCGGCGTCCTGCACCACCTTCTTGGTCGGATGAGCTTTGATTCACCGCTCATGTTTCTCATCGTGGGTTGCATCTTTGCTCCGTTTGTGGAGGAACTGTTTTTCCGGGGGCTGATCTATGCATGGCTGCGGACCCATGTTCCCGTGGCATTCGCTGTGCTTGTCACGGCCCTGCTCTTTGCCCTCATTCACGGCAAATCACTCTCGCCCATCGGGGTGCTGCTCAGCCCCCAGTTCATCGGCGGCATTATATTCGCGCTGATCTATCAGTGGCGCAACGATATCTGGCCTGGCTATGTGGTGCATGTGCTGGGGAATCTGGGTGTTTGGCTGTTCCCCTATTACTATCCCTGGATATAAGTTGAGGAATACATTCAAGGCACGGCCGGCTGAAGGATATCAGCCCACCGTGCATCTGAAAATTATGTTATTTCGCGGTGATATTCCTGCAAAGATTTGACCGAATCCTCAGACTCGTGCGCTGCGGCAATGCCCCTTGCCGCGGCAACCGCAGCGGAAATCGTTGTTATATACGGAAGGCGGTATCTGATGGCGGCCTTGCGGATATACGAATCATCGTGCTTGCTCAATTTACCGCTGGGTGTATTCACAATCAGGCCATATTCCCTGTTCTTGATGTCATCCACTATATTGGGCCTGCCTTCATGCAGCTTCAAAACCATTTCAGAGAAAATCCCCTGCTCCTTTAGAAAATGATGGGTTCCGCGAGTGGCCTTGATCTTGAATCCCATGTCATTGAAAAGCCTGGCCGCTTCGAGTACCGCCGGTCTCTGTCTTCTGGAAACGGTAATCAGGACTGTGCCCTGTTTGGGTAATGCCTGGTATGCAGCTTCCTGGGCCTTGTAGTATGCCAGGCCAAATGATCGGGCCATTCCCAATACTTCGCCGGTGGAGCGCATTTCCGGCCCTAAAAGCGGGTCCACCTCGGGGAACATGGTAAACGGGAAAACCGCCTCCTTGACACCGAAGTGCGAGAATTTCCTGGAAGCAAGGTCGAAATCGGCTAAAGTCTTGCCGAGCATGATCTGGGTCGCAATCCGGGCCATGGGCACATTACAGACCTTGGACACCAGCGGCACCGTCCTGGATGCCCGGGGATTGGCCTCCAACACGTACACCGTATCATTGGCAATGGCATACTGCATATTCATGAGACCCACCACATTGAGTTCGACTGCAATCCTGCGGGTATAGTCGCAAATCGTATCGAGATGCTTGGCCGGGATACTGATTGGAGGAATCACGCAAGCGGAGTCACCCGAATGGACGCCTGCCAGTTCGATATGCTCCATCACCGCCGGCACAAAGGCATCGCTTCCATCGGCAATGGCATCTGATTCGGCCTCGATGGCATTATCCAGAAACTTGTCGATCAGAATCGGTCGCTCGGGAGTAACTCCCACGGCCGCGGCCACATACTCCTTGAGCATTTCCTCATCATGTACGATTTCCATGCCCCTTCCTCCCAGCACATATGAGGGCCTGACCATGAGCGGGTATCCGATCCGATCGGCAATTACCAGGGCCTGTTCGAGATTGCTGGCCATACCGGATTCGGGCATGGGTATGCCCAAATCGCGCATTATCTTTCTGAAACGATCACGATCTTCGGCCAGATCGATGGCATCCGGCGATGTTCCCAGGATTTTCACTCCGGCGCGTTCCAGCTCATTGGCGATATTGAGCGGGGTCTGTCCACCGAACTGGACTATCACGCCCTGCGGCTTTTCCTTTTCATAGATGCTCAGAACCTCCTCAACGGTGAGCGGTTCAAAGTAGAGTTTATCGGAGGTGTCGTAGTCGGTCGAGACCGTCTCAGGGTTGCAGTTGACCATTATGGATTCGTAATTTTCATCCCGGATGGCAAATGCGGCATGAACGCAGCAGTAATCAAATTCGATCCCCTGTCCGATCCGGTTGGGGCCGCCGCCCAGCACCATGATCTTGGGCCTTTCGCTGACTCCCACAGAATCCGGAGCATTGTAGGTGGAGTAGTAGTAAGCGGAATTTTCCACACCGCTGACCGGAACAGCCGCCCAGGCATGTACCACTCCCAACTCCTTGCGACGTTCACGGATTTTACTTTCGGAAATACCCAGCAGCATGGCCAGATATCCGTCTGCAAAACCGTCTTTTTTGGCCTGCTTCAAAAGCTTGTCAGGCAATGAATCTCCCTTAAAGGCAAGAATCCTTTCTTCCAGATCCACGAGCTCTTGCATCTGCTCTATGAACCAGGCCTTGATATGTGTCTTTTGGAACAAATTTTCGATTGTTGCCCCCTTGCGCAGGGCCTCGTACATAATGAACTGCCGCTCGCTGGTGGCCTCGGATAAAAGGTCCATCAGGCTTTCCAAATCCATTTCATGATAATTATTTGCAAACCCCAGCCCCAAGCGCCCGATTTCCAGAGAACGAATCGACTTCTGCAGGGCCTCCTTGTAGTTCTTGCCGATGCTCATCACTTCACCGACCGCCCTCATTTGAGTCCCTAGTTTGTCTTCGACACCTTTGAACTTTTCAAACGCCCAGCGCGCAAATTTGACTACTACATAGTCTCCCGAAGGAGTGTATTTATCAAGCGTTCCGTCTCTCCAATATGGGATCTCCGCCAAACTCAGCCCTGCTGCGAGCTTGGAGGATACCAAGGCAATCGGAAATCCGGTTGCCTTTGAGGCCAGAGCCGAAGAACGCGAGGTGCGTGGATTGATCTCGATCACAACGATCCTGCCGGTTTTAGGATCATGTGCGAACTGAACATTTGTCCCACCGATTACCTTGATTGCCTCGACGATGTCATAGGAATACTTCTGCAGCCTGCCCTGCACTTCAGGGCTGATGGTAAGCATCGGAGCCGTGCAATAGGAATCTCCCGTATGAATCCCCATGGCGTCAACGTTCTCGATAAAACAGACCGTAATCAAATTATTTTTCTTATCCCTGACAACCTCGAGTTCCAGTTCTTCCCATCCCAGTACGGATTCTTCTACCAGAACCTGGCCGACCATGCTGGCCGCCAATCCCCTCCCAGCCACAATTCTCAGTTCCTCAAGATTATAGACAAGGCCTCCTCCGGTGCCTCCCAAGGTATAGGCCGGGCGGATAACCACCGGATAGCCAAGACTTGACGCGATTTCTTCCGCCTCCTCCACACTGAAGGCCGGCTCACTGCGCGGCATTTCAATACCCAGACGATTCATGGTTTCCTTGAAGGCTATCCTGTCCTCACCACGCTCGATCGCATCGATATCCACCCCGATCACTTTGACATCATATTTTTGCAACACCCCTGCTTTGGCAAGTTCGGAGGTGATGTTCAGTCCGGTCTGCCCCCCAAGATTGGGCAGGATGGCATCCGGACGTTCTTTCTCGATAATTCTGGCCAAGCTCTCTACATTGAGCGGCTCGATATAGGTGATATCCGCCATACCCGGATCAGTCATGATCGTTGCGGGATTGGAGTTTACCAGCAGAATTTCATAACCGAGTTCTCTGAGTGCCTTGCATGCCTGTGTGCCGGAATAATCGAATTCACAGGCTTGACCAATGACGATCGGTCCTGAGCCGATGATCATAACTTTGTGGATATCATCTCGTTTTGGCATAGAATAAAATCCTTCGCGAAAATTTTTTAGCAATCGAAGTATAGGAAACCAAGGGAGAGAGTCAAGCTAAAACGAAAATTAAATCTCAGAGGATCGGCAATTGCCCTTGTATAAATTCCTGAAATTTTTTCCAGAGATCTTCGAGCCTTGCCTTGTAATATGCCACATTTTCATCTGGATAATCCGGATCATATTGCTGGACAAACCTGCAGTTCTCATAGATCCTCACGCTCTTCTTATGCCCGGTTACATAGTAAGATATCTGATCTCCGGCCCGGTATTCTCTGCCCGATGGGATAGCAAGTTCATAGGCGGCAGACGCATTACGTTTTTTTGCAGCCCTTTTTTCCCGATAGACCGCCGGAGAGTCCTTGAGTGTTTCTGTTTTAGCGAGTAATGATATGTCGATCTCATGGTTCTCAATTTTATGATATGTGTCCTGGTAGAGCCCAAAGGCATCACGGACCTTATCCTGCATCAGAAGCTTCAGTAATGCGGATAGAAAAATCCGCAGGTATTTTTCCATTCCCCGCGACTTCAGAGCACTGCCCTTGATGAGAATCGAATTGTTTATATCAAGGAGCGCATAATTCTTCGACTTGTAGGAAAACATCGCCGGGAAATATCCGTCCATTTCAATATCAATCCCCTGCGGCAGCTCCTGTGAAAGCCTTTGAATGAAAACATCCGCCTGCTTTGTGTGCATACCTGAAGGAAGCTGGAAGTAAATACCATCCGTATCCACCTCGATCGGGGTTGCACCCTCATTGCGGAGCCACTCGAGTATCCGGTGAATGAGATTTCTGCCCTCGCGCGTGATGGCCGCTGCTGTCTCTGGATCGGAAAAATGGTGAAAGTCGGAACCGAGGTACCCGTAAAAGGAATTGATCAAAATCTTGAAAGTCTGCTGCAGGGTCTGATAGTAATCCGCTTCGCGAGTGTCCTCAACCTCACGGGCCAGCCGTTTGGCCTCAAGGCGGAACGCTTTGAGGCCTCTCAGTAATGGCAGGAAAACTTCAAGACTGTCGCCGCGCGGCTTCATCGCAAAACTCACCATTATGGAGGGATACAAAGAGGCAACATCACAGTGATACACGTCCTTAAGACTGCCACGCACAAAAATATCGGTGTAACCGCCTTCAAAATCCGTTTTTTTTCCTGGTGCGGGTATTGATACACCCTGCTTCAGATACTCCCTGACAAGCAGCGCATCCACCTTGGTGGCATTTCCCCGCATAGGTATATTCTGGTATGAAAACGGAAACATCTTGGCCTGAAGGAAAAATGAATAGCCCAGCAGTTCCGACAGGGAAAGTGTTTCTTTGGCATCGGCAAGGTTATACTTGATCAATGCCTCGGGATCATGTTCAAAAGCCCAGTTGATATCCTTGCCATCTATGTATACCCGTTCATCTTCAGCCAGTCCGAAATGCCTGGCAGCATATTTCAAGCCGTAACTTTCCAGGTTTCGTTGTGCAACATCATAATGCTGCAGTAAAAACAACGTATCGATTACATGCCGTCCGAAGATGTCCATGCGGGTATAATCGATGATACGTTCGGCCATTGTAAAACGCGAGCGCCTCGTTACAGGCTCACTGCCATCCCTGCCCCAGTCAAGTGTAACACCATGCATCCTGGCCCGTGTCGTTATATATTCGAGATCAAAGTTGAAAATATTATGTCCTTCCAGCACATCCGGGTCCAGCAACGATATTACTTTATTGAGTTCCAGCAGCATCCGGGCTTCATCCAGGTCTCGACCGAAGATCACCCGGCTGAACCCGCGGTTGTCCATCAGGGCGATCGAGATGATCCTGTCGGCCTCACGCTGGGGATTGGAAAATTCATATCCCGGCTCACACGCGGTTTCGATGTCCAGGGCAAGCCGGTGTACATCCTGAAAAGACATATTCTTAAACAGGGTTTTACCGCTAAGCATCAAATACTGCTGTATTGGATCGGAAAGGTACAGGCAGGGAGCCTGTGACGACGAATTTGATTTACGGGCATTCTTATACAGGTGATTCTTGGCACTGGAACAGTCCTGCCAGCTCTCAAACAAAACCAGGTATCGGTAAGTGTTATTTCCTTTGAGTGATTTTATCTCCAGCGGTGAGGAAAATTCAGCAAGCAATTTGTCTTCTTCCATCAATAAAAATGGGGTAAAGGGGTGGTCCTGGGATTGGAGATTCAAACCCCTGCGCACATATAAACGCACGGCATTATCCGCAAGTTGTTCGACAGCAACAATGCCCTGTGTGCTATCGGCGCCGAACAGAACCGAATTGTACTCCATGTCGGGAAATAGTGTCATCGATACGCAGGGTTGCTATCTATTGAAATACCCCATTCCACCGGTATAGGATATATTTTCCCGTAGCGTATCAAACACCCTTGCCCGCCATGTAATCGGCCAAATCAGCCACCCGGCAGGAGTAGCCCCATTCGTTGTCATACCAGGTGACCACCTTTGCCATGGTGCCGCGGAAAACCTGGGTAAATTCCAAATCAACAATGGAAGAATGATCATTCCCCAGAAAATCAGTCGAAACCAAGGGTTCATCTTCGCAGGCCATGATCCCCTTCAAGGTGGTTCTGGATGCCTTTTTCAAACGGTTACGCAGTTCTTCGGTGGTGGTTTCTTTTTTCAGATCAACCACTATATCAACCACTGACACCGTCGGGGTTGGAACACGCAGGGCATAGCCGTCCACCAACCCTTTCAGATCAGGGATGACCAGGGCCAATGCTTTGGCCGCACCGGTCGTAGTTGGTATGATATTCATGGCAGCCGCCCGGGCCCGGCGCAGATCCTTATGGGGCATATCGAGTATTCTCTGGTCATTGGTATAGGCATGCACGGTTGTCATTAAACCCTTTTCGATACCAAAAGCTTTGTGTACCACCAGTGCCGGCGGCGCAAGACAATTGGTAGTACAGGAAGCATTCGAAACGATATCGTGTTTGCCCGGGTTGTAGCGGCGGTGATTTACTCCCATGACCACGGTAATATCCTCACCTTTTGCAGGGGCCGTAATGATTACCTTCTTGGCCCCGCCGTAGAGATGTGCTGCAGCATCCTGGCCAGTCCGGAACAACCCCGTACCTTCCACAACTATATCAACCCCGACCTCGTCCCACGGGATACCGGCAGGGTCGCGGTAGGAAAAACTCTGTATTTTCTTATCATTAATGAACAAGGCATTATTTCCGACCTTCACCTTGCCGGGAAACATGCCGTAATTGGTGTCATATTTGAACAGGTGTGCATTTGTCTCCACATCAGAGATATCATTAATGGCAACTACCTGGAGTGTCTCTGGATATCGTTCGAGAATGGCTTTCAGCACCTGCCTGCCTATGCGACCGAAACCATTTATACCGACACGTACCATTATCTCCTCCTTTAATTATCATCCAGACGATACTTATGGGCTATCAGCAAATCATAATTCGTTTGCAGAACCTGGTGCAAACGGGCATTTTCAACAGCTATGGCACTGATATTGGCGACGGCCTCGAGGAATTGCTTTTCTTCTTCATTAAATTCCCGCACTTTGTCGGTGTATACCCTGAGTACACCGACAACCTTTTTGCCTACTGATAAAGGTACTACCAGCACCGATTTGATCCCTTCGGTGCGGGCCCCTGCGCCATACTGAAAGTCCGGATCGGTCTGCGCATCCTTAATCCAGATCCTCTCACCTTTCAGGACCTTCTGATCGAGCCCGCTCTCCTTGATTAAAACAGGACCCTTGCGAATATATCCTTTCGAGAGACCATGCGCAGCACCCATCATAAGTTTTTTCCTGCGGGAATCCAACAGGCGTATTGAAGAAGCCTTGACATTCATTGTCTCTACTACGGACTTTACGACTTCCTCCAGCACTGTCGTCATGTCCAGCGAGGCATTAACAAACCTGGCAACATCATAAAACGCGAGGAAATAGTTCTTTTCTTTGCCCTTCATCCCTCACCCTCCTTGTTTACATCACGGCCTGTTTCACATTGTTGCGATAATTTTACTCATGGGCCATGAAACTAAGCCTTTAACAGGTCAAAATACTGCACAAACGTTCTGAGTCAAGACAAAAATATGCCTCTTCTAATGTTCTAAGTTAAATTAACATATCTCGGCAATAAACGAAAAGCATTTCAATCAAAAACCCCCGGCCTATGTCCCCGATATAATGCCTTTTCAAAACATGAATCTCTCAGTTCAAGGACAATTTCTCGAGCCGCTCTATTCGTTCAACCAGGGGTGGGTGCGAATAGAAAAACCATGAAAAGGCAGTATGGGGATGGAGATTGGCAAGATTATCCTGCGCCAGACGTTTCAAAGCCTGTATGAGAAACGATACCTGTCCGAGAATATGATAGGCAAAATCATCGGCTTGTTTTTCATATCTCCTGGAAAGCATGCTGCCAAAAGGGGTGAAAAACAATGAGATGGGCTTGAATATCAGGCCCAGGATAAACAGACCGACATAGCCGACTGTTTCGTTAACGCCAAAGGTGCTATACAAAAGGGGCTGCTCGATCAAAACAGATGCCACATAGAGCAGCACAAAAGAAATACCCATGGCAAATAAGAGCTGTTTGACAATATGTCCCAGTTTCCAATGACCCAGTTCGTGGGCAAGCACAGCGATGATTTCATCTATTGAGTGGTTTTCAAGGAGTGTATCAAAGAGAACAATGCGCTTGGTCTTGCCCAAGCCGGTAAAATATGCATTCGAATGCCGCGATCTTCTAGCTGCATCGATCCGGTAGATACCTTCGGTCTTCAATCCGGCACTGTCCATCAAATTGGAGATCCCACGGACAAGTTCCTGATTTTCAATCGGTTCAAACTTGTTGAACAAAGGGGCTATCACGACGGGATACAGCCAGAGTACGAGCAGTTGGAAGGCAATATAAAAGGCCCAGACAAAAAGCCACCAGGTAGTCCTGGCATACAGCATCAGGCTTAAAAAAACGCTCAGAAACACCCCGAGGATGATTGCCGAGATAAAAACGCTCTTCAGCAGATCAGCAACCCATAACCGAAAACTTATGGTGCTGAATGCAAAACGCCGCTCGATAACAAAGGTGCTGTAGAGATCAAACGGGATTTCAAGCACACCCATGATCAGGCCAAAAGCAAAAAAGAAAACAATCCCGGAGAGGACATAATACATCTCCAGGCTCAGGATAGTATTTGTAATCCAGCCGATAAAACCGCTTAAAATAATTACCACGATAACCAGATCACCTGTCAGGTGTTCAAGAGATCCCACCCGGCTTGAAGCAACCGTGTAATCCCTCATCTTTTTCAAGGTTCCCTCATCGATCTCGCCCTGAAAGACATCCGGCACCACATGGCCGTTGGCGCTAAGATATCTGCTGTTGAGTCGCTCAAGAAACATTCTTGAAAACGAGCTGAACCCGAAAATGATGAGGTAAATGATAAGATACGTATTCAGTGTCATCAAGGATATCAACCGCCATCCGTCTGGGGAAAGGCGGTATTGGAATATAAATATTCGACCTTTTCCTTGTGTTTCATCTCTTCACCGGCGATTCTGAGCAGCATATCCTTGAGCGCACCTTCCGGATGAATGTCTGCCAGGCCCGTGTAAAACTTGTAAGAATTGAGTTCGCGGTGCGCGGCAACCAGGTATACATCTTTGCTCTGCATGTTTTTTTCTATATCCGGGGCCTCGAGATGCTCGGCTATCTTATAATCGATGACTTCATTCATGCGCAGCGCCTGGGTTTCAAATTTCCCACTGCGGTAATTCACCAGAAATTCCTTGTGCTTTTTTTCTTCCCCGGCAAGCAACTCAAGTGTATCCCTGGCGCTCTTGTCTGCGACTTTTGAAAACAGATCCATGTAAAACATATACGCCTCTTCTTCACGTTCAATGGCAATATCAAGAAAGTCCTCAAATCTTCTCTCTTCCATTTCACCCTCCTGTTACATGTACTTACTTATATTGTATATACAATATAGGAATCAGCTATTAAAAAATCAAACCTGCTTCAACGACAACCTCAAGAAATTATTGTTTTAAAGATTAGAATGAATAAATTTACAAGATGAATCACATCATGGTAACGAGCCAGAGCAGTCCCATGAATGGCAGGATCAGCCACAGGCCCTGCGCATACAACGCATACAAACGATTATCAAAGATTACGTGTTCGTTGTAAAAATCAATTCCCTTTGCCAGAAAAAACAACGGCGGCAACAATCCATAGGCTAGGGCCGGGGTGATCTTCAGGGGAAAACTTAAGAAAAGGACCAAGGCCAGGCCCATGATTATATACTCCATGAGCAAAACAATGCGTTCTTCATTCATGGAGCGTGCAAGACTCATGCGGCCGATAATGGCATCCTTTTCCATATTTTTCAGACCGATCAGAACTTCAACGCCCAGATAATGAACAAGGGCATACGCAATCAGAAGAATGATCCCTGATTTTGGGGCAATACCCAGCAGACCCATGGGGAGAACGATCGATACCAGAATCATGATGAGAGCACCATAGATGCTTGCATAATATTCCCTAGACCTGCCAAGGTCTAAAAGAGGCCTGAGCAACGCCACCCCTGCAATCAGCATGCCCCCGCTCAACCCGGTCGTTAAAAGTGCTATTGACAAGGCTAATCCTGTCGCTAAACACCAGGTAATCCATTGTCGCAGGAGTCTAACCTCTCCGAGAGAGGCAAAGGCCAGGAAAAAGATAATTGCGAGCACACCTATGTGATACCGCTGTGAGCAGAATACCAGAGTTATCATGGACAGGCCTAAACTACCAAGGGCCGGACACAGGGGAGTACGCGTTACAACATCCTGCATTAAATTTTTAATACCGGAATATTTACCAACGCGTTTCAGCCTATCAATACTCTCCTCGATCACCCAGTGGGGCGTGGATGCTCCCGCGATGACGGCCACACGGTTCATATGCGAGATATCGATTCCATCCAATTGTCCGGGAGAATCTATTCGAACGACATTCCTGTTGTTTTGTGCGGCGATCTCAGCCAGTCGGGCAGTATTAGCTGAATTCCTGCCGCCGATCACGATAAGGGTTTCGTGATCCTTTGATAGTTCCTGGACCTCATTCTGGCGGTCTACGGTTGAACGGCATATGGTATCATAGACATCAATCACATCTGCCTTATCGCGTAGAACATGCATGATTTCCTTATACAAACTAACATCGAATGTGGTCTGAGCCACTACGGCAAGCCTGTTTACATGAGGAATTCTTCCGGCATCATCAAGATTCTGGACCAATTTGCCCTTTAACCCGGCTACTCCCAGATGAGCATCCATCTCGGGATGATCCTTGTCACCCACGATAGCTATGGCGTCAGCAGAATCGGCAGCTTTCCTGATGATGTTCTGAACTTTTCGAACCATAGGACAGGCGGCATCGATCACCCGCACCCCTCGTTTCTTCAGTAAAGTCTTATGCTGGGGAGAAATCCCATGTGCTCTGATAATAGCGATATCCCCCGGCTCAAGTCTGGGATCATTCATATCGTTAATAATTCCAATCCCGCGTTTCTCAAGGGCTTTGATGACCTGGGGATTGTGAATGATCTGCCCAACCGTATAAATGTTTGATTCCGGAAACTTTTCTCGTATCTTGAAGGTAATGTCTATGGCCCTTCTCACTCCGAAACAAAAACCTGCGTTGCGTGCAACCGTTATCTTCATGAAGCTTCCCCGTGCATAGCATGAACGAGATACTCCTGATTGCCCTTGGCTCCTTTTATCGGAGCCGGAATAATTCCCGAAACCGTCAAGTCGCTCGCATCGAGAAATGCTTGCATATTATCAAGCACCTGTTTGACAACCTGCTGATCTTTTACAATACCGCCTTTGCCGACCTGATGCCTGCCCGCTTCGAACTGCGGCTTGATCAGGGCAATAATGTCAGCACAAGGCCTCAATATTTTAAGCACCGGGGGAATAACCAGTTTCAGGGATATAAATGATACATCGAAAGTAGCAATGTCACATAGATCTTGAATAAGCTCAGTATCGAGATTCCTGGCATTTACACCTTCGATATTTACCACCTGGGCATGATTTCTCAACCGCCAATGTAATTGTCCTCGTCCCACATCCACCGCATACACTTTCCGGATACCCCTTGTCAGCATCAAGTCGGTAAAACCGCCGGTTGATGCTCCGACATCAATGGCAATTTTGCCCGTACAATCAACAGCAAATTCATTGAGGGCCGCCTCAAGTTTTTTAGCAGCCCTGCTTACATAAGGAAAGTTCTGTCTCAAAACTATCTCGGCGGTATCCTCAATAGCGGCCCCGGCCTTGGTGATCATTTGACCGTTTACCAGCACATCGCCCGACATTACCAGACCCAGGGCCTTTGATCTGGTTTCCACCAAGCCTCGTTCCACCAGCAGTTTATCCAACCGCATTTTCATATGATATCACGAATGACTTTGCCGATACCATCCACATCCAGCGAGAGATCCTTCCTGAGTCGATCCACAGCGCCGTGCTCGATAAACTTATCAGGTAGACCAAGCAGTTTGTACCTGAGCGGAATTTGTAGATCTTTAAGATTTTCCAGAACCGCGGAACCAACTCCACCCTGGATACAACCATCTTCGACCACTGCAAAACGACCGTGACATTCTTGAACCATATCCCTGATTGCCATCGTATCCAGAGGTTTGGCACATACCAGGTCTACTACAGCGACATCCTCATTATCCCCCACAGCCTCCAGAACCGTATAACAAAGCGGACCGACACAGAAGACAACCGCTTTTGTTCCTTTTTTTAACACTTCGGCCTTGCCTGGACGAAAACGTCCTGTCTTCACAGGCATGGCGACAACACTGCCACGTGGATAGCGGATGGCAGAGGGACCCTGAATTTTCAGAGAATAGGTGAGCATCTTTCGTAACATTGCCTGATCACGGGGTATCATCAACGTCATATTGGGAATATTCCGCATGAAAGCGATATCAAACATCCCATGATGGGTTGGCCCGTCGGCACCCACCAGTCCCGCCCGGTCGATTGCAAAAATTACCGGGGTGTTCTGCAAAGCTACATCGTGAATAACCTCATCATAGCTGCGTTGTAAAAAGGTCGAATATATGGCAACCACCGGACGCATTCCATACATCGCCATACCCGCAGCCATTGTGACGGCATGGCTTTCCGCGATTCCTACATCAAAAAAGCGATCAGGAAAAGCCTTGGCAAACTTTTTCAAACCGGTGCCGGAGCTCATCGCAGCACAAACGGCGACGACTCTCGGGTCTTTCTTTGCAAGATCAAGCAGAGTATCCCCGAAGACATCCGTATAGCTTCGATTCACCCCCGCACCTTTCACCTCACCATTTTCAAGATGGAATTTACCGACACCATGAAAATTCTCAGGATCATTCAGGGCAGGTGTATAGCCATAGCCTTTCCGGGTGGAAACATGCAACAGAATCGGTCCCTCGATACTTGCAATATTTTCAAAGGTCTCAACGAGATGATCGATCCTGTGCCCATCAATCGGTCCGAGATAGCGATAGCCCATTTCTTCAAATAACGAGCCTTCTGTCATCACGCCCTTGAGGTTTCCCTCGATACGCTTGGCAAGTTTATAAATATCTTCGCCGTAGACCGGAATATTCCGCAAGGTAGATTTTATACCTTCCCTTACATCCCGCACACTCTTAGTTATCATGATCCTGCTCAGGTATTCGGCAATAGCGCCCACGTTTTTGGAAATGAACATTTTGTTGTCGTTGAGCACCACGATCAGGTTTAATTGTTTCATTCCAACAAAATTAAGCCCTTCAAAGGTCAGCCCGTTGGACAAAGAACCATCACCGATAACCGCTATAACCCGGTTGTTGCTTTTGGCCTTGCTCATGGCCTCGCAAATTCCACTGGCCGCAGAAACGGCATTGCCGGCATGACCGGAAATAAAGGCATCGTAGGGACTCTCTTCAGGAGATATAAACGGACTTATCCCACCCTTTTGACGCAAGGTGGAGAATTTTTCTTTCCTGCCGGTCAGGATTTTATGTGAATATGCCTGATGCCCTACATCCCACACAATCTTATCATGAAGGGCATCGAAAACATAATGCAGCGCCAGGGTAATTTCGACGGTACCAAGGCTTGAAGCGAGATGACCGCCTGTCTCGCTTACATTGGCGATAATAAATTCCCGAATTTCGCAGGCCAGAGTCTCAAGCTCGGCCACAGAAAATGATTTGATGTCTTGAGGTGTTGAAATCCCGGATAAAATAGTCATGCTCATATCACCCTGTCAAGCATTGTCCTGGCCAGATCCTGCAGCAATTTTGCGCTATCACTATCTATATCGGCAATTGAAACAATGGCCTTATCAGTTTTATCTTTGGCATAGGCCTTTGATTGTTCAATATCCAGGGCTTTGATCAACGTGGCTTTATCCTGAGCAATATCCTTACCCGCCGTCTTACCGAGACCCTGCCTGCTTGAGGTCACATCCAGAATATCATCAATTATCTGGAATGCCAGCCCAAAATTTCGACCATATTGTGTAAGTGCATAAAGTTGCTTATCATCCCCATGGGTTATTCTACCGCCACAGTACATGCACAGTTCAAAGAGTCTGGCTGTCTTTCTGTAATAAATTTTTTCGATTTCAGAGGTCGCCAGCAGCCTGCCTTCAGCCATAATGTCCTCGTACTCTCCCTGCACAAGCCCCTTGTAACCGCACATATCAGCGATGGTACTGATGATATCCAATTTCATATCCGGCGCATAATCTGCACAACTTATCACTTCAAAGGCCATAAATATAAGGGCGTCACCGGCCAGAATGGCGGTTGCTTCACCGAATTGTTTATGGCAGCTTGGCTGTCCTCTGCGCAAATCATCATTGTCGATCGCAGGCAGATCATCATGGACAAGGCTGAAGGTATGGATCATTTCAATGGCAAGGCCTGCCGAAAGGGCTTGTTGGCCTGTTCCGCCCAGGGCCTCACAGGCCAACATGACAAGGATGGGCCGCAACCTTTTGCCTCCGGCTGAAATGCTGTACAGGCACGACCTGACAATGCCTGATTGCATATCCAGACCGGCAAAATATGTGGCGAGAAATTCTTCAAAAAGGGTCTTTCTTTCCACTAACAGTTCATCAATATTCACCGTCACCTCTAACTTAAATGGGAATACCATGCAGATACTGATTGTTCAAGTTATGATCCCAAGACTACCCGGAAAGCTCCCGATAAAGCATCATTATCGTATTGACGTAGACATCGCTGTGATTATAGTACCATATGGCTTGCCGCTGCTGCTCTATTCCCCGGGTATCCCTCCAGCCGGACCGCTGAAGATAATTGGCGATGCTTGCCATTGCATCAAGCATATTGAAGGGATCCCGTATGCCATCATGATCACCATCTACTCCGAATTCCATAAATGATGAAGGAATAAATTGACCCGGGCCGAGAGCTCCCGCAAATGAACCCCTGATTTCGAACGGATCCAGCTTCAGCCTCTGAGCCAGCAGAATCAGCTGATAGAGTTGATTGGCTGCCCAGAAGGCCTTTTTCTGCGCCCTTTCCTGGGTTTTCTTATCGGAAAAAGCCGGGTACTTGCTGCGGTAAGTGTCTCTCAGATCTGCAAAATAGGCCTGGTCAAGACATGCCGCCAGGCTGGCATAGGCATTAATAACCGTATATTTCTGAGGATATGTACCCAGTCTGGTCTCAACGATCAGAATTGAGGTAATAATTTGCGCCGAGACTCCATAGTGTTTTTCGAGCTCGAGAAATACCTCCTTGCGGGCATCGATAAAGGCCTTGCCCTTGTCGATATAGGCAGGGTCAATATCCATAACATCAGGTTGCTCTACATCTGCTTTGGGTTTGGGTTTTGAATAGAAAAGATTATTTACGACAATTTCAGGGTCCAGCTTCAATCTGGAGTCAGACAGAATTGAATACGCCCGTGTCTTCTCAATCCCATATTCCATAAGCAGTTTCTCCAGACCGTGCATATATTCTTTTGCTTGCGCCAATACATTGTGGCTTAGCCCAATAGCAAATAACCCAACAATTATAATACTATAATATCTATGCATGCTTTTCCCTCGATGCTTTTTTCTCAGATTATCTTCTTAAAAAGGCATTGCATGTACAATCTTACTGATTTAATCGGAGATCATCAAGCCAATAACCATGTTCGTGAGATAATACGATCAATAACTTGACTTCAGACAATCAGACATCATAAAGAAACTATATCATGAAGCGGATTTTAATTGCAAACCGGGGTGAAGTTGTATTGAGGGTCATCCGCACGGCCAAAGAGATGGGCATTGAAACCGTTGTCGTCTACTCCGAAGCCGATAAAAACATGGAATATCTCAATTATGCTGACGATCGAGTGCAGATCGGCCCTGCCCAGCCCTCGCAGAGCTATTTAAACATTGAAGCCATAATAAGCGCCGCCACTACCTGGAAAGTTAACGCCATTCATCCCGGGTATGGATTTCTGTCTGAAAATCCTGCCCTGGCCTTGCGCTGTGAAGAAAACGACATCGCCTTTATCGGCCCGTCAAGCGCCACTCTGCGCACCATCGGAAACAAGTCCAGGACCAAAGATGTGGCCAAATCACTCGGCATACCTACTATTCCGGGCTCAAACGGGGTTGTAACCGACATCACCCATGCCATGACAATGGCCCACGAGATCGGATTGCCTATTATGCTGAAATCACTCTACGGCGGTGGCGGAAGAGGCATGAAGGTCTCCTACGATGAAGATCAACTGCGATCACATTTCGCCAGCGTAAGCTCTGAGGCCAATGCAGCCTTCGGTCGCCCGGAAGTATACATGGAACACCATATTTCATCGCCCAGACACCTTGAGGTTCAGCTTCTGGCGGACGAATACGGAAACATCAAGGTGCTGGGTGACCGGGAGTGCTCGATCCAGAGAAGACACCAGAAAATTATCGAGGAAGCACCGATTCCCAATATTGAAGAACATGTCAGAAAAAGCTTATGGACATGGTCGAAAACGATCATCGAAGCGATCGGACTCAAAGGTTTGGGCACGGTTGAGTTCCTTATGGATCAGCAGGGCGACATTTTCTTTCTGGAAATTAACGGAAGGCTGCAAGTTGAACATCCGGTGACCGAGATGGTCACGGGGATCGACATGGTCCGCGAACAGATCATGGTAACAGCCGGCTCCAGAATATCACCGGAGGTACCCAACATACTGGGAAATGCTATCGAATGCAGGCTGAATGCAGAAGATCCTACCAGAAACTTCATGCCGACCTCAGGTGTTGTGAACAAAATGAAACTGCCGGGGGGGCCAGGTGTGCGCATAGACACCCATATCTTTCCCGGCTGTGATATAAGCCCCTACTATGATCCACTGATTGTCAAGCTTATCGCTCATAACGGCAGCCGCAAAGGGGCGCTGAAGCGCATGACCAGAATGCTTGACGAGACCGCCATCAAAGGCATTACCACAAACAAGGATCTCCTGATCCAACTTCTTAAAAACAAACAATTCCTCGAGGGCAATGGCGACACGTCCCTGGTCAAAAAGCTACTGAACCGATAACTCCATTGTAATGCTTCAATCATACCTCAAAATGAACCTGCACAAGTTACAGGTATTGTCTAGGTAAACGATTTTGCTGTTTCTGCCGCAGACGGGATGTTTGTTGACGTTCAGGAGGAAAAAACCTTCGCGATCTCGTCTGTTTCAAATACCGGGAACTCTTCGCATACTCCATCATGGTAGAGCTTCAGTTCAGGCCCGGCCGTTATCCGGCCTATAATCGCCCCGGAAATTGAAGCACCTCTCCAGGCATTCAGAATTTCCTGAGCACCCTCAGATTCACAGCATACCAGCAGCGATCCTGAGGCAATTGCCCCTAGTGGATCAATGTCAAACGCCGGCAGTATTTTTGCGGCCTGTTCCATGATCGGAATTTTTTCACGATAAACCTCAAGTCCGCAGCCGGATGCACGGGCAAGCTCAAGCAGTCCTGTGGCCAGCCCGCCTTCGGTGGGATCGTGCATGGCGCTCACAGAGCCTTGCTCAAGGGCAAGGTAAGCCTCTTTGACCACGCTGAGGCCGGGATCATATATTAGATTTCGTACGTTGGCGAGACTTTCGGCATCCAGATCAATCCTGTCAGGCACTTCACGCGCCAGAAGCGCGAGGGCCTCCAGCGGAATGCTCTTGGAAAGTAAAATTAAGTCTCCGGGACTGGCCCCCGAGGTGCGTATCACCTTGTCGGTAGCGAGCGTGCCGATCATGAAACCTGTCACCAGCGGCCTCTCGATTCCGTAGGTGACCTCGCTGTGACCGCCGATGAGCCGGATATCCGCCGTAGAGCAGGCAGCCGTAAGTTTTTCAAAGGTATCCCTGACGAGATCCGGGGTGGTTTTGCCCTCAGGCAGCAGCAACGTTACCAGGAGATAGCGCGGCACACCCCCCATGCACGCAATATCATTTGCATTTATAGTTACCAGATACCAGGCGATATCCGAGACGGCAAAGGTAATCGGATCGGTCTTGAACAACAGAATCTCTTCCCCGAACCTGATGACGGCCGCGTCCTCGCCGATACCCGGCCCGACCAAAACGGCAGGATCGTCCGTCGCAAGGTTCTTTAGCAAAGAATCGAGCAGATCAAGCGGAATCTTTCCGACGGGCAGGATCTTCTTACTCATCGCCCCCACCCTCTATATAGGCATAAGCACTATGATTATGAATACTTTCCATGTTCTCCGCCTCGACACAGTACCATGAAAATTCCTCTTTCTTGTTGAGCTCAGCCGCCACCTGTCTGACCAGATCCTCTACAAACATGGGATGATTATAGGCGTATTCGGTAACATACTTCTCATCGGGACGTTTCAGGATGGGGTAAAGAGGACTCGATCCGCACTGTTCGATAAGTTCGATCAGATCCTCGATCCAGAAAAACTTATCGTATCTTACGATTACCGAAACAATACTGCGTTGATTGTGAGCCCCGAAGTCACTGATTTCTTTTGAGCAGGGACACAGGGTTTGGACGGGAACCTGTACCCCCACCTTGAATTCTTTCTTTTCACCAACCATCCCTATCAGACTGCACTTATATTCCATTAGGCCCTTTGCGCCGCTTATCGGTGCGGCTTTTTCGATAAAGTAGGAAAATTTGATCTCCATATGGGCACTGGTTGCTTCAAGATTTACCTTGATCAGATTCAGGATATGTTCAAACTTTTTGATATGGATCTCTTCGCGGTGCTCATTTAAGATTTCAATAAAACGACTCATATGAGTACCCTTGAACTCGCGGGGAAGGTCGACATAGAGACTGATGGATGCTACGGTATGCTGCTGTCCGCGGCGTTTGTCGGAAACCACGATCGGATAGGAGATATCCTTAACGCCTACCTTATGAATATAAATCGGATTATCCGGCCTCTGGCGTTGAATATCCTTCATCACTCAACAATCCTATTCTGAATAAGCAATACAGCTGGTGTCGTCTTCCCAGACCACCACCTCTATCAAACCTAAAGGTGGCGGGATAATCTCGGCAATCCGGGAGTAAATATAGGTTGCAATATTTTCTGTGGATGGATTCTTCTCCTGAAAGTATTCCAGCTCGTTTAGATAGCTGTGGTCGAGCGATTCAAGCACCAAGTTCAAACCTTGTTTCAGGTCGCGGAAATCCATGACAAGCCCCAACTGATCGAGAACATCCGCTCCCACTGCGATCTCCACCTTGTAATTATGCCCATGGAGCTGCTCGCAATTCCCCTGATACTCTCTCAGACGATGGGCTGCGCTGAATTTGCCGATTACCTTCGCTGTATACATGGGCAGTACATAGTATAACTTACTGGGATCTGCAATACGAGAATCAGCAATAAACCTTGTGCAATTGTCGGATTTGATATAATGCAGTCAATATTGGCAAAAATATTGAGGCAAAACGGTTACATGCACACGGTAGAATTCCCTGATACATATATCCTCCGGCAACTCGCAGGTGATAGTTGCTCGCATCTGAAGATTATCGAAGATTTTACCAGAGTCAAGTGTGCCTTGAAGGGCAACACCATTGATATTCAGGGCGAGCCCTTCGATGTGGAACTGGCCGAACATGCCCTCAAGGATCTGTATAAACTCTTAAAGGAAGGCTTTCCTCTCTATCCTTCCGACGTATGGTATGCGCTGAGAATGCTTGCCAAGGACAGAACGATCAATCTGCAGGATGTTTTCATGGACACGATTTATATCTCATCCACCAAAAAAGTCATCATGCCCAAAAGCCTTCAGCAAAAAGCATATATAGATTCCATGCGCTCGAACGATATCATTTTCGGCATCGGGCCTGCAGGCACCGGCAAGACCTATCTGGCTATGGCCATGGCCGTATCATATTTCCTGAAAAAAAAGGTCGGCAAGATCGTGCTGACACGTCCGGCCGTCGAGGCGGGCGAGCGGCTTGGCTTTCTGCCGGGAGATCTGCAGGAAAAAATAAATCCCTACCTGAGACCTCTGTATGACGCCCTGTACGACATGCTGGACCATGATCACGTAATCAGGCTGATTCAGCGTGACAGCATTGAAATTGCGCCCCTGGCCTTTATGCGGGGTCGAACCCTGAACGATGCC
>Ga0272441_10004425_pt1 | contig 25458 bp, 38 predicted proteins | sample SSMProp6N_FD_193582 | JGI IMG/M metagenome (GOLD analysis project Ga0272441, IMG submission 193582) | Marine sediment archaeal communities from Little Sippewissett salt marsh, Falmouth, MA, United States - SSM-Prop-6N | ecosystem: Environmental > Aquatic > Marine > Wetlands > Sediment ...
CTCGCCCGAGAGCGTCAGGGAGTCGCCCTTCACGCCGTAATATTTGTATTGTATCCCACCCTTTTCATGCTCGACGTGGATCGAGGGAAGCGCCGTCCCCACGGTGACCGGGGTAATGGTATGCTTGTAGGCGGTGAGTTCGGCGTCCTGGGATGAGGAGATGCTGCCAAGGACCAGGGCGGCGAGCCCCGCCAGGGTGTTCGGTTTCGCCTTTGCCTCTTTATACGTCGCCTCGAAGCCTTTCTCGACGAGTTCCTGGTCGTAGCCGTGTTCTTTGCCTGTGACCTCGTCCTTGTCCGTAACGACCGTATCCGGCCAGGACGGTTCAAATTCGTAGCCCTGCATGGAGCAGGCGTTCGCGTCGCTCATCGTCACGCCGGCGTCGTAGGTATCCTCTTTTGTGAACAGCGACATCATGAGGTCCTGGTTCCAGCCTTTTTTTGTGATGGTCATGATTCGGGTTCCTCCTCGTCAGTTTTTCCGTCCTCCTCGACGGGTTCAAAATACCGCGACGGGACCGGAAGGGCCACGTCGTAGACGGCACCGGCCTCGTAGTGAGCGAAGCGCCCGTCGCCGAGGGGGCGTTCATGGCTTATGGTGCAGCGCAGTTTCATGACATACTCCTTTTTACGGTGTCGGTTGTGTATAGGGATCGAACGGCAGCGTCTGGTACGTAATGACAAATTTCAATGAAATGCCGGCGTACTTCTTCCCTCCGTGTTCGATCTCGATCTCTTCATCGTTGAACGGAGCCGTGTCCTCGGCGAGCGTGCTCCACTGGCGGTCGGTGCCGATACAGGTGATCACGTCGGCGATCATCTGGCGGACCAGGGTCGGGGCCTCCTCACCGGAGAGCATCACCACCACCTCGAGAACGAGGCGGTGTTCGTGGGCCCCGATGGTGACGGCGGCGGCCTCCTCCCGGTCGCGGTACACGATCCCGGGGAGTTCGTCGCCCTCGAGGGACGCCTCGCGCCACTCAAACACGTTGCGGCCGAGCTGCGAGTTGTAGCCGTTGGCCGTCAGGATGGTCTTCAGCTGCGTGTTGACGGCGTCCATGAGCTGTTGGCGGATCGGAGTCGTCATATCGCGTCCTCCGAGAGTACCAGGATTGTTACACCCGTGCCGTCAGGGTGTATCCCCGTGATGTACCAGGTCGTCCCCTCGCGGAGGATCGTCTCATTTTTCCGGACACCGGCAACGTCGGCAGACTTTACCTGGATCTGTGGCGCCGTCGCCTCAACTGACCCCGTGGCGGGGTTCAGCGCTTCGAATGCCGCATCGTAGATGCCGTTGACCGCCTTCGCGTAGCCGTAGCGGTTTGTGTAGGTCACCTCGTCGGCGAATTCGTCGGTATCGAACATGCAGTCCAGATCCGTGAGGAGATCGGCCTTGAGCGTCATTTCTTGCCTCCCCAGTGTTTTGTGTAGTAGTTCAATTCTTGCTGCACGATCTGCCGCCCCTTCGTCCGGGTGATCGCCTCGGCGGCCTTGACGCCCTCTTTTTCGAACATCTTCGCCACCCCGACGGAGTAGCGCTCGCGGATCGGGAGCGATGCCTTCCCCTCACGGGTAAAGACGCCGACGTGCCCCGAAGCCATACGCCCGATAAAGGCGTGCGGCACCTTTTTCCGGCCGCCCTGTTTCATGACCTTCACTGTCACGGGGGTGCGCCGCTTGACAGCGACCCCTGCCTGGGGTTTCGGCTCCACGGGCCGGGCGGCGAACTTGTAGAGCGGGATCGAGGACCCCGTCGCCGCGATCCGGGCGAAGTGCCGCCCCTCGCGTGATTTCGTCCCTCGTGCCGCTCTGTGCAGCACGAGCGAGCCCTTGAGATCCTTCTGCTTAATATTGTACTTTTTCGTGATCGCCCTTTTCGTCTGCGTTATCCCCTGGGCGCCGATCTTGTTGAGGGCCGACACGGTGGCTCGCTCCACCAGTTCGGGACAATGTGAGAGTCTTCCCGTGACGTGCTCAATGCCGTCGATTCTGGTAATATGGATCATCGCCGGCCCCTTTCGTGCCGCGCTTGGCAGCGGACACACCGGACGGCGCCGGGTACCCGTTCGAGACGTGCCGAAGGAATCGGTCGCTCGCAGTCCACACAACAGCGGTGGCCGTCGATCACGAGCGCCTCGGGCGCTTCCTGTTGCGAGAGCTGCCGGGTAAGGGCGTCCCGCTGAAACCGTGCGGCATAATCCTGGGCGCGGTCGATGGTGTCCACATCATGCCTCCTTCTTGACGATTTTTTGTACACCGTAGTACAGAAAAAAGAAGCCGATGACCGTCACGGCCATCCAGTCAAATTTCATGGCGATGGCGAACTCCTTGATTGCTACCACCAGATCGCGCTTTCCCAGTACCAGGAGCACCACACCGGTATTGAGAAGCAGGAGAAACTCGCCCACGATCGCCCAGGCAATGGCCCTCCGGGTAATCGACCGGATGGAATTCTCCGTCGCCAGGACCTTCTGCACGTCAAGCCAGAGGCGCCCCGCCTCGAGGCCGACCTGGGCCTTTTCCTGATCGGTAAAAAAAGCGTTGTCAATAAGGCCGCCCTTCCCGACGGCGCCGGAGACGGCGTCGCTGACGTTTTCCACGATCTTTTTCGTCCCGAATAAGCTCATGAATCCCATTTACTCATCCTCCCTGAGTTCAAAGTGCGGCAGATCGTCGAAAGTCTGATCGTGCAACAGGGTGTCATTGTCCCAGTCGCCGCCCCAGCGGAGCTTGATCCCCAGGGCGTGGGCGCACCCCATAACGAAGCCGCCGAAGTAGTACCACCGGCAGAGGGTCTTGATGTGGCGCGACGCCGTCGGGGAGTTCCGAAGCGACGCCATGACACTCTCATCGGGCCAGTCCACGTTTTTCCTCTCCGGATTATAGGGCCCGGCGTCAACGGCTCGTGACGGTTCGGCGTTGTGGTTGCTCTCCGGCCAGCGGCACCGCGTGCGCCCCTGGCGAAACGCCTGCTCCTGGAGTTTCTCTGACCGGTGACCGCAGAGGATCGTGTGATCGAACGCCAGGATTACCACCGCAAAGAGTTTCTGGAGAGCCAGCTCACAGGTGGCGAGGCGACGTTTCGAGGTCTCCGAGTAGTGAGCCATGGTTACTCCCTTTTTCCATTCAGGGTCGTTTTAATTTCGGTTATGTCTTGGGAGAGATCTCCGAGCAGGTCCCCTTGCTTTTCCAATGCCTCCCGGGTTCTCTGAAACTCACGGTTTCCCGATTCGAGGAGTTGGTCCATCCGCTTGCAGTGCTCGCGCCAGGTCTCTTTTGAGACTTTCTGGTCGAGCTGTTTGAACACGATGTCGAACATCTTCCAAAGTATTCCGACCGTGACCACTCCGCCAAAACACCCGCCGATGATTTCCCACATAATTGCCCTCGCTCCGCATTGAGAGGATTACTTCTTTTTTTCTGCTTTAGCTTCCGCTTCGTTCGCCTCTTTCGCTTGCAACTTATCTTCGAGACCAAGGGCGTAATCGGTAGCCTCTTTCAGTTTACTCTGGAGTTCCGCGTTCTCCACCTGGAGCGACTCGATCACGTTCGAGGTGTCAGCGCTGGCGCCGGCCTCGATCCGGGCGGCCAGGGCGTTACGGGCTTTCATGGCGTCTACTTCGTTGCTGTACGTTCCGGCGTCGATGGTCTTCGCCCCCATGCTGACTTGCACGACAAAGCGGCTGGTGTTGCGCCGGGCCGATTCGACGACGTCGATCGTGTTGATCTTCTCGGCAATGACGAGTTGTCTTCCAATTTCAATAAACATAATGACTCCTTTTACATAAAGACCGGGCGGCCCGAAGGCCGCGCACGGTCGTATGCCGGTTTAAATGGTGGTGACGTTACCGAACAGGTATACGCAGGCCGCGGCGATATCGCTGACGGCGTTGCCTGAGCTGTCGTACGACTTCATCAGGCATTCGTCGACGTGGTGGCGCACCCTGAAGATGTCGGAGCGGGTCTGCTCTTCGCGGTACTGCTCGACGATGGGGTTCTCGGGACTATCTTCCGTCCAGAGGAAGGTAAACCCGAGGCCTGGCTCTGCGAAATCCTCTTTATTGGCAATCTTGACGAGGGCCGCGTACTCATTGCTCCACATATCGGCGATCGAGGCGTCGAGGCCCCGGCCCGCGGAGTCGTACACCGCCCCGCCGATGAGGACCTGGGGAACGTTGAGGACGGCGGCGAGCTGCTGCGATGACATACGGTTGATGTCCAAGCCCGGGAAGGTGTACTTCAGGCGGTTGACGATCTGATCGCAGTTTTTTAGATCTTGAAACGTCGAATAGGCAATTACCAGGGCATCAGGAAGCATCCCGCAGGCACTCCGGAACGAGAGGACGCCGTCGTTGACGTCGTCGATCGGCACCGCGTTCGTGGCATCGTCCCATTCGTGGGTGATCGCGTTGGCCGAAAAATAGGTCTCGCTGAAGAGTATATCGGCGATCCGCTTCTCCTGCCGTTTGAGGATATGGTTCATGCCGCGTTTTGTGGCGACAAAGTCGGCCATCCCCGGTGCCTCGCGGTCGAGGAGCTTCCGTTCCGCGTCATCGACGGGTTCCTCCCACCCCTTCTCAGAGGTGGAAAACTTGCCCCGTTCGTACTCCCAGTCACCCCGGTTGTACCGGCCGCGGGGGGCGCGGTTGACGTCGGGGAGCTTCATGAGCGCCTCTTTCGGAATCACCGGATACGAGGCGGCCTGCAGGGATGTTGGGAATACCGGCATCAACTGGGTGCCGATGAGCCCCATCGTGGCCCCCTCGGCGTACTCGAGAACGGCGATGCCGAGGTCGGGGCGATATATTGCAGCGTCAGATTTTGCTCTCATTGATTTTGTACCTCCTTTCCTATGCTATGGCCAAACACTGCGCCGTGTATTCGATCCAGACACCGTAAATGTAGACGGCGTCGCCATCGTTCGTCCCGCCCAAGGCCAGAATGACCGACATGGTTCCCGGAGCCGCGAGGACGCCGTCGGCACCGCAGGTAAAGACCAGCTCCGAGGCCGCCTCGGTGATTGTCTGGGCGGCGGTGTCCTGGATATCGGCATTCGCCGTATCACCGGCTGCACAGGGGTACACCTCGCAGTCGAGGGTCAGGACGTCGTTGTCGGCCGCCTTGCCCGTCAGGACGTGGATGGTGATGTCGGCCGAATCGTCGAGATCCTGGGGTACCGGGACGCTAAAACCGAGCGATTCGCCGGAGGAGCAATTCACCGGAATGTTGATCACCTGCTCCTTGTTGGCGAGCTGCGCGATCCCCGCAACGGTGGTCGCCTGTTTGGTGAGCACAGTCCCGTCTTCCATCGTGATAGCTCCCAGTGGTATCGGGATCGTCTTCTCTGCGTTGAGTAGCGCCTCATAGATCTCCGCGAGGGCGGCTTCGACGGTGGCCGCGGCCGTGTACTCTTCCGAATCGGCGATCGAGACGGTGGCCGCTGTGGTCGATTTCACATTCCAGGGCGCCACTTCGATATGCTGCCCTTCGGCACCCGCCTCAAGGGAGATCCCCTGGGCGGTACCACTTGAAGCATCGGAGACCTTCCCGTCATCGGCGCCGTAGAGGACGGTCCCGCGGGCAATCGCCGAGTCAATGGTGCACTCGATCTCGAAGGTACCGGGGTAGGTGTTCAGGCGACAGGCCACGAGTGTTCCGCTTGCCACGGCGTACTCGGTCACTCCGATATAATCCTCGCCGGCGTCGGCGTAGACAACCTCGGGCGGCGTGGTCGTGGTTCCGGATTTGATCTTCACCCGGCGCCGCGCCGCGAGTGCTTCGCCGGCATAAAATGTCTTAACTCCTTCGTTCCACATAGTGTTGTTCCTCCTCTCGGCGTTTAGTTCATCTTGGCGACGTAGGCCGCGTGAGCCGCCGGGTTTTTCCGGAGCACGGCCTTCATGGCGTCGGTTTTCGTTCCGCCGTTAACGGCCTGGTACTCTTCCACAAGGGTCATAAAGTCCTTGCCCCCCTCGTCCAGTGTTCCGGTGCCGGGGTTCTGTTGCCCCGTTTCCTTAATGGCGGCGAGCATCTGGTCCATCTTCTTCGCTTCGGCTGTCTGCGCCGGAGCGCTGTTTTCGGGCACCACGGCCTCGTACTGATCGACAGTAATTCCGGAATTGACAATCCCGGTAAACTTCTCACCTGCGTCAGCGCCGAAATGAACGCCGGCCAGGCCGAGGACACGGTCGCGTTCCTGTGTCACGGCGGCGTCAACGTCGACACTGCTTTTCCCCTCTTCGCGGAGCTGTGCTGCAAAGTCAGGATACTCGGCTACGAGCGCCGCGAGGGTCTCAAATCGTTCCATGTGTTTCTCCTTTCCAGGGAGTATCCCCCTAGTTGATATATTCCGGGCGCCCGGACGTGCGGACGCCGAAAGTGCTGCTTGAATGGCATCATCGAGGGTGCCGATCTCGTCGGCCAGGCCGGCAGTTATAGCGGTTTTTCCCCAATAGAGGGCGGCTTCGGTACCCCGGACGGATGCCTCCTTCAGGCCGCGGTTTCGCGCGACGGCCTGCACAAAGAGGTCATAGTGGTGGGTAATCATATCTATGCCGACCTGGTAGGCCTCTTCGGTAAGGGGGCCGTGGGGTGAAAAATCATTTTTCCGGGCGCCGGCATAGAGGGTGGTAACCTTGAAGCCTTCTCTCTCCTCGTATTGGGACTGGTCCATGTGTTTGGCGATGACACCGATGGAACCGGCGCCACTTGATTCGGTCAAGAATATCCTTTCCGCCGCTGAGGCAATGTAGTAGGCCGCGGAGAAGGCGTCTCCCGCGACGGCGGCGTAGATCGGTTTTGTTCCCCGCGCCTCGTAGATCTCCTGGGCGAGTTCACCGGCCCCATGAACTTCCCCGCCGGGAGAGTCGATGTGCAAAACAACTGCCGAAATGTCGTTGCTCGCCATCGCTTTCCGAAAGGCATTCTGGACGAAGAGATAGCTTGTCATACCGGAATGGGAATACATGAGGGTGTGGCGATGAACCAGCGTGTCGTGAACGGGCACAATAGCCACGGTATCGGGCCTGCTTCCGGGCTGTCGGTCGCCACTCCGGGCTTCTGCCGGGAGCTTGTATTTCTCCGGCGCATCGTCTGCCAGGGTCTTGGGGATATCCACACCAAGGCGGTCCCTGAGAGCCACGAGAATGACGTTGAGCTTCGGCTCATAAATCATGAGAGGAACATTGAAGATCCGTGACATGATCAGAGGTATTGGGTTATTTTTCATCATTATTCTCCTCTTTCTCCCAGCGGGAGGCGGTGTCATCATCGATCTCTTTCTCTGTAAGGCCTTTCTCCTGCATGAGGTCTTGCTCCTCTTCGAGTTGGTCGAAGGTAGCCCGCCAGTCGCCCCCACGTTCAGCAATTGCTTCGGCCCTCGTTTTGAGATTGGCCTGGACAAGAAGCTTATCGGCCTGGGCCGCCTTGATGGGTTCGATATCGCCCTTTGGGGCGCCGCGCCACTCAAGCTGCGTGTAGAGGTGCATGTTGCTGTAGAAAGCTTGTACCGTGAGTTCGCGCCGGAGATATGCCTCCTCCATGAGCATCGACCAGAGGGGATTGAGAACATTTCGGCCGAGCCAGGTTCGCCGGAACATGAACACTCGCCAGGCTTCGAGCATAGCGGAACGGAAGCCGGCAAAGTTTGTTCCCTCCACATCCTTAAAAAGCACCACGTAGGGGATATTCAGGGCCGCGGCAATGGCCTTCATAATGATCTTCGTGAAGGGGTCGAACGTGGTACCGGGACGGCTTGCGGCAATGGGGTGCGGTTTTTCTCCCCGGTTGCCGTACATGATCATCCCTGGAATCAGTTCCTGGTAACGGACGGTTTTGTCCGTCGCGTTATTGTTACGGTCGATTCCGTAGCCGTCAAAGCCGGGCATATTGTCGGCAAAACCATAGGGATCCTGCGACGTAAGCTCGACAAACATGGAAAAAGCCGCCGTAACGATCGAGGAGACGAGTTCGGCATCAAGTAGATCGTTGAGGTCCTGGAAAAATTTCAGGGCCGGTGAATAAGGGGGTACATTTCGCACCATTTCGGCATCGTCCTGGATGAAACGGTGGAGGACCTGCCAGCGGTGTCCCTTCCGAACAGGAATCCGGGAATAGTTTTTCGATGTATCTGCCAGGAATGACCTGCCTGTTCCGATAGTAGTCTTCTTGATCCAATAGGCAACCGGAGTTCCGTTGCGGTCGAGTTCGACTCCGTCGCGAATGTTACCGCCGGCGGCCTTATCCGTGGGCGTTCGGAGTCGCTGCGGACTGATGACCTGGCAGGCCAGCGAATAGGGCCGTATCGGGTCATCGATCATCAGGGGCAAAACGACGACTTCGCCGTACTGCATGAGATTACACTCCATGAGATACTGAATATCACCGAAGTGCATTCGTTCGCCGGCATCCGACCAGGGAACCCAGCGGGTGTAGATCGCTCTCTGTTCGGTCTGGATCGCCCGGGCAGCGTTTTTCGTAATCCCAAGGGCTTCGGCGTTAATGACGGGATGCGGCTGCAATCCAGCACCGACGACGGTCACGCCGAAGGTATTTTTGATCCCCGCCGCGTAGGGGTTATCCTGGATCAGTTCCGTTGCCCGTTCGACGATCCGGTGCCGCTCGCGGGCGGCGGTACGATGATCGATACGCCGGGGATTCCAGTTCTGCATGGTTCCCTCGCGTTTTGACGCCTTGCGGCTGTATTGATATGCCGATGACGGCAGGGGACGGTTATCGGGACCAAAGAGGAGCGGATGGCGTATCTGGGCGGCGATGGCATGCAGCGCCGTGGTGCGAATACGTTCCCGTTCGAGTGAGCGATCTATATCGTAGGCGGCATTCATTCGTTACCTCTTGCGGATTCCATGGTTGAAGGCGGGACCGCCGACGGCGGAGAGCTCTTTGACCTTGCGGTCCCAGTAGGTGACGCGTTCGCCGATCATTTTCAGGTCGGCCCGGGTCAGGGACCGCCCGCCGATAGAATATGACTGGCCGGCAGCGACCTTGTCCTCCGCGTCGAGCCAGATGGCGAGTTTTGCTTCGGCCTGTGCGAGTGTGATTCCTGCCATAAAGCAACCTCGAAATATGGTCGTGTCATTTGATGCTCACACCATATCATGGGGTTTTGGGGAAAAATGCATGACGCACGCATTCATAGGACTTTCGTTACAGGTTTGATAGGTTGCCGAGGGGGGTTCGTAACAGGTTTTTACTTGACAGGATTTTTTACAATCCTAAATCTACGATGGCAACAGCTTGCCCTTAGCAGATAACTAACCTTTTCTGGGCATCATGATCATCCAATGATGCTCAGTCTACACGCTAAAAATCACAGGGGTTAATTGCCGTGGCACCCATGGTGGATATTGGTGCAGTTTTTCATTTTTGATGGTGTTAAAAATTGGATTCACTTTGTTGGTTGCTGGTAAGAAAAAGGCCCCCGGTTTTAGTTGGGGTACGGAAGCTACCGGGGATCAATGATGGGTGTAAAAAGGGGATCCCCTCTGGGAGGGAAAGAGAGCTTGGAACTCCCGGAGGTTCAGATAAAAAAGTGAAGTGAAAATGAACAGTTCTACCCATTTACTAATAATTCACGGACACACAAAATCTGTACTCATTTTCCAACAGGTCTCACAAAATTGGATATAAGCCCCCGGCAAAAGGAGGGAAAAGGAGAGACGAAGGAAAATCCGGAGGCTTAATCCAAACCTTTTTTATAAAAAGGAGGTATCCCCCGAGAGCGAAACACTCCCGGAGGATGAGTGGATTCCTAAATATTCTTACAAATAATGTAAAAGAACTGAGGTACCGCCGTGTAATTCAATATCATCTATTAAAGAAAAGGAGAGTCCTCCGGAGCACTAGCGGAAACACCCCAGAGGATTCTCAGGAGTCTACAAAAAATGTAAAAGGAGTTTAAATCTATATTCCTTACCATTATGCTTGTCAAGGAATAATTATCATTATTGAGGCAAATTTTCTAATTTCATAAAATAATTATCGCAAGGCGAAAATGACAATAGTTCTATAAAAACGCCCTTACTTTACGAAAATCCTTGCCTTTTTGTATTGTATATGTATTATTAAGCACTTTTCTTTCAATGCAAGCATATACATGATCTAACTACCGGGGATGAAATGACGAAGAGTGAGCTTCTCGCGATAATCTACAAGATTCTTGATACGAACGATAACCTGGATTTCCTCTTAGCGTTGAACAGTGAAAACCTGAAAACGCTTATTGCCTGCATAAGAGAAAGAATCGAACACTAGGTAAACGATGAATTTTTAAGGAGTGGCATATGGTAAAGGGCGACCTCATTCATGTACTGGCCAAGAAAGAAAATCTGAAAAAGAGAGAGGCAAAAGAAATCGTAAATCTGATTTTCAAGAATTTCAAGGACACGCTTGTAGACGGCGGGAGAATTGAGATCAGGGGGTTCGGCAGCCTTGCGGTAAGGGACTATGACACATACACGGGGCGGAATCCGAAAACGGGGGAACTCATCACCGTCGGCACCAAAAAGCTTCCTCATTTCAGAACTGGGGACGACCTCAGGAAGCGAGTAAACTCGCGGCGATAAAAGACATGATGAAGCCTATTGCGGGGTCCCGCGGAAACCAACGCATTGTAATATACATTAATTTATCGTCAATAATCATGAAGTTTTGCTGATATTGTGACGGATTTCACATTATATGTGTGACGGATTTCATGGCTTGTGAGTGAATTATACTATAGGTTGAAGAGCCTACGGAGGAGGAGGTATAGTATCCCAAATATGTACACCTAAGTTTTTCACATTATAAAACACCAGCCACATGCTGTATTGCAGCGGAAGGAGTGCGCATGAGATTCTCACTGAACTGGTCTAACTGGCGACATCGGATAAGCGACGTATTCTATTTGAGCAAATCATCTCTTCACATTCATCCCATGGAAAAACATCGGGACATATTGGAGTGGAAACATCCGCATTCGGACTGGCAAAGAAAATTTGCCACATTACACGTTGGCAACGAGAAGAAAAAAACGGCACGAGAGTGCAGTGCCACCCTTTTTATTACATCGGCTCCGGAATATGCAGAGCATATGGTAACAGGATGGCCGCTTTTATGGCAGGATACAGATTACTGGCATAAAAATATCGGAACGCAATTTGTGACTATTGACAATAAACCTCTACGTATCAAACTTGCTTTTACTGACTCAAATCGAGCGTTGGCAGGGTGTTGGGTAGCGAACGAGGATGCGCTATTTAAAAGTACGATGGCTCGGGCGTATTTACCCGAAGGCATATACGAGGCTATCGTAAAAGTGACGTGTAGCAATTGTAAGGATGATTTCAAAAAGTACAGAATATTTTCACCCCGTACCTGGGATGGTCTGGATATTGAAGAAATAGAAATGTAGTTTTTGTGAAGCGGCTGTACCTTTGATTTACAGCAACCGAAAGGATTTCACTATGGATCGTTGCACCTTCGGAAGCATACGTTTGCATTTTATTCTTCCGGTATCTGGTCTACCGCATCACCGACCTGCACAAGAGTATAGCGGCGGAACCATTCGTCAATATTATCGACATGTGCCCACCAATCTCGACCATCAAACCGTGCTGGCATACCGAGTTTGATAAATTTTCTGAATGCATAATCAGATATCCCGTTGAGATATGCCTTGATATCTTCCTTACAGGTAAGCACTTTTTCCGTTTGGGGGGCAGCCATTCATCTCCTCTCCAACCATGAGGGGCGTTTGAATTTATAAATCGAGCATTTAACCCGCTCGGTCGTCATCCTTTCTGCCTGTTGATCCAGATTCAGCTTTGAGTCCCGATTCATTGCCTTTGCTTCATTTTGCTTTTTCATATATGAGGCTAGCATCTGAAGACTGGGCAGCCACTCCGGATCCGCGCACGCAGCGGCATATACCTCACAATCAAGAAGGTGATTGTCCTTCCGTATCCTCCGCCATTCAATCTTGCCCCGACGGGTGCGCCTTTTCTCTTCCGCGAGGAGCTGCCGGGCATAATCGATACCTGTTTCGTTGTGGAGAAAAAAACGCTGGCTCTCATCTTCGCCCCTGGAAAGCCGCCAGTGGATGATTTCCTTAAACTGTGCCGTATCGACTAACCGCAGCTCCAGTCCCCCGGGAATCGGTTTGTTGCTCCTGGGAAACCTGTCGATAACCGACACACGAATCCTCGACTGCTGCCGCTGGGATGCCCCCTTGGTTCCGTAAACAAGACCCGGTTGCTGTTTGCGGAGCCATTGGTAGATCTCCTCGGTCCGCGTCCATTCGCTGTCTTCGGTAACCCCGCCGCCGGTATCGATGACGGCTCTCCAGATTCCCCGCGTCTCGGATGATCCCTTGACCTGGTAGCGAGTTCGGTATAGAAGGGCCTCCACGTCGTCCCAGGCGGAAAGGTAGCCGTACTGAATGAGCCAACTTGTCAGGTCTTCTCCCCAGGCCCGCACGACAAACCAGAATCCGTACTTCTGGGCATCAATGCCGCAGGTGATAGCTATGGCTCCCTGCGGCACTATGCCCGGAGGCAGGTCGGTCATGTGGGTGTTGAGAACGTCGCTTTCATGTTTCGGCTCAATGGTTTCCTTCCACTCCTCAGCCTTGTGCTGGGTTACGAAGAACATGAGCTTGGACAGGTCTTCCTGGCCGCGAAGGAAATCGGCGGCGGCCTTTGATAACGACGTCTGTCGTGAGTACCACGACGGGAGTGGACCGAACCCAATCACCCGGGGATAATCCACCGGTCTTCCGGCAACCCATGTACCGGCCGTAACGGCGTCATTGCGTGTCTCATCATCCCAGAACATGCCGCAGTCAACGCACTGATACCGGGCGAGTTTCTTCCGCTCGATTTCCCGGGGATCGCGGACATTTTTCGGCCAGACAATCTGATCGAAATCCATAAACTGAATGGTCCCGCAGATGGGACAGCGTGCGTGATAGCATCGGATCTCATCAGCCTCGGTTATGAGCGCTTTCATGATGGTGCTCGGTTCGGGACCCGGAGTGGACAGCTTGATGATCTTCTTGGTAAACGGAAATGCGTTGGTTCGTACCTCGGCCAGCGAGCTCGGATCGGCTTCCTTTCCGGTGAAGTCCGGGTATTTGTCGGTTTCGTCGAGGACAAGATGTTGGACAGGTTCGGAAGCGAGCTCCGCCGCCGATGTTGCCCAGGTCATCATGAGGTCGGCGCCATTGCGAAACCGGACCGCCAGGGTTGTCGTCTCTCCGATGCGATCGGAAAGAAGCGCCGAGATCCGCGGTGTCGCCCGGAACGTCGGGATAATGCGCCTCCGGGCTATCCGCTTTGCCACCTTCTCATCGGGCATGACGTACATGCAGGGCCCGGGATCCTGATCGATCGAAGCCAGGAGACAGTTGAGGGCAATGTTGGTCTTGCCCACCTGCGGGGCAAAACAGAGGATAATCTCCCGGACATGGGGCAGGCCGTAGGTATCCATCGGCTCGATGAGAAAGGGTGCCAGGTCATTCCGCCAGGGTCCGGGCAGAGGCTTCCCCACCACGACGCGGTACTTCTCCGCCCACTGTGAAACACTAAGATCCTCCCGCTTCCGAAAAACCAGCTTTTCGCCTTCGGTAAAACTGAAAGAATATGCCTTTAAGGTCATCCGTTTCGTTACTCCGTTTCATCGCTCATTTCATTGACATCGTCTTCTTCAGACACACCGGCCGAATAATACTGAATGATAAACTGCCGATCCTTGGCATACCGGTCGAGAATCTGATCGAATTCACGAATCATGAAATCGATCAGTTCCGGAATTATTTGATCGGTAGTCGCTTGATAGCTTTGTTCCGCTGCTTCAAGAGCGACGTCGATGATTTTTCGTTCACCTTCAGAAGAGCTAAGTTCTCTCGCTTCCTTCACCGGGACGATGATCGCCTCGTATAACATGTTACCGACGATCCGCTTGACGATGGCCTCGGCTTTCGTATGAGCGAGATTAATCAGGTCCGTTTTGTACTGGGAAGCCCGGGCGGCGAGTTCATGCTCAAAGAGGGCCTTCTCTATATATAGCCCTTGGGCGATTTTCGTCTTGAGTTCCCAGTGATCAGCCTGGGCACGCACCTTTTTTATTTCTGCATCGAGTTTTTCACCCTGCTTTCGGTCAAGGTCATCCGTAGTTGACGAACCGTCTTTCCGCTTGAGAAAGGTTGTCGCATATTTATCTACATCTTTTAAATTATAGGTTCCGTCATCCCGGGGACGAAGCTTTCCCTCTCTCTGATGTTTGTAGATCCCGGACCGTGAAACTTTCCACCCCAAGCTATCTAGGTACTGCTGCACGCCATGTAAACTCGTAAATAATTCTGGTTTCGAGTTTCTCTTCATTGCAATTTTCTTTTCCAGTTCATGACGGTACCTTTATTCACCCCAGCCTTTTCGGCAATCGTCCTAACCGGCATGCCGTATCCAACAAAAACGGCAATCAGCACAATCTGCCGGTAACTCATATGGGTTCTGGTTAAATAAGTGCCAGTGAGCGCAGTAAACTTTTTTCGACAAAAAGAGCATCTGACCCGCTGCCCTTCCCAGAAACGATTCATGGTGGTGCCGGTTAATGCTCTTCTGCACCGTGGACAGAAAGCACCTGCAGGGTGCATTCTTTTCAATACCCATGTTCGACAGTACCCTTCGCTCAGAAAATCCGCCCCGAAATCCCGTACAACTTCGCAAATAGTAATCCGCCGCACACCATGTGAATAATTTAATGTGCTTTTCCTCTGGCCCGTATTTTCGGCACTGTCTATTTTTCCATCCATATTTTTTCTCACAAGTAGCGAAACCCCGAGACTCACCGTACCCGTATGGGAGCGATTGTTCAGGAAGGACCCGCTCCGTTTAGATGTTGAGTTGTTGCTGTGTGTCATCGGTGGATTGATGGTGTTCCGTGTTGGACTCATGATGCTCCTTCTTCTCAGGCGATATGCTTTCTGTTTGTAATGACAATGCTCCGTTATTCATAAGGTACAGGATGTCATCGAGAGCTTCGATAAACAGATATCTTGCTATACCCGCACGATTGAGGCGTTCTGTCTGATTGCGCTTGATCGGCGGGACGAACTTAAGAACCGGCACACCATGACGGGTTATCAGCTGTATGTCGTCATGCTTCTTAAGGTATTCAGACAGGCGGATAACGGGAGCGCTGTCGGTCCAGTGTTCCAAAGCGGGTCCGCTTTTCTGCGTCTGCACGTTGGATGGCTCGTTCACCTGCGCTCTGAATGGATCGTACTTCCCTTTTAGCTTTGACAGCACAGCTGCCTTTGTCATTTCTGTTATAACTCCTCGCTGTCAATGCCCGGTCCGGGTGGTCCGGGCGGGTCTGGGTGCCTGGTCCGGGTGTAACTATTTAGTTTTACTATCCTGGTCTAGGTGGTCTGGGTCTTTTTCTACAAAAACAAAATGTAATGAGAGAAAACGCGTGCGCGCGCGTGCGCGCATGTGCGATATGTTGCATTTCACTCGGACCACCCGGACCAAGCTCAAATATCCACCATAAGCATCACATATATTTACATGTTTTTGGTCCGGGTGGAGGCTGTTTTGCCCGGACCGCACCCAGACCACCCCGGACCAAAACCGACATGCAGGGCTGATTTTGCCCATTATTTGAGGGGGAAGCGGGGAAAAACGTGCAAAATTAACTGTCATGAGACACCTCCAAACCGATCCCTTTCAGCATGTACTTCCGAGCTTCACCATGCCGCGGCCTATACTGTTTGAGGTTATTGACGGCGATGTAAAGCTCGCGAAAAAAGTTCTCCCGATTCATGGCGGTAAAGCCGTTCGCGCTGCAGTATTTTTTATATTCCGTGTACATGTACACCTTCTCAGTTTCGTACTCCTCGCCAAGGGTGCAGCGATCCTCCACAAAGCAGAGAACAGGATTGTTGGCCCTGCGGTACTCCATCATGAGTTTTCTCGTCTCTTCGCTGTCGGTGAATCGATTCTGATCAAGAAGCCGGTGGAGGCCCAAAATCGCCCAGGAAAAGATCCCCGACAGTTCTTCTTTGAGTTTATCGAAGAGATCCGGATCGGCGTCGTCAATAAACTGCCGTTTAAACCGCACCGGAAGAACACGACGGAAAAAACCGTCGCTGTTGTCCAGCACCCGAGGGAGGCGGTTCGCTGCAAAAGCAAGCTTGCAGTAGGGCGAAAAGGTAAAAGCATTCCTGTGCTTGAATGCCGCATTAATCGGATCGCCCGATGTTATCGCCTTGAAATAGGGAGATTCGATGGCCTTTGCACCGACTTCCGTCGATAAGTTAACGAGCTTTCCATAGAGAGAAGACCGCTGAAACTGATCCTCAAGATCGGGAAAGCTCACGGACGCACAGTTCTCATCCCCCACCATTTCCTTAATGATCTTCAAAAAGGTGCTTTTCCCGTCGGCGCCGGGGCCGATGAGGAGCAGGCACTTCTCATACTTCGTCGACCGAAGAAGGCAGTATCCCAAGAACTCCTGCAGCTGGGCAATCGCTTCCGCAGTTCTGACGGTTTCCTGAAGATATCTTAGCCACTCTTCACACTCCGGAGGGTCATCGGGATCGAAAGATACCGGCAATGTATAGGTGGCATAGAATTCATGGCGGTGCGGTTCGAGATCCAGTGTATCGAGATTAAGCATGCCGTTCTGGAGGCAAATCCATTCCGTCCGGTCATTTACCTCACGGCCGTGAGGAATCGTGGAGAGCATTTTAACCTGGTAGGCGGCATCCTCAACGCGGGATTTCTGCGCCTCGTTGGCCAGGTAGCGTATACAGGTATTCTTGATATGATCATCGTCGAACTCGTCCCAGAATTTGCCGTTCCAGCGGTACATAAGGCCCGTTTTCGGATCCGATAGGAGATGATATTCTTTCATAATCTGTTCCGCCAGGAGGCGGGGTTTGAAGGAAAGCCGGTCATTGACTCCGCGTTCGAAAAACTGCATCGGGCCGGTTACGGCATCCTTCTCGTCCGGATCGTACACCCGGGTCGCCGTTATTAGTTCCTGGAGATCCGAGGGCTTCTTTCCGTACCGCACAAAGAAATCGGTGAGGTCCTGGCCGTGGTTCTTCGGGTACTCGCCGCTTTCGTCCCGCATATAATCCGGCCACTCGATGATCCTGACCGACCGGGCCACCGGCGCAAGGTTCTCCGCGGCGAACGAGGCGTATTTCCGTCCGGCCTGGTCCGCATCATAGGCAATGACCACATCGCGGCCCCTGAACGGTTCGAGGTGATTCTTCCGCCAGTTCTTCATCTTTGACGTCTGAGTAATCGCGTTGAAGCCGTGTGAGAGGGCGCAGATCGTATCCGACTCCCCCTCACACAGAAGTGCCGGCTCCGTTTCATTAAGAGGCCGTGCGGGGAAAAGTCGGGCGCTGCCGTATGACTTCCCCCAGGAGATAATCTTGTACTGCCCGCCCCCCGGTTTATAGAGGCGGATGTTTTTCATTGTGCCCGACGCATCGCGGATGGGAATGGCAATTCGTTCCGGTGCTTTTCTGATTTTAACGACGTTCCCGGTCTTTTTGTCCAGGTAGTGCGTCTGCAGGCGCAGATCGAGGATATCGATCCACCTGCGCGACCAGCCCCGCGAATCCTCAAGATCTTTGATCTGTTCCTCCGGCAGGGGCGGGAATTTTTCCCATACCGCATCAAGTTCTGGGCCGGAGCCGTCGGCATCGCCTCGCGCTGAATCGGGTGCGCCTGAGCGATGTTCCGTTCCGACATGGGTCTGAATACCAAACTGCCGGCAGAACGCCTGAAATCCCTCCTTCCGGCCGTATCCGTGGACTTCCGACCAGAGTTTCAGGAGATCTCCCTCGGCATTGCAGGAGAAACAGTAATAGGTGTCCTTCTTGAAGTTATACGAAAAAGATGGATTCTTTTCACCGTGGACCGGGCAGAGACCGTGCAGTTCGCCTTTTTCCATGTCACGCGAGGTAACCTTAAACAGGCTTTCTGCAGTCCGTATCCGTTCGGCTTCCGATAAGTGCTTGAGCGCTATTCCCATGGTACCTCATACAGTTCTGAAATTCTGCCATCTACTTGCGCTGCAATACGGGCAAAGTTAACTATGTAAACATCGTGGTAGAAAGGAAACATATCGATCAGGTCTTCACAACATATACACTGAGGATTACCAGGGATATCGTCACAACAATTTATTAAGGGATAACAGGAAACCAGAACTGTTTTGTGGTGGGCATTTGCGATACGGCAAAAGGCTATATACAAACCTGCTTTCGTTATTTCTTCACCGTTTACCCTTGATGCCTCTTTTTTTAATTCCCAATCAAGCGTTAATCTTTGAATAACATCGTCAGTTAACATTCGGATGATTTTTCCCGCTTCGTCTCTGTACCATCCGTTTTCGATCATGTATTTGAATATGGCTATTTTATATAGATCATTTCTGCTGAAAATATTCCGTGTTCCACGGCCCGATGCACAGCCAAGTGATGGTTTTATGTAGTCAAGCTGTATCCATTGTTCCATTCGCGGACGCGATACGCCTGTTATTTTTGTTACATCTGCCATTAAATATTTCATCCTTACGATTCCCCCTTTGCGATTAGCAGCAATATTAGATACCCGATGAGGTCTTTGACCGTGTCTTCATCGTCGAAGTGTTTTTCATTATGGTTTGCGATGCGTGAGAGTTTGTCATCGATCCTGACCCTGATCTGTTCCACTGAATCGGTCTTTGAAAAGATCCGTACCGGCTGGAGGGCTGAGTTTCCGTAATCGGAATTCTTTTTGAGGAGCATATCCTTTATGTCATCGCAGATTTTGATTATGGCGCTTTGGGCCTTTTCCATGCGAGTATCCTTTCAGGTCAGTTCGATATCGACACTTTGATCGGCCATCCGGTTCATGGGAAAAAGTGAATCCGCCAGAATTGAATGAATCCGTAGACGGCGAAGCCGAAGAGAATCCACATGAACGCCATCAATCCGATCAGCACAAAGAACCGGTTACGCAGGCTCATCTTTTTTACCTTCATGAAACGCCTTCCTTTTTCGGGTGAAGAGCCGGATTCCGCTCGCGCCGAGGCTCCGGCGGGCCCCTGCCGTCCCGTACTTGCGCCCGGGACGTAGGCGCTCATCAGGAGGGTATCAGTGCCCCGGTACTAAGGGCGCCCCGGGGAGGCGCCTGGTTGTATGCGGTACACACATCGGCAATAAGTGCGGATTTGGTCTCCTCCAGAAGGGGGCTGCAGACGATTATATCGATTCGTTCGCTGCACCGTTCGCAGAACGTACCCTCTGGACGAACGATATATGGAATATAGTCCTAAACACCGCAGGCCTTACATACGAGCGGATTAGTGGTTCCTGTTTCCATTGTGGTTTTCTCCTTTTACTCCACCCGCCGCGCTTCTCGTTTCAGGATGGACAGCGCCTTACCGTGGCATTTTCTGCCCTTCTTATAAAGCGCCGTGAATTTCTCGTGCGTGTAATAATCGGCAAGAAAGCAGACCCTTTGTGGCTGCCGGTCATCGGTATGGATAAGAACGCACACCTCCCGGTCGCCGTCGAATTCCGTGATATCGGTCGCGAGCTGGAGATACATTGCTACACCCCCAAGATCACAGTGACAATCCACCGGCCGCCCAAATACACCAGCGAGGCCAGAGACATGACGACGCAGAACGTGTCCAACCACCGGTTCCCGTCCTCGAGAATAGTCTCCCAGGGCGACTCTTCGACAAATTGCCTGAATTTTCCGAACATGGTGTCCTCCTTCCGGGTGACACGGGCCGCCCAGGGAATGGGGCGGCCCTGCATCCTGTGGTAAAGCCCTTCAGTCTCTGCTCTGTTTTACCGTGGTAGCATCCACGTCGGCCCCGCGCTGCTTCTCGTAGTACTTCTCAATAGAGCGCCGGGCCATTTCCTCGATCTCAGTAGGTGTCCGCTCGGGCACACGCCCGATATTGAAATAGGCAATGATCCGGTCGAGCTTTTCCTCGATGCGGGCGGCCTGATCGTCCGTCATTTTTCCTTTTCCTCTAGGTACGCCTGTAACCTCAGCAGGGCCTCGATCGCCTCGGTGGCCTGCCGGTTGATCATGGACGCCTCCCCCTCGGAGACGATTCCGTCCTCCAGGGCCGACGCCACCGCCTGGATGACATCGGAGGTTTCCTTCATGATTTCTGCCGTGTGTCTGGTAAGGGCCTCGTTGTTTTGAAACGAGTTCGGAATATGGATGAAATAGCCGCCGCACTGCTCGGCTATCTTTTTGGCGAGTTGTTTCGGTTTCCCGACCCTGACCAGGCCGAGAAACCCGGAGAGCGACGGCGTTGCGCCGTACTTGTAGTTCTCATAAGTACGGGGGGATCCGCCGACACGATCGGCCATGTCCTCCGGGGTAAAGCCATCGTGTTCGAGTTCCCACATCACGAGCCGAACGAGCTTCTCGGTGAAGTCCAGGTGCGCCATCTTAACCATGCGAAATTCCTTTCTTCCGGGGATGTGACGCTTCGTTCCCCCTTCTTGCAATGATTGCTATGTGTTATTCTTCCACCATATCGTCGTCCTCCTTTTCTTTTTCCTGATACACCGTCGGAAAAAGAAGCTCAGAGGGAGTAAGCATGTGAATCAGAGAAAGCTCATCAAAAAGCGGATTGATACCGGGGCGGAGAATTTCGGCAATCTGTTTCGCCAGACGCCCCCCGGGCGCATAGCCTCCACTGCCGTTCAGAAACATGCAGATGGCGGGCCTCGAGACCGGCGGATCGCACTGCTGACCGATTTTGAGCAGGTCAAGCCCTTCGTACGCGATCAGCGCGTTGATAAGTTTTCGGTTGACAGATCGTTTATTATTCTTCATAGTTACGCAGTTTTAACGTGATTAAGGCGAGCAGCCCCGCACACTCTTACGATGTACGCCAGCCAGCCACGACGAGGGGTACACGGGAGAACAAGGGTTCCACACCTGCGGTAAAAGACCCTCTAAGGGGCTGCCCTGTTTTTTTGTCAAGAACAATGAAGTGCGTTAAGGGGATTAATAATCGAGATATCGAACTATGTCAAGGAAAAAAGTCGAAGTGTCGAATTACAGTTTTGGGAAGCGGCTCAAGTATCTGAGGTTAAACGCCAACCTCACCCTTGAACAGTTGGCTAAAGTCGCTGACATACCGAAATCAACACTATCTGAACTGGAAAATGACAAATATAACCCATCTGCAAGTACATTAGTTCGACTATCCGAACATTTTGGCATCTCAAGCAATTATCTCCTCACCGGCGAAGGGGAAATGCACGGAAACGAAAAGAACGGCGATTTTCCGAGCCATCCCGACGTACGCAAAGCCATCCCCATTCCAATCGTCGGCACTGTCCCGGCTGGATTTCCCGAAACGGCTCCTGAAGAAGACCATATACTCGATTATCTCTATCTTCCTGACGTGCCGAAAAACGCATTCGCCATGGAAGTCAGGGGAGAAAGCATGGCTCCGACAGTGCGAAGCGGGGACTATGCAGTTTTTGTCAGAGCGGGCAAGTCGGAGATAAAAAGCGGCGATTTGATCATAGTATGCAATGAATGGGGTGAGCTCATTCTGAAGCGTTTCAGAAAAAAAGGTGACGAAATATTTCTTACCAGCGACAATCCGGAATACCCCACCGTCAAACCCAATGAGCATTATAGAAGCGTAGGCAAGGTCATTAAGGTCATTCGGGAGGTTAAATTTTAAATAAAAAAAGGGGGCAAAATCTATGGCATTAATCAACTGTCCGGAATGCGGTCAGCAGGTGGCGGAGACTGCCCTGGCGTGCCCGCAGTGCGGCGCGCCCATCGCCCGAGGTATCGTAACGACCCAGGAAACGGCGAAGGGCTTCAAAATGCATATTTTAATTTCGACGCTGTTTATCCTCGTCGGCATTGTCTGGGCGATCGGCGCAGGGGTGAACAGTACGAATCCGGTTATCCCGGTCGTGCTGATCTTCGCTGGGCTTGTCTGGTTTCTCGCGACACGGTTTCGCATCTGGTGGCACCATAAATGATCCCACGAAAAGGAGGGGCTAGAATGAAAATTCGAGTTTTAATCTGCCTGGTGGTCGTATCATTTCTCCTCGGCTGCGCTACCTACGGAAACAAAAATATAAAAGATGATGAACTCATATCCAAGATCCAGCCGGACATCACAACAAAGGAGGAGGTCAAACAACTGATAGGAGATCCCTGGAAGGTATCGTTTACCGAGTCCGGCGAAGAGACATGGGATTATATGCTGACTAAATCGCAGGCCCGGGCATCCTCATTTATACCCATCGTCGGCATTTTTGCAGGCGGAGTGGACACGCAGACATATACCTTGACGATACGAATCGGAAAGGATGGTATCGTGAAGGGAGTAGGCAAGGGAAGCTCGACAGGCGGCGCCGGGAGTGTTTTCGATTGATCACCTTAAAATTAGGGAAAAAGTAGACAACGTCGTCTATATCGACTTCCCGGGTGCAGATGACGTATGATTTATCATCGGGAAAGCGGTTTTATAAAGCGGGGGCAACATCATCAGGCAGATCCGTACAACACATCGGCACATCATAACAAACGGCGCAGATATTCACTACCACTAAAACAGTAACAATCTCAAAGATGAACCCTTTAATAGCATGGAGAAGTCAAAATGAAACTATTATGGACATGGGGAGGTACTTTTTGGGGATATCGCGAGGGTAATAGTTTGTGGACCCACGACGGCAGGCATGTCGGCCAGTTTTATGATGATGAAGTTTACGGATCGGGCGGACGCTACCTTGGCGAAATCATGAGCGACAATCGACTCATAACGTGTGTTGGCAAAAAATCATGGAGAAGAGGTGGATTTATGCCATATATAAATCATGTTGGGATAGTGCCGTATGTAAACTACGTAGGTCATGTGATGTATGCTGGATATGAAGATTTTCCATCACTGGATGAAATATAAAAAGAAGTAATGGTCAAGATGGTTAAAGTTCAACCTATAAGAAATTCTACTGAAAAATTCAGAGGATAAAAATGTTTCTTTGCTATGCTGACGAAAGCGGTTTTAATGGCAAAAAATATAATCCACAGCAACCTATTCAAGTTATGGTTGCTATCTTTCCAAATGTATACAATTTCCACCGTACGGATTCAGAATTCAGAGATGTTTTTAACTTAATTAACAAAAAAATACCAATTTCAGAGATAAAAGGAGAACAAATCTACAGAGGAAAACGTTCGTGGGGCAGCGTATCTTACGAATTGCGTGATAAAGTTATTGAGTTTTATATCAATTGGATAAAGTCAAGAAATCATAAACTCATTGTAACTGCTATTGACAATAAAGCGTTTTTTGATTTTCGTAAAAGCGAACCGTCAAATCCATTCATAGAAAAAATCCAATACCCTTACTTGTTAGCTGGTCTTCATATCGCTATGGTCATACAAAAGATGAATAGAAATAGAGAGAAAAACAAAGGAAAAACACTGATAATATTTGATGAACAGGATAAATTCGAGAGCCAACTTGCCGATTTAATATTCAATCCACCTGTATTCATAGATGATTTTGTTGTTTTCGATATTAGGAAGGATAAATACAGACTTTGTCAAATCATTGATACAGCGTTCTTCGTCAAATCACATCATTCTTCAATGGCTCAGGTGGTTGACATTGTCGCTTATCTTTTTCGTCTTTACATTGAATTTACGGCTTATGGTGCAGTAGAAGCTTATGAAGGTGAATTTGTCAAAATATCTAATTGGATAGATCAAATAAAGAATAAATTCGTACCTTTCAATAAAATATATCCCAAAGCAAACAAGCCATTTTTGCAATTTTTAAACTCTGTAAAAGCGAAAGGACTTAAATAGAGGAAGCACCTTACAGAACCAAGGATCATGTCTGCTCTTGACTCTTGAGGCAGCTCCACGAAAAGGATAACCGTTATGGATACCTTTATTAAAGTCGCCATTGGAATATGTTCTGGTATTTTAGGTGGTTTTTTAGTTGTTGTTTACAATACAATTACATCGGCCAGGCAAGAGAAAGCTATTTTGGTGATTCTTATAGAGGAGTGCATTTTACTATTACAACGTGCAACTAATTATTACAGACAGTCACTTCAAAATAATGTTTCATTTTCGACCTTATTTGAAATTAGCGATTCTTCAACTTTTATAAAATTCGCTGAAGTAGGAAAGAACAATAAAATCATTGAGACTTCTTTAAAGCTAAAAGCAGATTTTTTTCAAGTTATACGATACACCCATAAAGCTTCTGATGCTATCGCTGAATCACAAATGGCATCGGCATCGGGTGACCTTGACATGAAAGCTCAAAAGGAAAAAGAAGCTAGAACAGCCCAGTCACTGGCATTGGTTTTCTTTGTTGGAGATAGCTATTACGGTGATGGTACTTTTAATAGAAAAAGATATGAAGAATTTGTTTCTAGTATACAATTCCTTCTTGACTACTTAAAAGAGCGCAACGATAGCAAAGTTTATTCATTCATAAATAAGTGTTTTGAAAATCTAAAAACAAATATGAGAGTTACAGAGGAGTTCATAAAAGAGCAAAAAGAGGTTCTAAACAAAACCGAAAAGGAACTGGATGAATTAAGAGAAATAGAAAGAGCATCAATGGAAAAGAGTCAAACCTAACTTATTGGAATATTTATATCTGAAGGGTCAAGTCTGCCCTTGACTCATATTAAGAGGTGAAGACGCTAAAGTCATAAATGGGGAAACTCCATGACTATAAATAGAAATATACATGAGGATAGAAGAAAAACGGCGGAAAGAATTGTAGACAGAAGCAAACACGAAGTCAGAGATGGCAAAAATTGGCTAGGTCATAGAGAATATTCAGGAGCTGCGTGCATAGATGAAAAGTTGCTTGACGGGGCATCTCTGGATGAACTTTTGAAATGTAGAGGGGCAGTTGAGGAGCATATTTTCCATCTCAAAAATGAACATGGTTTATTAATAATTGAGGGCGCTCTCAAAAAATTTGATTGGTCAGATCTTGGCATTTGACATCAAAGGAATCACATCTCACATTTCGAAAGACAAGGATCAATTCTGCTCTTGACTCATGGCGCATTGAACTATTAAATCAGGATCATGGGCAGAATGGTCAGAAAATGGAAGAGCAGGGTAGGTTTAAACGATGGCCGTAACAAAACTCGCCGCGGGTAAATATAGGATTGATTTCTGGCCGGAAGGCCGGCGGGGAAAGCGTAAGCGTGAGGTCTTCTACGGCACAGAGGCGGAGGCCAACCTCTATCACCAGGCCCTCAAGCGGCATGCTGGCCACAAGGTGAATCCGACGAAAACGGTGGGTGATATCATCGGCTCCTACCTGGAGTGGGTACGGATGCACCAGTCTGATCGAACCTACGGTGACAAGTTTACGGTCCTCAATGGAAGGATCTGCTCTTTCT
>Ga0272441_10004426_pt1 | contig 25454 bp, 20 predicted proteins | sample SSMProp6N_FD_193582 | JGI IMG/M metagenome (GOLD analysis project Ga0272441, IMG submission 193582) | Marine sediment archaeal communities from Little Sippewissett salt marsh, Falmouth, MA, United States - SSM-Prop-6N | ecosystem: Environmental > Aquatic > Marine > Wetlands > Sediment ...
GCGCCGGCTCATGGCAAAAACCACGGAAGAGAAGATCCCCTGCCGTACCCGGTGTACCCGGGTATTTTTCAACGAAATTCGCCCCTCCAATTCCCGCATGTCCACGCCGGTTCGCGAATTCAACTGATCAAAAAAGCCCGCCACCCGCGCCCGGGCGCCGTCATCGGGAATCACCGCGGACAGCCTTTTGGTCACCATGAGCGCCACGACCTCCTCCTCGGAGATCCACATCCCCGGCAGCTCAAAAGAGTCATCGGCATAAAAGTAACCCCGGTCCAGGGCGGAATACTTGATGGGCGCCCGGAAAAAATCACGCATGAATTCGATATCCCGGGCCGCCTGGCGCCGGGAGATCTCAAAAGCCTCCATGAATGCGGAAAGAGGCAGGTTGCCTCCCCTTTTCAGGCGGTTATGCAGCCACAGGTAGCGTTCGAATGCCAGGCGCTTGGACATGGTTCACGCCAGGATCCGGCCGCTCCAATACGCCACGACTTCCGAGTCATCTCCGGTTACGGCCCCGGAGTGGGTGTAGCAGACCTCTTCCACCCGGGAGGCGCCCCTTTCCATGGCGGCTTTCAGCACCAGCGCCGTGGGCGCCACTCCGCACATGGAGATATGCCGGATCATGACAACCCGCATGAGTCCCGACGGATCCAAGGCCATGATACGCTCGATCGCCTGGCGGTCCATGCGTTCCGCGGCGGCAGCGGATATATAATGACTCATATCCGTAGACGCCACCAGCAATGCGTTCGGCCGGATGGACCGGATGGTCGCGGCCAACATGACCCCAGCCTCGATAATCTTTTCAGGAGCAACCGCGCCGACGGTAATCGGCAGAATGGAAGCTTCCGGGGCGGCCATTTGAACAAAGGGCACCTGGACTTCCAGGGAGTGTTCGTGCATGCCCGCCCGGGAGTCCAGTGAGAACAGCGGAGATCCGTCGGTCAACGCCCGGGCCAGTTCCAGGTCCACCCTTGTCTCTCCCAGGGGGGTACGCCAGGCGGCGTGCGCGTCCACGGCCAGGGATGCGCCGATCCCCCGGTGGTTGACGCCGACAATCACGATGGTATCCCGGGGGACCAGGCCGGACCAGGCCAGGCCCGCGCATGCCCCGGAATACACGTATCCCGCGTGAGGCGCCACGATGGCCAGGGCATCCACCGGAGATTCTGTCCGGGGGATCAGGGCTTCCACCTGACGGCGGAGCCCGGCGGCATCACCGGGATAAAACATGCCGGCTACTGCGGGTTCTCGAATCTCCATGGGACCTCCCCGGATTCAGCGGTTGTAAAGGGGCTGATAATCCTCCACCACCACTTCCCCGGATTTTACGATGGTATGCCAGGGGATCAAGCCGGGATGATAGGCCAGGTAACTGTAATCCGGAATGTCCGCCAGCAGAACATCCATCTTTTTCCCCGGTACAAGTGAACCCACACTGTCCTGGCGGTCCACGGCGTATGCGGCGTTGATGGTAACCGCGTTCAACGCTTCCTCAATGGTAAGACCGAGCTGGAATATCCCCAGGTGAAAGATAAACAACTGCGACGATATCATGGAACTGCCGGGGTTGAAGTCACTTCCCAGCGCCACGATGCCATCCGCGTCGATCACGGCCCGGGCGGGGGCGTATTCCTTTAGACGCAGAAAGAACGATACCCCCGGCAGAAAAATACAGGCGGTTTCCGAGGCGCTGATGGTGGAGATCTCTTCGGGTGTCATGGCGATCAGGTGCTCCGCTGAGCGGGCCCCCTTCTCCACCGCCAGTTTCGCGGCGCCGTTGGAGGTGAATTCATCTGCATGAATCTTCAACTTGAAACCCATTTCCCGCGCCCGGTCAAGGTACTCCCCGGCTTCATCCGTGGAGAATACCCCCTCTTCACAGAAGATGTCCACGAATTCCGCCAGGTTCCTTTCCCTTACCTCCGGCATGACCTCGCGCACCTGGAAGTCGATAAAGTCCCGGTTACGGCCGGCATATTCCGCGGGAATCTCATGGGCCCCCATGAAAGTCGGCACCAATTCCACCGGATGGAATTCATTCACCGCGTCGATCACTTCGAGCTGCTTGATTTCGGTCTCTTTGTCAAGACCGTATCCGCTCTTGGCCTCGCAGGTGGTGGTCCCCGAAAGCAGCATGCGGTCAAGACGCTTTTCCACGGCGGCGGCCAATTGCTCCCGGGTCATGGCGCGGGTTTCGCCGACGGTCCGCTTGATTCCGCCCCCCTGGCTGGCGATTTCCCGGTAATCCACTCCCTGGAGCTTCATTCGGAATTCATCCTGGCGGGTCCCACCGAAAGGCAGGTGGGTGTGGGGATCAACCAGTCCCGGGAAAGCCACCAGTCCCGAGGCGTCTATTTCCACGGCATCCTGGGTCAGGCGGCAATTCCGCTTGAAGTCCTCTTCGTAGCCCACAAAGCGGATATCCTCGCCCTGGGCGCCGATCCAGACATTCCGCGAGAGCCGTAGGGAGTTCAGGCGTCCCCCGCGGACGAGCCTGTCAGCGGCGGGATTGACCAGTTCCCGGACATTGCGGATCAACAGGCTGATATCGATCATTTCTTCTCCGTCACCTTGGGACGCTGAAACACCGGCACATCGAGGATATCCTCGAAGTCCTCCGGGTTGGGAGCCATGCTGGGCAGGGTATTGTCGTTGATATAGTCATATTTTTCCGCCAGGTTGGCCGTGTTTTCCCGGGGCTTGAATATGTAACGCTCTTCTGCCTCGGCTTTCTTTTCCGGAGGAGGAGGAGGCGCGACCTTGACCGGGGTACGCGGCCGGGAATAGGAGGCCGCCTGGGGCTTGGGACGGAAGTAGTTGCGCTTGGATTCGTCGTTGAATCCAGTGGCGATCACGGTCACCCGCAGAAAATCCCCCATGCCTTCATCATCCACGATGCCGAACTTCACCTTGGCGCCGGGAGAGGAATTCCCCTTGATGATCTCGGAAATCACGCCGATCTCCCGCAGGGTCAGGTTTGAGGCGGCGGTAATATTGTACAGGATCCCGGTAGCGCCGTCGATGGAGATATTGTCCAGCAAAGGTGAAGTAAGCGCCTTGCGCGCGGCTTCCTCGGCGCGGTTTTCGCCCTTGGCTTCGCCGGTGCCCATCAGGGTCATGCCCTTCTCGCTCATGGCGGCGCGCACATCGGCGAAATCGACGTTCTGATATCCCGGGTTGTTGATAATGTCGGATATGCCCCGCACCGCTTTGAGCAGGATCTCGTCCACCTGTTTGTAGGCGTCCTTGTAGGATACATCCGCGTCTTCCAGCTCGAAAAGCCGCTGGTTGGGAATCACGATTACCGCGTCTACGCTGCCCATGAGGCCCTGGATTCCGCTCTCGGCCACATCCATGCGGGTCTGGCCCTCAAACTCGAAAGGCCGGGTAACCACGGCCACGGTAAGAACCCCCATGGATGAAGCATGGTTCGCGACCACCTGAGACGCTCCGGTACCCGTACCTCCGCCCATACCGGCGGTGATAAACACCATGTTGGCGCCTTCCAGGAGATCGATAATCGCTTCGGTGCTTTCCAGGGCGGCCTGCATGCCGACTTCGGCATTGGACCCGGTACCCAGCCCCCGGGTGATTTTCTCACCGATCTGCAGGGTCTGGGCGGGGGACTTGATGTTGGCCAGATCCTGAATATCCGTGTTTACCGCCACGAACTCCACACCCTGCAGGCCTTCCTCGATCATACGGTTTACGGCATTGCCGCCGGCGCCGCCCACACCGACCACTTTCAACACCGCTCCCTTCTTCCTTTTTTCCTTGGCGTACGTGATACTTACCTGATCTGCCATGACACCCTCCTAAAATCCAAGCTGACGTTTCAACCGCTGGAAAAAGCCCTCGGGCTTCTGTTTCAAAATACCCCGGTCTTTCAGGTCCAACATGCCGTACTTGATCAGGCCCGTTGCCGTGGCGAATTCCGGGGAATTGACTTTATCGATCAACCCGCCCATACCGTAGGGCCTGCCGATGCGGACCGGAGCCGCGAAAATGTCATCGGCGATTTCGATCAAGCCTTCCAGCTGGGCCGATCCGCCGGTAATCACGACTCCCGCATTTATGGAATTTGACAATCCCTGGGCATCTATTTTTTCCTTGGCCATCTCAAATATCTCTTCCGCTCTGGGCTTGAGAATATCCGTCAGCAGGGCCACGGAAATGCAACGCCGCTTTTTCCCGCCTACACTGGGAATCTCGATGTTCTGATTCTTCCAATTGGGGTCCATACCGCAACCGTACTTACGCTTGATCACCTCGGCCCGGTCAATGGGAGTGCGGGTCCCGATGGCCAGGTCATTGGTAAAATTGTCACCCCCCACCCCGATGGTGGCGGAATAGCTCAGGGCGCCTTTTTCAAACACCGCGATATCCGTGGTGCCCGCGCCGATATCGATCAGGGCCACGCCCAACTCCTTTTCATCGGGCGTAAGGATCGATTCCGCGGTGGCGATATGGGACAACACCATGCGGATCACATCCATCTTGGCCTTTTTCAGGCAGATCAGAAGATTCTTGGTGGCCGTGAGAGAAGCGGTCACGATGTGGATGTACACCTCGAGATTGGTACCGATCATGCCGATGGGATTCTTGATGCCCTCCTGGGAATCCACGATGAACTCCTGGGTCAGCACGTGAAGGATATCCTTGTCGTTGGGCAGCATGATACTGCTGCCATGGGTCACGGCGCGATCCACGTCATCCTTGGTGATTTCCCGGTTGCGCCCGGTGATATTGATACTGCCCTTGGCGTTTATGGACTGGATATGGCTGCCTGAGATGTTGACATAGGCGGACTCGGCTTCCACGCCGGCGGTGATCTCGGCCTCCTTGACGGAACGCCGGATCGACTCCACCGTTCCCTGCATGTCCACGATGACGCCCTTGCGTACACCGTTGGTATCGGACATGCCGTACCCGATCACTTCCATTTCTTCCCGGTCATTGTCGGTTTTCACCTGGCCGATAATGGTACAGATCTTTTTGGTCCCGATGTCTATTCCAACTAGGTAGTTGTCTTTCATGATCCCTCAGGCCTCCTGCCTGTATGCAAAGTAGTAGCGGTTGTGAAACCTCAGATCCACGTATCGAACCGGGCGGGTGAGTCCCAGCCTGCGCTTCCAGGAAATATAATCCGTGAGCCGGCTGACCAGGCCCCGGGCCGGAGGATAGACGATTTCCGGAAGCCCCCGCCATTTGATCATGACCCGGTGCAGCGAGTCCATGCCCACGTACTCGATCCGGTCCCGCACTTTCTCCAGTTCCGCCAGGTAGGGTGTCAGGCGAGGCAGATCGGTCTCGCGAAGATGCCGCACGGTAATCAGGCCGGCCTGGGGCCTGGCGCTGTGCTCCAGCACCACGCCGTCCCGGTCGATGACATGGTAACGGCCTTCCCGATCAAACTGGAATACCGGGGTGCGCAGATCAAAAGCGACCTCCACGGTGGAAGGCAGGCGCCGGGTCAGCGATACCGAACGTACTTCCCGTAATGCCATCAACTCCCGGCGCAGGTGTTGGAAATCCAGGGCCAGGATGTTGCCCCGATAGCGTTTGACGATACGATGCGCCCGCTGACGATCGAAATGAGGCGGATTCACCAGGTGAAATGACTGCACATTCAGGCGTTCCCAGGTAAACAGAAAGTCGGCGGCCCGCCATGCCAGCATGGCGCCCATCGTCAGGACCACCAGGATCAGCGCCAGGTGCAGGCCCCGGACCTGGATGGTTCTGATCCGCTTCTGGCGGGTCAGGGTGCGGTTGTTGACCCGGCGGAAAAACTCCGCTTCACCCCGGATACCGGCTCCCGACAATTCCCTCATTTTCCCATGGCCTCCATGCGGGCGGCGAAAAGGTGTGCCAGTCTACTGAGATCACCCGCGGAGAGAAAGACCACCGCGTCACCCGGGAGGATTTCTTTTTCCAGGTACGCGGTTATGGAATCGAATCCGTCCAGGAACTTCGTGGGAGTACCGCTGCTTCGCTCCACCCGTTCCGCCAGGGCTTCCCCGTTTACTCCGGGGATTTCATCCTGTCCCGCCGCGTACAGGGGCGCCACCACGACCGCACTGATCCCCATGAAAGCTTCCGCGAAGGCTTCCTGCAGCAATTGCAGACGGGTATAGCGATGGGGCTGGAAAACCGCGATAATTCGCTTATAGTTACCCTTTTTCAATGTCTCCAGGGTAGCCTTCACCTCGGTGGGATGGTGGGCGTAATCATCAACCACCAGGTATTCCTGTGAGCGGAAAAGCACCTGGAAACGCCGTTCCGGCAGATAGAACTTTTCAAGGCCGCTGATGATCCGCCCCACATCCAGTCCGATCTCGAGGCAGGCGGCCACCGCGGCGAGAGCATTCAGGATATTGTGACGTCCGCCCACGTTCAGGACGACTTCACCCCGGGATTCCCCCTCCAGCACTAGTTCAAAAGTAGAACCGAACACTTCCTCCTTCAGGGGCCGGGCCCGTACGGCGGCGGTTTCGGCAAGCCCGAAGGTCCGCACCGTCTTGTTCATTCGCGGCTGGATTTCGCGGCAGAACGGACAATCGTCGTTCAGAACCACTGATCCGTAAAAAGGCACCAGGTCCCCGAAATCGGTGAAAGCCCGCAACAAAGTCTCCATATCCCCGTAATGATCCAGGTGGTCGTCTTCAATGTTGGTGATCACCGCGATGGTGGGAAACAGCCGGAGGAAACTGCCGTCCGATTCATCGGCCTCGGCGATCAGGTAGTCCGAGCGCCCGAGCTTGGCGCCGCTTTCCTCGATTTTCAACCGTCCGCCCACGACATATGTCGGGTCCAGTCCCGCGAAATGGAGAATGGTGGCGATCATTGACGTGGTGGTGGTTTTGCCGTGAGTCCCCGCGACCGCCAGGGAGAACTTGAGCCGCATCAGTTCTCCCAGCATTTCAGCCCGGGGAATCACCGGAATGCGACGGCGGCGGGCTTCAAGGATTTCCACGTTATCACTTCTGACGGCACTGGAATATACCAGGGTTTCCGCGTCGGCCAGGTTGTCAGCCCGGTGTCCGATGTATACGGGGACCCCCATTTTCTGGAATCTCTTGACCGCCGACCCTTCGGCAATGTCGGAACCGGAAATTTCAAATCCCATATTGTGCAGTACTTCGGCGATGCCCGACATGCCGGCACCACCGATACCTGCAAAATGCACCCGCTTGATTCGACTGTATTTAATCATTGGCGAACACCGTTTTCCCGTGCCGGGACACATTGATGATGATTCCCGCCATAAGCATGGCCATCACCAGGGAACTGCCGCCGATGGATATGAAAGGCAGGGGAATCCCCTTGGTGGGAAATATGCCGATGGTCACTGAAATATTGAGGAAAGCCTGCGCCACCAGCAGGAAGGTAAGACCCGTGACCATCAGGTACGCCTGTCGATGCCCGGAATTGCGTGCGATATTCAGCCCGCGTTTGAGAAAGATTCCAAAAAGGGCGAGCACGATCAGGCAGCCGATAAGCCCCATCTCCTCGGCGATAATGGCAAATATGAAATCCGTATACGCGTAGGGAAGGAAAAAGAGTTTCTGGGTCGAACTCCCCAGCCCCTGGCCGAAAATCCCACCGGAACCGACCGCGTAAATCGATTGCGCACCCTGGAAATTATAGGTGGTGAGATACTTTTCAGGATTCAGAAAAGCGAGAACCCGCAGCATGCGTTCCGGATCCAGACGCAGCAGGAGGTAGCCGACGGGAATCGCGAGTATGCCTCCGGCCAGAAGGTATCGAAACTTGAGCCCCGCCACGAACAGCATGGCCGTCGCGATCATGGCCAACAGAAAAAAGGTACCGTAATCCGGCTCTTTGAGGATGAGGATCTCCATCACCATGAAAGGGATCATGATGACCGCCAGCCGGGGTAAGTGGTTCAGATCCACGTTTCGTCGCCCCAGGACCAGGGCCAGGTACATCACCGCGGCGAGTTTGGCGAACTCCGATGGCTGCAGGGAAAGTCCGGCCAGGTGCAGCCAGCGATAGGTGCCGTTGATTTTGCCGCCGAAAAAGACCAGTATCAACCCGGCGGTCGCCAGCAATACCACGGCATAGACAACCGCTGGTTTCAAATATACCGCCCGGCGCTGCATGACCACTATGGCAAACACCACCAGTCCCACCGCCAGCCACAGGAGTTGGCGCTTGATAAAGAAAAAGCTGTCTCCAAATTTTTCCTTGGCCAGAATCATGGTGGAGCTGTACGCCATGATCAGGCCGACAAGGATCAGCAGGGCCATTACGCCCATGAGAACCCGGTCTATGCCCACCCGGCGCACCATGGTCAACCGCCCCCCCGCCGGTTTACCCGGGCGGCCAGATGCCGAACGGCTTCGGCGAATACCTCACCCCGGTGTTCGAAACTACGGAACATGTCGAAGCTGGCGCATCCCGGGGCCAGCAACACCATGCCGCCCCCCCGCATCAGCGCGTAACCGCGATCCACCGCTTCGGCCATATCGTCAACCGCATCGATGCGGTCGGCAATGACGGACAATTGGACGCGGATGGTATCCGCCGCCTGCCCCACCAGCAGCACCCGCTGTATACGGTCGCGGATCAGGGGAACCAGGCGCTTGAAATCACCGCCCTTGTCTTTGCCGCCCAGGATCAGCACGGCGGGAGATTCCACGCTCAAAACGGCCTTTTCAGCGGCATCCACGTTGGTGGCCTTGGAATCGTTGATAAAACGAACCCCATCCACCACACCAACGGTCTCCATGCGATGGGGAAGTCCCCGAAAATCCACGGCTCCCGCCGAGATTTCACGGCCTTCCACGCCCAGCAGCCGGACAGCGGCGGCAGCGGCCATGTAGTTCTCCAGATTATGCGGTCCGGGCAGGGGGAACCCCTTCAGAGATACCCGGTCTCCCCCGGGCACGCATTCGAGGCGAATCTCCCCGTCTTCCAGATACACGCCCCCTTCGGGCCGTCCGGAAGCGGAGAACCACACGGGTTTGCCTTTTCCCGCTTGCGCGAGCAGCCGGCGAACGCCCGGATCATCCCCGTTGGCCACTCGAAAATCTTCCGGCTGCTGATTCGTAAACAAAAGCTTTTTGGCAGCGGCGTACGCTTCCACATCGGGGTAGCGATCCAGGTGGTCCGGAGTCAGGTTGAGCAGAATTCCAATATGGGGGCGGAAATCCCTGATTTCCTCCAGTTGGAAGCTTGAGAGCTCCAGCACGACCACGTCGCGTTCACTCAATTCATCGACAAGTGAAATAAACGGAGTACCGATATTACCCGCCAGGCGGGATGATCGCCCGCCTCTCAAAAGAAGATGGTGGACCAGACTGACGGTTGTCGATTTGCCGTTGGTCCCGGTTACGCCGACAACCACCGCCGGGTTATGCCGGAAGGCGAATTCGATTTCCGAAATCACCTCCACCCCCCGCTCCCGCAGTGCAGCGAAGCGGGCGGCCCGGCCGTCCACTCCCGGACTCAGGATCAGCGTTTCCGCTTCCGCCAGGGCCGAAAAGCCATTGGGGCCGGCGAGGAACCGTACGCCCCGGTCGCGATAACCGGTCATGGCGGCATCCGCGGTGACGGGATCATCGGTAAACAACAGGGGCGCCGCCCCGCCCCGTTCCAGCAGAAAATCGAGCAGGGCACGGCCGGTACGTCCGAAGCCCAGCACCGCGACCCTGGAGTCAACCATCGCTTAACTCCTTGATAATGGTCTCCAGGGCCATGCCCCGGGAAGCTTTCAACAACAACACACAGGGATCGGGGAAATTTCGTTTCAGATACTCCGCCGCCGCAAGGGCATCCGGAAGGGAAACCACCCGCTCCGGATCCGCTCCGGCATCCAGGGCCGCCTCGCGGATCGACCGGGCCCGGGAGCCCACGGCGATCAGGGCGTCGAAATCCAGGCCCGCCCAGAAGGCGCCGACTTCACGATGAAAATCCATTTCCCGCGGACCCAGTTCCAGCATATCTCCAAGCACGGCAATCCGGGGGGAGGAGAACTCCTTTTCCACCCAGGCCAGAACACGTTTCACCGCTTCCGGATTTGAGTTGTAGGTTTCGTCCACTATGGTAAAACGACCCGCCCGGCGGATGACTCCGCGGCCGGCCACGGGTTCCAATTCGTCCAGGACCTGTTCCATTTCTCTATGCGTGACACCGAGCATATGGGCCGCCACCATGGCGGCGAACAGATTGTCCAGATGAACCTGGTGAATCAGGCTGGTATGGAAACGGACTTCCGCTCCCCACCAGGAGATGGTCAACAAGGTACCCTCTTCTTGCCGCTCCGCCTTTTTCATCACCACATCATTCACGCCCTCTCCATGGCCGAAGCGTACGACTTCGCCCTTCACGCCGTCGACCGCCGCGGCCAGGCGCGGGTCATCACCGTTGATGACCAGATAATCGTCGGCGGAAAGGAAATCGGCTATCTCGAGCTTGGCCCGGGCCACATTATCCACGGTTTTCAGGAATTCCAGGTGGACCGGAAACGCGTTGAGAATCACGGCGACATGGGGCCGCAGGATCCGTGCCAACCGATGAATTTCGCCGATCCCCGGATCGCTCATGGCCAGTTCAAACACCGCCGCTTCGGTTTCATCCGGCATATTCAGGAGAGAAAAGGGCATACCGATCCAGTTATTCCAGTTGCCCCGGGAGCGATACGCCCGGAATCGGGTGCTCAGAAGCCGGGCCATAAACTCCTTGGTCGATGTTTTGCCCGCGCTGCCGGTGATTCCGGCGTAGCGGACGGATGCGTGCGTGGCACGCACCCGGGATCCAAGCTTCTGGGCCGCGGCGAGGGGATCTGCCACCCGGATCACCGGAACCGGCGCCGGTCCTTTCCAATCCGCCGCCACCACGGCGGCGCAATGGGGGAACGCAGCCATGCGGTCCAGAAAGTCATGACCATCCGCCGTTTCTCCCCGGAGTGCGAAAAACAGGGAATTCGGCTCAGTCAGATCCCGGGTATCAAAAAGGTAATGACGCAGAGGGAGACGCGGGCGACCCGGGTCGACATGACCGTTTACCGCGGCGGCGACACTGTCCAGAGTCATTTCCGGCACGTCAACCCTCCTCCCCGGCCCGGCTTTTCAGCCAGTCACGGACCACTTCGAAATCGCTGAACGCCTCGACCCGTTCGCCGATTGTCTGGGTGGTTTCATGCCCTTTTCCGGCAATCACCACGGTATCGCCTTTCTCCGCCATTTCCAGAGCGGCGGCAATTGCCTTTTTCCGGTCCAACTCCCGGGAATAGGCGGAAAAACCACTTGGGAATCCGGAGATGATGGCGTCCGCGATGGAGTCCGGATCTTCCGAACGGGGATTGTCATTGGTTACCAGAATGAAATCCGCGTTTTCAGCCGCCACCTGTCCCATACGCGGCCGCTTGGTGGCATCCCGATCACCACCGGCACCGAACACCACGACCAGGCGCCCGGGAGTGATTTCCCGCAAGGACAAGAGCAATTGCAGAAGGGCCCGGTCCGTGTGCGCGTAATCCACCAATACTGAGAAATCCCCCCGATACAGCGGTTCCAACCGCCCCTTGGGCGGCGGGGAAACCTCTACCGCCTCCGCCATGGTTCTCAATGGGACGTGAAAAACCGTGGCCGCCGCCATGGCGGCCATGATATTGAGAAGGTTGACCCGTCCCACCAGGGGAGAATCGATTCTCACTTCGCCCACGGGCGTCTTGATCCGCGCTTTCAGTCCGGCCATGGAGAAATGATACTCCCCGGGAGTGACATCGGCTTCCGCGGAGAATCCGTACGTCAGATAACGGCAATCCAGCTCGGGGACGATCCGCGCGGCAGCGGGATCGTCGATGTTGATGACCGCCCAATCCTCCTGGCCAAGGCTTTGAAACAAACTCAACTTGGCCTGGAAGTACTCCTCCATGGTATGATGAAAGTCCAGGTGATCCCCTGAAAAAGTGGTAAACACGCCAACCCGGAAGGGGATGTCCGCCACCCGTTTCAAGGCGATGGCGGCGGAAGAAGCTTCCATGACCAGGAAACGGCCGTCCCGGGCGGCGACCTGGACGGCGAACTCGAAGAGATCAACCGATTCCGGGGTGGTGAGGCGGGAGGGGTGTAGGTCTGATACGGTACCTGCGCCATGCAATGTCATTCCCAGGGTTCCCGATAGACCGGTGGGGGCCATGCGAGAAAGAATCGCCGTGATCAGGCCCGCCACCGTGGTTTTTCCATTGGTTCCCGTTACACCGATCACACTTACCCCTCCCGCCTCGGTTCCAAGGAGGTTCGCCGCCATGCGGCTGAGAGCGGCCCGATCGTCCGCCACCCTGATCCAGGCCACAGGAGGAAGGCCTGACCTGGGCGGGTGCTCCGATACCACGGCCACCGCTCCGTTATGCAATGCCTGATCCAGGAAGTCCAGGCCGTCCCGTTTGAATCCGCGGACGGCCACGAAGCAATCCCCCGGTTCCACCCGCCGGGAGTCGTAACGCAGGCCGCGGATTTCCGGGTTTCCGCCGCAACGCTCAAGTACGCGGACACCCTGGATCAAGTGTTCCAGTCTCATTCAATCACCCCGGGGCTCCCGCATCCGCGGAATATACCCGTTCCGTTATCTGCATGCGCGCGCAGATCGACTTGAAAAGCGGCGCGGCCACATCGCCGCCGTAGTACATGGTACGCGGTTCATCCACCACCACGAAAAGAGTGTAACGCGGCTCCGGAAAGGGAAAGAATCCACCAAAAGAAGAAACATAGCTGTCGGTGTACTCACCATTGCGAACCTTTTTCGCGGTACCGGTCTTTCCGGCTACCGCCATTCCCGGAACCTGGGACTTATGCCCGGTACCCCGTTCCACCGCTTCACGCAGGATGTCCTGGATCTGCCGGGCGGTAGCCACGGAAACAACCCGGTACCCGGGAGGGTTATCCAGGGATACGCCCTCAACCCGTTTCAGCAGACGCGGCTCCACCATCCATCCTCCCGCGGCAATGGCGTTGAAGGCCCTGGCCATCTGCATGGGCGTCACCATGACTTCGTATCCGAAAGCCAGGAATGCGGGAGAAACTTCGCTCCAGCGGTTGGGGGGGGTCAGCAGCCCCGCCTCGGTTCCCGGGAGGTCCAGTTCCACCGGACGTCCGAATCCAAACGCCCGGATGGCCCGGTAGTAGCGTTTCGGACCCAGGGCCAACCCGACCCGGGCGGCCCCCACGTTACTGGACCGCACGATGATGTCCCGGAAACTCAAGCGGTTGTAGGGATGCACATCCTCGATGCGACGATTGCGGAGAGTAAAGCTGCCGTTCCCACAATCGAAAACCTGTGAAGGCGTCACCACCCGGTTCTCCAGGGCCGCCGCAGCCAGGATCACTTTGAAGGTGGATCCCGGTTCGTACAGGAATGACAGGGCCTTGTTGCGGACCCGTTTGTAGGGCGTTCTCCAGGCCCGGTCCGGCCGGAATGCCGGAAAACTGGCCATGGCCAGGATGGATCCGGTGTCTACATCCATGACGATTGCCGCGCCGGCCCGGGCCTTGAATTGCCGTACGCCCCGTTCCAATTCCTGCTGCACCATGTATTGCAGGGGAGCATCAATGGTCAATGTCACATCCCGACCCGGCCGGGGCTCATCAATAGGCTCCACGGCGAACACCTTGCGCCGGGCGTCCCGCTGAACCCGAACTTTGCCCCCCCGGCCCCGGACCATCCGGTCCAGACCGTATTCCACCCCGAAAAGTCCCTGTTCATCGATGCCAACTCCACCGAGAAGATGAGCGGCGACTTCTCTTTGCGGATAGACCCGCCGATACTCCCTGATAAAGTTCAATACTTCGGGCTCGTCCATCTTTTCCCGTACGTCCGCCAGTTTGTGGTAATCCGCATCCTCAAGTTTGCGGCGGTACCAGATGAAACGATCACCCCGCCGGATGCGCCGGCGGATGTCCAGGGAATCTTTGCTCGAGACCGGGACGATACGGCGGATACGCTCAAACAGCTTCAGGCACCTGTCCGGTTCCTTGGCACTGAGAAAAGCGGAATGGGACTGCACGGAAATGGCCAGGATGTCACCGTTGCGGTCATAGATGGTGCCCCGCCGGGGATGAAGGGTCACAATCCCCTTACTCTGGGCTTTGACCTTCTCCAGGTAGCGGTTGTAGTTGAACACCTGGTGACGCACCAGGGTAAAAAGAATACCCAGCGTCCAGAGGCCGAACACCAGGAAAACCGCGAAGGTCCGGTTGCGTTCCTGCCGGTTAATCTTCATGGCTTCCCCTGAACGCCCGGATGACCTGTTCCCGGCTGGGAGGCGCGAGACCGAGCCGCGTCCGGGCAAGACGATCGACCCGTTCCAAGCTTACCAGGAACGCCCGTTCCGCTTCCAATTTGTCTATTTCGATCCGCAGAGTTTCGACCTGCTCTTTCAAGGCCTGCATTTTGTAACCGTAATCAATGTTTTTCAGGTTCAGGCTTGAATAGGTGAAAAGCAGCAAAAACAGCATGAACGTAACGAAAACCGCCACGGCGGCGGTCCGGCGGCGAGCAGGTTGATGTTTTTTCATGCCACCTCCGCCGCGCGCAACCGGGCCGAATGGGACGGAGGATTCTCTTTCACTTCCCGCTCTCCCGGCAATATGGGGAAAGGCTTGACGCAGGTTACCCGGCCCTGGGCCTGCAGACGGCGCAGAGCCCGCTTGGCCAGACGATCCTCCAGTGAATGGAAGGAAAGCAACAAAATCATGCCCCCGGATTCCACGACGTCCGGAAGGCTGAGAACAAATGCCTCCACTCCTTCCAGTTCATTGTTCACGCAGATACGCAGGGCCTGAAAAACCCGGGCCGCCGGATGGACCACCCCCCGGGGAACCCTTGAGCCGAAAACCTTCTCCACCAGCGCCTTCATTTGCCCGGTGGTATGTATGGACGTAAAAAGCCGGGTTTCAATGATACGCTTGGCCAATTCGCCGGCCCGACGCACATCACCATATTCCCGGAATACCGCGGCAAGCCTGGTTTCATCCCAGGTGTTGACGACTTCCGCCGCCGTAATGCCTCCGGAGCGATCCTTGCGCATATCCAGGGGCCCATCCAGATTGTGGGAGAAACCCCGTTCAGCGTCCTCCAGTTGCATGGTGGAAATCCCCGGATCCACAAGCACGGCCCGTACGTCCAGTTCACGAATTTCATGCATGTCCAGGCAGGTGGTGTAGTTCCGGTGCATCAGGATCACCCGGTCCCCCCACTTGGCCAGACGCTTCCCCGCCTTTTCAAGGCTGTCACCATCCACATCCATTCCCAGGACCCGCAATTGAGACAACTCCTCCAGAATCCTGGAAGCGTGACCACCAAGGCCGACGGTGCCGTCGATCACCCACCCGGGGGGCTGATCCCGCAAAAGGTCGATGACCTCACTGCTCATTACCGGGTAGTGGCGGGGTTCCATTCAGTATCCTTGAAATGCGGTGGAGTTTTTCCTTGCTGTAGCTTTCACCCAGCTCCCGTTCCCGGAAGCATTCCGCGTTCCAGATCACCAGGTGGTTGGCCTTGCCGAAAACCCGTACTTCTTCTTCCAGTCGGCTTTCCCGACGCAAATCCGGAGGCAGGAGAATCCGCCCCTTGGAATCGATGGCGCTCTCCACACCGAAAAATCCCAGGCGATTGATAAAATCGTCCATGTCCGGATCCCACGCTCCATGGGATTCAATACGACTCTCCATCTCTTCCCAGACCGCAATGGGGTAAAGGATGACATGATCGCCGTTCAGGGAAGTGATAAACACATCCCTTTCATATTCGGAATCGAAAACGTTCAGGAAGCGGGCGGGTATTTTCAGACGCCCACGGTCATCAATTTTTGCGCTGTAACTGCCCCTGAATCGCTGCATCATCCCATTTCGTCCCATTTTGTCCCACACATAATAAAATATAATAGTATAAATTGTCAAGATTATCAAAAATTTTCCTGCCTCGCCGCCTCCCGGACTTGACACGCTATATCTAGGGCATTAAAATACCCGGGTACTAAATATAGGAGAGAGCATGGAAGGCTTCACGGAAAACGCCATGAAAATTCTGCGGGCCCGCTATTTCAAGCGGAATGCCGAGGGAGAATTGGAAGAAACCCGCCCATCCCAATTGTTCCGACGGGTAGCCCGGTATGTGGCCGGAGCGGAGAAGAATGACGAGGCAAAAAGCAAGTGGGAGGAGATCTTCTTCACCGCCACCATGAACCGCGATTTCATGCCCAACTCCCCCACTCTGACCGGAGCGGGTCGCGGGCTATGTCTCTCGGCGTGTTTCGTACTTCCCGTTGAAGACTCCCTGCAAGCCATATTCGAGACCGTCAAGAACGCCGCCCTGGTCCATAAGGAAGGCGGCGGAACGGGATTCGACTTCTCACGCATTCGCCCCAAGGGCAGTTACGTCCGCAAAACCCAGGGCATCGCCTCCGGTCCGGTTTCATTCCTGCGCGTCATCGACGCCGGCACCGAAGCGGTCAAGCAGGGCGGCACCCGGCGGGGCGCCAACATGGGCATTCTTCGCGTCGATCATCCGGATATACTGGAGTTTATCGATATGAAACGCGATGGAGCCACCGCCCAGAACTTCAATATCTCGGTAGCCGTAACCGAAACGTTCATCCAGGCTCTGGAAGAGGATAACGAATATGACCTGGTGGAGCCCCGGGAGGGCAAGGTGGTCGGCCGGCTGCCGGCCCGGAAGGTATTCGATACCATGGTGGATTCCGCCTGGCGCAATGGTGACCCGGGCCTGGTATTCATAGATCGTGTCAACGAGCACAATCCCACCGCCGCCCAGGGACCGATCCGGGCGACCAATCCCTGTGGAGAACAGCCTCTGCACGACTTCGAGGCCTGCAATCTGGGGTCCATAAACCTCTCCCGTTTTCATCGCCCGGGTCACAAGGATCCCGTGGACTGGAACCGACTGAAGGAAACCATTCACATGGCGGTCCGCTTCCTGGACAATGTTATCGAAGTCAACCGCTATCCCCTCGAACCGATCCGGGAAATGGCCAAAGCCAACCGGCGCATCGGCCTGGGTATCATGGGATTCGCCGACCTGCTTCTGCTCAACGAAACGCGCTACGACTCTCCGGAAGCATTGGAACTGGCCCGCCGCGTCATAGCGTTTTTCAAAGAAGAGGCCACGGCGGCCTCCCGGCAGCTGGCGGCGGAGCGCGGCTCCTTCCCGCGCATCGAGGATTCCATCTACGCCGGATCGGCCATGCGCAACGCTTCGGTGTTGAGTATAGCGCCAACCGGTACCATCTCCCGGCTGGCGGGCTGCTCATCGAGCATCGAGCCGGTGTTCGCTTTTGAGGTGGTTTCCCGCATCCTGGACGACGAAATCCGCGATGTACACCCGGTGTACGCCGACTGGCGGGAAAAGCACCCCGGTGAAGCCCATCCCGATTGGTTTATCACCGCCGGAGAGATCGCCCCGGAAGCCCATATACAAATGCAGGAGGCCTTCCAGGAATCCGTGGACAGCGCTGTATCCAAAACCATCAACTTCCCCAACGAAGCGGACCGGGAAGATATCGCGTCCGCTTTCCGCATGGCATTCTCGATGAATGTAAAGGGACTCACGGTGTATCGTGACGGCTGCCGGGCCGTACAGGTGTTGAACCGGGCGGACGCGGATTCCCCCCAGCCCCTGGACCGCCCCGACGCCCTGACCGCGGTCAGCCACAAGATTCCCACGGGATTCGGAAACCTGTACATCACCGTGACCTTTTTCAGGGAACGCCCGTTCGAGGTATTCTGCTCCATCGGCAAGAGCGGGTATTCCACCATGGCCGACGCCGAAGCCATCGGCCGCCTGGCCTCCCTGGCCCTGCGCAGCGGCATCCCCGCCGAAGAGGTGGCCCAGCAACTCAAGGGCATCGGCGGTTCGGAACAGACGTTTCACAACGGCGAACTGGTCCAGTCGATTCCCGACGCCATCGCCAAGGTCCTGGAGAGCCACGTCGGCCGGGTCAGCGGCGGCAAGGACCTGAACACCATCAACTGCCCGGTGTGCGGCGCCACCTTGACCGACGAGAAATGCCCCACCTGCCCCAACTGCGGCTGGTCCCGCTGTGGAGGCACCTGAGGCCGGGGACGGATTTGAAACCCACCCCTGCAATCGGATTGGGTTTTCATACAGGGCGAACACATAGGTTCGCCCCTACCCTGATTCTGTAGAAGGTAGAAGGTAGAAATAAGGCGGCAAGTGACAAGTTACAGGGGATCTTGGTCGACTTTTTCAGGAGATCAATGAATCGATCTCCTTTGTCGGTCGCCGGCGCTTACCTGATTCCTGTCACCTTTTTTTTCGTGTGTTCCGTGGTTGATCATGGCCAGGGGCAAGGGGCCAGTGGGGGCGATCGCTCCCATTTTCCCTGCGCGAATCGGTGTCAGGGCAATTCGTGAATTGCCCCTGCCCTGTCACCTGACACCTTTTTTTCCTGTAACCTTATTTCAACTTTCTTCGTATGATCTGATCCCGGCCGTCCGCGCCACCCCTCGTGTCGGCGTGCCAACGGATTCTCTTATTTTCTTTCGCCGCAAACCGGACACTCGGGGTTCTCGAGGAACGGTAGTTCCCGGTAGTCCGGTGAAAGGGCATTGCAAATCACTAATCTTCCCATCAGGGGCTCCCCTATCCCGGTAATCAGCTTAATGGCCTCCAACGCTTCCATACTGCCGACAATTCCAGCCAGGGCCCCAAGCACGGGAACACCCGCATCCTGCTCCACATCCGCATAGAGACACTCAAGACAAGGACGCCCCCCGGGGGCCACCACGCAAACCTGACCCCTGGTCTCGGCCACCCCGCCGTGCACCAGGGGCACGCGGTGATCAACCGCAAAGCGGTTCAACACCATCCGCGAAGCAAAGGAATCAAAACAGTCCACCAGGAGAGAACAATCCCGGGCGATTTCATCGATGTTCTCATCATGAATTCGAACCGGGAAGGTTTCGATTGCGATTGCACCGTTAAAAGCGTTGAGTCGCTTCCGCGCCGAATCGACCTTCCACTGTCGCAAGGAATTCTCATCGTGCAGGATCTGTCTGTTCAGATTCGAAAGCTCCACCCTGTCGCTGTCAACAAGTTTAATCTTGCCGACCCCCGCGGCGGACAGATAATAGGCTACAGGCCCGCCGAGACCACCAACCCCGCCGATCAGCACCGTGGCGCACCGAAGTTTTTCCTGTCCTTCCCTTCCCCATCCGTTGATGGAAAGTTGACGACTGTAGCGCTCGAAACAGTCTTCCTGTATCATTAAAACAAGCATACACCCGGAAAAACGATATGGAAAGGCGGCAAGAATGATTTGCGAACAATTCCAATGGAAGGGAGCCACCATCTCCATCCCCGCCCGGGGACTTCCCTCTTTGCTCTACGTGGAGCTTTCATCGCGGTGCAATTTTTCCTGCCCGGGTTGTTTCCGCGGCTCCGCTTCGAATACAGAAGAACAAGATATTTCCCAGGATGTGATAGACACGATTCTTTCCTGCATCGACCCTGAAAACGGGGTAAAACGTCTCTTTCTGGGCGGCATCGGCGAACCCTTTCTGCACCCGGGAATATACTCCTTTGTTCAGGAAGCCGTTGCCGCCGGAGCCGCCATCGCCATTCAGAGTAACGGATCCCTGATTGACGAAACAGTGATCCGGTTCCTTGTCGAAAACGGGGTAGAGAAACTGATTATCAGTTATGAAACCGGAGGTCTGGACCACGCCGCCCAGAAAGAACATGACCCGGGAAATACGGAACTTCCGGGATTTCCCCTGCAAATCATCAGAGAAATAAAGAGACAAAAAAAGGAAGCAGGGACAAACCGGCCCATCATCTCCATGGAGTGGGTGCTGTCCGCTGATTCAATCAATCATGTAGAGGCGTTCATAGCCGTTTCAATAAGAGAAGGAGTGGAAGAACTGCTGTTTTCAAATTTCCTACCGACAACAAGGGAATTTGAAAAGCAGATTCTCTACAGCCTCAATGCGGAAGAGAATGGAAAAGAGATCCTTGCGAACTTGCTTGAACCTATCAGGCATCGCGTTCATTACACCATGCCGAAATTCTTTCCGCCTACCGAAAGATACTGCCCTTTCATTGAAAAATCTTCGGCGGTGGTGCGTTCCGACGGCGCTCTTGCCCCCTGTTACCGGCTGCTGCATGACAGCCGGGAGATCGTGGGAGGAAAAGAGACGGCGCTTCATCCCTTCCTGTTTGGTTCCTTGAAGAACAAATCACTGGAGGAATTGTGGAACAGCCGGGACTATCTCTGGTTCAGATTCTGCGTTGAAAACAGTCTTTACCCCTCGTGCCTCGATTGTTCGCTCCGGGAAGGCTGTGAATACCTGGTTGACAGCGACAGCCACTGCTGGGGAGGCTCCCCGAGCTGCGGCAACTGTCTCTGGTCCAGACGGATCATCCTCTGTCCGTAAAAAAACAGAAAAAAACTTGGAAAAATTGACAACCCAATATTCCGACCACAAAATTAAACTATGATATAGCACGCTCTCCGAGCCTGGTAACCTGTCGAGAAAACACATATCTCTATGGTTTACGGCCGTCAGGGTGCGGAGGAAACTTCGTTGCCTCCCGTTTTTGGAAAGGTGAGCGCTCTGATGAAAAGGAGGAGCGCATGAAACTCACCGATTCCATGCTTTTACGGGTGAATCTTTCGACCCACACTGTCAGCGAAGAGCCCATCGATGAAAACCTTATCCGGCAGTATCTCGGAGGCCGGGGGCTTGGATCGAAGTACTTTGCCGATGAGGTGGATCCCATGGTGGATCCCCTATCCCCGGAGAACAAACTTATCTTTGCGTGTGGTCTTATGACCGGATCCAGTGCACCCACCGCCGGCAGGTATATGGTCATCACCAAAAGTCCCCTCACCGGCACCATCGCCTGTTCAAACTCAGGTGGTATCTGGGGGGCGGTGCTTCGCAAAACCGGCTATTTTATGATCATCGTCGAAGGGAAAAGTGACAAGCCGGTGTACCTCCTGGTCTATGACAACAATGTTGAATTCAAGGATGCGTCCCGGGTATGGGGAAAAAAAACCGGTGAAACCACGGATATTCTTCTGGACGAAGTGGGAGAGAAGCGCGCCAGGGTCGCCTGTATCGGCCCGGCGGGGGAAAATCTTTCCATGATCGGATGCATCATCAATGACAAGCACAGAGCCCCTGGAAGAAGCGGCGTAGGCGCGGTAATGGGCGCAAAGAACTTGAAAGCAATCGTGGTAAAGGGAAGCAATACCATCGAATTCAAGGACAAAAGCGCTTTTACCGGGGCGGTGAAAGAGAAGATCGATAAAATCAAACAGCACCCGGTTACCGGAGAGGGTCTGCCTGCTCTGGGCACCAAGGTGTTGGATAACATCATTAATCAGGGGGGACTGTACCCCACCCGTAATTTTCAGTTCGCCACCTTCGACGGCACTGAAGAAATATCCGGAGAGGCCCTTGTCAAAAAGGGGTATTTAAAGAAAAACGCCGCCTGTTTCGCCTGCCCCATCGGCTGCGCCCGGGATGTGGAACTCCCTAACGGCATCACCATGGAGGGTCCGGAGTATGAGACCGGCTGGGCCTTCGGCGCCCACTGCGGTGTGAATGATCTTCATGCCATCTGTGAGGCGAATTTCCTCTGCAACGAGCTGGGTCTGGATACCATTAGCGCCGGAGTAACCATCGGTACGGCCATGGAGCTCTATGAAAAAGGCCATATTCCCAAGGAAGACCTTGAAGACGGCCCGGAACTGAAGTTCGGAAACTCCGAATCCGTCGTCTATTGGACAAACAAAATGGGGAGGAACGAAGGCAGACTCGGTAAGTTGATGGCCAAGGGCTCCTGGCGGATGGCGGAGGCATACGGACATCCGGAATTCTCCATGACGGTGAAAAAACAGGAACTTCCCGCTTATGATCCCCGGGGCGTGCAGGGCCACGGCCTGCAATACGCGACCAGCAACCGCGGCGGCTGCCACGTCCGCGGATACATGATCAGCCCGGAAGTGTTGGGAGTACCGGAAAAGCTCGATCCCCAGGAATTAAAGGGAAAACCTCAATGGGTCATTATCTTTCAGGACCTTACGGCGGTCATCGACTCGGCGGGACTCTGCCTTTTCACATCCTTTGCCCTGGGCCTGGAGGATTACACCGATTTAATTAACGCCTCGGCCGGATTCGAACTTACCCCGGAGGAGGTACTCCGGATCGGCACCCGCATCTGGAATCTGGAAAGAAAATTCAATCTGGCCGCGGGAATCGATCCATCCCAGGACACATTGCCCAAGAGAATGTTCGAACCCCTTCCGGACGGCCCTCAAAAAGGCGCGGTGCATCAGCTTTCAAAACTGCTTCCGGAATACTATGAACTGAGGGGCTGGAGTCCCGACGGCTCGATTCCGAAAAAAACCCTGCAGAACCTCGGCCTGACTTCGTGATCAAGATCCGTTTTTTTACACTGCTCCAGCTCCTTCTTAACAGGAAGGAGCTGGAGCTCCCCTATATCCCTGAAGAAACAATCAGGACCCTTCTGGAACGGATACAGACGCAGATTGAGACAAGATTTTTGCACAAGCTTTTGCAGGAACAGGGAAACCTGAAAATCGGAACGATTATCCTGGTAAACGGCAGGAACATTCACCACCTGCAAAAAATGAACACCCCCCTTTCAGACGGAGATGAAGTGGCCCTTTTCCCTCCCGGAGGTGGGGGATAATCAATCGGCTCTCCCCTCAGCCAATAGACTTTTCAACTCGACAACTTTCTTCGTATGGTCTGATCCCGGCCGCTGCCCACGGAAATGAATTCCACCGGAACGCCGGCGGCCGCGGAGATGACGTCGATATAGTACCGGGCGGCCTCGGGGAGATCATCGTAACTCCGCGCCCCGGCAACTGACCCCGGCCAGCCGGGAATCTCCTGGATCACCGGTTCGACCTGCTCCAGGGCTTCCACGGAAGGATCAAAATCCCGGGTTTCCCGGCCGTCAATCCGGTATGCGTCCACCAGGGGGATGGGATCCAATCCGTCCAGGATATCCAGTTTGGTCAGGAACAGGCTGTCAACGCCGTTGATCATGACGGCGTAACGCAGAGCGACCAGGTCCAGCCATCCCACCCGTCGCGGTCTTCCGGTAGTGGCCCCGAACTCTCCGCCCTTCTCACGCAGCCAGTTGGCCCGTGGCCCGTCCAATTCCGACGGAAACGGCCCTTCACCCACCCGGGTGGCATACGCCTTGGTTATGCCCGTAATCCGGGATACGGCCTGGACCGGGAGGCCGGTTCCGGTGAACACTCCTCCCACCGTGGGATTGGAGGAAGTCACGAACGGGTAGGTGCCGTGATGAATATCCAGAAGAGCCCCCTGGGCTCCTTCGAACAATATGGATTGCCCCTCCCGGAAACGCCGGTTGAGCATCCAGGTGGTGTCCGTAATATGGGAGCGGAGAAAACCGCCGGCTTCCAGGTAGGCATCCACATACTCCTTCATTTCCGTACCGTCTCCACCGTACGCCCGCACCAGGCGATTGTAGTACTCATTGAGGGTGCCGGCTTTTTGTCTGAAACGTGCGGCATCCAGCAGGTCTCCCATGAAGAGGGCGCGACGTCCGGCCAGATCCTCGTATGCCGGACCGATCCCCCGGCGGGTCGTGCCGATCTTGAGGTAACGTGATTGTTCGAAAACGATATCCAGTTTCTGATGAAACGGCAGGATCAGTGGAGCCCTGTGGCTGACCCAGAAATTCGCGGTATCCACCCCCAGGGTTTCCAGATTGCGCAGTTCTTCCACCAGCTGCAGGGGATTCACCACCACGCCGTTGCCGATCACCGAAGCGGTATGGGGTGAAAAGATCCCCGACGGCAGGAGGTGGAGAATAACCTTCTCGTCTTTATAGTAGACGGTATGACCGGCGTTGTGCCCACCCTGATAGCGGACCACCACATCATAATCCTTGGCCAGGTAATCGATGGCTTTGCCCTTGCCCTCGTCACCCCATTGCAACCCCATGACCAGCAGGTTCATCGCATTATCTCCTATGTTTCCGCAACAGATCGACACAAAAATCGGCGGAAAATCATTGTATCAGAGGGCCCGGGACCATGCAAACCCGCCGGGGAGCGACTGGCCCGCCGCATGGATATTCTGCTATAATGAACGGTCCGACAGGCAGGAGGCGAGAATGAAGTCAATGGCGTCCATGATCCGTCCTTTCGGGATGTTCCTGCTGTTGGGACTGCTCTCCGCGGCTCCGCCTTCCCCCCGTACCCTGCAGGCAACCCCGATAGCCCATCACCGCCCGGGAGAAATCCTCTTGCGCCTGAACAGTGGAATCGATGCGGAGACCCTGTTGCGCCGGGCATCGATCCGGGATCTTCTGCCCGTGGGGACCAGCCACTCCCTGATCTCACCCCGGAGAATCGATATCATCCGGCTCAACCTGGGCAAGGCCGGCGCCGCTCGGGAAGAGTCGATCCTGGCGGCCCTGCGCCGCCATCCCGACATTATGGCCGCATCACTGAATTTTCGCCGCCCCCTGGCCCGGCGCCCGGATGACCCCTTATACAATCGTCAATGGAATCTGCGCAACCTGGGCGACAACACGCCGTTTTCCCCGGGAATTCCCGGAGCCGACGTGGATGTGGAATCGCTGTGGGAAGTCGGCACCGGCAGCGCGTCAACCGTGGTGGCGGTACTGGACACGGGCATCGATTACCTGCATCCGGACCTGGCCGCCAATATCTGGCGTAACCCCCTGGAAATCCCCGCCAACGGCATGGATGATGACGGCAATGGATACGTGGATGATGTGGTCGGATATGATTTCGCCGCCGATGACAACGGCGGCAACGACTCCGATCCCATGGACCGGGACGGACACGGCACGCACGTGGCCGGAATTATCGCCGCCCGGGGAGACAATGCCCTGGGCGTCTCCGGGTTGTCGTGGCGAACCCGCCTGGTTCCGATAAAGACCGTACGGCCCGACGGATTCAATTACACCGATGACATCCTGGAAGCGCTGGAATACGTCCGTGTACTCAAGCGTTCCGGCACCGCCGACATCGTGGCGGTGAATTGCTCTTTCGGTGGCGGCGGGTACTCGGAAGTCGAGGAGCTCGCCTACCGGGAAGTCGCCGCCGCCGGTATTATCGTGCTGGCCGCGGCGGGGAACGGCGGAGACGACGATACCGGAGACGACAACGATGCGCAGCCCTTTTATCCGGCATCCTATGAAGTCAACGGGATTCTGGCCGTGGCGGCCACCACCGCCGCAGACACGCTGGCGGACTTCTCGAATTACGGTTTTGAAAGCGTGGACCTGGCGGCCCCGGGAGACGGCGTATTTTCCACGGTTCCCCGGGGACGGGGACGCCTGGCCGGCGTGGAGACCACGATTGGCGTGCTTCCGGCCCTGGGTATTGAGTTTTCGGCTTCCTC